>Ga0116170_10003493_pt1 | contig 14666 bp, 11 predicted proteins | sample AD_JPNHW1_MetaG_FD_89797 | JGI IMG/M metagenome (GOLD analysis project Ga0116170, IMG submission 89797) | Active sludge microbial communities of municipal wastewater-treating anaerobic digesters from Japan - AD_JPNHW1_MetaG | ecosystem: Engineered > Bioreactor > Anaerobic > Digestate | place...
AATGCGAACCGCAAAAAAAAGCCGCGAACCCTTGCGGGCCCGCGGCTTCTCGAAAGTCCGCAATGCGAACCTTCAAACGCACGTGCGTCATCGCTTTCGCGATTATTTCTTCATCGCTTCCGACACGGCGACCGCGATCGACACGGAGGCGCCGACCATCGGGTTGTTGCCCATGCCGATGAGGCCCATCATCTCGACGTGCGCGGGAACGGAGGAAGATCCTGCGAACTGCGCGTCCGAGTGCATGCGGCCCATGGTGTCGGTCATGCCGTAGGAGGCGGGGCCGGCGGCCATGTTATCGGGATGGAGGGTGCGGCCGGTGCCGCCGCCCGAGGCGACGGAGAAGTACTTCTTGCCTTTCTCGACGCATTCCTTCTTGTAGGTACCGGCGACGGGATGCTGGAAGCGGGTCGGGTTCGTCGAGTTTCCGGTGATGGAAACGTCGACGCCTTCCTGCCACATGACGGCGACGCCCTCGCGGACGTCATCGCAGCCGTAGCAAACGACGTTCGCGCGCTCGCCCGAGGAGTACGCGATCTTCTTCACGATCTCGAGCTTGCTGGTGTAGTAGTCGAACTTGGTCTGCACGTAGGTGAAGCCGTTGATGCGGCTGATGATCTGCGCAGCGTCCTTTCCGAGGCCGTTCAGGCACACCTTGAGCGGGGTCTTGCGCGCGCGGTCGGCGCTCTTCGCGATGCCGATGGCGCCCTCGGCGGCGGCGAAGGACTCGTGGCCGGTGAGGAAGCAGAAGCTCTTGGTTTCGTCGGAGAGAAGCATCGCGGCGAGGTTGCCGTGGCCGATGCCGACCTTGCGGTCGTCGGCGACGGAGCCGGGGATGCAAAACGCCTGGAGGCCCTCGCCGAGGGTCTTCGCGACCTCGACGGCGGTCTTGTTTCCCTTCTTGATCGCGATCGCGGCGCCCACGGTGTAGGCCCACTTCGCGTTCTCGAAGCAGATGGGCTGGATCTTGGCGACCATCTCGCCGACATCGAGTCCCTTGGCGGCGCAAATGTCCTTGCACTCCTCGACTGAGTTGATGCCATACTTCTTCAGCAGGGGAAGAATCTGGTTAATTCTGCGCTCGTAGCTTTCAAACAATGCCATTTTTTCCTCCTCCTCTTACTCGTGCCTGGGATCAAGCACTTTAACCGCGTCCGCGAAGCGGCCGTAGGTGCCCTTGGCTTTGGCGAGCGCCTCGTTGGCGTCCGTTCCCTTCTTGATCGCGTCCATCATCTTGCCGAGGCTGACGAACTCGTAACCGATGATCGCACCGTCCTTGTCGACGCCGATCTTGGTGACGTAGCCTTCGGCCATCTCGAGGTAGCGCGGGCCCTTCTTGAGGGTCGCGAACATCGTGCCGACCTGGCTGCGGAGTCCCTTACCGAGGTCCTCGAGCGAGGCGCCGACGACGAGACCGCCCTCGGAGAAGGCGGACTGGGTGCGGCCGTAGATGATCTGGAGGAAAAGCTCGCGCATCGCGGTGTTGATCGCGTCGCAGACGAGGTCGGTGTTCATCGCCTCGATGATGGTCTTGCCGATGAGAATCTCGGCGGCCATCGCGGCGGACTGGGTCATGCCGGAGCAGCCGATGGTCTCGACGAGCGCTTCCTGGATGACGCCTTCCTTGACGTTAAGGGTAAGCTTGCAGGCGCCCTGCTGGGGGGCGCACCAACCCACGCCATGGGTGAAACCGGAAATGTCCTTGACTTCCTTTGCCTGTACCCACTTTCCCTCTTCCGGGATCGGGGCGGGACCGTGATACGCGGCCTTGGCAAGAGGACACATGTGTTCGACTTCTGCCGAATAAACCATATTTGTCTCCTTGAAAAAGAGTGTAAAAACCGATTGATAGTTCGAGTTTGTGTGGAAGTGTATAAAAAAAGCTCAATAAAATCTATAGGGGGACCGGCTTACCCCGAACCTGAACGGCCGGGGCCCAGCATTAGGAAAAATGGTTCCTCACTCGGTCCTCGTCGAAAAACCTTCGGTTTTTCTCCTGCGGAAGCGTTCGACCCATTTTTCCATGCGTCCCGTCCGTTCAGGTTCGCTTTCTTGCGGGAATACCCTCAAACTATCTGCTTATCAGACGCGGGTCCCCCTCGCTGCGGCTTCCGGACGCGCGAGGGCGGGAACAAAACCGGCGTCCCTGGCGGGCCGTCGGCTCTGGGGGATATCGGGCGCGTCCGGCGAGCCTTCGGTCCCCTCTGTAGCGGTGATACCGCGCGGAACATAAAACGACAGCATCGCCGGTTTTACCGATCCGTCAGGTAATATTGCGCAAAAGCCATGTTCCACGACGTAAGGCCCCAGGTACCGTTATGGTTATAGTTTACCGGAGGTTACCATGGTTTTTTGCCGTACAGCGCTCTGCGCCTGCATCGTGGCCGTCATGCTGACGGGATGCTCGGAATGGAAGGTCGTTTCTCAAAGCGAACCGCAACAGGGCATACTCAACGTCGCCTACATCCATGACGGGAAAAGAGGGATCGAAGTCGGCGAGTCAAACTTGACCCGCAGCACCAAGGACGGCGGAAAGCGCTGGATTGCGTCAATGGGCTTACGAAGTCACCACTACGGCCTTCATGGCTGCTCAATCCTCGACGAAAAGACCGTATTCGCCACGGGAAACACCGATCAGGCCCTGTACTCGACGAACTCAGGCGATAACTGGCATTCCATGGCCGCCATCCAAGGCATCGGGAAAAGCATCTCGTTCATCTCGGTAACCGAGGGATGGGTCTCCTCGGGATCTTGGTTCGCCGCCACGAAAGACCAGGGACAAACCTGGGTTCCGATAACGCTCCCACAGGACACCGCCTCGGTCGAGACCCTCTGCATGACCGCTTCGGGAACCGGGTACCTCGTCTCGGATCGGACGGACGTCTTCTACACGGCGGACTCGTGCGCCCACTGGGAAAAACTCGCGAATCCCTTCGCCGCCTCTACCCGCCCATATACCCCGCTTGTCGGCAGGTACAACCAGGGGATAGCGATCGGGATGAACGGGAATACCGGCGTCGTCGCCTGTCTGGGATCCATCGACAAGAAATTCGCCGTATTCTTTTCCCGCACGGATGATGGCGGTAAAACCTGGCGAAAACCGGAAATGCATAAGCTCGCCCGCGAGCCAAAAACCGTCACCGCGAGCCCGCAAGGGTACGTCACGATCCTCAACAAAGACATGTCGACGACCGTTTTTCACCGATAACCGAGAGAGACGATAGGGTCAGCCCCCGCGATACATGGGGTCTGACCCCGAAAGTGCATCGATATTGCCGATTATCCATCTTTTTATTCCTTTCAGACATATGCCTCTACAAATTTCCCTGATACCTTTTCCAATATTCGACTAGTATAGGAGGTATTCGTATGCAACTCTCTCGAGTCATGGTCGCCGCGCTTATCCTAACCGTATCCCTTTCGGGCTGCGCGCAGTGGAAAGAAAAGGTTCAAACGGAAAATCAACATGACATGCTTTATACCGGCATGTTCATTGACAAGGCCCACGCGCTTGCCGTCGGAAGGGCAGGCATCACGCGCCATTCCATCGATAGCGGAAAAAAATGGCTCGGAGGAACGAATAGCTCCATGTGTCTCTATGGATGCAACGCACTGGACGAAAAAACCTATTTCGCGACGGGAAACAAAAAACAGGTAATCATCTCGACCAACGGAGGGGATTCCTGGAGTCACGCGACAAACATTGGCGGAAGCGCGCCGTTAGGGAAAAGCATTTCGTTTTCCAACGTGAAAACGGGATGGGCATCGTCAAAGAACTGGCTCGGCGAGACTACCGACGGGGGACGGAACTGGACGGAAATGCCGCTCCCGCCGGGAGCGTCGTTCGTCGAAACGATTTGCGCGACGGGACCGGGAACGGGCTACCTCGTTTCCGAGATGAAGGAAGTCTTTCAAACGTCAGACTCTGGGGCGCATTGGAATAAGCTCGCAAGTCCCTTTGCCGAACTGAAAGTCCCGTTTAGGCCGCTTTTCAGTCGGGATAATCAAGGGGTTGCGCTTTACATGACCGGCGATTCTGGTATCCTGGCGAGTGTCGGAACCATCGATAAGCGCAATATACTTCTCATTGCGGAGACAAAAGATGGGGGGAAAACCTGGTCAACCCCTGAACTCCATAAATTGAAAAGGCTTCCCCGCTCCGTTAGCGTAAGCGCGAAGGGATATGTCTCGGTATTCAACAAAGACGAGTCCCTCACGGCATACGCGCGATAATTCGTAAGAAGCGCCATCCCGATGGCGTGAATATCGAGGCCCGATAAGGGCCTCTTTTTTTTCAAAGACATGTCGACGACCGTTTTTCACCGATAGCCGAGAGAGACGATAGGGTCAGCCCCCGCGATACATGGGGTCTGACCCTACGGACTAACCTGCGTAAAGGTATAGACCGTCCCGTCGTAATAGCGCATCGCGTATCCCACAGTCGCGTTCCCGCAAGAGTCAGGGATCGTATACTGAATGTACAGATACTCAGGAAACGCGGCCGCGGCGGGGAGATGCCAGGTTTCTATGTATGACCCGCCGATGAGGGTACCGACATCCTGATATGCCATCGCACCGATACCGGACGGTTGAGGCACCATATACGTTGTCGCGTTATAGGCCATCCCGGTGAAACCGATCGGGCATCCGCCCGGCTCGTTCACGTAGCTCACGCGAAGGTCGCATCCTGAGCCTATTCCGACGGAACTGATCGCGGGCGCAGTATTGTCCAACACGACATTGATCGTGAATGGAGGCGACACGTTTCCGGCGCGGTCGATCGCGTATATCGTCACCGTTTGCCCATCGGACACCGTGAAGGTATCCTTCCATGCCGAGGATCCCGCCGAATCGAACGAGTAACCGGCGATACCCGAACCGTCCTCCTCGTCATCGTCGCCGTCGTTATTATCATCGATTGCATAACACGTAACGAGGGAGGGGGAAGCCGGTATATAGATTACGCCCATATATTGGCAGGTATGAAGCGCCGAGAAGGAGGGTATCCCCGGCGGGACCGTATCGAGAACCGTCGATGCCGTGCGGTACGATGCTTGAATCGCGTCAGAAACTACCTGTCCGTTGCCCAATGCGTCAGAAAGGCGCACGCTCGCCGTTTTCGGTCCTTCCCCCGTTGCCAGGGTAACGTCATGAATGACGATCTTGCCCGTTCCGACGATCGGGGTCGCGAGGTTAAGGGTCGTTGCCGTCCAGGACGCGATCGCGTTTCCGTCGACTCTCGTCGCCGCTGTGAACGATGCGTCGCCTGAAAGCGCTATCGAGCTGATGCCCGAACCCGCCAATCCATACGGGATCGAAAGATCGACGGTAACCTCGTTCGCGTATTCGGCATTGCCGCTCGATCGGTCAAGGATTTGGAGGGCCCCATTCATCGCCGGCCCCGAGTCAGCCGCGCTCGCGAATAGGGTTACCTTCCCGCCGCGCGCGTCGAGGTAGCCATAGTACGCGTCATCGCCTGACCATGCGAAGGGAAACGCGCGGCAGCTCCCCGGCGCAAGCACGATCTCGGTCGCGTCGCGCCCAAGAAACGCGCCAGAGGAAGAATACAGCGAAACCCCCGAGACCGTTACCGGCGCCGTTGAGTCGTTCAACACGTTCCACACAAGGCTCATCGGGCTTGAGCCCGTCGAGGGGAAAAGTGGCTTCGCGCCCGTAAGCCTGATGAACTGCCCGGTTCGCCGGGCGTCAGGAAAAACGAGGGAAATACTCGAGTTCCCCGTTACGCCAAGCGCGGTCGTCGGCACGAGCGTCGCGGAGAGCGTATTGCGCTCGCCCCACAGAACCGTGAAGTTTTCGACGAGGCCCACCGAGGAAGCCACGCAGATTTCAGGATACGCGGAGAGGGCCGCCTGCGCGGCTAGACGCATGGCCTCGAGCGTCGGCTCTACCGGAATGATCGCCGTCAGGGGCGAAGCGGGAATCTCCGGCGCGTACAAGAGCGCGACGGCGGGATAGGTTGCCCCGGGGATATCGGCGATCGTCACGGTCTCGCCCGGGGTTGCCTGATACGGGCCATAGAGCTTCGCGGTCTCCGCGGTAATTCCCGTCTGTACATAAAGGAAACCTGAATCCGAAGCAAGGGCGCGGGACGCCCCATCGCCGCCAGAGCTCGTAGCCGTGGTCGAAGTGCCTGGGATGGTTATGAGTACCGAGGCCGCGCGGGATTGCGCGATGGGATCAAGACCCGCGGCACAGGAACCGAAGGCGAGCGACCAAGCGCATACGATTGCGCACACATAAATAGTACTGAGCCGAGGGGCGGTAATACGGACATTATCCATAATCATCTCCCGTGTAAGGTAACGATAGGCGATATACATCAGACGCGGCGCTCGGCAAGCCGTTGAAACAAGGTCTGGACGCGCTATCAGGGTAAGTTTACCCCACGTTCCCCTGTTTATCCAGGTAATCGAACACAAAAGGAACCATAGTCATGGAATCCACTTTCGGGGATCATTCGACTCCATCATCGTACTTTTTTTCATTGACGACCTTCCCATACGCGTCTATACTCATCCTTGATAATAAAACTGAACGGTCAGTTTTATTATCAAGGGGTAACAGTGACCGCAAAAATGTACGCCAAGGGAACGCAAACCCGGGAATCGATTCTCTTAACCGCCGCGCGCCTTTTCGACAAGAAGGGCGCGTTCGGCACGAGCATCGACGATATCGCGCGGGAACTCGGCATCGCCAAGGGAACGCTCTATCAGTATTTCGCGAGCAAGGAAGACCTGATCGTCAAGACGATCATTTGGAGCGAGGGAATATTGCTCGCGCGCCTCGCGGCCATCGGCGAGAACGGACCCACCGATGTCGAGACCGCCATGTTCGAGATCGCAAAGGCATCATTCGCTCACTTTCGGGAATACGGAGACTTTATCGCCCTGTTCCTTTCGGTGCCATCCGAGATAACCGAGGAGTACCGCGAGAACGGATATCCCTTTTCCCGCATCGTCGGTACGTTCGACGATCAGCTGCGAAAGCGCTGTACGGGTTTCTCCGCCGAGCTCGCGCACTGGGAACTCGGCACCCTCGCGTTCATGAACCTGGAGGCATACCGCATCGACGCGCGCGGCGGCGGTTGCGACGAAAGGAACTTCGACGCCGACATCCATCGACGCATAAAATTCTTCGCTCATGGCATACTGCAAAGGAGAGACTGACAATGACGAATGCAAACGGCGTTACCGCGCCCGGTAACAAAACCCTCTGGCGGATCCTTTGGATCGCCGCGCTCGCGCTCGGCGTCTTCATGACGTTCTTCCGCATCGGCGCCGACTCGTACTGGTACGACGAAAGCTATTCCGTCGCGGCGGCGCGGCACCCGCTTTCCGAGATGATCCCGATCATCGCGGGCGATAGTCACCCCCCGCTCTATTACATGGCGCTCCGGGCGGTCACCCTCATCGCGGGAGACTCTACGACGGCGGTTCGGAGCCTCTCCGCGCTCGGCATCCTCGCCCTCGCCTCGCTCGGCTTCTTCGGCGTCCGCAAGGTTTGGGGCAACCGCGGCGGGCTCGTCTTCGCGCTCCTCGCGCTCGCCACGCCGATGTCCATCGCCGCCGCGCGCGAGGCGCGCATGTACACTTGGCTCGTGTTCTTCATCACCGCGACGGTGCTTCAGGGCTCCTTCGCGCTGTCCGGCGGCCGTAAGCGCGATTGGGCGCTCCTCGGCGCGCTTACCCTCGGCGCGGCCTATACCCATTACTACGGGCTCATGGCCGTTTCGATTTACTGGCTCATCCTCCTCGTGACGATCGCCGTTCGCTCCCGCGACGCGGGCGGGAAGAAGCGGCTCGCACATGCGCTCGTCACCGCGGGCGTGACCGTGGCGGCGTACCTGCCGTGGGTCATGGCCTTGCTCCGTCAGGCGGCGCGGGTTCACGCGAATTACTGGATCCCCAAGCCCGACCTTTCCGCCGTCTTGCGGGCGCTCGGCTATCCGTTCATGCAGCGCTTTGCCTGGGGCTTCAACCCTTACGCGACCGCCGTATTTGCGGTGGTTCTCGCGCTCGGCGCCTTCGCGGTCGTCCGCAGCGTCTCGAAAAAGCGGCCCGACGCGTTTCTCCTTGCCACGGCGCTCGCCGTGTACGCGCTCACCTTCGTCGCCGCGTACGGCGTCTCGCTCGCGTTCAAGCCGATCTTCTACGAACGCTACTTCACCGGCGTGATGGGACTGCTCATCCTCTGCCTCGCGGGCTTCGCGGCGGGCTTTAAGCGTCCCGCCCTCTCGGCCGTCGCGGTCGCCGTCTACGCGCTCTTCGCGCTTCCGACGCTCGTCCGGGTTTATACGGAGGAGATCAACGGGCCGCTCGACCTCGTCGTCGCTGACCTCAAGCCGCTCGTGCAGCCCGGCGACGTGTTCGTGCACGGAAGCGAGCATACCTTCGGGCTCCTCCGCTACGCGTTCCCGAACAACGAGCACTACCTCTATATGCCCAAGGGATTCGTGCCCTTCGGCAACCACGCGGTCTTCGCGCCGAACGCCTCGTCGGGCGACGACATCGCGATCTACAACGAAAAGCCCGTCACCATCTGGCTCGTCGGTCGGCCCGGGGAATACTATAAAACGCCCTTCGAGGACGTGTACAACGCGTCGCACCGCTCGGTCGTCGGTAAGATGAGAAAATACGCCAAAGCCCCGGGATGGCTCACGATGCAGGTATATCAGGTCGCGTGGGACCCGAACAAAGCCGTCGCCGCGACAGCACCGGTGGAGAAGGTTTCGCTCGATATGACGCTTACCGACGTGGACCCGAAGCGCGGCGGGAAGATTCTCTACGCGATTTATAACCAGGCGGAGCTTGGGCCGAACACCTTCCTCGCGGCCGGATCGGTCGACGCGACCTCGGCGACGGTGAAATTCTCGATCCCGGACCTCGAGCCCGGAACGTATGCCCTGATGGTGTTCCACGACCAGAACGGCAACAGCGCGCCCGACTTCTCGAAGAACGGTCCGAGCGAGGGACTTGCCTTGGGGCACGACCCGCTGACGCTCCCAAGCCAATTCACCTTCGACGATATTAAGTTCGACCTATCCAAGGATTCGTCGAAGAGAACCGCGAAGATGTACTATCCGAAATAAGTGCGCGGATTTTTCGCGCGGGCATTCCGCGCGGCGCCTCTGCCTTACCCGCGCGGCTTCCAGTCGATCTCGACCGAGCAAAACTCGTCCGAGCCGGCGCGCACGCCGTGCCGCGTCGTCGCCGCGCCGTCAGTCCCGTCGCTCACGACGGCGAAAACCTCGGCGGCCGTGCCCTCGACGAGTTCCTTGCGGTACTGCGCCCGCATGCGCGCGACTTGCCTTTCCAGCGCGAATCCCTGAGGGAGGGAGTCGAGCGCCCACTCGATGTAGCTTACGTTATTCACGTGGCTATTCGTGTCGATATCCCCCGAGCCGGCGCGCACGGAAAGGGGCGCCATGGCTGACCGCGCGGGGTCGGCCTGTCCTACCTCGTCGATCGAAACGAACGAAGCCTCATCCGCTGAGGAGACCGAGAAAACCGCGCATTGCGCTTCAGGCACGCGAAGCGGCCGCCTGCGGTCGGTGTCGACGAAAAGCCAGTTGGTCGCCGCCTCGGCGAGCGCGTTTCCGTCCGAGTCAGTCATGACGAAGCGCCGGTCCGCGAGGAATTTCCTGATGGCGTTTACCCGCGTGCCGACCCGAACGGTCTGGCCGAATTTCGGGAGCCTGTTTATCCGCACGTCCCATTTCATGAGCATCCAGCCGCACCGGTTGTCGCGATAGAAATCGAGATCGTACCCGACGCTTGAGCTGTGGAGAATCGCGATATCCTCGAAATAGCGCGTGAGCGACGGCAGCGTCAGTCTGAGCGTCGAATCCGCCTCGTAGTAATGCACCAAATAATCCCGGGAAAAATCCATAAGTCGATGGCTCCTTACGCGATGATACGGTATCACGTTTCACGGAACGCTCACAAGAAACTCTCGGTGTTTTAAGGAAATTTTCATCACCCACTCATGCCAATGGGCAATCCTCGATCCCGAAGGGGGACGCAGCATTCCCCACAAGGAGGAGCAGCGAATGAAAATCGGAATATCGGTCAATGGCGAGGGACGAGGGCACCTTTCCCGGGCGCGCGCTCTCGCCGAGATTCTCGAAACGCGCTATGACCTCTCGTTCTGGGCCCCCGAGCACCTCGCGGGCGAGCTTTCCGCCCATTTTCCCCACGCCGAGGTCAGGACGATACCCTACTTCAAATTCGTCCAGAGGGGATTCAACCTCGATTACGGCGCGACCGTCGCCGAGAACGCCGCGCTATTCGTCGGCCGCGGCCGCGTGAACGCGCGCATCGCCCGCAAGCTCCGCGAGTCCCGCGTCGACGCCGTCCTTTCAGACTTCGAACCCTTTGCGTCCCGCGCGGCGCGGTCCGTTGGAATCCCCGTACTGCAGCTCAACCATCCCTCGGTCGTCGCGCGGTCCTTCTCGCTCGATCCGAAGGCCTTCCTTCAGCGCTCAATCGCGATAGCCGTCGCCCGCTTTATGGCCGGGCACGCGGATAAAACGATCGTGTGCTCGTTCTTCGACGGCGACGTGGGCCCGATCATCCGAAAGGCGCTCAGGGATACGAAGCGCGCGAGCGACGGCCGCTTCGTCGTTTCGGTTAAGCCGCACTATCGCGCGGCGATCGAGCGGGCGCTCGACGCGATCGGGCGAGATCTCTTCCGAGTCTTCCCCGACCCCGAAGCCGATTACGACAGGGAGCTGGCGAGGTCGCGCGGGCTAATCGCGCCCGCAGGGCATCAGAGCATATCGGAGGCGCTCGCGCTCGGGAAACCCGTGCTCGCTATCCCGGTCGCGGGGCAATGGGAGCAAGCGCTCAACGCGAATAAACTCCGCGAATCGGGGTTCGGCGACTGGGCGAACATCGAGGACCTTGAGGCAGCCCTTCCCCGCTTCGTCGCTAACGCGGGGCGGTACGAAGAGGCGATCGAAAAAAGCAGGCTCTCGGTAAGGCAGGGCGAGGGTAAGGGCTTTTGCTGCGAGGACCAAACCTTTCGGGCCGCGTGCATGGTAGAAAGCTTTCTCCTTGAGTGCGGCGTGCGCGCGGAGCGTAACCGCAAAGGTCTCATGAGCGCGCTCATCCCCGACGCTTTCTGACCGACGCGCACTTCTCCTTCGGGTACCGTCGCTGGTATAGTAGGGGGCATGACCTTATACGGTAAAAACGACGCCCGCTCGATTCTTCTCGCGGCATGCATCGCGCTCGCGGCCTTCTCGGTCCTTTCCTGTTCGACCCTCGGCGCGCACGGTGAGTATGACCCTGCCCTCGGCCGCGCGACGATCACCGAGCGCCGCGTTCCCGCCTCAGCGGTCTCGCGCGTCCGCGCTATCGACTTCGTTTCCGACCGCGTCCCTCCCTCGCTCGAGGGATACCGGGTTCTCTTCGTCTCTGACATCCATTTCATGAATCGCTATCCCCGAAAAAGGCTCAACGCCCTCATTGCCGAAATCAACGTGCAAGCGGCCGACTGCGTCATCCTCGGCGGGGACCTTACCCTGAGCGCAGGTAATCTCGCCGAGTTCGCCCAGGCGGCCGGGACGCTCCATGCCGGAGAAGGGGTGTACGCCGTACTCGGCAACCATGATTTCTTTAATAGCAGGAAAGCATTCATCGATGACTTAAGGAAGGCGGGGATCGTGACCCTCGACGAAACGACGATCGAGACGCCGCGCGGACTTGCGCTTTCCGGTATCAACGACTTTCGCGACATATTCCCCGTGATGAAGCCCTTCCTCGATACTGTCCCCGCGGGCGATTTCGCGATCCTCGCCTCGCACGACCCCGACTTCATGGAGAAGGCGCAGGGCGACGACCTCTCGCGGTTTGACCTCGTCCTTTCTGGCCACACCCACGGCGGGCAGATCACGTTCTTCGGCTGGGCTCCGATAATCCCGTCCGAATACGGGCAGCGCTACCGGACGGGAACGATATTCAAGGACGGAGTGCCGGTAATCGTGTCGAATGGCGCCGGATACTCGGGAGAGCGCTTTCGGTTTAGGTTTTGCGCGCCGTCGGACTTTCTTCTGATAACGTTACGGAGACCCGACCCGACGAAAGCTCGGTGACTCGCGCCGCGAGGGTCTCGGCGTCGGATGCGCGCACGCGCCCCGCGAGCGAGACCGCGACGGCGAACTCCTCTCGGGTAACCTCGGCGCCCAGCTCGATGAGTAGGCGTCGCGCGCGGTCGTGGAGCTCATACGGGACTTCAAATGAAAACTCGCGCATGGGGACGAGCTCTTCCGCCTTCGCGCTTTCGAGGACGGCCTTGACGGCGTCGCCATAAGCGCTCACGAGCCCGCCCGTCCCGAGGAGAGTCCCGCCGAACCAGCGCGTAACCGTGACCATCGCGTTCGTGATCCCGGATCCTTTAAGCACCTCGAGCGCGGGGCGCCCGGCGGTGCCCGAAGGCTCGCCGTCATCCGAGCAGCCGAGGATCCCTCCCGTCGCCCCGATGACGAACGCGTGCACGACGTGCGTCGCGTCCGGGTACCGTTCCTTCTGCGCCTTCAATATCGCGCGCGCTTCTTCCTGCGCGGTAACGGGGAACGCCTCGGCGAGGAAACGCGAGTTCTTGGCGCGCGTCTCCGCGGCGGCGGGGGCCATGAGTATCTTCATCGACTATGGTACCTCTGCCTACTTGGCCGTCATGTTAATGATGTCTGACCAGCCCTCGGGCGTGCCGTCCTTGAGAAGCGCGCGCACGCGCTCGAGGAATATCTTCGAGGCGTCGTCCTCGGGGGCGAGCTCCGCGCACTTGGTAAAGAGGAGGAGCGCGTCCGCGAAGCGCCGTTCGCGGTACGCGTCGATCGCGAGGTTAAACCGGTCGACGAGCGCGACTTGCTTTCCCGAAGCCTCCGAGCGCACGCCGAGGATATTATAAAGCTGCACCGGGGTCTCGATGCCCACGACGCGTACTCGGTCGAGCTTCCGCCCGAGGAACATCCCGTCGGTCTCGTTCCAGGTCGACTCGGACACGAGTATCCAGGTGCCATACTGCTTGTTGACGCCCTCGAGTCGCGCCGCGAGGTTCACGTCGTTGCCCATGATCGTGTAGTTCATCTTGTTGTCGGTGCCCATGTTCCCGACGACCATCGCGCCGGTATTGACGCCGATGCGCGTGTAGATCGGCGAGGGGCTCGCGTTCGCCGCCATCAGCTCCTCGTTCAGCCGCTTCTCGGCCTCCTTCATGCGGACGGCCGCGAGGCAAGCCCGCGTGGCGTGGTCGGGTAGGTCCAGGGGCGCGCCGAAGAACGAGACGATCGCGTCGCCGATATACTTATCGATCGTTCCCTTTTGCTCGAGCACGATGTCGCTCATCACGGTGAGGTATTTATTGAGGATCTCGACGAGGTGCTCAGGCGTTACCTTCTCGGAAAGCGTCGAGAAGCTCTTGATGTCGGTGAAGAGCGCGGTAATGCGCTTCTCCTGGCCGCCGAGCTTGAGGAGCGAGGGGTCCGCGACGATCTGGTTGACGACGTCCGACGAGAGGTACATCGTGAACGCCTTTCGGAGGAAGCTCTTCTCCTGCTCGGAAAAGACAAACCTCAGGATCGTGATGATCAGGAAGGTGGTAAACACCGATAAGAGCGGCACGAAAAGCTGGACGTACACCCGGGCGACGACGAACACGATCGCGATGCCGACGAACACGGCGACGGTCGAGCCGACGCCGTAGGAAAGCCTACTTCGCAGGGATTTGATGCGCCTGAACGCAAGCGCGCTCCCCAGGCAGAGCGCGAGCGCGATCGCCCACGACGCCCATTGCGGCAGCGGGTTGATGAAGTCCTCGGTCATGATCGTGTTGTAGATATTCGCGTGCGTACCGACGTTCGCGTACGCCTTCGCGAAGGGGTTGATTCCGAGGTCCGACGTTCCGAGCCCGCTCCAGCCGATGAGGCAGAAGGCGCCCGCGCATTTTTTCGCGAGGGTGTCGCAGTGGTTCTGGTAGAGCATGAAGTCGCTCCGGTAGATCTCGAAGTTCTTCTTGACGTTTGCCTCGTACCCAAGATACCGCTTGTCCCCGCTCGAGGCAGCCACGCGCTCGAAGGTCTCGTAGATCTCGGTATCGTACCCGCCCGAGAGGAATTTCCCGTAGCTCGCGAAGAAGTCCTTCCGCGCGGCGAAATACGCGTCGAAGTCGTCGCGCTTCCCGTCGAGGAGGCCCTGCTTCCACGCGCCGAGGTCCCGGTACCTCGCGAGGAGCGCGGTGACCGCGTCGTTATACGAAAGGTAGCCGTTCGCCGTCTTTATCCCGAGCGCGAGGATCGAGTTGAGGTTGTCGATCAGCTTGACCTCGATGTCGTCGGCGACCTTGAGCGCGTTGATGGACATCTGCCTGAAGCTCATCTTGTCGGGGTTCTTCGTGTCGATGAACTCGCGCTTGAGCCAGTTGATGAGGAAATACCCGTGCTCGTCGAGCGGGATGACGATATCCTTCCGCTTGCCCGATTCGAGGTTCGCGGGGTCAAGTGCGTTCACGAGGGTGAGGCTCCGGCCCGACCGGACGACGCGCTCAGGCTTGAGAAGGTCGAGGACCGGGGCGAAGACGAGCTGGGGGACGTAGGCGCCGTCGTACTCGACGAGAAGCTGGATGCGCCGCCTGATCCCGTCGGGGTC
>Ga0116170_10003497_pt1 | contig 14658 bp, 9 predicted proteins | sample AD_JPNHW1_MetaG_FD_89797 | JGI IMG/M metagenome (GOLD analysis project Ga0116170, IMG submission 89797) | Active sludge microbial communities of municipal wastewater-treating anaerobic digesters from Japan - AD_JPNHW1_MetaG | ecosystem: Engineered > Bioreactor > Anaerobic > Digestate | place...
CCGAAAAGACCCGCGAATTGTAGGGTTTGTTTTCCCCAAGGTCCATCAGAGCCACGATGTTCCGGTTCTCGGTGACGGCTGCCCCGATGTTGGTTACCCAAACTTCGATCTTCAGAATATTGACGTTCGAATTGATGATGGGCAGTTCCCGGGCAGCTTTGTGATAGTTCTCCCGGAAATACTGCCCCAGGAAGAAGTGCTTGTTCTCTTCGTAATCGTCGGCGCTGATCCGGAACTTGGTGGTTTGTGCATTGCCCTGCACTACGATATTTTTCGTCTCGCTTTTCTGTTGTGAATAGATGCCGGTCACCGTAACCCGCCCGAAACGGAGCTTGGTCTTGATCCCGAAGAGGCTTTCGGTGCCCCGGATCAGGGTGGAGGTGAGGGGCATATTGACGTCGCCCGCCTCGATCAGCTGGATGATGTCATCTTCCTTCCCCTCATATTTCAGCTTCAGCTTGTTCTCGAAATCGAAGGTGGCTTCGGTGTTGTAGTTGATCTTGAAATCGATCTTGTCGCCGATCTTCGCCACCACGTTCATCTGGATCTTCTCGTTGAAGTCGAAGTTGGTCTGCCTGCGCTGGCGGGTGCTGAGCATGGGGTCGTCGCGCCGGTTTGAGACGATGCCGAAGTCGATTTCGGCGGAGCCCTGCGGGCGGATATCGACGGTATTGTTGCCGAAAATGGTCTCGAAAACCTTGCCGGGGATGTGGATCTTGGGGATGATCCCCTTGGCATTGTCCATGGTCGCGGCCTCCGATCGTTCCTTCCAGTACTGGTTGATCATCGACTGCATGTCCTGGTTCTGGAACTCGTCGAACGACAGGGTGGTGGGAATACGGTAAACCGTTTCGCCGATCTTGTAGGTATTGTAATACTGCCGGGTGACCGGGTCGTATTCCACAACCGATTTGATGTTGGAGGGGTTGTTCAGGTAGATGGGACTTTCATTCCCTGAACCGGGGAGTACGGTTTCCTCGTTGAACGGGTAACGGAGGGTGGTGTCGCCCCGGTAGTTGGTGTCGGGGAGAAAAGCGTAAAACGCCGGCAAAGCCTTGCCCGTGCCGGCTCTGACCGTCGGGAAAATCCATCCTGCAACCAGCAGGAGAGCCAGGCAGAGAAGAGGGTATACGTTGTATTTCTTCACTCAGTGCAGTAACGTGCAATTAATACGCAAGACATGCGCTATAACATTTTTAACGCATGTTTGATCAGTTGTTCCACCGTCAGCCCCGTTCCTTCCGCTTCGATAATCTTGTTCAGCGCCTTGTCGGCCACCATTTTCGGAAAGCCCAGGATGATCAGTCCTGATAACGCTTCTTCCTTCCTGGTATTGTGCAAAACGCCTGATTTTTCATAGGGAATCAGCTCTCTGGGCACCTTGTCGCGCAGATCGACGATAATGCGCTGAGCCGTCTTTGCCCCGATCCCCTTGATCCGCTGAAGCGCAGGGGCGTCACCGTCGGCGATCGCCCGGTGAACCTCGGCGGGGGTGTGCGAAGAGAGGATGACCCGTGCGGTGTTTACCCCTACCCCCGAAACACTGATGAGCAGGCGGAAAAGTTCCCGCTCGCCCTGATCGGCGAATCCGTAAAGGAGAATATCGTCTTCCCTTACCACCAGATGGGTGTACAGGGTGCAACGTTCGTCTTCACGGAGCTGGGAATAGGTGTGCAGGGATATATTGAGTAGAAACCCGATGCCGTTGATGTCGAGCACGGCGTAGGCCGGGTTCTTCTCTACCAGTTTTCCCTGCAGGTAATCGTACATGTCGTTGATAAAGTATGAGTAACCCCGGGTCTTCCCGGAAAAGTGCAAAGGTAAAAAAATCACGGAAATCAAAAACGTCCCGTCTTCATATCCTTTTCGTATTTCGGAATTTTTATACTCTTTTATTTGTTTTATGAAAAACCGGGTTATTTTTGCACCACGAGATTACATTACAATTATGTATAAATAAAAAACCAACCTCCATGAAACGACTGATCCTCCTCATTTTAACAAGTTTTTCATTCCTCAGCTTCAGCCATTCGCAAAGCATCATTGCCCTTGACCACGCCACAGGCGGCAGCGAATTTTTCACCCGGCTCGACAGTGCCATCGCCCATGCCACCGGCAGCGATTACATCTATCTGCCGGGAACGACCCTGATGCAGATCGACGATGTCGTGATCGACAAACCCGTCCATATCATCGGGGCCGGTATCAATCCCGACTCCAGCATGGCCACCGGGATCACGTATCTCACCGGCAACATCACGGTGGTTGCAGGAGCCGACAACGGCAGCCTCCAGGGGATTATGCTCAACGGCACCCTCACCTTCGGCACCAGCCACGCGAACCAGCATGTCTCCTCCTACTACGTTTCCCGCTGCAACCTGGCCACGCTTTATCTCTCCTACAATGGCACCGACACCACCACCTCGTCGTTCCTCTTCCGTGAGAACATCATCCGGGGTCATGTGTACGGAGGATTTTCCAATGCTGTTTTCAGGAACAATATCTTCGAAGCCCAGCTCAACTATTTCTATGGCGCCACCTTTGCCAACAACGACTTCCTGTGGGGCAGCACCCGGACGATCAATGCTTTTATTCGCAACAGCACCTTTTCCAACAACATTTTCAAGCATTACTGTGTCGCTTACTATGGCTACAGCCCATTGTCATCCTACAACAATAATTATTACAACAACATGTTCAATGGTCCGCTGCAGTTCTCAAGCGATTACTATGGCTGCATTCCCGACGGCAACGGGATCGGGTTCATCAGCGGGAACCTGGAGAACGTCCAGAATGCATTGATCTATACCAGCCAGAGCGGTTACACGTATGATATCCATCACAATTTCCACCTGGCGGCCGGAAGTCCGGGAATCAACGCGGGAACCGACGGCACCGATATCGGGATTTACGGCGGGTCCGAATCGTTCAAGGACGGTTCTCTTCCGGTGAATCCGCATATCCGCTTCCAGAGCGTGGCCGGTTCGACCAGCCCGAACGGGATGCTGAACATCCATTACAAAGTAGCCGCCCAGGAAAGGTAGGACCGCCATGAGAAAATACCTTCTTCTCCTGTGGTTCCTCATCGGCCAGGGCTTTCTGCTGTATGCCCAGTCGCCCCCCGGGATCTCCTCGTGGCAGTATTGGTTCGATGATAACGCTGCCGGCACGGTGACTCAGTCCCTCGTGTCCTCTCCTTTCACGGATATATCCCTGGCGGTCGACGCCTCGGCGCTCCCTGCCGGCCTGCACCGGCTGAATGCCAGGTTCGGGGACGATTCACTCCGGTACAGCCCGGTGTCCACCTCGGTGTTCTTTCACGCCGGACCTGTGCAGGTTACCGGCTATGAATACTGGTTTAACCACGATTACGCCGCAAGACAGCAGTCCGGTCTGACACCTTCGGCCACGACGACGCTGAATACGAACGTGGCGGTCAATTCCCTTCCCTTCGGTCTGAACACCTTCTCTATCCGGTTCAGCAGCGGGAACAGCCGGTTCAGCAGTATTTCCACCTTTCCATTTTATTACGATCCGGGTACCGTCATTGTGGCCTACGAATACTGGCACGACGACCAATACGCCGCGAAGGTCGAAGTACCGGTTGCCGCCACAGGTTTGCTTGACCTGTCGCCGGCTTTCGCTGTCCCTCCGGGGAATCCCGGCATGCATACCTTCCATATCCGGTTCCGGAGCAATACGGGCCGCTGGAGCCCGGCCGCCTCCTCGCTCTATTACCGGCATGGCGGATCCGCCGGCCAGTCGGACATCACGGCCTATGAATACTGGTTCGACGACAACGACGCCGGCCACGTAACGGTCCCGGTCACCGCACAACCGGCATGCAACATCCTCGCACAGATTGGAACGCCGCCGCTTTCGCCGGGACTTCACCGCGTACACATCCGGTTCCTCTCGGGCGACTCCCGGTCGGCGGTCACTTCGCAGATGATCTTCATCAGCGGTCGCGCAGAAGTCGCGTCAAACCTGGTCACCGGATACAGCTACTGGATCGACGGGGACCCGCAGACACTTCATTCCGTATCCCTCCCATCGCCGGCCGGCAGCATAGATATTCTCGATTCGCTGGCGCTGCCTTACGCAGGAGTCGGGAAACACCTGCTCAACATCCGGTTTGTCGATACCCTAGGACTGGCGGGTCCGGTGACCAGCGATTCGATCCAGGTGACCAACTGCGCCCCTTATTCAGCCGGCGCTATCACCGGGAACAGCGGGGTGTGCCGGGGCGCTTCAGGGGTGGTTTACTCGATCCCTGTGATCGCAAACGCCACAGGATATGCCTGGAGTGTTCCACCCGGTGCCCAGATCGTTTCCGGCTTCAATACCCGTAGCATCACCGTCGATTTCACCGCCAATGCCGTATCGGGTGATATCCAGGTCTATGGCACGAATCTCTGCGGGAACAGCGCCGGGAGTTCGCTGACGGTTACGGTCAGTTCACCTCATACACCAACGATCAGCGGTCCTGCCTCGGTTTGCGCCGGAACGACGGGTGCGGTCTATTCCACCCAGCCGGGAAAATCGGGCTACCTCTGGTCGGTTTCGGGGGGAGGGATGATCGTATCGGGTGCGGGAACCTACCGTGTGACCATCGACTGGGGTGCCGCCGGCAGCGGGACGATAACGGCCGGGTATTTCGAATCAAGCGGCTGTTTCGGCTCCGGAACGATCGCCGTGACCATCCGTCCGCTCCCGCCGGTCAGTTATTCTCTCCCCGGGCAGGTGATATCTTCCGGCCAGTCGATCTGCGCCGATGCACTCACGGTGGTATCGGTTCCTGTACAGGGCAGCCAGTTATCCGTCCAGCCGGGGGCTTCGGCCATCCTGGTCGCCGGAGAACGGATCCAGTTGAAAGCATATTCGTCCTTTGCCGGCAGCCAGGGCGTACGGGTCCTTCCCGGTGGTTACCTGCACGCTTATATCACAACCACCTGCCAGTATTGTAATTCCCTCGCCGGTGCTCATTTCCTGGCGATGAAGGAGGAAGAGGCAACCCCGGCGGTACCATCAGGGAATTCCCCTGGCGATGGCACGTTAAAGGTCTTTCCGAATCCAACCCCGGGGAAGTTCCGGCTTGAACTGACAGGAGGAGCAAGCCAGATCGGGAGTGTAGAGATCTACGCCCCTTCGGGAAGAAGGATTTCGACACAACCGTTGAAGGATGTGCAGCAGCAGGAATTTTCACTTGAAGGAAACCCGCCAGGGCTGTACCTGATCCGGGTGATCCGCGGAAATGCCATCTCCGCGGCGCGTGTCATTTTGAACAGATAAAGGAAAGGAGCAGGTTCAGCGCATCAGGTTGTGATCGCGCAGGACCTGCTCCAGTTCCATCAGGGAAATCGGTTTGGCTAGGATCGTCTTCGCCCGGTCGAGGAGAAACATGGTCGGAGTAGCGTAGATGTTATAATCATCGGCCGATTTGCCTCCAAACCCTTTGAGGTCGGAAACATCGATCCATCCCGTCTTTTGCTCCCGGATGAACCGGGTCCACTCGGTGCGGCTGGTATCGATCGATACGGCCATCACTTCGAAACGCTTCGGTTGCTGTTTTTCATAAATCTCCTTCAGCCGCGGCATCATCGACATGCAGTGGGGGCAAGTGGTGGCATAGAATACGAGCAGCGTGAATTCGGAATCGACCGAGGCCAATTTAACCGCCTTTCCCATCGTATCGGGCACTTCAAGGTCGGGGGCGACCTTGCCCACGGCGATCTTCTTGAAGGTGTCGAGTTTCTTTTGGAGGGCCGATTTCCGTTCCGAATCCTCGCAGGAGGAGGGATCTTTGAAATTGTCGGCGATATAGGTGATCACTTCATCGAAATGGTATTTGTCGAACCCGCCAACCAGGTAATCGAGCCAGAATTTGTACAGGGTGGGATTCACCGAAGCAGCGCCCAGCATGACGGTCACGGCCTTGATGAATTCGGCTTCCAGTTGCTTCTGCGACAACCGGTTATTGCTGTAAAGCGACAGGTAGGCGATCGCCTTGTTCACCAGGACCATGCTGCGAAGCAGGGAGGTGTCGGAAAAATCGAGTTTGTCGAAATAGTGCTGTTTGAGCAGGTTCAGCCGTTCGTCCTTGGAGAGTGATGCCGGGATGAACGGGGTCTGGTAGGCTTTGGCAATCCGGATGGCATAGGCGTCGGGATATTTCCGTATCAGCGAATCCAGGAACCGTTGCTGGGATCGCTGGAGCCCTTCCAGTTCAGCCGCAGCTTTCCGGTAAAAGGCATCCTTCTCGGGATAGTAATCGACCACCGGCATGAGCAGTTGTAACTTGTCCTGGTTCATCCGGTCGAGCTTCAGGTAAGCCATGTTGATCCGGTTCTCGACCGATGCGGTAAAATCCAGGCTGTCGCCCGGCTCCGTTTCCGTGGTCCTGAAATCGACGTTTTCCTGGTTCCAGATCACATCGACAAACCGGTCTTTACCCCATGAAATCCGGTACATACCCGGCAGCCGGTTGACCAGGGTGAAACGGAACCGGCCGGAAGGATCGGCCACTGCCGAATCGATCGCCCGGGTACGCTCCCCGTAAATGCTCATCAGCTGCACCCGTTTCCCTTCGAGGTGCCGGATGGTCCCGCTGATGGTGTTCTGGCTCCTGCCGGAGAAAGGAAAAAGCAGGAGGAATACCCACAATGCCAGTATGAACTGCCTGGTTTGCCCGGCCTGCGACGTCTTCATTTTCAGATTATTTCTTCTTCTTGTCTACCGGTCCCAGGATCTCTTCCAGCTTCTTCATCAGGTCTTCGCCACGCAGGTTACGTCCGATGATCTTCTGGTCCTTGTCGAGCAGCACATTGGCGGGGATGGAGTTGACGCCATACAGTTTTCCGGCTGCATTGCCCCAGCCTTTCAGGTCGGAGACGTGGGTCCAGGTGAGCTTGTCGTCTTTCACGGCCTTTATCCATTTCTCGCGGTTCTGGTCGAAGGAGCAGCCGAGTACATCAAAACCCTTCTTGTTATACGCCTGCCAGGCTTTCACCACATTGGGGTTCTCGGCACGGCAGGGACTGCACCACGAAGCCCAGAAATCGACCAGCAGGACCTTTCCTTTCAGCGAGGAAAGCTGGACGGGTTTGCCGGTGCTGTCGTTCATGCTGAAGTCGGGAGCGGGCTGCCCCACCTGCACGCTCTGCAGGACACGGACGCGTTCGCGTAGCGACTTGAGGTACATGGATGCGTTCAGGGTGGTATCCATCGACCCAACGATCTGTTCCAGTTCGGGCAGTTCAAACTGCCAGCTGTTGCGCAACACGATGTACGGAGATACTACCGATTTGTTGTTGGTCTTCGCAAAGTCAACCAGTTGTTTCTTCATCTCCGCGTCGAGGGCCGTCGAGAGGGAATCGTTCCGTTTCATGCCCAGCGTATCGCTTTTTTCCTTGGCGGCTTTCCAGTCGGAGTAAACCACATCCATCTTCGCGTTGATGGCATCGGTCATCGTCTGGTATTGCTTGAAGATATCATGCGTGGGAGAACCTGTAACAACCGATTTTTCGACGGTATCGGGATTTATCTCGATCTGGATGGCCGTATTTTCCACAAAAACAGGAAGGATCAGCTGACTCGAAGGAAGAGAGATATGGATGAGTTCGGGGAGATCCACTTTCCCTTTAAAGACAAACGAACCCTTTTCGAGCCGGGTCGAATCGGTGTTCACCCATTTGTCGGCTTCGAATTTCTGAAGGAAAACAAGGCCCGTATCGATCTTGTTCACGTGGCCCTTGATGGCGTATTCTCCCCGGGGTCCGGTACAACCGGCCAGGATCGCGACGACAAAGAGTAATAATGCGGTTTTTTTCATGGGACAAAGGTGGGTTTGAGGGTGTAACGGGCGCAAAATTACGGCTTTTCCCTAAACAAAATTAATCCTACTTTTACCGGGTAAATTGACCGTCATGACAAGACACTCCCTGCTTGCAGCGGGCTTATTGATGCTGCTCACCCGCTTTCCCGTTCTCGCCCAACCCGAAGCCCGGCCCTACGACCTTTCCAAAGATCCGGTGCTTTACACGGTGGGGTATGCCCACCTCGACACGGAGTGGAGGTGGGATTATGACGCCACCATCAATGTCTGCCTGAAGAACACACTCGATGACAATTTCAAGTTGTTCGAAAAATACAAGCCCTATGTGTTCACCTTTTCCGGCGCCCGGCGATACCGGATGATGAAGGAATACTACCCCGACCGGTATGACCGGCTGAAGAAATACGTGGCCCAGGGCCGGTGGAATGTCGGTGGTTCATCGGTGGATGAATGCGATGCCAACATCCCGTCGCCCGAATCGGTGATCCGCCAGGTGTTGTATGGCAACGGATTTTTCCGGGCCGAATACGGAAAAGAGAGTGTCGATTTCCTCCTGCCCGACTGCTTTGGTTTTCAGGCTCACCTTCCCTCGGTGCTGGCCCACGCGGGATTGAAAGGGTTCTCCACCCAGAAGTTGTCGTGGGGCTCGGCCAGCGGCATCCCCTTTTCGGTTGGCCGTTGGATCGGTCCCGACGGAAAAGGCATCGTGGCGGCGTTGAATGCCACAAGTTACGGGGGCGGGATCAAACAGCGGCTCGATACCTCGGCTTACTGGTCAAAAAGGATCAGCGAGAACGGGAAAAAGTACGGGATCTTTGCCGATTACCGGTACTATGGCGTCGGCGATGAAGGCGGTGCCCCGCGGGAAGAAGACGTTCAGCATGCCGTAGGCAGCCAGGGCCAGCCGGGCAGCCTCTTTTCCGTGTACCTGGCCTCCTCCGACCAGCTTTTCCGCGACCTCTCCCCGGAACAGAAAGAGAAACTGCCCTCCTATACAGGAGACCTGCTCCTTACCGAACATTCGGCCGGATCGCTTACGTCGCAGGCCTATATGAAGCGCTGGAACCGGAAAAACGAACAACTCGCCCTCGCTTCCGAACCTGCAGCCGTGATGGCCGACTGGCTCGGCAGCCTCCGGTACCCGCAGAAACAACTCAACGACGCCTGGTGGCTGGTTTTAGGAAGCCAGATGCACGACATCCTTCCGGGAACGTGCATCCCGAAGGCCTACGAATACGCCTGGAACGATGAAGTGCTGGCGCTGAACCGTTTCGCTTCGGTTCTTGAAAGTTCGGCGGAGGCCGTTATCCGCGGTCTCGACACCCGCGGGAAAGGGATCTCGCTGGTGGTTTACAATCCCCTTTCCATCGCGCGGCGCGAACCGGCCGAAGCCACCGTTATCTTCCCGAAAGAGGTTCCCGCTACGCTGAAAGCCGTCGATCCGGCCGGCGCCGAATTCCCGGTCCAGATCCTGGAAAAAACGGGCAACACCCTGCGCATCCTCTTCCCCTGCAACATTCCGCCCTTCGGATTCGCCTGCTATGACATTCAGCCCGGCAACCCGGCAACGGCTTCGAAACCGGGACTCTCCGTATCTTCCAAAGGAATGGAGAATGAATTCCTGAAAATCACCGTCAATGCCGATGGCGACATTGCTTCGGTGTTCGACAAGAAATTGGGCAAGGAATTGCTGTCGGCCCCGATGCGGCTGGAATTCCGCAAGGAACATCCTGCCTACTGGCCGGCCTGGAACATGGACTGGAACGACCGTAACAAACCGCCACTGGGGTATGTGAAAGGTCCCGCCACCGTTACCGTCACCGAACGCGGACCGGTCCGGGTGGCGCTGCGGATCGAACGGGAAGCCCGCAACTCCGTCTTCATCCAGCAACTCGAGCTGGCCGCCGGCCGCGAACCGCTGGTGGTCCGCAACACCATCCGGTGGCAATCGAAAGGGGTGAGCCTGAAAGCCACCTTCCCGCTGATGGCTTCCAATGGCCAGGCTACTTACAACCTCGGATTGGGTACCGAAGAGCGTGCCAACAACAACGAAAAGAAATACGAGGTGCCGTCACGCGAATGGTTCGACCTCACCGACCAGTCGGGTAATTTCGGCGCGACTGTGATCGAAGATTGTAAATTCGGCTCCGACAAGCCCGACGACCGCACACTCCGGCTGACCCTGCTCTATACGCCGGCCACCAACTTCTACCACGACCAGGCCACGCAGGACTGGGGTATTCATGAGGCTGCATACGGATTGTATTCCCATAAAGGGGATTGGAAAGCCGGTTTGTCCGAATGGCAGGGACGGATGCTGAACCAGCCCCTGCGTGTATTCAATGCCGCGCCGCATCCCGGGTCGCTGGGCAAGTCGTTCTCCTTTGCCCGGAGTTCTTCGCCCCAGGTCGATATCCGCGCGATCAAGAAAGGAGAGAACGGCAAGGACATCATCCTAAGGCTCCAGGAACTCCTGGGATCGGAGGTCCGCGATGTGGAAATCACGATGGTTGCCAGGATCACCCGGGCCTGGGAGGTCAACGGGCAGGAAAAACTGCTGGGAGAGGCAACGGTGAAGAATGGGAAACTGGTGGTAAGCCTCGACAAATTCGCCCTCCGCAGTTTCGCCGTACAGCTTGAGGCTCCCGCCGAAAAGATGGCTGAACCGGTTTCGGCTCCTCTCCCGCTGTCATTCGACCGGGATGTGGTTTCGGGTGACGGAAACCGGAAAGACGGGAATTTCGATGGCGGGATCACCTTCCCGGCCGAACTCTTCCCGGAGACGGTCGTAGCGGATGGGATCCTGTTTAACCTGGGATCGGGTGCAGACGCAAAGAATAACGTGGTGACCTGCCGGGGGCAAAAGATCATTCTGCCGAAAACCGGTACCTATCGCCGGATCTCCATGTTGGCAGCGGCGGTGACCGACACCACCGGGATCTTCCGGATCGGAGGAGAGAAAGTGCCTGTTAAGGTGCAGGCGTTCCGGGGCAACGTGGGTCAGTTCGACAACCGTACCTGGGACAAACTAGGGCGGATGACGGGACTGGACAAGGGTTTTATCAAGCGTGACGAAGTGGCCTGGTATGCCACCCACCTGCATCACGATACGGCCAACCTGGCCTACCGCTACGGCTACCTTTTCAAATACGATATTGCCGCCACGCCTGAAGCAGGGTTGCTGCAATTGCCCGACAATCCTGCGATCCGCATTTTCGCCATATCCGTAGCAGATGCGCCTCCCGGGCAGGTGGCCGCCTCGGGACCGCTATACGATGACTTCACCGGGCGGACCGCGCTGGACCTGAAGCTGACAAAGAGTTTCGTTACCGATGGAATGAAGGCGGTGGTGAAGATTACGGCCAACAGCGACCGGAACCTGGCGAAGTTGCCGGGAAAAGTCACCATGAAGGATTATGCCGACATCCACCAGCCCAACGGGGTGACGGTGAGGTACTACGCGGATACCCTTCCGGAAGGGGGGACCCCGTCGGGGTGGGGGGACCCTGTCGGGGTGGGGGTGCCGGCTGTCAACGACGGCATGTACGACCTGCTGCCGGCCGACTCAGTGAACGACCGTTGGTCGGAGACCGGCGAAGGCCGTCTGATCATGGACCTGCAGAAAGAATTGGAACTCGACAGCCTTCACCTGTTTGCCACGCAAAGCGTAAAACGAGGGGGACAGTCCTTTTCGCTGTGGGGAGCTTCGGGGAATAAACAGCCCGATTTCAAAGGGGATCCGGTCAGAGCCGGGTGGAAATTCCTCGCACTGGCGCCCTCCGAGGACCTGTGGGGCGACAGCAAAGTGCTCTACACGGTGACACCCCTTCCCGGGGAACACGCGACCTGCCGATACCTGCTGTGGATCAGCGAAGACACTCCGCACGGGCCCTACTATTTCAGGGAAGTGGATGTTTTTGAACGACAGAGGTGACCCGGTTGCGGGCGTGAAACTTCAAATACCTTACCCTGACGGGCGCTTCCCCGTAGCTGCGGAAAACGATAAAAAGTGTTAAAAAAGGAAGAATTTTTGCATATGCGAAATTTTTCCTTTTTTTATCCTTACCTTTACATAGTTAAACCAAAGACATTTTTGCCGGTCAGGTTACGGATATAGAAAAAAGGAAGTAACCATCGGGGGGCCGGCGCGATGAAGCGATAACTCATGCACGGAGGCCTGTACGAGCGGAAGATCTCTCCCGGGCAAAAAAAATCGCCCCCCAGGGAAGGAAGAGCTGATCTGGAGGCTATTGTTGACCGGATTCGTCATTATTGTGCCTCCCGGGAACATTGCGTACAGGAGGTAAACCTGAAACTGGTCCAGTGGAAAGTTTCGCCCGAAAAACGCCGAAAGATCCTCCGTACGCTCATGGAGGAGGGGTATATCAACGAGGATCGTTACGCCCGTCTCTACGTCCGAAGCAAATTTCATATCAACAAATGGGGGCGGGTCAAGATCCGCTATGAACTCCGGAACAGGCTCCTTGCCGACAGCATCATCGACAAAGCCCTCGAAGAGATCGGGGAAGACGATTACCATCGCACCATCCAGGAACTGATCCAGCGAAAGTGGTCGGAAATTAAATCCGAAAAAACCTTGAACATCCGCGAAAAAATTATCAATTTTGTCACGGGTAAAGGATTCGAGATTTACCTGATCACGCAAATCATTACTGAACTTAACATCTGACATGGTTTCACAGGAACAGCTGAAAGACCTTCAGGCAAGACTGGATGTCTTGAGGAGGTATCTTTGACATCGATAACAAACTAGCCCGGATAGCCGAAGAAGAACAGCTATCCCAAGCCCCCGATTTCTGGAACAACCCCAAAGCCGCCGAACTGGCGCTCCGGGCGATCCGTGATAAGAAAATCTGGACCGACGCCTACCGCGAGGCTGTCCGCAGCCATGAAGACCTGCAGGTTCTCTGGGAATTTTACCTGCAGGGCGAAAGCACCGAACCGGAGTTGGAAGCCCACTACAGCGAAACCCTCCGTATGGTCGAGGAACTGGAATTCCGTAACATGCTCAGCGGAGAGGAAGATCAGCTCGGGGTGATCGTGCAGATCAACTCGGGCGCCGGCGGAACAGAATCGCAGGACTGGGCCGAGATGCTCATGCGGATGTATATCCGGTACGCCGAACGAAGCAGGTTCAAGGTTACCGAAGTGGACTACCAGCCGGGCGATGTCGCCGGCATCAAGTCGGTCACCCTGGAATTCGACGGAGATTATGCCTACGGCTACCTGAAAGGCGAAAACGGCGTCCACCGGTTGGTGCGCCTCTCCCCTTTCGATTCGAACCATAAACGCCATACCTCCTTCGCATCGGTGTATGCCTACCCGATCATCAACGACGATATCGTGATCGAGATCAACCCCGCCGACATCAGCTGGGATACCTTCCGCAGCAGCGGCCCCGGAGGCCAGAATGTCAACAAGGTGGAAACTGCAGTCAGGCTTAAACACGAACCCTCCGGCATCATCATTGAATGCCAGGAAACCCGCTCGCAGGGACAAAACCGGGAAAAAGCCCTCCGCCTGCTCAAGTCCCAGCTTTACGAGATCGAACTGCGTAAAAAAAGGGAGAAGATCACCGAAATCGAAAGCGGAAAAAAGAAGATCGAATGGGGAAGCCAGATCCGGAGTTATGTGCTCCACCCTTACAAGATGGTGAAGGACCTTCGCACCGGTTACGAAACGTCCGATACGCAGGCGGTGCTCGACGGCGATCTCGATAAATTCATCAAGTCGTACCTGATGGAGTACGGAAATGCCTGATGATGTACGATTTACGAATGACGAATGACGATTGACGAATGACGATCGACGATCTAGGATTTTTGAATTAACTTTATTGCATGCTGAAGATCTATCATAATCCTTCTTGTAAAAAGTCCAGAGCCGGATTGCAGTACCTCAGGGACTCGGGCAGGGAATTCACGATCGTTGAGTACCTTAAAAAGCCACTTTCCTCCGGTGAACTGGAAAAGTTGCTGGTCAAGCTGAACCTGAAACCCCTGCAGGTGATCCGCACGCAGGAAGAGTATTTCCGGCAGCATCTGAAAGGAAAGAATTTCGAAGACCACGAACTGGTATCCATCATCACCGGCCAGCCCAGGCTCCTGCAACGCCCCATCGTCGAATCGGACTACAAGGCCGTGGTGGGCGACCCGGTGGAGAATATCCAACCCCTGATCCGTTAACTGATCCCTGAACCTCCAAAAACCCCTTGCCATGAAAACCCGCATTGAAAAAGACACCATGGGCCCCATCGAGGTGGCCATGGACAAATACTGGGGAGCCCAGACCCAGCGCTCGCTGACCAATTTCAAGATCGGGGAGCCGGGATCCATGCCGAAAGAGATGATCATGGCCATGGCCATCCTGAAAAAAGCCGCTGCCATGGTCAACTCCGACCTCGGTGTGCTGAACGCCGAAAAGAAAGACCTGATCGTGGCGGTCTGCGACGAGATCCTGGCCGGACAGCTCAACGACCAGTTCCCGCTGGTGATCTGGCAGACAGGCTCCGGTACGCAGACGAACATGAATCTCAACGAGGTGATCGCCAACCGCGCCCATGTGCTGCATGGCGGCGTGCTGGGCGGGGATGAGAAAACCTTCATCCATCCCAACGACGACGTGAACAAGTCGCAATCGTCGAACGACACCTTCCCGGCAGCCATGAGCATTGCCGCCTACAAAATGGTCACCGGCACCACCCTTCCCGGCGTCGAACGTCTCCGGTCGACCCTGGCGAAAAAGTCGGAAGAGTTTGCCGCTATCGTGAAAACCGGCCGGACCCATCTTATGGACGCCACCCC
>Ga0116170_10003500_pt1 | contig 14648 bp, 13 predicted proteins | sample AD_JPNHW1_MetaG_FD_89797 | JGI IMG/M metagenome (GOLD analysis project Ga0116170, IMG submission 89797) | Active sludge microbial communities of municipal wastewater-treating anaerobic digesters from Japan - AD_JPNHW1_MetaG | ecosystem: Engineered > Bioreactor > Anaerobic > Digestate | place...
GACAACCCGGGCATGGGGGAACGCGGTGATCCACCGGTTCAGTTCCTTTTCGCGGAATGCAATATCCCGCATCCCCCAGGCAAGAAGGATGTTCTTAGAGAAAAGAGCGCTGCGCTGCTCCCAGAGCACCGATAACCATGCGGATGATCCGATGATCTGGCCGGGAAATACCCAGCACCCCTTCCGTTCGCGGGGTTTGGCCAGCGCCATGAGGTACTGCCGGTGGATTGCCGGGGTCAGCCGGCGCCGGTCCCCGAACACGGCCGGCATGATCGTACCGGCAAAAAAATTGTGGTTCCGGATCAGCCACCGGCCGACCGGCCCCCCGACAATCCTGCTGAATGCCTGGTAGTACCAGTCGGATGCAACCGGCCAGAGCCAGGAGTTGGTGATGACGATGTTTCTCACCTTTGCCGGGTTGCTGACAGCATAGGAGAGGCCGATCGGGCCACCCCAGTCCCCGACAACGAGCGTGATGTTTTCAAGGCCGAGCGAATCGAGCAGCAGGGCAAGGTTTTTGGCGTGCTCCTTCGGCAGGTAGGTCCAGTCCTCCGGTTTGTCGGACAGCCCGAAGCCGATATGATCGGGGGCAATGCACCGGTGGGTTGCTGAAAAATCCCTGATAAGGTTCCGGAACAGGAACGACCAGGCGGGGTTGCCGTGGACAAAGACGATCGGGTCCCCCGACCCCTCGTCCACGTAGTGCAGGTTACCCGCAGGTACAGGGAAATAATGCGGTCTGTAGGGGTACTCCCGGGTATCAAGCCATGCAGGTATCATCAGGGATACCATCGCGCCGTAGCGTAAAAAGACCTCGCATCCGGGCCCGTCCGGTGAGATACCAAAAGAACGTTCCCGGTCCCGGTTCCCCCCCGCAATAGCTGCGAATAATCCGGCAGTCAAAGGTTTTTTTATTACCCTGTTCACCCCATCTCTCTGCATGGAGCCAGTAAAAAAGATGAACAAAATTCCCCTCCTCCCCGTCCTTGCGGGGCTGATGATTCTCATCCCCCTGCTCATTGCTGCCGGATGCACCAGCACGTCACCGGAACCCTCCGGGTTATCGCTGAACGGGACCGGCTGGACCCTGACAGGGTATGTCCCGAACGGCACATCCCTGCACCCCCTGGACGGTACCGCGGTCACCCTTATTTTTGGCGATACCGGGCAGGTCACCGGTTCGGCCGGGTGCAACCATTACTTCGCATCATATACCGTGACGGGAACCTCGCTGTCGATCGGGGGAACGGGTTCAACCATGATGTACTGCACTGCAGCCGGCGTGATGGAACAGGAGAGTGCCTACCTTGCGCTGCTCGGTAAGGTCTCATCGGTCGCGGCCGGGAACGACACCCTCGCCTTCGCAGACGACAAGGGCACAACGATACTCACGTTTGCCCGGATTGTTCCGCCCGCACCAAAACCCCTTGCCGGGACAACCTGGACGCTCGACTCGATCTCCACGGCAGATGCAGTCTCATCAGTTGTTGCCGGAACAACCATCACTGCCGTCTTTGATAAGAACGGGAGCGTTACCGGTTCGGCCGGGTGCAACCACTACTTCGCATCGTATACCGTGACGGGAACCTCGCTGTCGATCGGGGGAACGGGTTCAACCAAGATGAACTGCACCGGTCCCGGCGTCATGCAGCAGGAGAGTGCCTATCTTGCCTTGCTCGGCCGGGCAGCAGGCTTCACCATCACCGGAAACCGGCTGAGCCTCGCGGACGCGAATGGTACAGCACTCCTTACCTTTACCGGGGAATCCTGAAGAGGAAAAAAGGGTCCTGCTCTTTTTTGTTTTTCCCTTCTTTTATCCTCCTCCGCCAGTCCGCAGGTTACGGCCCTGCCACAAATCCCCGCAGTCACCGGGGGGTCCATAAACCGGGAGCCCTTTCCGCGTCAGCCGGTGACCGCTTGACCGGTATAAAAAAGCCATCGCGACCAGTCCCTGCAGGGCGGGTCTCACCAGCCGTCTCCCCCACCGTAAAATCCGGTACGGGATGGGGAAATGCCACACAGGATACCGGCTGCATAGCGATACCCGGGGCAACCGGCCCGAAAACCCGGTCCTCTTAAAAATGCCGTCCTTCCCCACAAAACCGGGGGGTTTACCCAAAGGGGCGGGAAGATCAAAAAGAAAAAGGTCAGTGCCTGACGCAGAAGAATCCGCCGCGGAGATGATACCGGGTATACAGCTCGCAGGCCTGACAGACGCAGCCGATCATTTTCATTGACGGGGCATCCGATGTTCCGCATGCACAAAAGAGTCCGGTGGGCTGGTGTTGTCCCAGGGAGTGCTTCTTGTAGTTCTGGCATATCGTGCAGTACTTCCTGCAGATCTGCCTGTTTTCATCGGTGTCTTCTACAACAGGACGGGTAGAATCAAACATGTTCGGTGAGGTTGGCGATACTGGATAATAGATCTTTTGTTTTTGGGAAGGTTTTTCTGACCTTGGGGGGCTGCAGAAACCCCCGTGTTTACCGGCATGAATCCAATACAATGGCAGCGGATTTTACCCTAGAAAAACCAGATTTTCAGGTTTTTAATCAACCCTCTCCGGCGGGCTTGAGGGGACGCAGTACCGTTAACGGTGCCCTCCTTCTTTTTCACGGAGCCGGTTACCGAAACGAGACCGTGCTGGAAGAGCAAAACCAAGCGTTATATAATAAAGAAGCCGACAGGATTTTACCGAACCATGAACCGGACCCCCCTGTACCTCATCATCATCCTTATGCTGTGTATCCCAGTAGCAGCCGGGGCGGAAGGCCCGGACATCAGCATCAACGCATCCCGGCAGAACGTCACGTACGGTGACAGGCTGGTATTCTCCGGTGCATCGAACGGTTTTACCCTGTACTTCTTCATGACCGGCCCGGGGCTTGCCCCGGAAGGGGTGATGACCTTCAACACCACCAAATCGGCAAGGACCAAGAGCCATGCTACGGCAATTCCGCAGGGTGGCATATGGCACTGGGGCTGGAAGACCGGAAATGTCACCGGCCCGTTACCGGATGGGAATTATACCCTCTATGCCTGCATCGGGCCGTTCGACACGGAACAGCTGGCAACCTGTGACCGGTGCAAATGCGTGACTACGAACGTCACGCTCACCGGATCCCCCGACTCCCGCAGCGCCGAAGCATCTTTGCCAGCGCAGGAGGCCCTCATTCCCACCCCTGCACAACCGGTCCTGTCGGTATCTCCCCTTCCGGTGAACGGGTCCGCGGCTGCTGCCCCGGCGTTGCCTGCACCATCGTTCTGCCTGCTCGCCTTTGTCGCTGCAGCGATAGCAGGCCTTTTGGTGATCCAAAAAGACGGATAACGGGCTGCAGGTTTTTTTGATACCGGTGCAGGATATACTGTGCCTTCCCGTCGGACAGGCATACTGTGAACCGTGGACAGGTTCGATCCGTTAGGATTCCCGGCGGATTTTTTTGGCCGATACCCGGTAAAAAAAGAAGAATATCCCGCGTTCCCCTGCCCGTGCCTTCCTTGTGGCACAGGCATCCCCCACACCGGTTCATGCCCAAAAACACCCCCCGGTGCGGGACGCTTCCGGTTCCATCCGCTTTTTCTGCCACCGGATAACAAAAATAATAGACTGAAACCGACAACCGGTTCCTATGAAACTCTCTGAATCTCACGAGGCGGAAGTAAGAGAAACCATGCAGAATTACGGCACGGCATACCGGAAGAAGGACATAAGGGCATTGTCGGCCCTGTTCTCCCCGGAGATCACCGGGTTCGGCAGCGGACCCGACGAGGTGATTGCGGATCATGCGGGTTTTGTCCGGCAGATGAAGCGGGATATGAGCCAGGCAACAGTCCTCTCGGTAACATTTTCAGACCGGCAGATTTTTGGCGACGGGAGGGTTGCCTGGGCAACGTCAAGGAGTACGATCACGTTTACGATTGACGGGAAGAAGAAACAGGTGCTGCACGGCAGGTCGACGATGGTGTTGCAGAACACCGGGAGCCGCTGGCTTATTGCGCAGCTTCACTTCTCTTTACCGTATGGCGGACAGGCAGCGGGGCAGTCGTTTCCCGGCGCATAATATCGTTTGGGACACGCAAGCGGGGGATGGCGCCCCTTCCGGGGGGTTGGTACGGGTTCCTGTACATCTCCTTTTTTTTTGCGGACCTGCCATTTCCGCTACAACCCTGACGCCACACCGCCCGGCATCCCCGTCCGCCGGAAGAGGGAGAACAAGAGAAGAACTCATGGCCGGTTGGCCCGGGTCCGGAAAAGGCCCGACAGTAACCGGCGGGAAGACCCCCTCCGGGGGGGTCCGGTGCAGGACGCGTACCCCCCACAGCAGATGCCGGCGGCGTACCTACGGAGTTTTTCGCATCGGCCGGTTACAGCTTTTTTCTGCACTCCTCCAGTTTTTCTGCAACGATACCGCTGACGATCCCGGGCGTGACCTGGCACACGTTCCCGCCGCAGCTGTTCGGCTCGTGGACCGGGTCAAAGATCATCGGGGCGGTGGTAGCGGGCCTGACCGTTGCGATAACCGTTGGTCCGGGTGTTGCCGGTTCCGGTACGTGGACCGGGTCACAGACGATCGTGCCGGGGTCGTGGACTGGGTCGCAGACCACGCTCATGCTCCGGATAAGGAGGTAGCCGAGGATGATCGAGACAACGGCCGCAGCCGAAGCAATGAGGATCTTGGTGGTACGGCTCTGGATGGCGTCGTCAATCACGCAGGCAGCAAGGTAGCTGACGACAAGGGTTATGGCAGCCGGAAAGACCATGTCGCTGAACGGAAACCCGGTGACCAGTACTATGAGGAAAAAAACAGGAACGATAAGCGTTGCTCCAAGGAGCAGCTTCAGCCCGTCAGGCCGGAAGAGATCGTGTGCTCGGCTCATTATCTCGTACTCGGAGTGATGGGTATTCAATCTTGCCCCATGGGGATACAGGCAGGCGTTCAGCTTCACAACTTTATAAAAAGGGGCGCGGTCAAAATCCTCCCGATAGAGATCTCTTTTGTCAGTAAAAAATGCCTTATGGTACTCTATAAAAAAGAGGGGCAGGCACACGGCCGGCCTTTCCCGTTCCGATAACACCCGCTGTCCCGGAGAACCTGGTGGTTCTTCTCACCGGGGGTCTGACGATATCCCTCAGATCCGGAAGAGGCCCCGGAGCAGGGGTGATGCCTGGAGGGTGCCGGGCACTCCGGCCTTCCTGAACTTTTTTTCCACCAGCTGCAGCCGGTTCATCCGGCGGGTGAGCCGACCGGCTTCAGGTGCAAGCCTGCTGCAACCGTCCCGAAGAGCGCCTGCCAGCTGGTCGAGGTCCTCCCGGGTGGCGGGCTTTGCCGTCAGCGTGTACATCTCCAGGATATGGTCGAGGATGAACGCATTGCTCTTTCTGATAAGGGCGCCTGTTTCCTCATACAGGGTTTCCGCAGCCGGGCCGGGGTAGAGCCGGCGCACCACGCAGGCCCCGTACGCGAGCGCAATGAGCGCGTGGGCAAGCCGGGAATACCCGGAGTCCGGGCGGCGGAACGTGGCGAGGTTGATCCGGAACATCCGGTCAACGTCCGGGTCCCTGATCCGGTAGTCCCAGTTCGGCCAGTGCCCCTGCAGCAGGCCGTCCCGGATCACCCGTCGTTCCAGCGGGGATCCTGCCACCACCTCGGCCCGCCCGAAATCGAAGGGGTACGCCGGGTGGTTTTTCATAAAAAGGATGTTTTCATTGATCTCGTCGAGCGTGGCATCCGGGTGGAACATGAGGAGGTTGTACGTCACGATGATCCCATGACGGTGTAATATGTCGAATGCCCTGCCAATGTGGTGCACTTCAGATCCCCGGATCAGCGCTTTGAGCCCGTTTCCGCTCGCGTTCTCAACCCCGAGAAAGACCCCGACAACCCCAAGGTTCGCGAGACGATTTGCGACATCTTCCGTGACGGAGTCCGGCCGGGCCTTGATAAGAAATGCCATGGTGCTGCAATCGACTTTTTCGTTCTTCAGCGCCGCCATCAGCAGATCGAGCCTCGCGCAGTTGTCCTGCTCACCTGCCTGCAGGAAGTTGTCGTCATGGAACTGGAAAAGCTGCACCCCCTGCCCGCGGGAGAGCCATGCCAGTTCGCGGGCTATATTCTCCACGCTCCGCAATGCATGCCGCTGTCCTTTCTTTTTTGCATGGAACGCACCGATACAGCAGTAGGCACACGCCGAATGCCAGCACCCCCTGCTCGACACCAGCGTTGCGAAATTCTCGCCAAGGCGTACCTGCGGCCGGTCATTCCGCACCGGGAACGGCAGGGCATCGAGGTCCGGGAAGCGGTCGGTGCAGGGATTTTCGCAGATCCCGGCCGCGTTCCGGTACACGAGATGCGCGACTGCGGAAATTTCGCGTTTCCCCGCGAGGTGCTCCGCAAGCTCCGTGAGCGCCTGCTCCCCCTCAAACCTGACTATGGTATCGATACCCGGTTGCGTTTCCAGAATCTTTTTGAACTCGAAGGTCGGGAAGTGGCCGCCGGCAGTGATGTGGCCCCGGTACCCCTCGTTCCGGATTGTCCTGATCAATGCGAAGAATGCCGAAGCCCGGCTCTGGAATGCGATGGAGAGGGCAATGAGATCGGGGCGGAATTTTTGGATCCGGGTTATAACCCGCTCCGTGTCATCCGGTACGGAGAACGGTGCTATTTCGATTTTGTACCCTGCCCTGACGAGCACGGCGGCCGGGTACCGGACCGAGAGGTTCTCCTCGTCTTCGGATGCGATGAAGAGGACCTTTTCCGGCATGGTACGTTGTGGTTTGCCGGAGCAGGGGGATTAAGGTTGCGGGAGTAAAAACCCGCAGCAGGAACACAATGTACAGGTTTTTTCTGCCCCGGATGCCGGGACGGATACGGGCCTGCGCCATGATCTTGTAAGAATCATGCAGGCAGGCGTTGGGTTTGGGTAGTCAGCACGGGGGGATATAAATTTGTAATCCCATAAATTCTTATTATATCGGATTTGATGATCATCTACCACGCTGTGTACAACTGCCGGTGAAACCCGTTGACCTATACTCCCGAACCCATAGATACGTCGAAGATCAGGCTGACTGACGAACTGAATGAGCTGATCGAATTCCTGGCACGGAATACGCACGACAACTGGGCAAAGGAGCGGATACACCAGGGGTGGCAGTGGGGCCTGGAACGAAACGATACAAAAAAAGAACACCCCTGCCTGGTCCCCTATGAAAAACTTCCCGAAACGGAAAAGGCGTATGACCGTATTGCAGCCACGGAATTGCTCAAAACGATCATGTTCCTGGGATTTTCCCTGCAAAAGAGAAAGGACTGAAATACGGTGCCGGAAGATATCAGCTGCCACAACACCCCAAAAAAAGCGCCGGGGGACCCAAGCTGCGACGACATGCGGGACGGCGGGGATATCCCTACCCTTGAATATCCGCTGGGGCTCGTCATCTCTTATATCCATGCCTCATTATACGAGACCTATGACGAGTACGACCGGCAGGCAATGGCCAAACAAAAATACCACCGCCTGTTCTCTGCGCTCGCTGTTTTTTCCGGAACTCTTGCCATTACCCTGTCTATCCTCATCGTATTTTTGAGGGCGTACGGTGATCCTGCCGATCTTCTGAATAATCCTGCCCTAACGGTATTTGAAAAGGGGGCTTTCCTGACGGCACTCCTGTCAGTGGTCATCGCGCTGGGAAACCGGCTGCTCAGGGACTGGCTGACAAAACGATACATGGCTGAACAGTGCAGGACCCTGAAATTCCGGGCACTGATCCACCCCTATCTTTCGTTCTCATCCGATGATGCGTGGACCGCACAGTTCTCCCGGTGGAAAAAACGGTTTGACGACGAAGTTGCATTGCTCAAGACAAAGGAGAGTGCCGCTCTCGATGAGATCCTCGTTGCCGACAGGATCAATACACCCCCGCATGATACCTCAGGCAACCCGCCCAATATCCCGTTTCTTGTCATGCTTTTTGATTATTACCGGCAAAAACGGATCACAACCCAGATCGGATATTTCTCGTCACGGGCACACTATTTCAGAACGGCAAATAAAAATACCGAACGGATTCCCCAATATTGTTTTATCGGAGGAGTGGTCTGTGCCGGCGTGCAAATCGGCATTGAACTTTTTGCCCCCGGGGTACAGGTATTCATGCCGGAAACCACTCTTGGGAGGGTACAGGCCGTAACCCTCCTGCTCACGCTGATCCTCCCTGGCATCGGGGTTGCATTCCGGACCTGGCGGTCCTCGACAGAAATAGCGCGCAACTCGTCTTTATTCAGCGCAAAATGCAGGGCCCTGAAACAGTTTGACACGCGGCTGGCGGAAGAGCGGGCACACGAGATCGTCAGCTGGGAGAAAATCCTGAAAATAATGTGGGAATGCGAGAACTTTTTTGAGAACGAGAACAGGGAATGGCTCCGGATCATGCACGATGCGGAATGGTACCTCTGAGGGTTTTTTTCCCGTCCGCTGGCGGGGGATTTTTTATTAAAAAAAAGGCAGGACGATCTGATCTGATCCCTCCGTACGGACCCGCATTCCCGAAACTCATATGATGCCCTGCGGCAAACCGGATACTACAATACCGGGAGCAGGAGACGGGATCAACCATGCGTGTTTCGCAGGTACAGCTGAAAATGATTGCACTCGTGCTCATACCGGTTTTCCTCATCCTCACCCTCCTCATGCCAAAAACCACCACAACTGCCATCCTGTCGGCGGTAGTGATGATCACCGCGATTGCGATCAGTATCACGGGATGGGTTCTGCAGAAGCGGGAAACGGGCGTGGACGATGACCTGCTGGCAGTTCCTCCAAAGAGATCGTGACTCCATTTTTTTGGAAATGCACATCAGAGCGGGAAGGACACCGGGAACGGGTCCCGGTAAGACATGCATCCTGACTGCAGGGAAACAAAATACGCATTGATTATCCCAGGAACTTCAGCAGCTGCTCGTTTACCAGCGCCGGCTGGTCCATCGACACCAGGTGCCCGGCATCCGGTATAAGGGCAGTCGTTATACCGGGGATCAGGTTCTCCACCCGGTCGATTGCAGCCCGGGGATCATAGATAACCTCGTCTGCGCCGGCAAGAAAGAGGGTGGGGGTACGGATACTCTTTAGCTCGCTGTCCGAAAAGACTTCGGTAAAGACACTCTTTCTCGGGTCGGGGTAGCGGAAATGACGGGCCCCCAGCGCAAACTGCCGGGCAAACAATGCGTCCGGGCAGACGCCCTTTGCAAAGAATCTGTTCAGCGGGTTCGGTTTCACCGGCAGGTAGGGAAGTATCCGGAGCATTGCGAGCACCGGCCAGTTGAACGGCAGGACGGATGCACCCGGTGCAAGTGCGGCAATCCTGTCCACCTTATCGGGGTGACACAAAGAAAAATTGAGCGTATGCCATCCCCCGTACGAGAGCCCGGCCATGGCGGGCCGGGTTAATCCCAGGTTCTGTATGAGATCGCATAACCAGGCAGCGCAGTCCTCGCGGTTTTTCAGTAACCGTACCTGCCTGCTCTTTCCCGGTTCACCCAGGATATCGACGGCAAAAACGCGAAACGCGCTGCTCAGCGGACCGATGTTCGAAAACCACATCGTGGCGCTCGTGCCGGTAGCATGCAGCAGGAGCAGCGGCAATGACGATACGGAACCGCTTGCAATGATATGCGTTGTCCCAAAGGATGTGGGGATATCCAGTTCCTCGTACGGTACGGGCCAGCGTTTCAGGACGGCATCATAGGAAGCGATATACTCGTTTTCCCCGCGGGGACTGGTGAATGAAGCAAGATTTCCGGACATTATAGATTTCCCAGATACCCGGAAGACGTTCCAGCAGATTACCGGGTGCAAAGCGGGGTATCTTTTTTACATTACAATAGAGGACACCATCAATATATTAACAGGCCGATATGATCTTTTAAAGGGGATCGGACAAAGAAAGACCGTGTTTTCAACCCGGAGTTCCCCGGGCAGAGATACCCGTATCAACCGGAACATCCCATCTTTCCTGCGGAACCTCCCATGCCTGAATTTTCTATCGACCGGGTGACGGAGAAGACCTTTTCGGACTTTTTATTCCTGCTCGATTCGCTTGCCCTGTACGAGCACCTCGATCTGCCGGATGAGCATGCCCGGTCCCGGCTTTGGGAAGAGATCCGATCAGATCACCCGAAGTTCGAGGGTTACCTGGGCCGGCTTGGCGACGAACCCGTAGGTTTCGTAACGTTCTTTCTCACGTATTCCACCTTCGTTGCCCGTCCCACCCTGTACCTCGAGGATCTTTTCGTGCGCGAAGAGTACCGGAAACGGGGTTTCGGCACCCGGCTCTTCGCCTTCTGCCAAAACGAGGCGAAGGTCCGCGGGTGCGGGCGGATGGACTGGATGGTGCTTGCATGGAACTCGCCCTCGATACAATTTTATGAGAAGATCGGAGCAACGCGGCTCGGATGGTACGTCTACCGGCTGGAAGGCGGAGAATGGTAATACCGGAAACAACGGTACCCGGTCTTGGCCGCGTCCCCGCCATACCCGCTGTATCCGGTTCATGAGGCCAGGGCATTGTACGGGCATGCAAAAATCCCGGTCCCCAAAAAAAGTACCGGGTTCCGTTCAGGCGCCAGGATCCGCAGCGTTCCCGGTAGCGGGGGTATACCGGGGCAGCCCCCGGTCCCCAAAAAAACCGGTCAGCTGCCGGATTGTCCGGATCTCCTTTTTAAAAAACCTGACAGGGCCGCAAGAAAGTTTTTCCCGCAGGACACTCCAGGTAATGAACGGAGTGATGATACCATGGACCCGGTAAAAATTCCCAGAATGCCCAAAACCGAGTACGATAGGTTGATCGGACGGCAGTGCGTATCGAGGATATCGTTTGGTGCCGGGGAGTATCCCTATACCGCCCCGTTCATGTACGTGTTTGACAAAAAATACCTGTATTTCCTTTCCACAAAATACGGCAGGAAGATGGAGTATTTTGCGGCAAACCCGAAGGTCTCAGTCGAGATCGAGGAGTATGCCCCGGATCTCTCCGTTTTCTCGTTCGTGAGCCTGCAGGGAACGCTTGAAGAGGAAAAAGACCCGGCCCAAAAAAGGCAGGTCCGGGAAATGTTCGTGAAGATGATAACAGAAAAAAAGCTCTCGCCCCGTGTTCTCACCGCTCTCGGCCACCCGCGGGACGATCGCCCCGACGCAATCCTGCACGGGGAGCGATCGCTTGTCTGGAAACTGGTGGGCGTAAAGGATATCGTTGCCCTGAAAAACGGGTAAGTCCGCTTACCGGTAGTTTTACGCAGCGGATCGAAGCGAAGAGAAGATCTCCCCGGAACCTGTGGATCTTTAAAAAAAACGGATCCCGGGGGAATCCGGGTACCCGGGAACAGATCCCCATAATCTGGCGCAGGAATAAGGAAGCGGGAAGCACCTGTTTCTGGGAAACTAGTAACACGGGTTGCCGGACCATCCGGTACAATTCCCCGGGATGATCCCCGCCTTTAATCCCGAAAAAACCAGACGCCGGCAGGACCCGGTCCATTCCCCTGCCGGACAGGAACCGGGAACCATCGGTTTAAAGATTCCGATACATTCTTCACGTAAAAACCGGGAATATCTTCCAGATCTTGCATGGCAGCAATGGAAGACCGTCATACCCGGATCCGCGAGTTTCTCCAGGAGCGGTACCCTGAGGCGGTATCCATCTCCCTGATAGCCCGGGAAATGGAGATGAACCGGGGAGCCGTTGCAAAATACCTTGACGTCCTCCAGTCCCAGGGCCACGTGGTGATGAAGCCATTCGGGAAGGCAAAGCTCTACACGACCTCGCAGAACGTCCCGTTCGACGATCTCCTGAATTACCTGTCCGATGCAATCGTAATTCTCGACTCCGATCTCCGCATTTTAATGGCCAACCGGAGTTTTTTTAATACGTTTGGCATCCGGAGGGACCGCAACATTATCGGCACCGATCTCTCGAGGCTCAGCCTCTCCCTGTTCGACAACCCGATGGTCCAGGAGAATATATCCCGGATCGTCCGGTCGCAGATGTTCGTGAACGAGATGCTGTTGATCGAGCAGGGGACAGAGAGGATCTTTTTAACCGAATTTGTCTCGACCGTCATCCCCTCGGTAGCCTTCACGGGTAAACCCGGCATCATGATCAGCCTCCGCGACATCACGACCTGGAAAAAGACCGAGGAGGAGTTAAAGAAGAGCGAGCGGAAGATTCGCACGCTCTTCGAGGAGGTCCCCAGCGGCATCTTCCTCTTCCACGAGGACGGCACGATCCTGAACGCGAACCGGGCGGCACTCGACATCCTCGGTCTTGCCCGGTTCACGGACCTTGCGGACTTCAAGCTCTACGATATCATGTGCTCGAAGGAGAAGATCCAGGACCTGATCCACAAGCGCCAGATCGCCGATCTCACGCTCGCCTGCAACTTCGACCGTCTCAAGGCCGAGACGCTCTCGTCCACAAAAAAGAAGGGGATCGCGTACTTCCAGGTCGTCTTTGCCCCGGTCAGCGACACCGGCGGAAATTCCCCCCGGGAATACTTCATCCTGTTCCTGGATATCACGGAAAGGAAGCTTGCGGAAAAAAGGCTCAAGGAACGTTACCTCGGGATCGTGAGCAACCTGCCCGGGATCGTGTACCAGTTCTATGCCCGGGACACCGGCGAGTGGGGGGCGTATTACGTCAACGAGCGCACGGAGGAGATCTATGGCGTGCCTCCCGAGCCGCTCAATGACTGGTTCGACCGGTTCGGGAACTGTATCGCACCCGAGGACCGGGGCCGGTGGGGACGGTCCATCGAAGAAGTGATAAAAAACGTCACGCCCTGGGAGTTCGAGGGCCGGTTCATCCGGCCGGACGGGGCGGAGATGTTCATCCGCGGGATCTCCCAACCGGTACGGCTGAAGAACGAGACGGTCTGGAACGGGATCTTCCTCGACATCACCGACCGTAAGCGGGCGGAGGAGGCGTCGCGCCGGAGCGAGGAACGGCTCCGGGGCCTCACAAGCAACCTGCCCGGGATCGTGTACCAGTTCTATGCCCGGAACTCGGAAGAGTGGGGGACCTACTATGTCGATGAGCGGTCCGGGGAGGTGTACGGTGTCCCGCCAGACCCGATCGATACCTGGATCCTGCGGTATACCGCCTGCATTGCCCCGGAGGACCGGGAGCGGTGGATACAGTCCATCGAGGACGTTATCCGGAGGGTCGCCCCCTGGCAGTTCGAAGGGCGGTTCATAAAGCCCGACGGAGAGGAGATGTTCATCCGGGTGCTCTCGCAGCCCGTGAAACTGAAAAACGAGACCGTTTGGAACGGGATCATTCTCGATATCACGGAGCAGAAACGGGCGGAGGAGGCACTCAGGAGAACCCAGCTCAAGGAGATCCGGTACCACTCGTTCTTCGAGAACACCTGCAACGGCGTCCTGATCTATGAATACATCCCGGCAAGCGACGATTATATCATAAAAGATGTGAACAAGGTGACAGCGGCGCTCCTGCGGATGCCCAAGGAAGAACTGGTAGGAAAACACCTCTTCGAGGAGTTCCCGGAACTGCCGGACCCCGAGATCCGCGACCTCCTCCGCCAGGTTCTCATTACCGAGCAGCCGGAGTTCGTTGCCCCCTTAAAGTACCGCAGGAGGGAGGACTTTCCCTGGATCTACCACTATGTCTTCAAGCTCCCTTCGGGCGAGATCGCGTCGTTCATGATCGATGTGACCGGTGTGGTAAAAGAGAGCAGGGAGTAAGACCGGCAGGGTCGTATTTGGCGGCGCTATCCGGTTTCAGACAGGATCCCGTGCGGTCCCTGCCGCCGCACCCGTGCCGCTGATTTGAGCCTCCCAAAAAATTTCATGACCCTGGCAGATACCGTCCGCGGGTTTTATTGGTGAGCAATAGACCCTGGCGGGACGTATACCCCACCCCACGTTTTATCGTTGTAAACCGCGGATGGAGAACCGGCCGAACCAATGGCGAGCAATAAAAATTACGTTTATGTATACACCCGGTAAATGGTGCCCTGTGGAAGAAATTCCACAACCAGAAACGAGCAGCGGGCTCTCATGGGCGGGGCCGTTTTCACACCATCACCAATAAGGCTCAAAAACTTTCGACAGCATCGCCTCAATCGGTTAGGTGAAACCCGGCCGGATACCCTGATGGAACTATATGGTGCATCAGTACATCAAGGTTTGGATCGTCCGACAGGATCGCGTCCATGATATCCCCCTCTTCTGGTACGGAGGCTATCATCATGGAAACAAAGATTGGCTATTTCGCATCGATCGAGCAGTACAAACCGATGGATGCACTGGAACAGTCCGTGCGGGCAGAAAAGACCGGGTTCGACTCGATCTGGGTCGACGACCATTTCCACCCGTGGTATCACACCGATGCGCAGTCGGGGATGGCATGGGCATGGATGGGTGCCACCCTGCAGGCAACAAAGAAGGTGTTCGTCTCGACCTGTATCACCTGTCCTATCCTGCGGTACAACCCGGGCGTGGTGGCCCAGACCTTTGCAACCCTCCGCCAGATGTACCCGAAACGGGTGGGTGTCGCGGTAGGTGCCGGCGAGGCATTGAATGAAGTACCGGTGACCGGCCAGTGGCCGAGCATTTCCGAGCGCCAGGATATGAC
>Ga0116170_10003501_pt1 | contig 14647 bp, 12 predicted proteins | sample AD_JPNHW1_MetaG_FD_89797 | JGI IMG/M metagenome (GOLD analysis project Ga0116170, IMG submission 89797) | Active sludge microbial communities of municipal wastewater-treating anaerobic digesters from Japan - AD_JPNHW1_MetaG | ecosystem: Engineered > Bioreactor > Anaerobic > Digestate | place...
AAGGCGCGCATCGGCGCGTCGGGCGGTTCGGCCGGCGCCTGCACGAGCCTGTGGCTGGCGTTCCACTCGGACATGGCCGATCCGACTAGCGCGGATCCCGTGGCGCGCGAATCTACGCGGCTCTGGTGCGCGGCCGTGTCGGCTCCGCAGACGACGCTCGATCCGCAGCAGATGAAGGAATGGACGCCCAACAGCCGGTACGGCGGGCACGCTTTTGGCTTCAAAGGCGACCGGGCTAAGAAGCTTTCGCAGTTCGACGAGTTTCTCGCCAACCGCGACAAGATTCTGCCGTGGATTGCAGAGTATTCGCCGTATGCTTTGGTGACGAAAGACGATTCGCAGATCGCGATGTATTTTGGCGCACCGCCCGCGCTGGGGCAGGAGCAGAAGGATCCCACGCACACGGCGAACTTCGGCGTGAAGTTGCAGGAGCACTGCAAGGAAATCGGCGTGCCGTGCGAATTGGTTTATCCCGGCGCGCCCGACGTGAAACACGCGACTGCGCAGGACTATCTTTTGGCCACGCTCAAAGCGCCAGCGGCGAAGTAGCCGGTTCGCTTGGCACCCCCAGCCGGACTCCAAGCGCACGGGAGGCGAGGCATGAGAATTACGCACGTCGTTCTGTGGGCTTTTCTGGCGGGGGCCATCGCTGTTCCGCGTGCGGCGCTCGGCGGAAATGCGACGAATCAGAGCGCGTCGTTTCTGAGCCCGCGGCAACGGCTCACTCTCGCGCAACCGTCGCCGGTGCGTGGGAGTGAGCCTTATCGGTTTGATGCTCCCGCAGGCCCTTTCTTCACTGAGCAGCAGAAAGCGGCGCAGCGCGCAGCTGGCGCTCGCACGGTGGCGCTGGTCACAAACGCTTGGCACAGCGGCGCGTCGGCAACGCCTTTATCCATCCGCGCGGGGCGGCGATTAAGCTGAAGGGCGTCGACACGGCTTGGATCGCCAAGAATCGGTTTATCGGCCCGAGTGCGGGGCCGGCGATTGAGACGATAGGCTGCCAGAGCATCCTCTGTTCCGACAATCAAGACGCGGTGGGTAGGTGACGGAAGAATCACGCGCGAAGACGCGTGTCGCGTGTCTGTTTGGCCGTTGCTTCCATGAGCGCCTCAAAGCCGGCCGTCACGTCAAAGAGTTCTGCGTCGATGCCGCTCTGGCGCAAGCGGTGGAAGGTGCTGTTGAACTCTTCCAGCAACTCATCGATGTTCTTTTCGGCCCGTCCCATGGCCGCCAAACGGCTCGCGTTTTCACTTGCAAGAGATTCGGCACAGGCTCGGAAAAGCGAGATGAACAGATATTCGCGCACGAGTGTGCGCAGCGTCGCCGTGCCGCCGCGAATGACTTCGGGCACCTTTTTTGTCGGCCAGCGGACGGTGGCCAGTCTCCGCAGCCATAGCTCGTCAAGCGGCAGCAGGCGCTGGCTGACGGGCGCATAGAGGGTTCCCCGCTGTGGACGGTTATGGAAGACGTAGAAGCTCGCGTACTCGCCTAGGCCCCGATGCGTTTCGCTTTCGACTTGAATCTGCCCGACAAGCGGGGTGATTCCCGTGACCGAGTTAGGCACGGAGAGCTGTCCCATCAGCGGCACGCCCGCCTCGTCCAAGCGCGCATACACGCGTTCGCCGACGGCCCAAACTTTGTGATCTCCGGGCAAGGCGGACAGCGTCTTGATCGCGAAATCGGACACCACGTCGTTGAACTGTCCAACGAGCCCCTGGTCCGATCCAAAAACGACTGCGCCGATTCCGCCCGTATCGATTGTTTTCACCTGTTCTTCGGATTCGGCCGCCGCAGAGGTTGGGGTGCTTTCTCGGATGCAGGCGCCCAAACCCAGTTCCACGGCCCGATTGTAGTCGGCCAGTGCGCGCACGGATTTCTCGTATTGACCGATGCTCGATGCGGCCAAAGTTTTCATTGTGCGCACGACGGATCGGAGGTCCCCGGCGCCAGTGATCTTTCGGCGAAGGCTTTCCGCAGTGTCGCTCATGAGGCTTCTCCCCGCGCGGCTGCGGATGAAGCGTTTTGAAAGCGGGTGAGCGTGCGGCGGGCGATTTGAGTGATCGCGTCGCTGTCTTCGGCGCTCATTTTTGCGGCGGGCTCGAACCGAGCGCACACCTCTTGAGGAAGGGCCGCAGTCGCCGTGCGCAAGGCGTCCACGGCTTCCGTCATGCGGTCCAGCGGAACGCCATCGAACAGGTGGCCTGTAAGCGCCATCAGGACGATGATTTGTTCGGGAACCGAGACGGGGGACGACGCTGGCTGCTTGAGGCATGCACGGATGCGCCGGCCGTGGTCGATTGTCCTGCGGGTCGCTTCGTCGAGGTGGGCGCCGAACCGTGCGAAGGCCTCGAGCTCCTCGAACTGCGCATAGGCGAGCTTGAGGTCACCCGCCACTCCGCGATAGACCGCACGCTGGGCTTTGCCGCCGACGCGCGAAACGGACTTGCCGACATCCACGGCCGGCAGTACGCCCAATTCGAACAGCGCCGGCGAGAGATAAACCTGGCCATCCGTAATGGAGATGAGGTTGGTCGGAATGTAGGCGGAAATGTCCTGAGCCTCGGTTTCAACGATGGGCAGAGCGGTGAGCGAGCCGTTGCCGAGCTCGGGGCGCATATGCGTGGAACGTTCAAGCAGGCGCGAGTGGATGTAGAAAATATCGCCGGGAAACGCCTCGCGTCCGGGGGGACGGCGGAGCAGGAGCGAGAGTTCGCGATAGGCGCGAGCGTGTTGGGTCAGGTCGTCGTAAACGATCAGCACGTCGCGTCCCTTGGCCATAAAATATTCCGCGATGCTGGTCGCCGCATACGGCGTGATATAGGTCAACCCAGGGGCGTCGTTGCCTTCTGCGACAACGACGGCGGTGTACGCCAGCGCGCCTTTTTCGCGCAGGTTGGCCACGACTTTTGCGACGCTGGAAGCGCGCTGCCCGATGGCGCAATAGACGCAGAGCACGTTTTTTCCGCGCTGATTCAGGATGGTGTCGATGGCGATGGTCGTCTTGCCCGTCTGCCGATCGCCCAAGATCAATTCGCGCTGACCGCGTCCAATGGGGCAGAGCGCATCGATGACCTTGAGCCCGGTCTGCAGCGGCACGGTGACAGGCGCGCGGTCCATAATGGGAGCCGCAGGGCGCTCGATGGGCAGGCGCGCGCTGAAGGTTACAGGCCCCTTGCCGTCGAGCGGCCGGCCGAGCGGGTCGATGACTCGGCCAAGAAGTCCATCGCCGACGGCCACGTCCATGACGCGGCCCGTGCGCGTGACCTCATCGCCCGCCTGAATGTTCCAATAGTCGCCGAGCAGCACCACGCCGATTTCTTCCTCGTCCACATTGAACGCGATGCCGAACACTCCGCCGGGAAACTCGAGAAGCTCTTCAAAGCCCACGCCCGGAAGGCCGGACACCTTGGCGATGCCCGTTGAAACATTCATGACGGTGCCCACTTCGGTCGGGAGCAAGCGCGGCGCAAAGGATTCGCGCCCGCGGGCCATTGAGTCGAGGGCGCGGTCAAAAACGTTTTGCAGGCTGTTGTCTGGGGTTCTCATTTGGTCGCCCCGTTTGTCGTCGCAAGCACGGCGTGTTCGCGTATCAGCTCGCCAACGCTGTTTTCAAGTGACGCGAGGTTGTTGGCGAGGCTCCACGCCACTTTTTGTCCGTTTGCGCTCAGCTCGACTCCTCCGATGAGATCCGGTGCGGTTTCATAGCGGATGCGGATGTCGGCCGCGAAGGTCTCCGTGAGCGCTTTTTGTATCGCCGCGCGCTGGTCCATCGGCAACTCAAATGCGCTGCGCACGAGCGCGGGTTCGGAGGCTGAAGCGAAGGCTTGCGCGAGGACTTTTTTCGCCGACTCGTCCATCTCGCGCAAACGGCGGGTGAAAGCCGCGCACAGACACTCCTCCAGGCCGACCGAAGCGAGGTCGCCCAGCGTCTTTCGTGCGATGGCGAAGACTTCCTGCTGAACTCTGCGCTCCATCGCCTGATTAAGGTTGGCGGCTTCTTTTTCCAGCGCGTCCAGGCGCTGGGCGGTCAAGGCGTCGGCGGCCTTTCGCGCTTCGTCTAGGAGCCGATGCCGCTCCGACTCAACCTCGGCCTTCATCTGGCTTTCGCAGCTGGCGCGCTGTTGGTCGAACGCCGCGATCTTGCGCTGGAACTCGTCGCGCTCCGCTTGCGCCTCGTTTTTTTTCGCGTCGGCATCTGCGAGCTCTTGGGCAATCCGCGTCTCCCGCGCATCGATGGCGCGGAGGATGGGCTTGTAAAGAAAGCGCTTCAGCAACCACACCAGCACGAGGAAGTTGAGCGCTTGCGCACAGACGGTGAACCAATCGATGGGCATAGGTTTACTTCCCGGTTGTTAGGGCGATGACGTGATTCCAAAACGGGTTGGCGAAGATGAGGATCATCGAAATCACGAAGCAGTAAATGGCGGTGGACTCGATCATCGCCAAACCGACAAACAGGGTTCGGGTGATGGTGGAGGAGGCGTCGGGTTGCTGGGCCAGCGAGGTCAGTGCCGTCGCGACCGACCGCCCTTCGCCCAGAGCGGGACCCACTACGCCGAGTCCGGTTGTTAAGCCGGCTGTGACAATCGATGCCACCGCGATGGCCGTCATGCTATCCATAGGATCTCCTGGGTTAGTTGTTTGTGTTTTCAGTTGTGGACGCAGATTCTGCTTGAGGTTGGCGTGTGCGCATGGCGGCCGCCATGTAGACCGCCGCCAAAATGCTGAAGATATAGGCCTGCACCATGCCGGTCAGCAGGCCGAGCGCCGTCATGACGATCGGAAATAGAAACGGCGTGATGGTGAGCAGAATGGCGATGATCATGGTTCCGCTCATCATGTTGCCGAACAGACGGACCGCGAGTGCGAGCGTGCGGGACAGCTCGCTGATGATGTTGAACGGAAGCATCAGGGCCGTCGGCTCCACGTACGATTTCAGATAGCCGGCTAGGCCTTGGTCCGCTATGCCGTAAAGGGGCACGGCTACGAAGACGCACAGTGCGAGCGCAACCGTGGTTGACAGCGACCCCGTCGGCGGTTCATAGGCTGGGATGATGGTTCCGAATGCGGCCGTAGCAACGAACAGGAACAGCGTGCCTAAGAAGCCGATGTATCTTTCGGGATGGTCGATGCCGATTTCATCGATTTGTTTTCGGATGGACGAAACAATGATTTCCAAAAAATTCTGCCCGCGAGTGCGTCTGGCTCCGGCGAAAAGTTTGTGTGTCACCAGCATTGAGCCGATGACAAGAACGAGCATCAGTCCCCACGTGGACACGATGGTCGCGTTCAGTTTTATAAAACAGTATTGCCAGAGAATGACTTCATCGGGGCTTAGATGCATGGGTGGCCTCCCGTTTTGGATAGGCGAGATTGTTTCCCGAAAGCCGCGTCAGTCGAAGAGCGATCAGGCGTGCGAAAACGAAGCCGAGCAGGCACGCCAAAAGCCGTTCCCACCGCTGGCCCGAGGCCCAATAAAATCCGGCTGAAACGAGGCCGACTCGCAGAACGAGACTGCCGAGGAACCAAAGCGCCGCATATTTGGAAGAAACGCCCTTTTGCACCGTCCACCAGAGGCCGCCGAAAAAGAAGGCGCCGAGCAACAGGCCGATCAGGACCATCGGTATCAGCATGAGGTTGTCACTCATTGTCGTCCTCCTGTTCGTCGTGAATCGCCTTGTCTTCCTTGGCGACCCAGTGCCACGCGTTCACACAGCCAATAACGAGACCCGCCACCAACAGCGCCAGCGTCCAAGACTGTTTCACGGGGTGGTTTTTGTCCAGCCAAAGGCCGAGCGCTGCACCGATCAGCGTCGGAACGACGACCGACCAGCCAATCAGGCCCATCATGCCTAGACCGAACCACACGCCCTGCCCGGAGTTGCGCCGCGCCTTGAGCTTGCGCTTCGCCTTCGCGCCGACCTGTCCGGCCAGCGTGGCCGCGTTCTTCGAAAGTTTGTTCGGTTCGTTAGTCATGTTGAAAACTCGCCAGGCGGCTCAGGAACCCGATTTCTAGTTTTGCGGTGACCGTGCGCACGCTCTGCTCGCGCTCGTCCAAAGCCAGGTACTCTCGCTCAACCGCAGCGCGCAAGCGGCTGAGATCTGCGCCGCCTATTGCGCGCCGCACGGAGATCAGCACATCGAAGCCCGCCTTGACCAGCACGCCTTCATCAACCGCGACGCACACTTCGCCATCCGACTCCGTTTCATAAAGCAACAGGCCGGGCGTCAGCGCCGCCACGCAGTCGCGCCGATGCGGCAAGAGCCCAAACGAGCCTTCGTTTGTCTCTGCGACAATGCGCGACACGCCGGTCTTCTCAGCGAAGACCTGGAACGGGAGGAGAATCTTCAGCGTCATGAACTCGTTCAATTGCCGCTCCTCCTTTCTGGCTTCTACTTGGCTTTGGCTTTCGCTTCGTCAATTGTCCCGATCATGTAGAGCGCGCTTTCGGGATAGTCCTTGAACTCATCGCGCAGGATCCGCTCGCAGCCGTCCAGGGCGTCCTCGCGGCTCACGAGTTTTCCCGCGTGGCCGGTGAATTGCTCGGTCGTGAAAAAAGGCTGGGTGAGAAAGCGTTCCAGCCTGCGGGCGCGGGCGACGGTGCCGCGGTCTTCCGGCGAGAGCTGTTCCAGTCCCAGCATGGCAATGATCTCTTTAAGCTCCGCGTATTGCGCGAGCGTCCGCCGGATTTCCTGTGCCAAGCGGTAATGGCGCTCGCCGACAATGCCCGGCGTGGCCATCTTCGAACTGGACTGCAGCGGGTCGATGGCCGGGAAAAGCCCTTCGCTTGCCCGTTTGCGCGAGAGTACAATCGATGCCGAGAGGTGCGAAAACGTGTGCACGGCTGCAGGGTCGGTGAAGTCATCCGCCGGAACATACACCGCTTGAATTGAGGTGATGGCGCCCGTGTCGGTGTTGGCGATGCGCTCTTCCAAGCCCGACAGCTCGGTTCCCATAGTGGGCTGATAGCCCAGGCGCGACGGCATCTGGCCCATCAGTCCCGACACCTCTGAGCCCGCCTGAATGAAGCGGAAGATGTTGTCGATGAGCAACAGCACATCGCGGTGTTCGTCGTCGCGGAAATACTCGGCCATTGTGAGCGCGGCGTGCCCCACGCGGAACCGGCTGCCCGGCGGTTCGTTCATCTGGCCAAAGACCATCACCATGTTCGGCAAAACGCCCGCGTCCCGCATGTCGCGGTACAGCTCCTCGCCTTCGCGGCAGCGCTCGCCGATTCCGCAAAAGAGGCTCACGCCCTCCTGGTGCCCGACCATGTTGTGAATCATCTCGGTGAGCAACACCGTCTTGCCGACGCCGGCTCCGCCGAAAAGGCCGGCTTTTCCGCCGCGCTCCAGCGGCACGAGCACGTCGATGGCTTTGATTCCCGTTTCGAAGATTTCGGACTGGATGGAGCGCCGCACCAGCGGCGGCGGTGCGCGGTGCACAGACCGCCATTGGACTTCGGGCAAGGCGGGGCCGCGGTCGATGACGTTGCCGAAAACGTCGAACATCCGCGACAGGATCTCTTTTCCAACCGGCGCCTTCAGCGTTCCGCCGGTGTCTTCCACCGACATGCCGCGTGCCAGGCCCTGCGTTGGCGTCAGGGCGATTCCACGCACGTGACGCTCGTCGCGCTGTGCCAGCACTTCGATGATGATCCGGCTCTCGTCGCCTGTGCGCAACAAGGAGTAAATCGGCGGCAAAGCGTCATCGAAACGCACATCGATGACACTCCCGCGTATCGAGGCTACGACACCGAAATTTGTCCGATTGGTTTTGAGCTCCATATGCGCCACCTTCGTGTACTTGTAATTTGATCTAAGTGCACGCGTTTGTCAACATTTTCCATGGCTTGCCTTGCCCCAACTTCTCGGCCTGACGCAAACGCATCGGTTGCAGTCGCCCGCCGTGTGGAACGCGATTTTACAACCTTTCCATACTTGAACCGTGTAGGGTTCGGAGGCTGGGGAGCCTCGGAGGGTTCCCCCGAAAGGCGAAATGATCGCCCGCGGGTGTTCTCATTTATCGGCAAAGCGACTGTTTTGCTATTTTATAACTTGAAACAGAGGCGCTTATCGGGTTATCGTTTCAATAAATGGGGCTTAGTTTGGGCCTAAAATAAAAGAGGTATGTGATGAGTAAAAAAGGGTTCAACATTGATCCGGTGACGCTGCGGTCAATGCCGTTCTGGTGTGTAGGCAATCCGTTGGGCGATCCGTTCGGCGGCCCTGTATTGTCTAAAATCGATTCGCTTGATGTCGCGCACCTGTTGGCCGATGCCGCGCGGGAAGGGCTGATCGAGTGCACGTCGTTCCACGACGACGACCTGGTGCCATGGGATCCGAAGCACCTCGAGGACGACCTCGATCCGAAGAGCGAAGTGTATGCGAAGCTGCGCGCAATCAAGAAAGTGTTGGACGCCGCGGGGCTGAAGGTCAACACGGCCACATGCAGCCTGCACGGCAGCGCTCTGTTCCGCAAAGGCGGGCTCACCAATCCCGATCCCAAGATCCGCGCGCTGGCCAAGAAAAAAGTCGAGCGCACGCTGCGCATCGGTGCGCTGTTCGGCGCAAAACACTACACCTATTGGGTGGCTCGCGACGGTTTCGAAGTGCCGGTGAACGTGGACTGGAAGCACGTCTACACGTGGCTGGCGGACGGCTTGAACGGCGTCTACGACTACATCAAAGCCAAGAAGCTCACGAGCTACGTGGGCGCAACGGTTGAGCCCAAGCCCAATGAGCCGCGCGGCCACATGTTCCTTCCGACGGCGGGACACGCCGTGGGCTTTATCTTCGGCCATCTGAAGCACCCCGAGTTTTTCGGCGTGAACCCCGAGCTGCTGCAGCACGAAAGCATGGCGCTTTTGAACGCGGTCCACACGGTCGGCTATTTGACCAGCATGAAAAAACTCTTTTTCCTGCACTTCGGCAGTCAGATCAAGGCGCAGTTCGATAACGATTTCCCGCCGCTCGTCGGCCCCGAAGGCCTCAAGGAGACGGTGCAGATGTTTTGGGCGCTGCGCAAGGTCGGCTGGAAGGGCGTGGTGGAGTACGACTGCCACATGTTGCGCGCAGACGGCGATCCGGACGATCCGATCGGCTGCCGCAAGGCCTTCATCCGCGACTGCACGCAGGCTTTGGCCACGGCGCTGCTGCTGGCCGATCGGCTGATCGATCTCGACACGGCCAAGCTGAGCGACGCGCAGGCGGATTTGTCGGCCACGACGCTGATGTGCAAGCTGGACAAAAACTCGGTCCAGCAATGGATGGTCAACGCCTAAGAGCGGGCGTTTGGACATTGGGCTGCAGGGCTGTTGTGGGAATGCCTCGTCGTAGTGCAATCCGTTAACAGTCTTGCAGCCTATCGTTTAAACAGCCCACGTTTCAGAGCGAAGCGATGAGACTTTATGGCGAAAGCGAAGGCGCGGGCGAGCCCGTCGTGGTTTTGCATGGCCTGATGGGGTCGTGCGAGAACTGGCGGGGTGTCCGCGCCGCACTGTCTGACCGTTATCGGGTCGTCTGCCTCGATTTGCCCAACCACGGCAAGTCGCCTCAGGCGGCGCAGACGGACCTGCACTCAATGGGCGATGATGTCTTTGAAACGCTGCACGCGCTGGGGGTCAATGGCCGCGTCGTTGTGATCGGCCACTCCATGGGCGGCAAGGTGGCGATGCAGATGGCGTCGGATCATGCCGACCGCATGCGCGGTCTCATCGTGGTGGACATATCGCCGCGCGCCATGCACCCCGTGCACCTCTTCGTGCTGCGCGCCTGTCAACAGCTCGACCTGGCGGGGTCGACTCGGCGCAGCGATTTGGATGCGGCGCTGGCGCAGTATATCCCGGTGCCTGAGACGCGCGATTTTCTGCTGAAAAACGTCGTGCGCAGCGCCGAAGGAAAATTCGTTTGGCGGGTTCCGCTGCAGTATCTCATAGACAACTACCGCACCGTCAGCGATGCGCCGCCGCTGCTCGCGCCGTATGCCGGGCCGTCGCTGTTCGTGGCGGGAGAGACGTCGCCCTTTCGTCTCCGCGACGACGAAGCGCTGATTCGCGGCTGGTTCCCTGCGGCGCGCTTTGTAACGATTCCAAGCGCGGGGCACGTGGTCCATACCGATCAGCCGCAGGCCTTCGTAGCCGAGGTCCGGACGTTTTTGGAAGACCTGCGTGGCGCCGAGGCAGCTGTCGTGTGATGTGGCACGTCTAACCCAAGGAAAGCGAAAATGAGAAGCAAAAAAAATGGTGTGAAAGCGGTTCTGTTGGCAGGACTTTCGGCTGTCGCTTTTTTGGGGTGCCACTCCGTTGTTGAGGTGAAGTCTCCTTCGGCCAATCAGCCGTCGTACGTGCTCACATCTGCCAAACTCCAATTGCGCGTTCTGCCCGCCACCGGAGCCTACGAGCTCACCGACAGGCGGACCGGCGTCACGTGGTCGAGCAATCCCCGGCAGCCGCGTCTGGGGACCGTGACGCTCGCTCAGGGCAAGAGCGAGCGCGTGGTTCCGCTGGACCACTTCCAGTCGGCCGTGGTCGACGGCCGCGCCTTGGAATTCACGCACGCGTTGCCCGACGCGAGCAACGCCACGCTCGTCGTGCGCTTTGAACTTCTGCCCAACGGCGAGACGCTTCAGATTTCCGCGGCGAGCAGCGATCCGCGCCTGCGGCGTCTCCGCCTGCTGGACGACGCGTTGTGGGTCACCGATGCGGATCACGGCAGCGTGCTTATTCCCGTTCGGCTGGGGCTGCTGATTCCCGCGGACAACGGCAAGGTGTTCCGGCACGATTTTCCGACGTCGGGTTACGAGGGGTGCCACGCCGAAATGGTGGGCCTGTTCAAGTCGGGCTCTGCCGCGCTTCTGACGTGGCACGACGCGGATTCAGTCTTTCGCCTGCAAAGCATCACCAATCAGTGTCCGGTGGCATCGGCCAAGCAGACGCTGTTTCCCAGTTTGGATCTTTCGCCCAAAGCAACGGCCTTGCAGATTCGTCTTTTGGGCAAGGCGACGTTCGGCGACGTTGCCCGCGCCTACCGGCCGGTGGCCAAAGAGAAGGGATATCTCGTCACATGGAAAGAAAAGATCCGCGAGTTGCCGCGCCGCGAAGCGCTGTTCGGCGCATCGAACGTCAAGCTCTGGACGTGTCTTAGCCGCCGCATGAACGAGGCGAGTACGCAGGAAGAAGCCGTCCGCGTCGAATGGACCTTTGACCAAGCTGCGCAGATTGCCGAGCACCTCAAGAAGGATTTGGAGATCGATCGCGTGTTGTTCACGCTCGGCGGCTGGACGAGCGGTGGCTACGATTGCCGGCATCCCGATATCATGCCCGCTGCATCGGAGTGCGGCGGCAACGCGGGGCTCGCCGACTGCGCCCGTCGAGTGGCGGGCGTGGGCTATACGCTCTGCCTGCACGACAACTATCAGGACATGTACCGAGACGCGCCTTCGTGGGGCGAACAGTGGCTGATGAAGGACCGCGAGGGCAAGCCGCGCGTGGGCGGTCGCTGGCTCGGCGGAAGAGCCTATCTGACCTGCTCGCGCAAGGCCTTGGAACTCGCCCAGCGGCCGCAGAATCTTCCCGAGGTCGCGCGCGTGGTCGCGCCGGGCGCCTATTTCATTGACACCACGTTTGCCGTTGGCCTCCAGGAGTGCTTCGATCCGGCGCATCCGCTGACCTGTTCCGATGACCAGCACTGGAAACAGGAGCTCTCCTCGTATGCCCGTAAACAGTTCGGCGTTTTCGGCTCCGAGTGCGGCCGCGAATGGGCGATCCCCTGTGCCGATTTCTTCGAAGGACTCTCGGGAGTGAGCGGCGGGCCTTATCACAACGCCGACCTTTTGGATCAGATTGGGGCGACGCCGTTGCCGGTTTTTGAGATGATCTATCACGACTGCATCCAGATCTACGGCAAATACGGCTACCGTCCGGAAAAGGCCACACCGTATGTGCTGAATCATCTGCTGGTTGCCCGTCCGCTGAACTACCACCAGTTTCCTCCGGGGCTCTATTGGCATAACACAATCGGCGGGGAGGCGGTTCATGCCCGGCCGAGCGTCGCCCGCTTCGAGCCGATCGATGCGCACCGTTTCCGCATCACGTATCGCTGGAAGGTCGAGAAACCGGCCGTCGGAGCGTGGCGTGCGTTAGTTCACTTCACCAATCCCAACGGGCGGATTCTTTTTCAGAGCGATTATCAGCCACAGCCGTCGGTGGAGGATTGGCGGACGGGCGAAATCACGATGGGGCCATTCGAAGTTGCCGTGCCGCAGCTCAAGCCGGGGACGGTCGATATTCGCGTGGGGCTTTTTAAGCCCAAAGAAGATCTGCGGGCCGCGCTTGACGGGCCCGACGACGGCGAACGCCGGTGTTTGGTGGGCCGTCTCCGGATTACGCCTGAAGGCCTCGCTTTCGAAGAGCCCACTCCAGTATCCGAGAACGCAGCCGAAGGCCTTTTCGTTCGCGCCGACAACGGTTGGGCCGAGGGCCTGCATCCGCTCGACCGCTTCTTCAAAAACACGCACGAAATTCTCTCGCCGCTGAACCGTCTCACCGCGCAGATGCCGCTCGCAGAGTACGCGCTGCTCACGCCGGACGGCACGGTCCGTCGGTCGGTGTTCGGCGACGGACAAATCGAAGTCGTGGCGAACCTCGGCCTCGCCGATTACACGCTGCACTCGAAGCGCTGGGGCGACGTGGTCCTGCCGCCCAATGGATTTATCGCCCAAGCGCCGGAGTTTCTTGCGTTTTCGGCCAAGCGGTTTCGCGGGATCACCTATGCGTGCGTGCCGCTGTTTACCCTGCAGAGCCTTGACCAAAAGCCGCTCGAGCAGTCGGCCAAAGTGCGCGTGTATCACGGGTTCGGCGACTCGCGGTTGGCATGGGCCGGCCGCACGGTGGATGTGCCGAGACAAACCGTTCTCGACAAACGCTGAGGGACTGTCGAGCGAAACGAACGTTTCTTGGGAGGTTTTATGGAATCGATGCAGCTGAGTTTTAAGCGGTGTTGCGCAGCGGCTGCCGCTGTTCTGGCAGTCGGCTGTCTTTTGCCTGCACGGGGTGTGGCGCAGGAGCGCTTTGTGTCGGCGCCCGCGCGTTCCATCCCCGTTATTGACCGCGTGGATGTCGTCGTCGTCGGAAGCAGCGAAGGCGGAATGGCCGCAGCGTGGAAAGCGGCCAAACTCGGCGCCAAGGTCATTCTGCTCAACGAGGAAACCTTTCTGGGCAGCGAGGTGATGGCCAAGGGACGGTTTAGGCTCGACGACGGCCCAGCGCCATCCAAAGAATTCAGCCGCACGCTGTTTGCAGAGATGACGCCGTCCCGCTACCGCGTGACGTCCGACGCGCTTTTGCAAAAGGCTGGCGTTGTTTTTCTGAACAACACGCGCCCCGGCGGCGTACTGGTTGACGAGGCTGGAAAACTCTGCGGCGTGGTTACGGCCAACAAGGCCGGATTGCAGGCGGTTATTGCCAAGGTCGTGGTCGATGCGACCTATGCGGGTGCCGTGGCCGATGCCGCGGGTGCCCGGCGTGCGCCGTGGACGGTGACGTCGTTGACCGTCAGCCGTGGCCGCTATGCCAAAAACGGAAAAACGCGCGAAGAGCTTGTCAAAGAAGCGCCCATGCCGCAGTTGACCTGGCCTTTGCTCAACAGGGCCGAAGCGCTCTTGCGGGAAGAGTGGCACTACACGGTCAACAACGCCTTCGCGTACAGCATGCACTTTACACTGCCGAATCCGATTGTTTGCAACGTTGCCGATCAGCGGCCCGCATTTGCCGGCACGGATGCGCTGGATCTGGGCGTATGTGAGCCGCAGGCGGTAGAACATTTGTTTGTCATCGGCTCTTCGTGCGCGGTGAGCCGCGAGGCCGTTAAAAACCTGATGCATCCGGTCGCTTTGGCGGAGGTCGGCGAACGCTTGGGCGAACGCGCCGTTCGTGCGGCTGCGTCCGTTGCGACTCCGCGCGGCGTAGCCGTTAAGGTTCTCGCTCTGTCCGGTGCGGCGGTGGAGGGTGTATCGATTCGCGAATTGAACGAGCGCGAGCGTCCCTATTGTCGCCGGGCACTTGAGACAATTCCGCAGGCGCAGATGGGCGTTCCCGTCTGGGCGGAGTACGATGTCGTCGTTGTGGGCAGCGGACCAGCGGGGCACTCCGCCGCCATTGCCGCCGGTCGCGCCGGCGCAAGGACGCTGATGATTGAGCAGGCGGGGTTCATTGGCGGCAATGCGGCCATGGGCATTAAATCCTTCTGGCGAGGGTACCGCGAGGGCTTCAATCAGGAGTGGTGGAAAAGCGGCGCCAACTATCCCAAGATGCTCAAAGAGGCGGGCGTCGATATCTGGTACCACTCGCTGGCCATGGGCGCTGTGAAACGCGGCAACCGGGTCACGGGCGTGGAGATCGCCACGTGGCTCGGCCGCGGGGTTGTGCTCGGGAAAGTCGTGATCGACGCTTCGGGCGAAGGCGATGTCTGCGCTGCGGCCGGAGCGGAAACGTTCTATCTCAACGAGGGCGACCTGTGCTTGGAAGAGGCTTCGTTCATGGGGCAAAACCTCTACACGAATTCGTTGCCCGCCGATCCAGTGGACATCGCGGGGTACACGCTGCATCACGTGATCGCGGGCCAGTATGCCCAAAAGCAGCTTTTTCCC
>Ga0116170_10003502_pt1 | contig 14647 bp, 8 predicted proteins | sample AD_JPNHW1_MetaG_FD_89797 | JGI IMG/M metagenome (GOLD analysis project Ga0116170, IMG submission 89797) | Active sludge microbial communities of municipal wastewater-treating anaerobic digesters from Japan - AD_JPNHW1_MetaG | ecosystem: Engineered > Bioreactor > Anaerobic > Digestate | place...
CTTTGTCAATTGAAACTTATAACCAGCTATTCAAAGAACGAAAATTAAAACATCTTAAAAATCAAGCTTCTATATACGGATTTCAACTAGTACCTATAAATTAGTTTCTTAAGAGTGATTGAGTGAATGTGTGAATTAAAGAATTGAAGGATCTTCCATTTTCAATTGTCCATTGTCCAGCCTAGTATCTGTAATGTTCCGGTTTGTAAGGTCCTTCAGCTGGAACGCCTAAATAATCGGCCTGTTCGGGAGTAAGTTTCGTTAATTTGACTCCCAATTGCTCCAGATGCAGCCGTGCAACCTCTTCATCGAGTCTTTTTGGCAAACGGTAAACATCTATGGCATAATTATTTTTCCAAAGTTCGAGCTGGGCGAGGGTTTGATTGGTAAATGAATTCGACATGACAAAAGAGGGGTGGCCTGTGGCGCATCCCAGGTTTACCAGTCTCCCCTCGGCAAGAAGGTAAATTATCTTACCTTCCGGATAGACATATTTATCGACCTGGGGTTTGATATTGATCTTTCTGATTCCGGGCCACTGATTTAACTGGCTGACCTGTATCTCGTTGTCAAAATGGCCAATGTTACATACTATGGCTTCATCTCTCATTTTGGAAAGATGCACAGCTGTTATGACATCTTTATTCCCGGTTGTTGTGACAAAAATATTTCCCTCCTGCAGGGCATCCTCCAGGGTGCTCACTTCGAATCCCTCCATGGCAGCCTGCAGTGCGCATATCGGATCGATCTCTGTCACAATAACACGGGCTCCGTATGATTTCATCGATTTCGCACATCCCTTCCCCACATCGCCATATCCCAGAACTACAACCACTTTCCCTGCAATCATCACATCCGTAGCCCGCTTAATACCATCGGCCAGTGACTCGCGGCAACCGTAAAGATTATCAAATTTGGATTTTGTTACCGAATCATTGACGTTAATCGCCGGTACCAACAACGATCCCTTTTCCTTCATCTGATAGAGGCGATGAACCCCGGTGGTAGTCTCTTCGGATACACCTTTCCAGGAAGCAACCGTCCGGTGCCACCTTGTCTTATCCTCAACATAGATTTGCTGTAGTTGATGGTAAAATGCATTTTCATCGTCATTACCTGCAACGGTATTCAACAATCCGGGGTCATTTTCCGCCTCATAGCCTTTATGGATCATCATGGTGGCATCCCCACCGTCATCGACAACCAGGGTAGGGCCCTGTCCGCCCGGGAAACTCAGTGCCATACCGGTACACCACCAGTATTCATCGAGTGTCTCCCCTTTCCATGCAAAAACCGGGATTCCTTTAACTGCAATGGCTGCAGCAGCGTGATCCTGAGTAGAAAATATATTGCAACTTGCCCATCTTACATCAGCCCCAAGCTCAACCAGGGTTTCAATAAGCACGGCAGTCTGTATGGTCATGTGCAACGATCCGCTGATCCGCGCCCCTTTCAAAGGTTTTTCCTGGCTGTACTTTTTTCTGATGGCCATCAATCCGGGCATCTCTTTCTCGGCCATCTCAATTTCTTTCCGTCCCCAGTCGGCAAGCTTAACATCTGCAACTTTATAAGTCAATTCTTTCGACAACACTGCTGTTCCCATAATGATATGTTTTAAAATCAGCCTGCAAAAATAGATAAATTCCTGATACCTGACGATGATATATACTAACTTTGCGGCTCCTGTACAAAAGAAATCGCTTCTTTTTCATGCCTTTAATTCAGGAAAAAAAATTCTGTGACGGTATCGAAGTGGGTCTGTGGCACATCACGGAAACTTACCAGACCCTTCTGGAACTACTGTCACCCTCACCAGAAGACTTTGCTGTAATTCAATCTTTTAAACATCCCGGAAGGCAAAAACAGTGGCTGGGTACCAGACTCCTGATCAAAACCATGACCGGGCAAAATGATCTCCGTATCTGTTACGATGCAAACGGGAAACCCTATCTGCCATCAGACTGTTGCAATATTTCCCTGTCACACTCCGGAGTCTGGGCCGCTGCTGCCTGCTCCAAACGCTACCGGGTCGGCATTGACGTGGAGCAAATCCGATCCCGGATTTTAAAGGTAAAAGAACGGTTTCTCCGTGAAGATGAACTCATGGCAGTTTCGGAACCCTTTCAACTTGAAAAACTTCATATTTACTGGGGTGGTAAAGAGGCCCTCTTTAAAATTTTCGGATCACCGGCCATCGACTTCCGGACAGATATCTTCATTCATTCATTTGATTATCTTTGCAATCCGGATCAGACATGCCAGGCCACCCTTTCGCACGAAGGAATTATCACACATCATACGCTTCATTACCGGATCTTTGATGGCTGGATGCTGGTTTTGGCTTATTAACAGTGACTTTCATGACGCCCGATATATACAAGGAGGTCAATTACAGGATTTTAGTGCTGGATGGAGCTATGGGAACCATGATCCAGCATCACAAGCCCGGCGAATCCCAGTATCGGGGCGAACGGTTTAAAGAGTTTCCCTATAGCCTCTCGGGCAATAATGATCTGTTGGTTCTGACCCAACCCGATCTCATTCAGTCGGTTCATGAAGCATATCTGGATGCCGGCGCGGATATAATTGAAACCGATACCTTCAATGCCAACCGGATCTCTCAAAGTGATTATCATTTGGAAGATCTGGTGTATGAGATGAATTTTGCCGCGGCGAAGCTGGCCCGTAAAGCGGTTGGGCTTTTCACAGAATACCCAAACGATAAACCCAGGTGGGTTGCCGGCTCTGTTGGCCCGACCAATAAGACCGCATCCTTGTCGCCAGATGTTCAGAATCCGGCATTCAGGGCAGTGACTTTCGACCAGCTTTACGATGCCTACCGGGAACAGGTCCGGGGATTACTCGATGGCGGCGTGGATCTTATCATGGTCGAGACCATCTTCGACACCCTGAATGCCAAAGCAGCTCTGATTGCCGCTTTCGATGAGATCGGCTCCCGTAGCCATACTTTTGGAAAAAAGCATAGCAAGATTCCGGTCATTGCTTCAGTAACCCTTTCCGACAACTCAGGCCGGACCCTGTCGGGGCAAACCCTCGAAGCATTTTTGAACGCTGTATCTCATTTCGATCTTTTCGCGGTGGGTTTGAATTGTTCCCTCGGAGCCGAAGAGTTGCGGCCTCATCTCGAGGAACTCTCTGAAAAAGCACCCTTCCCGGTGATTGCGTATCCCAATGCCGGACTTCCCGACCAGTTTGGCCAGTATACCCAATCGCCCGATGAAATGGCCCGTCATGTTAAAGATTTTCTCGAAAACGGGTATCTGAACCTGGTTGGGGGTTGCTGCGGAACCACGCCCGACCATATCCGGAAATTCGTGGAATTGTCGGACCATGCCAAACCCCGCGAAGTACCCCGGAAAAAGCATGAACTCCGTTTAAGCGGGCTGGAACCCCTCACGATTTTTAATGGCAGTAACTTTATAAATATAGGAGAACGAACCAACGTCAGCGGATCCAGAAAATTTGCCCGGCTGATCAAAGAGGAACAGTATGAAGAAGCCTTGTCGGTAGCCCGCCAGCAGGTTGAAAACGGTGCACAAATCCTTGATATCAGTATGGATGAGGCAATGTTGGATGGCGAAAAAGCAATGACCGGATTTCTGAACATGGTAGCTTCTGATCCTGAAGTTGCCCGGGTCCCGATCATGATCGATTCTTCCCGGTTTAATGTCATCCACGCCGGGTTAAAATGCATCCAGGGAAAACCCGTCGTGAACAGCATAAGCCTGAAGGAGGGAGAAGAACAATTCCTGGAGCATGCAGCCATTTTGAGACGGTTCGGGGCAGCCGCGGTCATCATGGCGTTCGACGAGGAGGGGCAGGCGACGACCTTTGAGCGTAGAATTGCCATTGCCAAACGTGCTTACGATCTCCTGTTGCACCGGATCCATTTCCCCCCGGAAGATATCATCTTTGATCCTAACATTCTGACAGTTGCAACGGGGATCGAGGATCATAATAATTATGCCGTTGATTACCTCCGGGCCGTGAGCTGGATCAAAAGCAATCTTCCTTTCACCCGGACGAGCGGCGGAATCAGCAACCTTTCATTTTCATTCCGGGGCAATGACGCCCTGCGTGAAGCGATCCACTCGGCATTTTTGTTTCATGCAGTTAAAGCCGGACTTGACATGGGTATCGTCAATGCAGGCGCTTTGCCTGTGTACGATGAAATCCCTTCCGATCTACTCCGGCTGATCGAAGATGTAATTCTGAACAGAAGAAAGGATGCCACCGGACGGCTGGTTGCCTTTACAGATCAAATCAAAGAAACCTATAAAAAGGAGGATCCGGGCAAGGGTTGGCGATCTTTTCAGCCAGCCGAAAGGCTGACCCATGCCATGGTTCATGGTATCCCGGAGTTCATTGATTCGGATATCGATGAAACGCTGACCCATTTTGAGTCTGCTTTACAGATTATTGAGGGTCCCCTGATGGAGGGAATGAACCAGGTGGGCGAACTGTTCGGCAACGGGAAAATGTTCCTTCCACAGGTTGTAAGAAGCGCCCGTGTAATGAAGAAAGCAGTGGCCCGACTGGCTCCCTTGCTCGAATCGGAAAGGGCTGCGCAAAAAAACCATATCAGCCGGAAAGGCAGGGTAATTCTGGCGACGGTAAAAGGAGATGTTCATGATATCGGAAAAAATATTGTCGGAGTTGTGTTGGCATGCAACAATTATGAAGTCATTGACCTTGGCGTCATGGTACCCGCTGCCAGGATCCTCGAAGCAGCAATACAACATAAAGCCGATATCATCGGACTGAGCGGATTGATAACCCCTTCACTCGAAGAAATGGTGCATGTTGCCAAAGAGATGGATCGGAATCATCTCAACATTCCACTCCTGATCGGAGGCGCAACCACTTCTGAAATTCATACTGCAGTTAAAATCGACCCTTACTATCCGCACGCTGTTGTCCATGTTAAAGATGCCTCCAGGGCTGCCGGAATTATTGCGAATCTGCTGGGAAAAGGGAACGGGGGATCGTTTCAGGAACAACTAAAAGCACGTTACAACGAACTTCGAAACGCCCATGAAAAAAAGGAGGATCCCGGTTACATATCAATTTGTGAAGCGCGGAAGAACCGACTCAAAACCGATTGGAAAAACCGGCGGATCTGTAAACCGCAATGGATCGGTAATAAAATATTTCCCGATTATCCGCTTGAAGAGATCAGCGGGTACATTGACTGGACTTTTTTCTTTCATGCGTGGAAGCTCAACGGAAAATACCCGGCCATCCTCACCGATCCTGTAAAAGGCAGGGAAGCAAAGAAACTTTTAGCGGATGCAAAACAAATGATCGGCGACATCATCTCAAAAAAGATGCTCTTTGCGCGGGGAGTGATCGGATTATATCCCTGCAATTCAACCGGCGATGATATAGAAGTTTATCAGGATACTGACCGGTCGCGCGTGATTGCCACTTTCCGGTTTCTCAGGAGTCAGCAACATAAGGAACCCGGAGATCCCAACCTTTGCCTTGCCGATTTCGTGGCGCCAAAGGATTCAGGTGTTACGGATTATATGGGGTTTTTCGCTGTTACCGCCGGCCTGGGTGTTGAAGAATGGGTAGAATATTATGAACAGGAACTGGATGACTATCATGCCATCATGATTAAGATACTTGCCGACCGGCTCGCTGAAGCATTCGCCGAACTGATCCATCAACGGGTCAGGACAGAATTCTGGGGATACGCAAAAGAAGAAAACTTCGATATACCGGCACTGATCCGGGAAGAATATGTGGGAATAAGACCCGCCCCGGGATATCCGGCCTGTCCCGAACATTCGGAAAAAATCACACTGTTTGACCTTCTTGATGTCTCAAACCAGGCCGGTATAAAACTGACCGAGAATTTTGCCATGTATCCAGGCGCATCGGTCAGCGGTTACTATTTTTCATATCCCGGCTCCCGGTATTTTAATGTGGGCCGCATCGGGAAAGATCAGATTACCGATTATGCCCGTCGCAAGGGGATCACGATCGAACGTGCAGAGAGCCTCCTGAGCAATAACCTGAACTACAGAACATGAAAGTAATTGATCTTATAAAAAAAGCTGATCAAACCCTGTTTTCTTTTGAGTTACTGCCTCCGCTCAGGGGAAACAGCATCAGCAATGTTTACAGGACCATCGATCCCCTGATAGAGTACCATCCTTCATTCATCAATGTGACATACCATCAGGAGGAAGTGATCTACAAGAAACGTGAAAATGGTCTGCTTGAGAAAAAGACTATCCGGAAACGCCCGGGAACCGTTGCCATATCTGCAGCCATCAAATATAAATATCCGTCGGTCGAAGTGGTGCCTCATATCATTTGCGGAGGGTTCACTAAAGAAGAGACAGAGTATGCGCTCATTGATTTCCATTATCTGGGAATAGACAATATCCTTGCATTGAGAGGCGATGCTCCGAAAAACCAGCGTACTTTCATTCCGGAAAAGGACGGACATTCCTACGCCGACTCCCTGGTTCGCCAGATAACAAACATGAACAAGGGAATTTATCTGGACGATGAATTGCTGAACACATTTAAAACCAATTTTTGTGTAGGCGTTGCGGGGTATCCGGAAAAACATATTGAATCGCCAAACCTGCATTATGATCTGAAATATCTGAAAAGCAAGGTGGATGCCGGAGCCGACTTCATCATCACACAGATGTTCTTTGATAACAGAAAATATTTTGATTTCGTGGAGTCCTGCCGGAAAACAGGGATCGATATCCCGATCATTCCCGGACTTAAACCTATATGCACCATCAGGGAAATAAACCTTCTACCCCAGGTATTTTATATTGATATCCCCGAAGAACTGGTCAGAATCATCCTTGCCTGTAAAACCAATGAAGATGCTTTTAAGGCAGGCATTGAATGGAGTATCAGGCAATCAGAAGAACTGATCACTTTCGGGGTCCCGGTTTTACACTATTTCAGTGTCGGCATTTCCGAAAACATCCGGCAGATCGCACAAGCTATATTCGGCAAGGGATCCGGTAATAATATCAAATAAAGTCCGTCGTTGAAAACCTGCCTTACCATTCAAATTCAGAAACTATAACCATTCGCATTCCCCATTTTTATGAACTCCAAAAAACTGATTTCACTCCTGCTTCTTGCAGTTTTTCCTTTTTTTCTGCCGGCACAGTCCAGACTCCTCACCATCGAAGATGCAACCAACCTGAATCCCAGGTTGAGTCCCGCCAATCTGAGCCAACTGCAATGGATTCCGGGGTCAACCCATTTCGCGTATGTTACCCGCGATGCCATCATCACGGGAAGCGCCGAACATACAGTCCGGGATACGGTAATGCGCCTTCGCGAAATGAACAGGATGCTGTTGTCAATCCGTCAGGATACCCTGCTGCGGTTCCCTTCGCTGACATTCAGGGATATTACCGGATTTTATTTCATCCACAAGAATCATATTATCGGTTGCGATTTATCTGATCGTACGGCCCGGGTGGAAAATGAATGGAACGAAAAAGCAGAGAACATTGATATTTTCGATTCAACACGCCGGGTGGCTTACACCATCGATAATGCCCTTTATTATTCCCAAAACGGAAAGGAAGTCCGGGTTGAGGCAGATCCCGCTCCCGCCATACTTTTCGGTTCGGGCCGTGTGCACCGGAACGAATTTGGAATCTCAAAGGGGACTTTTTGGTCACCGAAAGGCAATTATCTGGCCTTTTACCGGATGGACGAAAGAGGTGTTGCAAGTTATCCCCTGGTGGACATCACAACCCGGATTGCGACGGTAAAACCTGTCAAATATCCCATGGCCGGGTCGGAAAGTCATAAGGTGACCCTTGGCGTGATGAACCTGCGAACGGGAGCGGTTATTTATCTTCACACCGATACCGTTATGATTCCGTTTCAGAAGGAGAATTCCCGTACCCTTGCTCCCGATACCATCGAGTACCTGACCAATGTTACCTGGAGCCCCGATGAAAAATGGATTTATATTGCCGTTTTGAACCGGGATCAGAATCGCATGCAATTAAACGCATATGATTGCCGTACCGGTCGCCTGGTTAAGACCCTCTTCGAGGAGACCAGTCAGAAGTATGTGGAACCCATGAACGGCCCTTGTTTTATAGGTAAGGATCCATCCCGGTTTATATGGCAAAGCCGCCGCGACGGTTTTAATCACCTCTATCTTTACAGTTCGGATGGAACATTGATAAAACAACTGACTTCAGGTCCATGGGAGGTTACACAACTTTTATCACATAACGGATCACTAAAATCTGTTTATTTCCTTGCTAACCGGGAGCATCCGATTGACAATCAGCTTTTTTCCATCAGCCTGACATCAGGCCAGATACAACTGGAAACACCCGAGCCGGGAATCCATAATCCCAAAATTTCGGATGACGGGCTGCACATTATCGACACCTACAGCAATCTGACGACACCCCGGAAGATCGTGCTGAAAAATATCCGGAAAAATAAAACAGAGATCCTCTTATCGGCCGAAAATCCATTGAAAGATTACAAATTGGGAACGACTACCATTTTCACCATCCCAACCCGGAATCAAATTCCATTGTACAGCCGGCTCATCAAGCCCGTCGATTTTGATTCGACAAAAAAATATCCCGTGATCATCTATGTTTACGGCGGACCACATTCGCAGATGGTCACCAATTCATGGCTCGGAGGGGGCGGCCTTTTCCTGAACTACCTTGCCACCAGAGGCTTTCTTGTATTTACCCTCGATAACCGGGGTACTTCGAACAGGGGAAACGATTTTGAACAGGCAATTTTCAGGAATCTGGGTGTCGCTGAACTCGAAGACCAGATGGCAGGCGTTGAATATCTGAAATCCCTACCCTATGTCGATTCCACACGGATAGGCATCAATGGATGGAGTTATGGCGGATTCATGACCCTGACCATGATGTTAAAAAATCCGGGAACCTTCAGGGTTGCCGTTTGCGGGGGGCCGGTCGTTGATTGGAAATATTACGAAATCATGTATGGGGAGCGTTACATGGATATGCCACAGGATAATCCGGAGGGTTACAGGAATGCGGCTTTGATCAACTATGTCAAAGATCTTACCGGAAAGGTTCTGATTATTCACGACGATCAGGATGAGACCGTGGTCCCGCAAAATTCGCTGGTATTCCTGAAAAAGTGCGTTGACGAAGGTAAACCGGTCGACTTCTTTCTGTATCCGGGGCACGAGCACAATGTTCGCGGGAAAGACCGTGTTCACCTGAACAAAAAAATGGTCCAGTATTTTGAAGACTATTTATAGTTTTCTCTTATAATCTTGATTCATAATTAATTAGATTTTCATCGACGTTTTTCCGTATTTCGTCGGGAATGAAGTCGTTTTAAACGATTTTATTTTAATTGAATCTAAATTAATTTTTACCTTTGCAGTACATTTAATTATATATCAATCATTTGTTAAATAATTGTTAATTGATTCAGAAGGTTGTCACGAAATGAAAATGGCATCGTCGTATGAATCAAAATGAAAACTACAGAAAATAAATCGAAAAAAGATGAAAACACTCACCATAATTCTTGTTGTACTGGGAATCAATCTCAACCTGGCTTTTGGCGCCTTTGCAGATTCCGACTCATCCTCTTTGAACCGTGAATTGGCACGCACTACCAGCACGTTCGAACTTTCACCGGTCACGCCGCGTGAAGCAGAATTTGAAGATGCGAAGTTGGACACTCCATTTGAATATCTTGTTCCCCTGCTGGCTCCGACGACTCCAAATGTTGCTGAATTCACCGATATGATTCCCGAATTTGAAGTCATCCCGGACGGTCTGGCTCCGGTTCTTCCAAAAGAGGCTGATTTTGAAGATTCCGGTTCTGCCTTTTCATTCAATCAGGATCTCATTTTAAATCTGTCTCCCGTTACACCTTTTGTTGCTCCTTTCGACGATACCATCTGATCCGGAGCACTTCTTCCTGTTCCTTTCGGTATTGCTGCATTGAAAAGAACGATGCTTTACATTTTCATCGTGATGCAGTAAAAATGATATGCATCTTAGGATTTTCCTAAAATGTCATGCAATTTTCAGGGAATTAAATAAAATCTTAAATTTGGTTCACCATTCCGGGAACAGATGGTTATTTTAATCCTGATCATCTGTATTCAGCATGCATGTCGCGTACTTTACAATGCAGTCATGCCAATTGCCGGAATCAGGAACACTGGGACCTGGATGATCCTGGTTAGATTTTTTTATGGGAATACGGGGATAAAATTATTGTGTCAGGGAAAAATCAGATTCAGCTACCGTCAATAAAAATACCGATGATGAATGATTTTGATGAAGAGCTTCACAGAAAGCTCATTGAAAGGATGCCGGACGGGGTTTACCGGAGTACGCATGACGGGAAATTCCTTGAAGTCAATCCTGCGATGGTCAGGATGCTTGGCTACGACACAAAGGAAGAGTTGCTGGCGATCGATATAAAGTCCGAATTATATTTTGATCCGGCAGACCGGGAGAGTCTCATGCTGGAAGAACAGTTGGAAGAGCTCGGAATTTTTCGGCTCAGAAAGAAGGATGGATCCGCGATCTGGGTTGAGGATCATGGTTGGTACAATACCGATGAAAACGGTAATGTAACGACGCATGAAGGGATTCTCCGTGATGTCACGGAAAGGGTCATTACCGAGGAGGCCTTGAAAAAGAGCGAGCTGGAATTCCGAACGTTATTCGAAAATGCAAATGATGCTATTCTCATTGTCAACAATGAAAAATTCGTGGAATGTAATCTGATGACCCTTAGCAGTTTTGGTTGCGGGAAAAAAGAAGATATCATCAATCATCCTCCCTGGGAGTTCAGTCCTCCCCTTCAGCCTGACGGAAGCGATTCAAAAGAAAAAGCAAGAATATACATGGAAGCCGCAGCAGGAGGAACGCCACAGAGATTCTACTGGAAACATTGCAGGAAGGACTATTCCCTGTTCGATGCTGAAGTATCTCTGAACAGGGTTGCGTTCAGAAATACTTTCTATCTTCAGGCAATCGTAAGAGATACAACCGAACAAAAACAAGCGGAGGAAGAAATTAAACGGATGAACAAGGAGTTGCAGGAACTGAATGCAACCAAAGATAAGTTTTTCTCAGTCATTGCACATGACCTGCGGAGCCCGTTCAGCGCCCTGCTGGGGCTTTCGGAGATGATTTCGAATCCCGACAGTGAATTGGGCATGGAGGATACCCGGAAAATCGCCGGAAAAATACACATGCTGCTCATAAACCAGTACAATTTTTTACAGAACCTCCTCGAATGGTCCAGGATGCAGTTGGACCGGGTGCCTTTTCAACCGGAAAAAGTCAATCTTTTGTCCATCGTGTCCAATGTAGCCGACCTGGTCGCCGGGAATTTATTGAGAAAAAAGATCGAATTGTTTAATTATATTGATGAAAACATTGAAATCGTTGCCGATGCAGAGATGATCCGTTCCATCTTTTTAAATCTGATAACGAATGCGATTAAATTCACTCCCCGACAAGGCAGGATCACGTTGAACGCGGGCCATCAGCAGGGATGTACCGAGATAACCGTAACCGATAACGGGGTTGGTATGACCCACGACGAAATTGAAAAGCTCTTCCGGCTTGATCATCAGTTTTCCAAGGTCGGTACTGAAGGTGAAAAGGGAACCGGTTTGGGTGTTTTATTATGCAGTGAAATGATTTCAAGGCACGGTGGTACGATTGAAATCAGTTCAGAGGTCAACGCAGGTACTTCTGTGAAGATTGGGTTACCAGAAAAGATGCCCCTCTGAAATCAGGGTAAAAGATTACTGTTTGATAAATTTTTCTATCTGCACTGTATTTCTGCCGGTAATCCTTATGAAATAAACACCTTCGGGCAAAACTGATACATCAATTACAAGTCTGTCATCCCGAAGATCCTGATCCATTATTCTCTGACCATTGATATTCATCAACGAAAAGTGATTCGATTGCGCTTTCTTTTCATTTATAATGGTAATAATCCCTGATCCGGGGTTCGGAAAAACCGAGAAAATTCTTTCAGGAGTAAAAGGATCGATCGAAACAACTGCACAAGCTTCCGCTATTTCCGATTGACTGTTACATCCCACATCATTGTCATGAATATCGATGATGCCATTCGGATTAAGCAAATATTCACAAATACTGTTCACTTCGCATTCCGTTAAAGAAAAGTTATTATAGATGAATAAACCGGAAATGGAAGCGGAATTGATGTTGTCGATTCCATTTAATGAGGGCAGGAGTGCATTATCTGTAATGATCAGGTTGTAACCGATAGATTTCAATGTTTTTAGCGCGGTTAAGACGGTCAGTACAGGATTCTGTTTTATCAGCAGACTTCCTCCGATTGATTGCAAAATACTTATTCCTGACAAGGAAACCATTGAATTGTTACCATTGATCTCCAATGTTCCTCCCACGGTTTTCAACGCGGAAAGTCCTGTCAGGTCATTTAAAAGTGGATTCCACCTTATATTTAAACTATTGTTTATGGTCCTCAATCCATTCAGTCCTGTTAATGTTTTCAGCGCATTGTTATTGCTTACTTCGATTGAACCTCCGACCGACTGGAGGCTGGACAATCCGTTCATGTTCGTCAGAGAATTGTTTTGAGAAAGCGACAGATCACCACCCACGTAATTCAGTACATTGAGTCCCATTAATGTTGACAGGATATCGTTATTCAGGATTTCAAGATCCCCTCCGACAGATATCAGGTTGTTCAGTCCGTTTAAACTTGTCAGGTTATCATTTTGAAGAATTGACAAGTCACTTCCAATATAGTTCAAGGCATTAAGGCCGTTGAAATCGTTTAAGTTTTCATTATTAAAGATCCACAATTCACCGCCAACAAAGGTTACCACGTTTAATCCTTCCAGATTGTAAATATCATTTCCCATAATGCTGATACTGCCCTGAACGCGGGTACAACCCGGGTAATTGATCTGAAAACTGTCAATCTGTCCTTGTCGTGTGAATGTGATGCCTTCAAAGAGGCATGAATACTGTCCTCTTGTGCCACATGTTAATGCCAACATGCAAAACACAAAACAATAGATTGTTTTCATGATGCTGGTTTTTAAAATTTTGACCTCATAGTTCCTTGCTTAAACCTTGTTAAGCTTTTCAGGAGGTCACTGCCTTTTTGTGAATTGCCGGCAGTTTGTGGAAGGAATTACAAGGGTAAAACGTCAAAAGACATTAACCCCCTATTTGATGCGAAAGATACGAAAAAAAAATGAGAAAAGCAAGATCAGAAGTGATCAGGTTTTTAATCCATCCTGAGCCTCTCAGGGGACTTGAACCCCCGACCTGCTAATTACGAATCAGCTGCTCTACCAACTGAGCTAAAGAGGCGGGCTGATGACCTCTCCCCCTGCCCCTCCTCTTGAAGGGGAGGGGTTTGGGGTGGGGTCTTCAGACGGTTTTGGTCGGGATGAGAAGACTCGAACTTCCGACCCCCACGTCCCGAACGTGGTGCGCTAGCCAACTGCGCTACATCCCGATTTTACCTAATGAAAGAAAGAACGCTGTTCCCGGTCTTTTCTTACATTGATTACCCGTAAAGGGCTGCAAATTTAAGTAAAATATTTTATAAATTACAAATCCCGGTTTCACAAACCTTCATAAACTGAAAATCCCTACTTTTGTAAGGGATTTCATTTCGTCACAAATATTGATTTATGACCTGTTTTAAAAGAGTTCTCTGGCTTTTGGTTTGCATGTTGTCCCTTGTTCATTCCGGGTGCCGGGACAATCAGGAGAACCAAAAGGATCAGGGAGGGCAGAAACCCATGATGGTCGGGGCCAGGGTGCTTGTTCCGGGACAACTAGAAAATAAGATCCTTGCCACGTGAAACCTGATGGCCAACGAGGAGGTGGAACTTCGCAGTGAGGTGCCGGGAAGGGTTGTCGCGATTTATTTTGAAGAGGGAAGCGCTGTAAAGAAGGGGGAACTCCTTTTAAAGATCGACGATCGTGAACTTCAGGCACAGCTCGTCAAGCTTCAGGTTGAAGAAAAACAGGCACGGGATGATCTTTTCAGGAAGGAAAAACTCCTCGAACTTAAAGCAGTCAGCCAGGAAGAGTACGATAAATCGTTTAACACGTTGGGAATCATCAAAGCGCAGGTCGATCTGCTCAAGACTCAGATCTCGAAAACTGAGATTTATGCACCCTTCAGCGGGCTGATTGGTCTGCGGCAGGTAAGTCCGGGTGGATTTGTCTCATCCTCCACCCTCGTGGCACGGCTTCAGCAGACCAATCCCATGAAACTTGAATTTTCAATTCCTGAAAAATACCGGAATAAAGTCGGTAAAGGCACCCTGGTTAAATTCACCGTCGAGGGATATGACAGCGCTTTTTCGGGTCCTGTTTATGCTATCGAACCAAGGATTGATCCTGCAACCCGGAACGTCCCGATCAGGGCTTTATGTTCCAACGAATCGGGTTACCTCGTTCCGGGCGCATTTGCCAAAGTAGAGCTGGTCCTCGATCGGATTTCCGACGCCCTGGTTATCCCCTCAGAGTCGATCATTCCGCAGTTGAACTCTGAGAAAGTATTTGTATCCGCAATGGGCAAGGCATCCTCCCGGGAGATTATCACA
>Ga0116170_10003504_pt1 | contig 14638 bp, 8 predicted proteins | sample AD_JPNHW1_MetaG_FD_89797 | JGI IMG/M metagenome (GOLD analysis project Ga0116170, IMG submission 89797) | Active sludge microbial communities of municipal wastewater-treating anaerobic digesters from Japan - AD_JPNHW1_MetaG | ecosystem: Engineered > Bioreactor > Anaerobic > Digestate | place...
AATTGCAGTGCAAATCTGTATAGGTGTATATCAATGATCTAAATTACAAAACTGAAAGCAATTCACAACGTAAGAGCCGGTTTTGCTGCAGTACCTTCAGGTGTATATCAATGATCTAAATTACAAAACTGAAAGCAATTCACAACTTGTGCGCATCACTTAACTCGCGCGTTGTAGGGTGTATATCAATGATCTAAATTACAAAACTGAAAGCAATTCACAACACCTCAGGTGGACTTAGAGGATAGAATAAAGGTGTATATCAATGATCTAAATTACAAAACTGAAAGCAATTCACAACGTTGATGCTCATAGGGCACTAACAGATACGGGTGTATATCAATGATCTAAATTACAAAACTGAAAGCAATTCACAACAGATTGGAATGACAAAATATTTGGATTTTAGGTGTATATCAATGATCTAAATTACAAAACTGAAAGCAATTCACAACTCGCTACCGACTCTGACTCTGTAATAAACAGGTGTATATCAATGATCTAAATTACAAAACTGAAAGCAATTCACAACTGTCCTATAATTGCAGTGCAAATCTGTATAGGTGTATATCAATGATCTAAATTACAAAACTGAAAGCAATTCACAACTCCTCTAATTTTGTAAACCGCTTTCCCCTTGGTGTATATCAATGATCTAAATTACAAAACTGAAAGCAATTCACAACTGCAAGTAGCGAGATAACAGCTAGTGAATTGGTGTATATCAATGATCTAAATTACAAAACTGAAAGCAATTCACAACACACTTTCCGCCGTTTAAAAGAACTCGATTGGTGTATATCAATGATCTAAATTACAAAACTGAAAGCAATTCACAACACGCGGATATAAAAGGTTGCAATGCTTTTCGGTGTATATCAATGATCTAAATTACAAAACTGAAAGCAATTCACAACTGGTAACTTGTTGTCTCCGCAAGATAATCGTTCAGACAATTATAGAGTTTTTCAAGTTCATTTATGTCTGTGGAATTTCCTTTGCGGATAGTATATAGAGATTTTATCTCTAATCCTTTTTCCAGCGTTTCAAATGCGATAGAAACTCCCCAAGTATAGGACGAGCTTCGTCTACTGTAAAGTTATTTCCTGTTTCGGCGTTCCAGTGGTCGAGGTATTTAAGGTTGGTTTCCAACATTTCGTTCATTGTTACATCACGGGTAAAAGCTCCGTTTTGATAACAATAATGACAATACTCTGTGTTTCTTGTACCGTCGACGTTTGTACCGAAATCTTCTGCGGTTTTCATGTTCATTCCGCAACTTTGGCAAATGGGGTCGCTCATGGTGTTTTCCTCTTTATCTATTATAAAACTACTTGAATTGAAATTACTGTAATAGCGTCCTGATTCAGCCGTAAATTTCAGCAGGATATAATCTCCACCATCTACTCCGCCTTGATAATACATGGAAAAATCATCTTTCCAAATATCATTTTTTCAATCGTTTCTATTATACTATTCATTGTCCTATTGTTTTAGTGGCAAAATCGCTGTTAAAATTTATCTCCCTGTCGGATGTTGAGTTCCTCCATCCGCTTTTCCAACATTGTGCGCAGCTCTTGGTAACGTATTAATCCCCACGGGGTTTCATTTACAAAACGCGGAGGGACTTCTCCGGCAAAACGGTCTATGTAAAAATCCGGTCTCAACCGGGCGATGAATTTTGCAATGAAGTCTATATATTCCTCAAGGGTGAAAGTGATGAAATCCTGTCGCTGAGCTGCAAATTCTTTTTCCATCTGAGTGCCCTTGATGATTTGGAGCTGATGAAATTTAAGTGCTGTAAGTGGCAGTTTGTTAATGATTTGCACAGAGGCTTCCATCTCTTGCATGGTCTCCCCGGGCAGCCCAAAAATGAAGTGGCCGCATTGTGTGATGCCGCGCTTGGCCGTCTCCTCAATAGCCTTCACTGCCGTTTCAAAGTTGTGCCCGCGGTGGATGCGTTCCAGTGTTTTGTCATAGACGCTTTCTATGCCATACTCAACAATTACTATTTTTCCCTCAGCAGTTTTGGACACGGTGCAATTATTGTTTTTGGGGCTCCATCCTATTGCAGGGTTACCATCCGTCTTGCCGCCTTCCGATAACTCTTGCAGCCAGTCAAGTTTCTCATTATCAATACAGTCCGGGCGCGTGCCAATGACGATGCCACGGATGTCCGGGTGTGCTAGAGCTTGCGCGTAAATTTCCTTCAGTTTGCTGAGCGGCGCGTACGTGTTTGAAAACGGCTGGAAATAAGCAATGTACTGTTGCGCCTTATGATATCTCACTTTGTGAAATTCAATACCTTCATCTATTTGTCTCCCGATAGATTTATCCGGCGTGGAGTAGTTTGGGTGGAACGCATCATTATCACAGTATGTGCAACCGCCTGTTCCAAGGGATCCGTCGCGATTAGGGCATGTGAACCCTGCGTTCACCACAACCTTCTGCAGCCGGCATCCGTACCGCTCCGTAAAATAATTGATAAAAGGATTATATCTGAGGTGCTGTTCCATTGGTTCACAAAGATAATGAAAAGATAAAACGCAGGCTGGATTTTGTAAAATGTCCTCGTTATCAGATGTTTCAAAAATAGCACTTTTTAAAAAACACAGAAGCAGTATTTTGCAAATTACAGTAAATCAGCAAATTTTACAAAATCCGGCCTGACCTTGTAAATATAATATACCTGCGAAGCAGGGAGCTTTCAATTGCAATGCAATTCTGCGCATTGCGGCGTATTTGTTTTTCTAGCTATTTAGTTTGCATGTGGTCTTGACAACAGGTTGTGCAAAAAGATAAATATACTAATTGGCTTGACATTAGAGTGTTATGGTTGTATATTGCAGAGCGAAACATCAAACTGTCGGGATGGAAAAGAAAGAGAAAAGCGCTAGAAAAAGAGGAGAGAAAAGGACTCAAGATGGGATTCAGCATGTGGCATTCAGGGGGAATAACAGGAATGTGGTTTTTCTTGATGATTTGGACAGGATTAAGTTGTTGGAGTTCTTAGGAGATGTGTTGGAGAAAACGGGCAGCACACTCATGGAGATTTGCATCATGACAAACCATTGTCATATTATGGTTGAGACTCAATCTATTACTAGGCTGATGAAACAGTTTTTACCTAGATATAGTTTTTGGCACAACAAAAGATATGGAGAATCAGGGTCACTATTTAGTTCTCCTTTTATTAGTTATCCAAAAGTAACAGAAGAAATTTTAATTGACAGTTGCTCATATATTTTGAGGAACCCTATGGTTGCTGGTATGTGTGACAATGTTTGCGAGCATAAATGGAGTTCTGCCAATGTTCATTTTGGAAATAAATCTACTGCCAGGGCTAGCATACTAAAGTATATAAAAATTGATACATCACTGGTAGACAGAAAGTTCTCTAATAAGGAGGAGTTTGTGCATTTTATGAATAGTGTCCCTTCTGGCTTGAGGGAGAAATACAAAAGCAGGAGCAGCGCATGGAATAAAGTTCCTTTCCAGGAATTGATGAAATCGGCACAGTCCTTCATAGATAAAAACTTTTCCGGAAAAAAAATTGGAGAGTTAACTCTTGGAGAAAGTGATGAACTGGTTGTGCACCTTTACAATAATGTAGGTGGAAATGTCAGCCAGCTGGCGAGTCTTGTAAGAGATTCCAGATATAGGATATGGAAGGTTGTTAAAGGTCAGATAAAAATTAAGAGATAAAATAGAGACATCTTGGAATAAGCAACGCTTAACGCGTAGCTTTTCCGCCCATATGGGCCACAATAATTTGCGCTTGGCGCGCAACACATTGTTTAGCCCATATGCTTTTTTATTGGCTGATGAGGTTAGAACAGTGGTGTGCGTTGCAAGGTGTTGCAATTGAGGTTAACCTGCTGCGCAGGCAAATATATTTATAAACGCAGACTGGATTTTGTAAAATGGTCTCATTATCAGATATTTCAAAAATATCACTCTTTAAAAAACATAAAAGCAGCATTTTGTAAATTACTGCAAATCAGTAAATTTTGCAAAATCCAGCCTGACCTTGTTCTAATACGCGATTGGGACAAGGTCTTTTGCCCCTTGCCCCAATTTTATTATCTTTGCGCAACTTCAAAAAAAAGCGTATGAAATCCAATCATTCTAATTCTAAGCTTAATCAAGAGTTTAATTCACGGACAAACGGCAAGGTGGTAGCACGCAACCAGACGGCAGCGCGCAAGGACGATGCTATTAATCCGGCAAATCCTAACGGGCAGATTGCCATGGAGGGGCTGACCTTTGATGATGTGCTGTTGATTCCGGCAAAAAGCTCGGTACTTCCCAGGGAGGTGAATATAAGCAGCAAATTTACAAGGGATATTACTTTGCAGGTCCCGATAGTTTCTGCAGCTATGGATACCGTTACTGACTACAATTTGGCTATCAGCATTGCTCAGGAGGGAGGTATTGGCGTAATTCATAAGAATATGAGCAAAGAGCAACAGGCGGAGAGTGTGCGTAAGGTGAAGAGGGCGGAGAACGGAATGATATTTGACCCCATAACAATTCATGAGAGCGCGCTGGTTGGCGATGCCCGCAGATTGATGAGTGAGAACCACATAGGAGGTATTCCCGTTGTGGATTCAAACATGAGGCTGATAGGTATTGTTACCAACAGAGACTTAAGGTTTGTTGAGAATTCTCGTACTCCTATCAGCAAGGTAATGACTAAGGATCACTTGGTTACAACAACTCGCACGGATTTGGAGGAGGCCACAAGGCTGCTGCAGAAATACAGAATAGAAAAATTGCCTGTCGTGAATAAACAAGGCATTCTTGTAGGACTTATTACATATAAGGATATTACAAAGATTAAAGATAATCCCAATGCCAGCAAGGATTCTAAGGGGAGGTTGTTAGCTGCTGCAGCTGTGGGAGTTACATCAGACACCATGCAGAGAGTTGAGATGCTGGTTGCTGCCGGAGTTGATGCAATCTGCATTGATACGGCGCACGGGCATTCTGTTCACGTACTGGATACTATAAAGATTGTACGCAAGGCATTCCCTCATTTACAGATAGTTGCAGGTAATATCGCGACAGGTGAAGCTGCTAAAGCGTTGGTAGATAGTGGGGTGGATGGAGTTAAGGTTGGAATAGGACCCGGCTCAATTTGTACAACCCGTGTTATTGCGGGAGTAGGAGTTCCGCAGCTGACCGCTATTATGCTGGCTTCTAAAGCATTGGAAAAAACAGGAATACCTGTGATTGCAGACGGAGGTATCCGTTATTCTGGTGATATGGTTAAGGCTTTGGCCGCAGGCGCAAGCACAATTATGGCAGGGTCTTTGTTTGCAGGAGTTGAGGAATCTCCGGGTGAGACTATTATTTTGAACGGAAGGAAATTCAAATCTTACAGAGGCATGGGTTCTTTGGAGGCTATGCAACAAGGGTCTAAGGATAGGTATTTCCAGGATATGGAGGATGATGTGAAGAAGCTTGTTCCAGAAGGAATTGTGGCGCAAGTGCCTTACAAGGGGATGTTGAATGAGGTAATTTATCAGTTGGCCGGCGGTTTGAGAGCAGGAATGGGATATTGCGGAGCTGCTGATATTGAGGCTCTTAGAAGTGCAAGATTTGTGAGGATTACTTCAGCCGGTGTAATTGAAAATCACCCGCATGATGTAACAATCACTAGAGAAGCACCTAACTACAGCAGGTAAATACAAACATTTTATATGAATAAGGTTCTTAAAGTTTTTTGCACAGGGTTATTTGGGGTAATTGTTTTTCTTGCGGGAGCAAGAACGGCGCAAGCGCAGGTGTACCAAAAAGGTCTGATTGATAAGACTATAGCAATAGTCGGAAATGAGCCGATTATGCTGAGCCAGCTGGAGGATGAGGTGCAGATGATGCAGGCGCAGGGAATGACTTCAGACAAAAATGTCCGCTGTCAAATTTTGGAGAGCATGCTTTCCGCAAAATTGTTTTTGAATCAGGCAAGGCTAGACAGTTTGAACATCCGCCCGGATCAGGTTGAGGCAGAGATAAATGAAAGGCTGGATAAAGCAATGACGCAGCTTGGCGGAGAGAAGGAGACTGAGGCATATTTTAAGAAACCTTTGTTCAAGTTAAAGGAGGATTGGCGCTCACTTTTGAATGAGCAGAATCTTACTCAGCAAGAACAGCAGCAGGTTATGAGAGCTGTTGGAGAGCTTACACCTTCTGAGGTTAAGAGGTTTTACAAAAAGGTTGACAAGGATTCGCTCCCGATAATTTCTACGCAGTACAGATTAAGTCAGATTGTCTTGTATCCATCTAAGGAGCAGGCAACTATGGCTGTTAAAGAGAGACTTCTGGGGTTCAGGCAGAGAGTTCTTAACGGAGAAAAATTCTCTATGCTCGCAGCGCTTTATTCAGAAGATCCGGGCAGTGCGGTAAGAGGCGGTGAGCTGAGGATGGCATCAAAAAATATTTACTGGCCTGCATTTTCAGATGCGGCAATGTCATTAAAGCCTGGACAAATTTCCCAAATTATTGAGACTCCTGATGGGTTCCATCTTATTCAGATGATTGAGAAAGACGGTGATATGTTCAATGCACGTCATATTCTTCTAAAGCCTAAATACACAGATGCTGACAGAGACAAAGCCTTTAAGACTTTGGACAGCGTAAGGACAAAAATTGTAAAGGATAGCATTACGTTTGAGAGGGCGGCGCGTTTCTTTTCTGAAGACCCAAAGACAAGAGTTAACGGCGGGCAGATGTCTGATGAAAACAGCGGAAGCATTTATTTTGAGAAGGACCAGCTTAAGCCTGCAGATTACAATGTTCTGAAAGATATGAAAGTTGGCGACATCTCTCAACCGTTTGAATCTGCCGATAATGAGACGCGTGTGGGACATACCATTTATAAAATAATTAGACTAGATGAGATTATTCCTTCACATCCGGCAAATGTAAAAGACGATTTTACGGTAATTCAAAATATTGCCAATCAGCAAAAGCAGACAGATGCCATAAAGGCGTTTGTTGAGGAGAAGCAAAAGTCCACTTACATTAAAGTAGATGACATGTTTAAAGACTGTCCGTTTGAAAGCAGCGGGTGGATTAAATAAATATTTCAGGTTTTTTTTCCCTCTTATTTTTTGTGTCGCGACAGTTTTGTTAAGCGGTGCGCGTGTGAATTGTGCTTATGCTCAGACAAAAAGAGAGAGGGACTCCCTTGTAAGATTGCTGGATGCAAAGTCTGCTTCTTTGATAGATAACATGAACGGTGTCTACAGAAAAGTTATAGGTCCTGCAAGATTTTTCCATAATAATACATATCTGCTTTGTGACTCTGCAATATGGAATGTTGTCACTAATGTGATTGATGCAATGGGACACGTTCAGATAATTCAGCAGACAACATACCTTGTTGGTGACCAGCTGACTTATCTCTCTGACCAGAACCTTGCTCAATTTAGAGGGGAAGTAGTTCATCTTTATAATCGCAAGGGCGACCAGCTTAAGACAAAGTTTCTGGATTACAACACAAAGGACAGTATTGCAACGTTTTATGACGGCGGTTGTTTGAGGGACAGCAAAGGCAATATTATTGAGGGAAACTCAGGAACTTATAATGCGGGCAAGAAAGAATTTGCTTTTTATACAAATGTGATGATGTTTTCAGATTCTGTTTATGTACGCGGAGACCAGGCAACTTACAATTCTCCCGCGGAGATGGCAACTTTTGGAACTCATACAACTGCATGGAAGGAGAGGGATACTCTTTATACAAATATGGGAGAGTATTTCACAAAGCCAGGCATGCTTTCACTTAAAAAAGACAACTATATTTCCACAAAAGACCAAGAAGTCTGGGCCAATCTTGTCAATTACTATAGAAAGACCGGAAACGCAGAACTATTTGGTAATGTGCAAATTAAAGATACCGCTAATTCTGCGGTTCTTATGGGGGACAAGGGTTTGTTTAACAGGAAACCCATGATTGCAACCATGACTGAAAAACCTGTTGCAGCCATGTACTCAAAAGAAAAATCGGGATATGATTCTTTAAAGAGAGAGACACTTTATAAGCTGGATACTTTGTTCCTTGCTGCCGATACTCTGAAAATGAGACTTGTGCGCAGATGTGATGTTGATACAAATCTTGTAAAGATTTGCTGGGAGAGAAAAATGCTTGCAGACAGAGATCCTATGGTGGAGATAGATTCTCTTAATGCTCAGTACCTTGAGGTATATAAGAAAAATAAAAAGAAGCTGGGGACTTTTGTAAGTCCGTATAGTTTTAAGATGAGTTCAAGCGCTTCCGGAGATGGCAGTTCAAGGAGCAGCGGAGTTAGGAACTCACAAGAAGAAAGATCAAATCCTCCGGCCGGAAAAGAGCCTGCGAAATCTGACGGAAAAGATAAACTGTCGGGAACTAAAAGTGATAACAAAATAACTGCTGCAGGAAGAACGGGTGATAAAAACAGCGTAAGACCGGGGGATGAAATTGGAAAAAACACAGAAGAAATTGCTGAAACCCCTGATACAACGGGCAATTCGTTAAAGATAAAATTGGCAAAAATAAAGAAGGACAGTCTGGCGGTTGCAAGAAAAAAAGCTCTGACCAGTGAGGGGGATACTACTAATGTGATCTTTATGGATGCGTATCATCACGTGAAAATTTTTAAGAGTGATTTGCGCGGAGTGTGTGATTCTCTGGTATATGCGGGGATAGACAGTATTGCAAGATTTTATAAAAATCCTGCATTGTGGAATGAAGATAAGAATCAATTTACGGCGGACAGCATAGAACTTTCTATAAGAAATAATAATGTATATAAGGGTAATCTTATTGAGAACGCTTATATTGTTTCACAGGAGGATTCCATTCATTTTGACCAAGTTAAAAGCACGGAGATGGTGGCTTATTTCCGCGATAATGACGTTTACAGATTTGATGCGCTTGGCGGCGCCTCTGCAATTTTATTCTTAAAAGAGAGGGACAGTGCAATTACTTTGATGAATCAGAAGGAGAGCAAAATTCTCTCCGCTCACATAATCGACAGAAAAATTCAGCGCATAAAATATGTGGAGAATTTAAAGAGTGATGTGCGTCCAACTTATAAACTCCCTGTAGATAAGCAGAGACTTAAGAATTTCAATTGGCGTATTTCTGAAATGCCGCGCAGCCGCTGGGAGCTGACAGACAGAAAAGTACAGACTTCACAAAGAGGAACGCTTGCAAAAATTGTTTTTCCAGATTATCCTCAGACCAAGATTTATTTCCCAAAATCTTATGAGACAATAATCGCGCTTGCAAAATCTATTGACAAAAAGATTGCTGCGGAAAATGCGGCGGAGGCTAAACAAGCGGAAACAGAACGGGCCGGCAAATCTGCTGACAATAAAAAAGTGAGACTGATAGGCATTCAAAAAGCGGAGCCGGAGGATATCCAAAACGGAAGGCCGGCAGATACTCCAAACGCAAGGCCGGCGGATACTCCAAACACAAAACCGGCAGATATTAAAAACATCAGGCCTGCAAAATAATTACAGCAGATTTTCAATAATGTTTTTTGACGGGTCAAACGGTTTAACATCATTTAGGTTAAACCCTTTGATAGCCATTTGAATAAGTTCCTCTTCCGTTGGCTGTCTTTTTTGACGTGCTGCAGATTCAACAGCGGCGGTATCATTGTAAAAGAAATATTCTCCCGCAGCGGTCATGACTTTTTTGGGGACAAGGCCAATCAGCTCGCACCCTGTAATTTTTACCCCGTGTTTTTCCGCCTGCTCGCAAACTTTCTTATAGGCAATATGCACAGGAGTTTCACTAATGTTGGTTACATTCATTGAAACTTGTGCCACTTTGTATTCGTCTATGTACCAGCCAATTGCTTTGCAACCTTTAAGAAGGCCCGGAACTCTTTTTGTAATGCCGTCCTCTTTTATTTTATGACCGCTCTCGCGGACCTCTCCCGCAATCTCTTTTGCTACGGCAACATCTGATGTATTCAAGTTATAGTTGATAGCAATTAAATAATCGCGTGCTCCAATGACAGATATTCCGCTGCGCGCAACTGCCTCATTATAAACCGTTGGACCAAAGTCCGGCTTCCAGTTTATATCTGCAATTTTTGCTTTTATTCCCTCATATTCACCATCACGACAGTGTGCAAGGTTCTGTCTTTCTGGAGTAAAAGCGGCTGATTCATAGCAATATACCGGAATACCTAAATCTTCTCCAACCATGCGGCCTAGCCTGCGTGCATAGGCGGCGCATTCATCCAAAGTCACTTCACTTACCGGGACCAGCGGCACAACGTCTGCCGCTCCAATGCGCGGGTGAGTTCCGTGCTGAACTCTCATATCTATCAGTTGCTGGGCAGCTTTGATTGCATTAAAAGTTGCGGAAATAACTTTCTCCGGCTCGCCTACATAAGTAAAAACAGTTCTGTTAGTAGCTTCACCGGGGTCAACATTAAGGAGTTTTGCGCCGCTATCTTTTATGACAGCGGCAATTTTATCAATGACATTCCTGTCTCTCCCTTCAGAGAAATTGGGAACACATTCTATAATTCTCATGATTAATCAATTCTTAATAAGTAACTATTTGCAGAGAGCCACGCTTTGCGCGCAGTTTCCTAATACTGCCTGCCATTAACGTACAAGCAAATTCCCGTATTGGTCTCACGCGCCAGCTTCTTAGGATCAATTTCTGTGTAGTGAACAGGGAAAAGATTTTTTGGCGAAATTAAATTTGCCGCCTTAATAAATTCCTCATCGCTCATTGTATATGGTTCATTCTTAGGCAAGAAAGCAATATCAATGTTTTTAATATCCTTCATTTCCGGAATCATCTCAGTATCTCCTGCAAAGTACATTCTAAATCCTTGCATGTCCAAAATATATCCGTTGCCTTCCTCCTTAATGTGGTAAGGATTTCCGTTGCTGCGCTTGTGCTTAATATTATATGCAGGAACAGCATAGATTGTTAATCCTCTGGAAGTAATATTATCTCCATTTTTAAGAATATCAACTTTGCAATGTTTCAACTTGTTGATATTCCTCATATTCTCTAAAGTCGTGGAAGGATCTACGTTAAATTTGTTGTCATCTGGGTTTAAATGTAAAGAAGGCAGGTCATTATCAATACAAGTTCCAACGCCCTTGCTAACTACAAACGCGGTATTAGGTGTAGCTATTTTTTCAATTGCTATGCAGTCATAATGGCCTCTGTGTGCGTGAGTAATTAAAATAACATCGGCTTTTGGTGCATCGGTAAAATCATAAACTGTGCTGCATGGATCAACATAAATTTGCATTCCTTCCCAGTCAATATGGATGGAGCCGTGCGCTAGGAATTCAACGTCCACAAGGCCCATTGGGGTGTAAAAAGAATTATGTACTTTGTTTCCCATCTCTGTAAAATATTATCTAAGTCTATATTTGCTTTAAATTATCTTTCGGGAATAAATATAATCCCGTTCACTTTTATAAAATTAAACAATAAAAACCAATTTCCAAAAAAGTACTGTCGGGAAATAAAAAAGGCGCCTCAAATGAGACGCCTCTTTTAAATATTATTGTCTGTTACTTTCCGGACAATTTCTTGTAACCGTCATAACGCAGTTTTGCAAACTCCTCAGTTAACTTAAACAATTCATCTGCCTCCTTAGGGAAGGTCTTAATAAGAGATGAATATCTAACCTCACTCTTGATGAAGTCTTGGAATTTGCTCCAATCCGGCTCCTTGCTGTCCAGCGTGAATGGATTTGTGTCAGCAGCAACATTAGGGTTGAATCTGTATAGATGCCAATAACCGCACTCTACAGCTTTCTTCTCCTCCAGCTGGCTGTGACCCATTCCGGCTTTTAGACCGTGGTTTATACAAGGTGCATAAGCAATAATCAATGAAGGGCCATCATATGCTTCAGCCTCTTGAATAGCCTTTAGGTATTGAGCTTGGCTAGAACCTGTTGCAACTTGAGCAACATATACGTAACCATAACTCATTGCCATCATTCCAAGGTCTTTCTTTCTAATCTTCTTGCCGCTGGTTGCAAATTTTGCAACTGCACCTGCAGGTGTAGCCTTAGATGACTGACCGCCTGTGTTTGAATAAACCTCAGTATCAACAACTAGCACGTTAACATTCTCACCGGAGGCAAGAACGTGATCAAGTCCGCCGTAACCAATATCATATCCCCAGCCGTCTCCGCCAATTATCCACTGGCTTCTAGGAATAAAGCAATCTTTATATTCATAAACTGCCTGACATGCAGGGTGTTTGCAACCCTCAATCATAGGAACAAGTTTAGCTGCAACTTCTTTAGCAACTTCTACATTATCCTTATTGTCAAGCCATTTCTGCATAAGTTCTTTAACTTCTGCACTTGTCTTTGCATCAGCGATAGCTTCTTCCACTCTGTTAACAAGAGTCTCTCTTAATCTTACAAAGCCAAGTCTCTGACCAAGACCAAATTCTGCATTATCCTCAAACAATGAGTTAGCCCATGCAGGACCGTGACCGTTCTTATCCTTGCAATAAGGAGAAGAAGGGAATGAACCGCTGTAGATTGAAGTACAACCGGTTGCATTGGCAGCCATAATTCTGTCGCCGAACATCTGAGTGATAAGTTTGATATAAGGAGTCTCTCCGCAGCCTGCGCAAGCGCCTGAGAATTCAAATAATGGCTGTGCAAACTGTGAGTTCTTAGGATTAGCGCCCTTAGGAGCAACTGTATCTTTATATCCAATCTTGTTGTGAAGATATTCAAAATTAGCCTGCTCGGCAAGCTGACTTTCAGCAGGTTTCATAACAAGAGCCTTCTCCTTTGCAGGGCATACATCCGCGCAGTTAGAGCAACCTGTACAATCTGCAGGATCTACTTGCATTGTAAAGAAGTAATCTTTTAGGTTAGCCTTGCCTTGTGCTTTTTTCAAACCCTTTGGAGCTTTAGCAGCTTCTGCCTCAGTCATTAAATAAGGACGGATGGCAGCGTGAGGGCAGATGAATGAGCACTGGTTACACTGTATACAGTTTTCAGGATTCCATTCTGGAATGTGAGTAGCAACTCCTCTCTTCTCAAATGATGCGGTTCCTGCAGGAATCCATCCATCAGGGAAGTCTACAAATGTGCTGACCGGAAGGTCATTGCCGCACTGTGCGTTAACAGGGTCAGCAACCTTGCGAACCCAATCCGGAGCCATACGTTTGTAAGAATCAGGGACAAACTTGCAAGCAGAGATGTTCTTCCACTCAAAAGGAATTTCAACTTTCTCAAACTCGCCGCCTCTGTCAACAGCCGCATAGTTCATTTTAACAATATTCTCACCCTTCTTGCCATAGCTCTTCTCAATCATCTTCTTCATCTCTTTAACGGCATCCTCATAAGGGATTATGTTTGCAATCTTAAAGAATGCGCTCTGAAGAATAGAATTGGTTCTTCCGCCAAGTCCAATCTCCTCTGCAATCTTGGTTGCATTGATGATATAGAATGTAAGTTTCTTGCTAACGATCTGATATTTAATGAAATCCGGAAGTCTGTCACAAGTGTCTTTTGCATTCCACAAACTGTTCAACAAGAATGTGCCGCCTTTCTTAATGCCTCTCAAAACATCATATTTTGTCAAATATGACGGAACGTGGCAGGCAACAAAGTCCGGAGTTGAAACCAAATATGGTGCGGGGATAATAGAATCTCCAAATCTTAAGTGTGAACAAGTGTAACCGCCTGATTTCTTTGAATCATAATCAAAGTAAGCCTGGCAATATTTCTTTGTGCTCTCACCAATAATCTTAATAGTATTCTTGTTTGCGCCAACGGTACCGTCTGAGCCAAGTCCAAAGAATTTGCACTCGTAAGTACCCTTTCTGGCCATAGGAATTTCCTCTTTCTGAGGCAATGACAAGAACGTAACATCATCTACGATACCAATTGTAAATGAGTTCTTTGGCTCCTTAAGCTTAAGGTTGTCAAATACCGCAAAAATTTGCGCAGGAGAAGTATCCTTAGATGACAAACCGTAACGTCCGCCAACAATCTTAATCTTGTTGGAAGACTCAGCAAGGGTAGTCTTAACATCCTCATATAGAGGCTCGCCGACAGATCCTGGTTCTTTGCATCTGTCAAGAACAGCAATTTTCTTTACAGTCTTAGGAAGAACTCTCAAGAAATATTTAGCAGAGAATGGTCTGTAAAGTCTTACAACTACAACTCCGACTTTCTCTCCTTTGTTTACAAGGTAATCAACAACCTCTTTTGTTGTGTCAGTTACAGAACCCATCGCGATTATAATATTCTCAGCCTTAGGGTCTCCGTAATAGTCAAAAGGAAGATAATGGCGGCCGCAAACCTCTCCAATTTCTCCCATATATCTTGCTACAATGTCCGGAACTTCTGTGTAATAAGGGTTTCTGGCCTCAGTCTCCTGGAAGTAAACATCTGAATTCTGCGCGGTACCCTTTGTAACGGGAGCGTTAGGATTAAGAGCTCTCTTTCTGAAGGCTGCTAATGCTTTGGTACTTACCATTTTCTTCAATTCATCTTCTGGAAGAACTTCAATCTTCTGAATTTCATGAGAAGTTCTAAATCCGTCAAAGAAGTGTACAAAAGGAAGAGAAGATTTAATAGCTGATAAATGTGTTACTGCTCCAAGATCCATTGCCTCCTGA
>Ga0116170_10003508_pt1 | contig 14632 bp, 15 predicted proteins | sample AD_JPNHW1_MetaG_FD_89797 | JGI IMG/M metagenome (GOLD analysis project Ga0116170, IMG submission 89797) | Active sludge microbial communities of municipal wastewater-treating anaerobic digesters from Japan - AD_JPNHW1_MetaG | ecosystem: Engineered > Bioreactor > Anaerobic > Digestate | place...
AATTTTACTGATAGGATTTATTAAAGCTATAAGCGCCAGAGTGCAGTCAAGCACAGAATATATAAATTGATCCAATTGAATCTCCGTATAAAATTATTAATTTTAATAATGATATGGTAAGTATTACACTGCAATAATCAATAATTATTTTTTTACTAAACCCGATTGTCTGATTATTCAGTACTATTTTTATCACACGTAAAAATATTTTTGTACTCCCGCCTCCGGAGAGATTGATTATTTTGTTTTGAACTTATGTATCTGTCAAAGAACAATCAGCGATTTATTTTATACTTTTTTATGATGAGGAATTTTTAAAATATTTTGAAATGATGTAATATTTTTTGACTTAACGGCTTAAATGTCGTATATAATATATGAAGTATATATTCTGCGAATAAATAGGAGGAGAATATGAAACTTGAGATTACTGAAGAAGAACGTACAATAATTGTAGATATGCTTAAAAAGGCACAAGCGGAAATTCCTATTGAAATTCACCATTGCAGAACGAATGATTTTAAAACTTTTCTTAAAGATCAGTTAGCTAAAGTAGAAGCACTTCTGAAAAAAATTGGTTAGTGCAAAAGAAGCTGTGTTTACAATTTTCATTCTTTAGTTGCTGATTAATTTCAGAATATATGCTGCGGACAGCATTTCCTGTATAATGTTAAATGTTCTCCGCGGCAGAAGTTTTGCAGACGGCATCGCAGGATTTTGATTTGATTAAAAATGTTTATTGTTCCCGATTAATGATACTATTTTTTCTGATCAATCCAGTATTCCAGAAACTTGCCGAACAGAAAAAGCATCAGCGAGCAGAAAATTCCTTTTACAAGAAAGTATATTGGAAGAGAGTCATACATCAGGATATTTAATCCCTGCTGGTACGGCGTTTTCGAATCACTGTATGACGGTGAACCGAAATGAAAAAAATAATTTCCTATATACAGCCAGAAGCATAATCCGAAAACTATTAATGCCGCAACGGGATTAATATATTTAAGGTAAAATTTCATAGTATTATCCTCCATTAATTTAATTCTGTATTGCTTTAAGAATAATTAACGTTCTTAAAATTCCGTTTTGTGATGTTATAACAGAAAGCCTGTTCCGGCAGGTTCAGTAATCTCCTGCTGAAAAAACGGCATTATACCTGCTAATATTTCCGGTCACAAGCTGAGCGTATAAGGTTCTAACTCCATGGGATCTTTAAATATAATGATTTTTGTATCCCCTGATTTTTTAACTATAGCTTTTCTTCGAGGAGAATTTTCATCTATCATCCCGACATCACGGATAAATATATATTTAATTCTTCCTTTGTGCTTACCCGCAATTTCTGTATATACTTCCGGATCCTTTTCCCCTGAATCACCTATCAGTATAAATTTTCTTTGAGGGAACCGGTTCAATATAGTATTGATAGAGTTTAATTTATAGGGTAACTGATCAGCTTTAATAAAATTTATAAAACTTTTATCTTTAAGTCTGAAGATTTTCAGCTCGACAGAACCTGCGGGGAACTGTTCATCCTGAAGAAAAGCATGAATTGCCGGGTAAAGCTGCCATGGTGAACCTGACACATAGTGAAATGCAGTACCTTTTTTTTCAAATTTTCTGTATAGTTCGGGCATTCCCCTGACCGGAACAAATTTTCTGATAAATGTATTGTGTAATAATTCTTTCTTATCCAGTACATTGCTGACTTTGATTGTATCATCAATATCCGAAATGATACTATAGCCTTTTTGACTTATTATATTAAAAGTTCCGGAAAAAGTTTTAGTTCCCTCATCCCCGGGAAGTGTGTAAAAATTTTTGCTGTAATTATTGTAATCCGGTTTTTTTTGATCATTAATTTTTATAACAGAAAGGCTGTGACCATTTGGTGCTGTTCTGGAGAGAAGGTGGTCCTCTCCCATTATATTTATGATTATATCTTTTCCCCGATGATTATCCGCAAGGAAATACCTGATACGCTCCTCGAAAATTTTTTTCTCTTCATTCCCGGCATTTTCAAAATTAAATTCCAGGAGATCAATAAAACCGTTTCTCAATATGGAATTCTCTTCAAGTTCAAAAATCCATGCGCGGACTGAAACATTGATCTTACCTTCGGCATACCATCCGTAAGTCGAGGGGAGTATTATTGTTTCATCCTTTTCGGGTTTGTCCGGAAATATGTTTATTGAAAGCATTATAAATATAATAGTAAAGAATATTGTTTTAGATGATTTCATGTTGTAATTCCATATATTCATAATACTCAGGAGTTCCTGATCAGTGATTTTTTATAAGCTTATAAGTTGTTTGGTTTTTCAGTTACTGTATCTGATGGCGGTCTGAAAAAAAGATGCAATTACTATTTTTTATTTTATAGAATATGGTCCTCTGTTTGAAATATTTGTGTAAAAATTTTTAATAAAAAAGCCCTGTTGGGCTTTTTTATATTGACATTTTAATATCTCATATTATTTTGTCCATATTCGGTATTATATTATTTGAGGTATCTCATGTTAAAGAAAACATCTATTTTAACAGCGTTATTAATCATTACGGCGACATTGTCTGTTGTTTCATGCGGGAGCAGCAGCAGCGGCGGCGGAAAATCTCCTGAAGTTGATGTGGTTACAGACGGCAACAGCGGAGGAAATTCATCCGAAGGTGCAAATTCTGTAATTGTAATCCAGACAGAAAACGGCACTCTGGCTGTAAATGGTGAAAGCGTATCTCCTTCTTCATATAGTAATCCGGGAGCAATTATAATTAATGATGAAAATGGAAATTCATGTGAATATGCAATTGATAGTACAAACGGGAATGTAACAGTTTATCCTGCTGACGGCACGGTTGCAGGGACATATACCGTTACAATTACTGCGGACGGAAGAGAATATGTCCTCATCATAGCCGTATCTGCTGATGGAACGGCTGTTGTAAATACTGCAATAAGCTATCCGTCCGGTTCCGGTATGGTTCTTGATCTTGATTCAGGTAAAGTTTTTGCTGATGTTACCGGAGACGGAACTGAAGATTCTCTTGCATTATCATCATTGACCGGGACATCTTATACACTTGATTCATCAGTAATTTCAATCGTGGTAAAAGATAACAGCGGAAATACTGTTACAGTTTCTGTAGACCCTGTAACCGGAGATTTTATAACAGGCAGCGGAACAGGGCCTTATACTGTTACAATAGTAAAAACAGAAGAAACAATCACCACCACATATAGTATCAGGGCAGACTCAAACGGGAAAATAATAAGTATAGGTGTGGATGGAGTCTCCCATGTCCTTATACCTGCAGTGAATGGAACAGCTGTTATAGTCCCGTCGGCAACAATCTCCGGAGTCACGATTGGAGCTTCCATACCGGTTTCAGAAAAGATATCCGGTGTATGGACAATGTCCGGTGATATACAGAGTATAACTGCTTCAATCGCCGGAGAATCAGTAGATGTGAAAATTGATCCTTTAACAGGTTCAATAATATCTTCAATATTAACTCTTGCTGAAACAAAAGTAGTAATAGTGGAATCTACGGATAACAGCATTGCTACTCATACTATTCTTATAAATGCTGAAGGTAAAGTGATTTCGTACACTAAATCTGAAATTTATAAAGATGGTACAACTGTAATAACTATAATTCTGTTGGATGAGAATGGTAATATAAAAGTATTTGAAGAAAAGATTGTTAAACCAAACGGAGAAACCACAATAACTACAGTCGTTGTGAATAGTGACGGAACTTCATCTTTAACGGTAACAAACGCTGGAGTTATGCTCAGGCTTGGAAGCGGATCAGTTTCATCAAATGGATATGTCCTCTCTGTAACAGAAATCTCCGGCGGTCTCTGGACACTTAAAAGCGGAGTTGAAATAATCTCCGGCATGGCGGCTGATGGTTCAATCTCAATAGACACTTCAAAAATCACAGTAGATTCTGTTACAGGTTATCTCCTCATAAATGGAGACGGCATAATTGTACCTGCGGGGCCTTATGAAATTAAAGTTCGTATCAACGGCAGCATCTACATAATAAAAAGTGATGAAAACGGAAATGTTGAAACTATAATTCCGGGAAATATACTTCTTCAGGCAGCTCAGGGGTATATGACTTATAGCGACAGGGATGTTCTGAAAATTACCGGAAAGAATGGAACAGTCTGGTCTTTATCTTCACAGATAACTCTTCTAACAGCGGTTGATGACAGTGGAAATTCCGTCGATGTAAGTACCGATCCATATAAGGGAAATTTTGTAACAAGCGGAAATATTACAGGCCCTGTGACTTTAACTTTTATCTATACCGATTCCGCGCAGAATCAGATTACATATACTGTTGTTGTGATAAACGGAAGTGTAACATCATACACTGCCGAAATTACAAATCCCGGACCGGATTTTGATTTTTCAACAGTAACTAATATTAAGATTTATCTCAATGTTGTTGATAACAAAACAGGGCTCCCCATAGGCCAGGCTTCTATAAACCTTTTAAAAACAAATGGCGGTACAGGCAGCGATGATAACTGGAAAGGTTTTACGGATAGTAACGGTATATCTGTTTTCGCGGCAACTGTTGAGAATGCAAGTAAGACAACAGAGATTCTTGTTTCAAAAACCGGATACGAAGAATTCAGATGTTCGGTAGACGGAATAGGAAAACTTATCGAATATGCAAGAAAAATAGCATTGAATCCGGTTGAAGCTGTGGTTGTAAAAGACAGCGATGGGGATGGAGTCGCGGATGAAGATGATGCATATCCTGATGATCCTGCCGGAGCGAAATCAATAACAGGAGTCTATACTCTTGCATTTGAAGATCTTTATCCTTCGAAAGGTGACGCTGATTTTAATGATCTTGTCGTAAGGCTTACTATTATTGAGAAGATAGACAGCCAGAATATGTTAAGGCAGATTGATCTTAAAACCAAACTTCTTGCATCAGGTGCAGGATACAGCAATCAGTTTGCTATAAATATCGATGGCAGAAAATATATCCTTATAGCTGATCCGAAAGAGGACGGAATCTACACCCTCGGTACATCTTCCAATACAAGCGGAACGTATCGTGACTGTGAAGAAAAAACTCATGATCCTATAGTTTTCAGCAGCGGAATTACACGCGAATCAATCGGTACGATGCCGTATGATCCGTTTATAATCTGTGACGGAGTAGCCGGAAATGAAGTACATCTGCCATCCGCAGCTACTTCTTTTGAAGGAATAACTAAAGATTCCAGCGGTTTCCCATGGGTGCTTATAGTCCCGGAAACCTGGGCATGGCCCAGGGAGGGATCGGGCAGAAGCTGGGACTGGAATTATAGAATTATATACAAGGCATATCCTCAGTTTGACGACTGGTATACGAGTGCAGGAGTTTATTTTAAAGACTGGTACTCAAATCCCGATGCCGGCACCAGGTACATTTATCAGAGATAGTTATTAAACAAGTTTAAAAAGTAAAAACAGTCGTCCGTTAAGGACGGCTGTTTTATTATATATGGCTATCTTGTATTTTAAAATGGCCTCAGTTTGTACTATGGGAAGGATAAGGAATTTATTGAAATGGTTATTCCGAGAAGAGTGAAAGTACATATCTTGCGAGCCGTGCCGGGTCCATTCCTATGGGATCAATTGTTTCAAGAAGCCCCGCGCTTAGAAAAATTATCTGCGTAATCCTTGCAAGAAAATCTGTATCAAATTCTTTTTTATCTATTACGGGGAGATCTGTCTTTGCCTGGTTTATGATTTTTTTATACATCTGAAGATGTTTTCTGAAAAATGAACTTATCGGTTCCATCATTTTAGGATTTTCCAGGCCGTAAAGTATCAGGTTAATGAAAATTTTAATATTTTTCTGGTTAAGTACAAAATTTTCAATATTGAAAAGGGTAGAGAGAACTGCTTTATCTCCGCTTCCATCCTGCATACTTATCATCCGAATATGATCATCTTCAATTTCCTGAAAGAAATCCTCCAGCAAACCGATAAAAAGCGATTCTTTTGTGGGAAAATAATAACGGAGGCCCCCCTTGGAAATTCCGCCTTCGTTGGCAACATCCTGCATGGAAACGTAACTGTAGGAATATTTCTCCAGAAGTATTTTAAGAGAATTCAGTATATGTTTCTTTTTTATAGTAATATTTTCTTCTTTATTCATTTAATGGAAATTCCTCAATAAGCCGAATAGTTTAATTAAAGCAGAATAAAATATAAATCTGCTGTAAAATTTGTCTATAATTATATTTAACCTTGACTTGAATAAATCTATATCTAGAAATGTAAACTAATTATGAGAGTGTTTAAAATGAACATTGTGATCAATGAAGATGATAATCTGATTAAACTTTCGATTTCCGGTTCTGCAGATTCTGCAGGGATCAAAAAATTTATTGAAGTTGTAGATTCAATCTGCAGCGGAAAAGATAAAGATGTCGATATTGATCTCTCTGAAATGGAATATATGGATTCAACCTGCATCAGCATTCTTTTAAAACTGCATAAATTTCAGAAGCAGAAAAAGCGTGACTTCAGAATATCAAAAGCTTCCTATAAAGTATCGTCCCTTCTAAGTTTGTGCTCGCTTTCTGATACTCTGATGCCGTAAGTTTTTTAATTTTATAGTTCAGTTCCAGTAATAATTCCTAAACTTTTTTATAACAGAAAATGCACTATTACCCTCGTCGCCGAAGGCGGCGGGGATGTATAATTGTTTAGTTTTGTTATTTTAAACATGTTGCAGAATATTAAATCTGTAACATGAAGAGATTTTTATTTTTCGATTACAAAGAATTCAGTTCTTCTGTTTTTTCTTCTCCCTTCTGCGGTCTTGTTATCTGCAATAGGTTTTTCCTCTCCCATGCCGACAGCCTGCAGCCGTTCAGGGCTTATTCCATGTTTTATCATATATTCAGTTACAGAATCCGCTCTTCGCTCGGAGAGTTTTTTATTGTATTCTGTACCGCCTGATGAATCGGTATGGCCTCTTACTTCAAGTTTTATCGCTGTATTTTTGTTCATCTGGTCTATTATTCCATTAAGAATATTCAGTGATTCCTTCCGGAGATAAGCTTTACCGGTCTCGAAATGTATATTATTAACAACAATTCCTTTTCCTTTTTCAATTTTAGTAAGAGTTATCTTTTTTTCTTTCTCATCCTTTGAGACTATCTCTTTCTCCGGGAGGTGCCCTGTCGCTTCAGCCGTTATCTCGACATCATCCATGTCCGGGATCTCAATAGTCTGGTCCGGTTTGTTCACCGGAATTTTGTTTGAGTATACTACTTTCCCTTTGTCCCATTTTTTAACATCTACAGTCCCTTTAAGCGGTGTTCCGTCATTGCTGTTGATTGTTATATTGAGTTTCTTCATGGGAATTGTGTCAGGTTTATCTTTTTTGACGTTTGATTCTTCATTAATTTTTTTCAGTTTATCAACATCGGCCTGTTTTATCTCTTCATTCTCCGGGACGCGGTTGTACGGGTCATAATATCCGCTGCCGCCGTCAACTATTTTCGGATAGTAATCTGTACCTATAGCATACAGGTAGTTTCCTGCAGGGAGAAACATTATTCCCTTCGATGCGACAGGCTGGTATGATGCTCCGGGAAACTGCGGGCTGTACTCCCATGATTTACTCTTATCGGTAATGTTGAAAGATTCCAGCAGCGACCAGGGTACATCTCTCCCCCCGATATTTTTCTGAAACGTTGTACCGACATATATCTGGTCGCGTATTATGACAAAGTAGGGAGCTTTCTTTTCGCCGAAGTCGAGCCTGTTCTGAATCGTCCCGTTATCAGGATCTATCATCACAATGCTCCCGTTATCCATTGTAAATAGAATTGACCTTTCCGTAAATCCCGGATTTGAAGTTATGAGGCTGGAGTAACTTTTTGACCAGAGGATCTCTCCGGTTTTAAGATCGATGCAGTAGACATCCATTCCTGAAACAAAGTAGACTCTCTGCTTATACACCACGGGCGGATATATTCTGTGCGGATTTTTAATATCTCTTGCCCATACTTTTTCTCCGCTCCTGGCCTTGAGGCAATAGAGTGTATATATATTCGTTTTATAATCCATTGACTGGGTAAAAATATACTCGTCATAAAATGAAGGGAATTTACTCCAGCTTTTTATATCGTCATTATTCCAGAGCATATGGCCGTTGTTTATATCTCTGGAGATGAACTCATTGCGTGTCCCGTAATATATAATATCACCGACAATTACCGGGTCGGAGTATATGCTGTCGATCATGGCAAATGTTGACTTTTCAGGATTCCAGTTCCCGGATCCTTTTACCGGATCTGTCCGGTCTTTAAGTTTTGTATTTGTGCTCTCGGGAGTTTTTAAATTCGGGTCGTCACTCCGCATCCCGGTCCTTGCCCATATAACTTTTCCTGTATATTTATTGAGCGCATAAATTGCTATGTTATCTGTAATTAAAAGTTTATCTCCCCTGATAAGCGGATATTTGCTCTTGCCGAAAGATTTTGTAGATCCCCTGAATTGTGATGCAAGTCCGTGAAGATCCATCTTCCATCTTAATTTACCGGTCTCTTCATCAAGGCAGTACACATTCTTGGAGAGATCAATAAAAAATATCATTCCGTCTGATGCAATGGGATTGACTACAGCCTCTGACGCCTGGTACAGCCATTTGAGGTTATTGTTTTTGACAGTTATCTCATCATTATTACCTGTAAAATAAATATTACCCTTGTAGATCGGCCAATCCTCTTCGGCATGGAGGGTAGTTGTGGAAATTAAAAGTATAATAAGAATAATTGCAGATTTTTTCATGATGTGCTCCTTCGGAATGAGTTGAATAGATGTTATAGGGATATAATTATAAAGATATCAGATTTTTAGAGGAAGTTTTATTTTGCAGATTTTTTTAATGAAAAATTTCGATTCCCAGGGAATATACAGTACGCTTTTCCCTGCTGTCTACGAATCCGTAAATATTTCCGTATAAAATTCCCAGGTAGACGGATACTTTTCTTGACGGAACCAGATTGCTGATAATGAATCCGGTTTTTGCCGAAACTGTGTTAGTACTGTTTATTATCGGGTATTCCTCATAGAGCGTTTCTACTCCGGAATCAGTGTCGTGATAAATATTTCCTTTTGCTTTTTCTCTGCTTTGAAATATATACCTGTCGAATCCCGAAATGAAAAAATCCGTATCACCGGTTACCGGATACCTGAATTCAAAACCGCCGGAAATTCCTTCTGACCATGTAAGATCGTTTACCGGCAGTTCCGGAGTATTTCTGCTGTGATAGTATAACTGCACATCTCCTGTGAGCGTTAACGCATATCCTGTTCCGGAAGTGCCGGTTAACCGGAGAAGCAGGGAGTTCATGTTTATATTCCGGTAAGTGCTGTCGTAGATTTTATCGTATGCAGTATCGTTTCCGTCATTAAGTCCCATAGTGGGATGAGCGCTTTCATGTTCTAGTCCTGAAGTAAGTATCAGCTTATTTTCATTATCGCTTAACGGTTTATTAAAATACAAAAATACAAAACCGCGCCAGTTGTGATTGGGGAGGGCACCCTGATTGAAACGGGACTCGTTGCGGATTTCAGCCATTCCTCCGAATAAAAACCGGCTGTATCCGAACGTATCTCCCACTCTTGCATCCGGAACTCCTCTGTATTCCATTCCTGTAGAAATATGATCGGGGTCGGACAGGATTGTTTCTGCAGCGGCGGGATGAATTCTGCAGAAAACTGACACAGTGGTGATAATGAAAAAGAAAGCGGTTCTCTTTTTTACATTTGTTGTTTTCATTGATAATATTATACTAAAAATATACTCAGTGCCATGGAGATATTTTTATCTCATCTCCGGTATTGAGATTATTCACGTTTGTCTTAATGAATAACCTGTATCCGGTCATAGAGAATCTTTCAGCTTCACTTCGCCATCTTGTTTTGAATAATGCCGGAAGATTACGCCAAAGTATGGCGCACTGGTTATACGCGTAATTCTTTTTTATATTTTCATTAAGTTGTAAATCAGCATGCTGCATTGTATACCCCGTTAGTTTCTGACAGCTATATAATGAATTGTTTCACTATATAGTTATCTTTTCGGCTATATATCTGATGCTGATTACACTTTTAATTTATATCTTCCTGAATAGTTGAAGGCAGTCGAATTCAATTTTCTTTCTCTGAAATTAGAATTGTAAAAATGGTTGTTTAATAATAGAGCATCATCTATATTTTATTCAGAGATAAATGAGATAAGTGAATTAAAAAATTATGTAATAAATGGCTTCCTTGTTAACTGATATAAAGGTCACTACATTGTTTTATCCTGTAATCCCGGCCTGACAACTAAAAGCTTAACACCACCGCTATCATATTCTCTTCACCTGCGATTATCTGAAACGAAATATTTCTGCTGCCGGGGTGATGGAGTACCGGTATTAACCATCCGGTCACACTGCCGATAACTGCTCCTGTGATGATATCCGTTGGATAATGCATTCCGGCTTTGTACCTTAAATATCCGGTAAGAGAAGCTGCGGAGAGAGTCGTTCCCCATACGAAATAGCGCCATGAACTTTCAGGATAATAATCCGCAAAAACAGTGCTGACAAAAACCGCTGAATTGAACGCATTAACTGTATGGCCTGAGTAAAATGAAAGGACAGCATCCTCTTCTTTTTTTTCTGAAACTGAAACGTCAGGATTGTATGTATACGGACGGTTTCTTTGCGCTATATTTTTTACTGTACCGTTTAAGCCGCTTGTGATCAGCAGGGATTCGGCATACATGACACCAATCGTTATAAAGTCATTTCTTGTTTCATCGGCCGCAAGAAATGCCAGGGGTGAGATCATTATAGGAGTTAAAGTCCTGTCACTCCATTTGTCGGCCTTTCGCGACCAGTTATCCGCAGCAGAGCGATCGAAACTGTTGATATCATTTTTTGAAAGTTCGGCAATCTCTTTATCCGTAAGAGGATCTATTTTTTTCCCGGTATAAAGGGAAAGGCCGTAAAACGCAGCACCTGAACCTATGAGTAAACCATCTGTAAGAGGTGAAAGTTCATAAGGCGATGAATAAACATATTCTGCTGAAAATGTGATACCGGAAATTAAAAGAATGCAGATAATATATTTTCTAATGCTAAACCGCCTCATATTATTTAATTTTTGCAATTATACGGAATATTATAGTAACGATCACGCTAAGCAGTATGCATGTAGTAACCGGAAAATAAAAATAAAAGTTTTCTTTTTGTATCCTTATATCCCCGGGGAGTTTACCTAAATATTTTAGAATTGGGAGTTTTTCGCCGTATATGAAAATAATCCCGATAATAATTGCTGCTACCCCTGCGATGATGAAGGCTTTTCCTATGTAATGATTCACTTTGAATTATCCTTTTGTGCAATATTTTAATGGTTCTGTCATCGATGAGTGCTTTCTCTGCGAATTTATTCAAAACGCATTCATTATGTCGACGCTGTTGCAATTTCCCGATGTAACTCCGGTGGAATTTTTAAATTGAATTCAGGATATCTTTGCATCAGAATCCTAAATCACTTCAATAAACCTTGTCATTTGAGCCTTTTTTTCTCCAGCTCCAAAATACCGGGATGCCTTTGCGCCGGCATAGATTATCCGGATATGCAGGACAGAAATACAAAGACATAGGGAATTCCGGCAATTATTAAAAAATGCTGCTTACTGATTCCATATTCATTGATTTCACCTATACTTAATTTTTTTCCACTTTTATATTATTATAAATCAGAATTATTATTATGTCTATTTGTTTAATCGTGTTACCTATGTCTCCGGCATTCATGCGCTTTTTGCAGATAACGCCTTGCTTACCTGGTGTTGCGGCGGTCTTTTTGCCGCAATGTGGCGAAGCCCAAGCGAGGTACTCCGAGCGCAGTGTTGTAAGCGTTGTTATGTGCTGTTTTAAAATTTTTCTCAATTATTTTCTATCTATTGATTTAATTATAGGATATCCAAATAATCCATTGTGAATTGTGATAGAAATATCATCGCCAACTTTTATTTTTTTAGAATAATTTTTGCTAATCCAAAAAAGTTCGATTCTATTAACTGATTTTGTTTTAAAATAGTAATGAGTTCCTCTCTGAGTAGTATGGCCAATTTCTTCTATTTTTCTTGAATATACTATATCATCACCTAATTCAATTGAATTGTTTAAATAAAAAATGATTGTAACAGGAATGATTAATGAAATTTGAAAGTTAAAAGCTGTTAACCAAAAAAATGCATTTCGAGAAAGGATGCATTTAATTCTTCTCCTTGAATAACCTTTTTTAAAATAATCCTTAACGCCCACAAATTTTCTTGAATATTTATATCTTAATTCTATTCTTTTTGGATAAATAATAAATATGATTATCAATATTTCTCCTGGTAAAAAAAGATATTGAAATATATCTTTCATTATCAAAGATAATGTTTCTCGATCAAAAATGAGAATCGTTGCTAAAAGAGCAAGCACAACCATTATCGTTATTACAAGAGCAGTTGTTTCTTTTAATTTTTTTAATGCAATTACACGGACTCTATCTTCCATTTTTTTTATTTCTTTAATTCGGAGAAATAAAATGTATAGTAGAAAAAGAATCATAAAGATAATAGGAAAAGAAATTAGTATTTTATGCAAAAGTAATCTCCATGACTTTCAGTTTTTTAAAATTTCAGCTAACTCCTTTGTTATGTGCAGTAGGCGGTGATTGGTATCATGTTCAATATTAATTATTTTCAAAGAAATCTTCATCAATCTCTTTTATTTCATAGGTGTCTTTAATTTGAACACCAACATTATACTCATGCATTAGCTCGACAAGTTTGTTACCATCAATTAGAATAATTGTATGATGGGCGTCATTCGCTTTTTTTATTGCTGCATCATCGAATGTGGATGTAGTTGCAAAAACTCCCTTACTTGTATCACCACTCATTGCTCCTATGAAATTTCTAATTTCTTTTTCACGAACTTTATTTTCATTATACCTTTTTGCTTGTATATAGATTTTATCTAACCCGAGTTTATCTTCATTTATAATCCCGTCAATACCACCATCTCCACTTTTTGAAGTTTCAATAAAATCACCATAACCCATTTTTTTCAGTAGTTTAAGTATCACTTTTTCAAAGTAATATGGATCAATAACTTTTAAACGCTCTAGTAAATCATTTTTTATCTGAGTTTCAATGGCAGCAAATCCTGAATCAATTAAATCTTGAGGTGAAGAATTCTTTATAATATTTACATCGCTGTTATTATTATTTCCTTTCTCTTCTTGATAAAAAGTTAGAAAATTCGATTCATTTTCTAAATCATGTAATTCGATTGTTTTCTTGGATGCATCTTTCCCCTTTTGTGTTATTTGTACCATTCCACGTTCTGGATAGTTGATGTAACCGCCTTTTTTTAAATATGATTTTCCCCATGCGATTCTATTTTCAATAAGTATATCACCACTTTTAGTCTTTTGTTCGAGTAATTCTTTTGGTAAAGTCGAATAGAATTCAGAAACAACTCGCTTAAGCAGTTCTCTATGATGAATAGTTTCACCACTTCTCAGTATTGAGAGAATAGGATTAAATGTTTCATGAAATTTTGGCATGTTCATTAAATTACCTTCTTAATCATTGTAAAATGTGTTACCGATGTGTCACTACAAAACTGTTACCTATGTCTCCGGCATTCAACCGCCTATTGTACATAACTCCTTTGTTATCGGCTGTTGGCCCGCCCCTTTTTCTTTTTCGTATAAAATATGTTCAAGTGAAACATGATGTGGTGACTGAATAATTCAGATATAAATATTATTGTAAATCTGCTATAATCCCATTTGCAAAGCTCTTTTAATTATGGGAGCAACTGTATTATTATTTATTTTATTCTTTTTGCAATATTCTGAATTTATCCAGTCTGATAATTTTTTAGTTCCTTTACTTGAATTACATGCTGAACAACATCTGGCAATATTTTCTTTTGTAATAATAGTCTCGTCATTAATTATATGCTCCCACGTTGCAGCATTTTTCCTTGATTCCCCTCGATTTACTTTTTCAACCATTTTAATCCCACAATAAACACAATTCTTATCTCTTATAATTATTTCTTTTTCCATTTCTTCAGGAATATTCCATCTATTCATGTATTAATTTCCTTTTATACAGAGTGATATTCTTTTTCTAAGAACTCAACTCCAGTTTTATATGGATCATTTTGTTTCTTAAGAAATTCAATATTTGTTATGTATTGTTCTGGAAACTTTTTAAATTCTTCCGCCATACGTTTAACACCTGCTGGACATAGATAGGCTGGTGTATTTAATCCATTTATTCCTAAGGAGGAGATTTTTTTATCAAATAATTCTTCGGATACATCAACGCCGAATAATGTTTTTACTGCTTTATTTGTTAATTGTATAAAATATGGAATTCTTATTACTTTATATCCTAGGTTTATATATACATCAGTAAGTCTAAAATCTTTTTCAATAATATCGGGTTTTGTATAATGCTGTAAGCCATCAAATTCGATAATTAGTTTTAATTCTTCACTTCTATAATCCGGTCTACTTCTATA
>Ga0116170_10003509_pt1 | contig 14632 bp, 10 predicted proteins | sample AD_JPNHW1_MetaG_FD_89797 | JGI IMG/M metagenome (GOLD analysis project Ga0116170, IMG submission 89797) | Active sludge microbial communities of municipal wastewater-treating anaerobic digesters from Japan - AD_JPNHW1_MetaG | ecosystem: Engineered > Bioreactor > Anaerobic > Digestate | place...
ACTGAATATGAACGGAACACGGTTTAGCGCCCACACGACATCACCGGCAGAAAAGACCTTGCCGCCCTGTTTTATGTATTACAGGCAAACCAGTATGAATTATTGGAAGTTCATGTTCACTGCAACCTGAAATTGCTGAAATCCCGGGAATTCTGGTTGTCCCTGACCAAATCCGGCCGCTCATGGGTAAGCTTACGAAATAATAAGAAGGATATTTTATCCTGTACTGCCCTGCGAAAGCAATCTGATATAAAAATTTATCATGAAATGGCCAAGCCCTGTCAGCGACAACAAATCCTTTTACCAGGTATCAAATGATAATCTGAATCAGATCAGCAGTATAGGTTCTTCTGTAAGAACCCATGGGAAATATGCTGATCAGGCGCCCTTTTCATCAATGTGTTTCACCCAAATGGCTGAATACCCTTTCGGGCTCCTCTCTGCTTCATAAAAAACCTTGTCGCCGGCATTCACGGTTTCCTGTAATATTTTGGCGTGCACGAAAATGCTTTCCCCGGTATCGGAATCTTTTATAAATCCATAGCCTTTGGCGTCGTCATAAAAGGTCACCGTCCCTTTGCGCTGGTTGTCGGCGTCCGATTCTGAATCCTTCCTTGGGGTGCTTATTCTGATATCTTCAGTCTTAATTTCCAGCTTTTTATCAGGGTCGGGAGGCACCGATGATATCATGCCGAATTCATCCACATAGGCTATCATATCTTCCTGGTTGCCTGACTTGTCGCTGTTTTTTCGGGCCAGTCTCTTCTGCTCTTTTTCTTTTCTTTTTTTCTGGTTTTTGTTCCTGACTTCTTTTTTGTTAAAGGTTTCCTGTGATCTTCCCATAGTGTTGTTGTTTGCTGATGAATAAATAATTGATGATTAGCCTTTCCGGTTAAATTTGTTTCCAGCACTGCCCTCCAAACTACGAAAGGCAACATGTTGATTTTAGAAGAAATTAACTCCAAGCCTGCGACCGCCGTCCGCATTACTGAGGATTGGGCCGGTTCCGGTAGAAATATGGAAACGGGCTATCTGTAAAGGTATCTTTTAATCTTTTGGGTTGCAGTCTTTTCAAATGGCTCCTGCTGAACAATCACAACCTGTATCTGGGAGAATTTGTTCACGCGGTGATTGACATAAAGCTGAAGTTCAAGCCGGAGCTCTTCAATTTTATGTTCAACGTAATCTTTTATCTCATCCTTCAGGTATTTGTTGCGTTCGGCAATCTCATCCGTGTTAAATTGAACCAGGGCGACCAGCTTACCTTTTTGATCGAGGACAAGGCAATCGATCACATGACGGAAATTATTGATGATCGATTCAATCTCTTCAGGATAAATATTTTCGCCTCCGGCACGCACGATCATATTCTTCGACCGTCCTTTGATGAACAAATAACCATCACGGTCGAATACTCCCAGGTCGCCGGTTCTGAACCAGCCGTCAGGGGTCATGACTTCTTCAGTCAATCCGGGCTCTTTATAGTAGCCTTTCATAACATTGGCACCCCTGGCCCAGATCTCACCTTCCCCGGTTTTCGGATCCGGTTTAAAAATGGAAAGCTCAACGCCTTCGATTGCCGGCCCGGTCGACTGCAGCCGAAAATGGCCGGGGCTGGTGCCTGCCAGCAAAGGAGAGGTTTCTGTTAAACCATACCCGATGGCGTACGGGAACCTGGCTTCGATCAGAAATTTCTCCACAGTTTTGTTGAGTTTGGATCCGCCGATGCCGAAGAACCGGAGTTCGTCCCCGAATGTGCTCATCAGTTTCCTGCCGGCTACAACATTGAGTTTTTTCCTGATAAACGGGATATGTACCGCTATCCTGAGAAAAATATTCTTCCTGAATTCCGGCTGAATCTTATTCCTGAATATTTTTTCGATGATGAGCGGAACGGATAACATGGCAGTGGGCCTGACAATCTTCAGGGCCGGCAACAGCAATGAAGGAGATGGTGCCTTTCCCAGGTAATGAATGCTGGCGCCGCGCATCAGCGGATATATCAGACCGATAGTATTTTCGTATGTATGGGAAAGAGGCAGAATGGAAAGGAACCGGTCGTTTTCGTTTATGGGATGTACGGTGCTGCATTGTATGGCATTATAGCAGATATTCCGGTGCGTAAGCATCACTCCCTTTGGATTTCCGGTTGTGCCCGAAGTGTAAATTATAGCGGCAAGGTCGTCGGGCGAAATCGCGTAATGCCCTTGCGGAATAACTCCCGGAGTGAACAAACCGGCCGGGGCTTCACCATTAAACAGGGAGTAATCCTCAATCCTGATCTTTATGAGTTCATCGTTGCCGGTATTTTCAATCTTTGACCTCAGCCCGTCCGAAACAAAAATGCCTTTTGCCCCGGAATGCACCAATATATTGGTGATTTCATCAGGGTGAAAATCGGGTAGGACCGGAACCGCTACAGCGCCCATGAAGGTAACTGCCAGGTAGCTGACGGCCCAGTTGGGAATGCTGATGCTGAGTATGGCCATCTTGTCCCCCTGTTTTACACCAAGTGCCTCAAGCCATGCCATCAGCGATTTGATTTTGTCGTCAAGCTCAGCATAAGTCAGGGGATTCTCACCAATCAGTGAAATAGCCGGACGATCTCCGAATCTTTCTGCCGTTTGTGCGAAAAATCCAGGGAAAGTCAGGGAGAGGGAATCCTTCATTTTGGGGAATTAGATTGCAAAGGTACAATTATTTATTGTATGATATCTGAAATAGACAGGATGCAGACAAATTACAAATTTTCTTAGGCAATATTACCTTCGGAATTATCAACATCTTTAATATAACAGGAAATATTTTTAAAAAAGCAAGATTTATACTGATTATACTGATATGAATCAAATCTTCCGGCCCGTTATCCTGTGGATGTATGATGATGAACGGGCCTCTGTTTTATTACCCCGGCATGATTTGATATCAGCAAAGAAAAATTTGGCATGATGCGAGGTAAACCTGCCTGAATCAGGATACAATAAAAATTGTGGTTGGCGCAATACCGGGTAATTGTATTTGCGGGAATCTGTTTATGCCCTGAAACAGAAATTAATAGAGAAATTAAGGAGAAAATTTAACGGTCGAGGTTGATATCGTACATCGACGACGGATCCTCAACAGGTTCGAGGTGAGTAAAAACCGTGGTTTGATGATCCTGAAACAGCGTCCTGATTCTTTCTTCCACTTCCTCAGCCAAATCGTGGCCTTGTTGAATATTCCAGTTTCCTGGCGCCAAAAGGTGTAAAGAAATAAATATTCGTTGCCCCGATTGCCTTGTCATGAGTGAATGGTAAGTAACATTTTCGCTCCTGTACTGTTCGAGCAACTGTTTGATTTGTTCCCTTTGATCCTCAGGAATTGCTGTATCCAGTAATCCCATCGCCGACCTCCGGATAATCTGATAACCGGTCCAGATAATGTTAAGGGCAACCCCGATGGCAACAATAGGGTCCAGAATTGTCCACCCGCTGAGTTTAACAAGAGCGATTCCCAGCAGCACACCGGCCGATGTCAGTACGTCCGTCATCAGGTGCTTGCCATCGGCTTCCAGGGTAATGGAATGGTTCTTTTTCCCTTGCCTGATCAAAATCAGGGAAACAATAAGGTTGATGATCGAAGCTCCCAGCGCTATTAATAATCCAATGCTGATGTTTTCAAGGGGCTTTGGATGAATAAGCCTCGGCGCTGCCGACCAGATGATGCTAAAGGCAGCAAGTATAATTAAGCCGCCTTCAATAGCGCTTGAAAAATATTCCGCTTTATTATGTCCGAAAGCATGTTCTTCATCGGCCGGTTTTTCTGCCAGGCTGAGCATGATGAGTGCCACCAGGGCAGCAATAAGGTTTACGCACGACTCCATCGCATCGGACAACAATCCTACTGAATTTGTCAGCCGGTAGGCAGTATATTTAATTAAAATCGTCGCTATAGCGGCAACTATGGAAAGAATCACAAATTTGCGGAGGGAGGATGTGGTCATGAAGAAGATGAGATGTTTACCTGAGGCCAAAGGTAAAAAAATAGTTCAGTTCTGCGGATTATCAGAACCAGGGGCCTGGCTTCTGTGCAAATCAGCGACCGGATTCCGATGTAGCTGTAAACAAACGCAATACAAATAATTGAACCGGAAAATTATAATACCTGGATCGCTTTGGATGAATTTTATATTCAACGCTTAAAATCTGGCATCAGGTTTTAATTAGATATGTTTTCGCTGGCTTTTCTGCAATCTGATCCCGGAACATCGGTAAATAATATATCCTGGTCTGTAGATAAGTGCCAGATTTTTAGCTTGTTGAAGTTTGGCTTTCCCCGTTTCGTTTATTATTCCTACTTTCGGCTATCTTTTCGATCATGAAAAATTTCGAAATCTATAAATCTTCGGCCGGTTCCGGCAAAACCTACACGCTGGTGCTCAGGTACCTTTCGCTGGCGCTCAGGGAAAAAGGCTATTTCAGGTATATCCTGGCCATCACTTTTACCAACAAAGCTGCAAACGAGATGAAGCAAAGGGTGGTAAACGGCCTTATCCATCTTTCCGATCCGCTGAAGTTTGCCCAAACCAGCACCGTGAAATTCATGCTCCCCGACCTGGTTAAAGAAACTTCCCTTGAAGCATCGGAAATAACCCGACGCGCCGGTGAAGAGCTGAGGTTCCTGCTGCACGATTACGATAATTTCACCATCAGCACCATTGATAGCTTTGTGACAAAAATCATCCGCACCTTTGCCCACGACCTTTACCTGCCGGTTGACTTTGCCATTGAAACCGACCAGGAAAGGATTCTGACCGAAGCGATTGACCGGTTGCTGAGCAGGGCAGGGCTTGATGATGAGATTACCCGGGTCCTGGTTGAATTTACCGAATCTAAAGCCGAAGACGAAAAGGACTGGCGCATCGAAAATGATTTGAAAGAGATTGCCAAAGAGCTGTTCAGGGAGGAAAGTTATGGCCCGGTAAAGCAGTTGAGCAACGTTCCCCTTGAGAAATACCACGAACTTACCGTTTCCATCAAACATTTCACTAAAGCCTTCGAAGACGAACTGGCCGGCTATGCCGCATCGGCGTTAACCCTGATGAAGGAAAACGGCGTTCAGCCGGAATGGCTTTACCAGAAAAATAACGGGATAGCGGGGTTTTTCAGCAAAACAGCCAGAAAGGAATTTACACTTGAGGAGAATAAATATGTCAGGAAAACCATCGAAGAAGACTGGTGGTATTCAAAGGGTACAGCCCCTGACATTCAACGCGCCGTGGATGCGATAAGCAGCCGGCTGAAAGAACAGTATTTGCTGATTTTTAACCGCTTACAGCAACAGGGGCCAACTTATTTCCTGCTGAAGATGGTAGGCAATGTTCTCTATCAGGTGGCAGTACTGGGCGAAATAGAGAAAGAACTCGAAGGTGTGAAAAGAGATAAAAACCTGCTTTTTATCTCCGAATTTAATAAGCTCATCACCGATATTATCATCCGGGAGCCGGTTCCCTTCATTTATGAACGCATCGGCGAACGGTTCCGGCATTATCTGATCGATGAATTCCAGGATACTTCTGAACTCCAGTGGAAAAACCTGCTGCCGTTGATTGCCAATTCGCTTTCCGGCGGAAATATAAACCTGGTGGTCGGCGACGGTAAGCAGGCAATTTACCGTTTCAGGAACGGCCAGGTTGACCAGTTCAGGGTTCTGCCTGATCTGCCCGGCCATTTTGAAAAAGAGGTGTTTGGCGAAGCCGGAAATGCCCTGAACGAGAATGGCGCCACAACGATCCTGGAGAGGAATTTCCGCTCAAAACCAGCAGTCGTTAACTTTAATAACCGGTTTTTTCGTTTCGTAGCCGATCGGATGCCGGGCCGGATAAAGGAAATTTATAAGGGATTGGAACAAAAGTTCAATCCTTCGGAGGATCAGGGTTTTGTTTCGGTGGAATGGTATGATAAACAAAATGAGAATTTTATCAATGCCAATCTTAACCGGATCGAAGAACTGGTCTGGTACCTGACTGACGAGGCCGGTTACCGGAAGCAGGATATCATGATTCTTGCCGCAAAAAACGAAAACGGGAGCCGGATTGCACAACATCTCACCAGTAAAGGCATTAACGTAATATCCAGTGAATCATTATTGCTTAAAGCCTCACCTGAAGTAAACCTGCTGGTTTCCGCTTTCCGGTGGCTGGTTGAACCGGGAAATACGATACATGCCATCGCGGTCTGCAATTTTTTATTCGAACTGCAAAAGATCGGAGGAGAACGCGATGCTGCTTTCAGCCGCTGTGCCCAAACAGGGATCGTGAAGTTCCTTCAGGCCGAAGGTTTCGCTTTTTCGCCATCCAAACTCCTGTCGTTAACCGTTTACGACCAGACGGAAGAGTTGATCAGGATTTTCGGGCTGAATGCCGGAGAAACGAATCCATATATGCAGTTTTTTCTCGATTTCGTCAATAAACTGGCCGGTACCGATACCCTGCAGCCAGCCGACGTCGTGAAAGCCTGGGACGAAAAATGTGATAAGCTCTCCATAGTTGTCCCCGAAGGCGCTGATGCCGTGCGCATTATGACCATACACAAGGCCAAAGGGTTGGAATTTCCAGTAGTGATTTACAGTTTTGCAGCCTCCGATGCAAAATACGGACGAAAGAAATTATGGGTAAAAACAGAAAATAAGGAACTTCCAGGTTTACCGGCAGCATTGCTGACAACCGGCGAAAGCCTTGCAACGGTCGGTTATGAAGATGCATTCCTTGAAGAAAGAGAAAAAACATGGCTCGACACGGTTAACCTGATGTATGTGGCGATGACCCGCCCCGCCGACCGCTTGTATATCCTGACCAAAGATGTTGAAGCAAAAGATGAAGATAATTCAGTTCAGGGACTGATCAACAGGTTTATAGCTTCACTCGGCGAGGGTGACTGTTTCAGGGAATCAAACCGGTGTGGGTTTGGGAGTGACAATCCGATTATAACGGCAGAGAAGGATAACAGCAAGGTTCGGCCGATAACCGGAAACTGGATTTCGGTACCCTGGCAGGACCGGATCAGAATTTCGGGCCGGGCGCCGTCCTCCTGGGATGCCTGTACCGCCGAAAGCCGTGAAGCCTGGGGAAACATTGTCCATAAGGCCCTTGCCATGACCGGGAGCATTGCCGATATTAACCAGGTAACATCCGGATTGGTGGATCAGGGTTTGCTCGGTTTGGAAAAAGAAGCTGAATTACAGCAGAAATTATATTCGGTGGTTACCCATCCGGATTTGAAAATCTTTTTTGGAGCTTTTACTGGTTTTAAAACGGAAGCTGAGATAATTTTGCCGGGAGGAAATGTGCTGCGTCCCGACAGGGTGATAACTGCTGATAACGAAATTGTCATCATTGATTATAAAACGGGAATGCGTTCACCCCATCATGCCGGGCAACTGCACGAATACGCTGAAGCCCTTCGGGAAATGGGGCATGACAACGTGAAAAGCCTGCTCGTTTACATTGATGACGGAGTAGTTGTGGAAGAAGTTTAAACCCATCGCATCCTGAACAAAGTACGATCCGTGGTTATTCGTTTGATCTGCTGCCTGCCGGCTTCTAATACGGATGCAACGCGAATACAAAAGCGGATCTGTTTTTTTTATTGCTTCTGACTGCAAACTCCGGACTTCTGTAAATTTAAACTACTCTGATAATGCCTTACCTCCTGAATCCTGACCAATTCCTGAAACAGGCAGCCAAAATCCCTGTAATTGATGTGCGTTCCCCGGCTGAATTCAGGCAGGGACACATTCACGGGGCGTTCAATGTTCCCCTTTTTAATGATGACGAGCGGGCCAGGGTTGGGACAACTTATGTGAAAACAGGTTGTGTGGAAGCAAAAAATCTGGGATATACAATCGTTGAGCCTAAATTTGATTCTTTCCTCAAAGCAGCTTCTGAAATTGCCCCCGCGAAGCAACTGTTGATCCACTGCTGGCGCGGCGGTATGCGAAGCGAAAGTTTAGCCGGTTTTTATACCGAAAACGGATATAAAGCCGGGTTACTGCGGGGAGGATACAAAGCTTACCGGCATTATATCAGGCAGGAATTTAGCAGGCCCTGCAATACTATCCTGTTGGGAGGCATGACCGGATGCGGGAAAACAGAAATTTTAGGCGCCCTTGCTTCCATGAACCGCCAGGTGATAGACCTCGAAGCGCTTGCCTGTCATAAAGGTTCATCATTCGGGCACCTCGGTTTGGAAGGCCAGCCGACCACCGAACAATTTGAAAACGACTTGTATGCCTTATGGGATGCAATTGACGATAAAGAACCGGTATGGATAGAACATGAAAGTAACAGCATCGGCGCTGTTTTTTTACCGGACACTTTTTATGCCAAGATGAACGGCAGCAACATGTTACGCATCAACCTGCCATTTAAAATACGCGTCAGAAGAATTGTAGCTGAATATGCATCATTTCCTGCCGCACAGCTTGAAGATGCCTTGCTGCGCATCAGGCTGAGAATGGGGACATTAGCTTTCAGGGAAGCTGTATCGGCCCTCGGGATCAAAGATTTTGAGAAAGTGGCTGAAATTACACTTGAATATTATGATAAACTTTACGCTTTGGGGCTGGAAAGGCATCCGGTGAAAAACGTAGTCGATATTCAGCTTCAGGGTGACGATCCTGAAATTAATGCCGCCATTGTTTTAGAAACTGCACAAACTAATAAATTGATATAACATGCCTTCAGAAGAACCTGTGAAACTCACTCATTTCTCGCACGGAATGGGTTGCGGGTGTAAAATGCGCCCCCAATACCTCGAAAAAATACTTAAGTCGCTGCCTGTGCCTTCGGACGAGAAAATCCTGGTTGGAACCGGGAGCAGCGACGATGCTGCCGTATACCGTATAAATGACGAACAGGCTGTGGTTCAGACAATTGATTTTTTCACTCCAATTGTCGACAATCCTTACGATTTTGGAGCCATTGCTGCAACCAACGCCATCAGCGACATTTACGCCATGGGCGCCACGCCTCTTTTTGCCCTGAATGTGGTGGCCTTTCCCTGTAAGACGTTATCTCCGGATATCCTGGAGCAGATTCTGAAAGGAGCTTCCGATAAAGCGGCTGAAGCCGGAATTGCGGTTATCGGCGGACACAGTATCGACGATAACGAGCCGAAATTCGGAATGACGGTGACCGGGATTGTACATCCGGCCAGGATTTTAGCCAATAATCATGCGCTGCCGGGAGATGTAATTATCCTTACAAAACCATTAGGCACTGGAATAATCTCTACTGCGCTGCGAAAAGGTATCGCCGACAGTAGCGATCTGGCTGTAGCCGTAAAATGGATGACAACACTAAACAGGCAGGCTTCGGAAACCATACGGGAATTTGATGTTCACGCCTGCACCGACGTTACAGGCTTCGGGCTGGCCGGCCACCTGACCGAAATAACCCGCGGAAGCGGGGTAGAAGCTGAAGTGCATTTTTCGGATATGCCTTTTATGCCCAATGTCCGGAAATATGCCGGGTTGGATGCCATCCCCGGCGGAACCCGCGGCAATTACGATTTTTATTCTGCATATATAAACTGGGATGAAGAACTCTCCCTGGTTGAACGGTATATGATCTGTGATGCCCAAACCTCCGGTGGATTATTATTTACCGTGCCTGAAAATCAGTCGGAAGACTTGCTGACCAAATTGCATGGCAATTACTGCCCTGAAGCTCGTATCGTCGGCAAGATCACAGGCATTGGCAATGGTTCGGTGACTATTTCGGTTTAACCGGCAGAAAGAATTGAAAAATACTTTATAACCTGATCATTGAGAAAAGGTGGCCGATGGTTTAAAAAAAGGGACCGGGATGAGGAATTTGTACCGGCGGTATTTATCAGCCGTTCCCCGATGGGCGCGGTTAACATTGCGGGCGATCCTGGCTGCTTTTATTTTGTTTGTCATTATTGATGCAATCTTCCCGGTCAAAACCTCGGTTGAATATTCCTGTCAGATTCTGGCCAACGACAGTACGCTCCTTCATTCTTTCCTTACGAGTGATGATAAATGGCGGATGGAAACTTCACCTGAGGATGTAAACCCGCTGTTCATCAGGACGCTGATAATGAAAGAAGACCGCTGGTTCAGGTGGCATCCCGGTATTAACCCGGTTTCAGTGGCAAGGGCCTTGTGGCAAAACATCTCGAAAGGAGAACGATTTTCGGGCGCAAGCACGATCACCATGCAGGTTGTGCGTTTGCTGGAACCGCGAAAAAGAACCTATTTCAATAAGATCATCGAGATGTTCAGGGCGTTGCAACTTGAATTCCACCTGTCGAAGGACGAAATTCTCAAGCTCTACATCAACCTGTTGCCTTACGGCGGAAACATTGAAGGCGTCCGCGCGGCATCTTTCCTTTATTTCGGACAGGAGCCGCAGGCGCTTAGTCAGGCACAGATAGTGACGCTCGCCGTTATCCCTAACAATCCCTATAATCTCAGGCTGGGCATCCATAACGAAAGGATTGTCGGTGAAAGAAATAAATGGCTTCGCAGGCTTTCAGGGAAAGGGCTGTTTAAACAGGGTGAACTGTCGGATGCGCTTTCGGAACCATTATCGGCATTCCGAAGGGAAGCGCCCAAAGATTTGCCGCACCTTTCCATCAGGTTGCATAATGCAGCAGGCTATGGAACAACCGTTTATACCTATATCGACAGGCAGTTGCAGTCGAACGTTGAAGAGATTTTAAGAACGGAAATCAATCCCTGTCGTTCACTGGGTATTACCAATGCCGCCGTTGTGGTTGTCGATAACAGGTCGCATGGCATCCTGGCCTATACCGGTTCGGCCGGCTTCAGCGAAACTATGTTCAGCGGCCAGGTTGATGGTGTTGCAGCCCTGCGTTCGCCGGGAAGCGCGCTGAAACCGTTCCTCTATGCGCTGGCAATCGACCGGGGGCTTATTACAGCGAAAACCATGCTCACCGATATCCCGATGAACTTTAATGGTTACAGGCCGCAGAATTTCGACCAGACTTTCCGGGGATTGCTGACAGCCGGGGATGCGCTGGCGCTCTCGTTAAATGTTCCTGCCGTTGAACTGGCCAACCGGATGGGAGCGGATTTCTTCAACAGCGAACTTGCACGGGCAGGCTTTCACTGGATAGAAAAGAAACGGAAATCACTGGGTTTATCCGTAGTTTTGGGAGGTTGTGGCGTTAGCCTGCTCGAAATGTCACGGTTGTTTTCTTCCTTTGCCAATCAGGGAATAAATTTCCCGTTACGTTTCAGCAAATCGGAAATTTCCGGCCATGTCGATACCCTTGTCAGTCCTGAAGCGGCATGGATGGTGACCGAAATCCTGACCGGACTGAAACGTCCCGATCTTCCCACCAATTTCGACAATGCAGTGCATCTGCCGCATATAGCCTGGAAAACAGGGACTTCATACGGCCGCCGCGATGCCTGGAGCATAGGCTACAACCCTGAATATACGGTAGGCGTATGGGTGGGAAATTTTAACGGGGAAGGCGTCCCTGAACTGGCAGGCAGCGATTTTGCCGCGCCTGTCCTCTTTAAAGTGTTTACAGTGTTGACGTATAACAAATCATCAACATGGTTCAGGAAACCGGCAAAGATAGATTTCCGTCTTGTTTGCGCCGAATCCGGTTTGCCGCCATCCGATTTCTGTACCAACATGGTGATGGAAGATTATATCCCGGGCGTTTCATCAAACCGGAAATGCACCCACCTCAGAACCGTTTTTACCGATGAGCAGGGTGCCGTTTCTTATTGCCGCGACTGCCTGCCGCCAACCGGCTATCGCACGGCTTTATATCCTGACTTGCCTCCGACGCTTATCGCTTTTTATGAACAGGAACACATTCCATACCTGAAAATTCCGCCCCATAACCCCGCCTGCACAAAGGTATTCAGGCAGGAAGGCCCTTTGATAACTTCCCTCACCGACGGCAAGGAATACATTATTTATGACGGCTCAAAACAGCAACTGTTGCTTACATGCGCTGCCGGGGCTGATGTAAACAAGGTTTACTGGTATATCAACGATAAATTCTATAAGCAGGCTGCCCCATCCGAAAAGGTGTTTTTTACTCCTGAACCGGGAAAGATAAAAATATCATGCAGCGACGACAAAGCAAGAAACAGCGATATCCGGATCACGGTTTCGGAATTTTAACCAGAAGATATCGTAACAATGATGCGATTATCGTGTATATTTGATTCAAATGGTACATAAATTGCGGCATTTCAACTGTTTGAAACGAAAAAAGCCATGAAAATCCATTTGGTAATTGCAGCCATACTGCTGATTCCCGCAGCATGCTCCGCGCAGCAAAAAACTACCGGGAACACCGGACTGAAAGAGCAAAACAGTACCGACAGCACTGAATACGAAATCACTATTATGGATTCTCAGTTCGACTATTGGTACCAAACCCATTACACCCGCGCCATGGACCGCGATAACCAGACATACCGTTCCTATAACAGAATAGGCGTTATGAACTGGAACGATTACTTCATCCTCGGGAAGCACCGGAATATCATCGATGAACACCTCAACTATGATTATAACATTGATTATGGCATCGAGGTGAACAGGAAATTGTTCTGGTACTTTAAATACATTCAGGAGGAATATGGCATCCGGCTTCTGTACTGAAGGGGAACAAAACCGGCAATATGTTATGGCGCGGTCTTGTCCATCGATGGCAGGGCGTGATTTTTAAGCTGGCTAAGTGCCATTACGGTTTGGAGCAGATACAACCATAAATTGCAGTAATCCGGTGCCGGTTTCCCGGGACAAAATCCATGACTGTGTAAATTATCGATTAGTTTGAAACCGCGGCCAATTGCCCTATATTTGCTACATAATTAAGTAAACAGGAATATGGGATTAAAATGTGGCATTATAGGACTGTCAAATACAGGGAAAACTACTCTTTTTAATTGTGTTGCCAATACCAAAGTGCAAAATCAGCCGGGAATTCAAAAGGCCAATATTGGTCAGATTGATGTACCCGACGAACGTCTTTTTGAGATAGATAAGCTTATTCATTCGGCGCGTATTGTCCATGCTACTGTTGACCTGGTAGATATTCCCGGCCTAAGCAAAGGTTCCGGTCAGGCCGATAGCGGGGCAAGCCGTTTTCTGGCCGATATTCAGCAAACAGATGCGCTCATCCATGTTATCCGGTGCTTCGACAGCGATACGGTCCCGCACATCGAAGGGTCGGTAAACCCTGTCCGTGACAAGGAAATCGTCGACCTTGAATTATGTATCCGCGACCTGAACCTTATCGAACGAAAAATCCAGCGTACCGATAAACTCCTGAAAGTAGGGGACAAGGAAGCCCGCAAAATCATGGAAGTATTGCAGGTATATAAAAAGCACCTCGAAGATTTCAAACCCGCCCGCACAGCCCCTGTCCAGGACGAAGACCGCCGGTATATCTCCGAACTGAGCCTCATCACTGATAAACCGGTCATATACGTTTGTAACGTTGATGATGGCTCGGCTGTTAACGGGAACAGCTATGTTGAGGAATTCAGGAATTCCCTCAGGGATGAAAATGCAGAAGTGCTTTGGCTGGCAGCCGAACTTGAAGCCGAAATTGCGGAACTTGATAATTCTGACGACAGGAAGGCATTCCTGGAGGATGCCGGACTTTCACAACCAGGCGTTAATAAAGTGGTGCAGGCAGCTTACAGGCTGCTCAACCTCCAGTCGTTTTTTACCGCCGGACCGAAAGAAGTCAGGGCCTGGACAATCCACAAAGGTATGACGGCGCCTCAGGCTGCCGGGGTGATCCATAGCGACCTGGAACGCGGGTTTATCCGTGCCGAAGTGATGAAATACAGCGATTTTATCCTGTACAAATCAGAACATGCCTGCCGCGATGCCGGAAAACTATCCATTGAAGGGAAAAATTATGTCATCGGGGATGGAGATATACTGAATATTCGTTTTAATGTGTAAGTTTACTGTGAGTTAAACAATATATTTCTGTCATGAAACTATCCCTGCCCGGAGTATGTTTGATTATTATAACGACTGTTTTCGCCGCAACCTGCGTTGCACAAACCCCTTCCATGGCGCAGACGCCGGATAACCGCACCCTCGAAGACAGGCTGAATCTGCAGGATTCTGTGATATTGAACCTGAATGGTTCGCTTTCGGCCATGCAAAACAGGATGGACAGTATAACACTGGTCAATCAACAAGCTGAAAGCCAGAAAAGTACGATGCTTTCTTTCCTCAGGAAACCATTTTTCGAGGAAAAATTCTCTGCTTTGGATGTTTTGCTGGCAATATTTGCAGGTTTCGCCGGACTGGTGGCCCTCCTGGTTTCAATTTTTGTTCCGTTATCGTTCCTGCGTGAAAACCGTCGTTTGAGGAAAGAAATGCGAACGTTATTCAGCGAAATTCAAACTTTAAAGCTTTATGCTCAATCACGGGAAAACCGCAATGTTGCTGTTCCAGATCAGGGACTGCAACAGGAGAAAAATCCCGTCGGTGACGAAACACCGGCTGAAACAGCCACGGAACAAAAACCGGGCGTTTCACCGTTAAAGAAGGATATTTCGACCGCAGAATTTCTGGCCAGGCTGGAACTTTGTATCATCGCAAACCGTG
>Ga0116170_10003511_pt1 | contig 14627 bp, 15 predicted proteins | sample AD_JPNHW1_MetaG_FD_89797 | JGI IMG/M metagenome (GOLD analysis project Ga0116170, IMG submission 89797) | Active sludge microbial communities of municipal wastewater-treating anaerobic digesters from Japan - AD_JPNHW1_MetaG | ecosystem: Engineered > Bioreactor > Anaerobic > Digestate | place...
ATATTTCTCTCTATATTTATTGAAGTATTTGGAGAAATATTAATCAATAAAGTCCCCCGTAAGGGGGCAAAAAAATGGAAGCAATTGTTTTTATAATTTTCATGGTCATGGTTGTGGTCATGATTTTTGTTGCCAATAAAATAGGCAACAAAAATAATAAAAATTTCCAGCAGAAAGAGCTGGAAAAGCAGATTCTCCTCCATCGCCAGGAGGAGGAAAGAAAGGAGAGGGAATGGGCCTCTCCAATCAAGGAAAACTCTGACGAAAAAATCGGAGAAAAAATTTTTAAAGCGACCGTCTACGGACGAAATGCCTTAGAGAGCTACATCCCCGCACAGAGGGGGGTAAAAATTCTTTCCGTAAGGGAAGAACTTCCCATCGTCGAGGGAGACGGGAACTGGTATGAGCCAGAATATCCTTTTGTTAATTGGGGTTTATATCTCGGTTACGAAGGGTATACTCTGGAAATGTATCATTCCAGGGGATATGCCGGGCGGATCGTGAAGGTCGCCCGAGTGGGTGTGGTAAAGGAGCCCCAAGACATTTTCAGTGTCCTTACTGAAATGGGGGCTCCCAAAAAAATAAAAGACGTGTTTTCGTCTTTTATAAAATAATCCCCTGTCATTCTCACTGACGCTAAAGAGGAGACGCTTTTTTCCAAAGAGCGAGATGCGGACGGGATAGTAAAAACTTTTTAATTCATTAAAAAATGAATAAAAAAGTTTTGTTTTGCGATGCTGAATCATCATCGCTTCGTGGAGAAATCTTCGCTGTAGCCCTTGTGGGCATAGACGGGGAAGTTCTCTTCAACGGTTTTTACCGTCACGAAGTGATGACTGACCCAACTTCTTGGGTGGCACAGAACGTAAAACTTTCAGGACAAGAATTCGCAGACCGCGAATCTTTTCTGAAAGCGTTTCTGTCTGCCTATGAAGGATGTAGGGAAGAGTATGGCTTCGGTGACTATAAGTCACTTGCTGTGTGTGGGCACATGCCTGTACCAGTGGAGGCTAATCTTTTCCAACAATCCTTCAAGGAAGTTGGGCTAGGAGAATTCGCCGGACCTTACCATATGCTATCCACCGACACCCTTTTGTGGGTGAAAGGTGAGACAGCAGACAGTGAGCAAGCTTATGCTCTGAAGCATAAGCTGGCTCTGCCTGAGAACTATGAAGTTCACACGGCACTGTCTGATGCGCAATTAACGCGCCTCGTGTGGATGGATCTGACGAAATAATCCATCGCAAAACTGAGCAAGACTCCGAGTTAATACTAATCTTGGGAACAGAAGTATTTCGTTTTTAGGCACGGTGAGTCCTAAATAGTGAGTTTGTAATTCTCACGCGACAACGCAATAAAAAGAACAAGAGTGTATGGGTTAAATCGGGTTTAATAGCATACATAGCTAGATATTCAAAACATCTAGCTTAGTCCTCGGATATCTTGCAAAAGAAAAGCCGAGCTGATGAGTCGTAAACGACGAAACTAGAAAATTTGCCATAGCTTTTAGAGAATTATTTTAAATAGTTTTTTGAAAGCTATGGCAAAAGAACACACCTGCCGTTGCGGGAGGACAATCTTGATTGAGGGAGTAAATTCCCAAAATCCAGATGGATCCTGGACTTGTCATCTCTGTCCCCCTCATGAGGGAGATGAAGTGTACGGTCTAGGGCACATTGTCTTGGTTTACAAAGGAGGTTCCTTTGTAAAAAAAGACAATGGTGGTTCGCCACCGCAAATGTCATATTTTCCATAAAGAAATATGACGTTCCCTTGCCTCGATGGCATAACAAGGGGTTCTGAGAAGGCAAAGCCTTCGTCGAGATAAACTTCTCAGACGTGAAATGATTATTTAGCACGGAAAAATTTAATCTAGTAAAGGGTTTACCGAAAAGGAAAGTTGGTTACTTTCTCTGACTACAAACATAGGTAAACGCATATCCGAGCGTAGAGGATACAAAAATAAAATCTGGCAAATATCATTTGCCACTTTTATCAAAAACATAAATTAATTTTTGTGTTTTTGTAGAAGTTTTTCATTTTTTGAAAATATTTTAATTCTCATCTTTGGTATTTTGAAAAAGATATTTAAGGTGAGGATTAAAATATTAATAATAACTAAAAAAGAAACCGATACTCTGAGGTTTCACTCTCTTAAGGAGATATTTCAGTTAAGGACTGAGAGTAAAAAATGAAAAAAATCTTTTTTAGATTTTCTGGAGATGCAAAAATTGGTATCTTTAGAAAAGCTGAAAACGCGGTGGAATTTGACCCTCGCCCAGGGATCGCCATGTTGATCGATAGAAATAAACTTCCGTTTTTAGAAGACGGAAAGGTTTATTCTATCTCTAGTCCAAGGTTTCGCATTTTAGAAAAGTGTGTAATTTTGGACGGGGTATTTAAAGTAGTTTCTGAAAGCGACTGCGATGTAAGTCGTAACTATGCTGAATCTATATATCTTACCCACCCGGTAAGGATAGTAAAAGTGCAATACAGCGTTGCTCTTACGAGGAAAGTCTTTATTTCTCTACTTGGACAGGTGGAAGAATTAAGACCCTCGACAGATGACGACAGAAAAGAAGTTGTTAAGGAAGAGGTGGAGTACGAGCAAAATCCTCTCCCTGTTGAGTACCAGTGGATGTTTGAAAAAATCTGTGAAGGAAAACAGATTTTTAAACATGGAGACATTTATGTCTCTCAAGACGAGGGTCTTAATGTTGTTGATGCCAGGATCGTCCGCCCCTACTATGGAAGAATGGCGGAGTATGAAATAAAAACTAATCTCCCTGTCTATGAGATTAGTTATAGAAAACATGACGAAGAGTGGCAGGGGCAGCGACTATTTCATTTAGAAATAGCAAAACTGTTCTCTGACCAGTTGCAAATCATAAACCCCACAAACGGGGTAGTAAAAATTGTCACTTCTTTTCAAGATGACGAACCCAAAAAAGAGGAGTCTCTCTTGACCGATGAAAGTCGGAATATTGATGATGGTGAAATGCCATCGGGGTTTTCGAGAGCAATGAATAAGATTGCTAGGGAACACCATTGTTCCGATAGAGGTAATTATTCATATTCATCCAAACCTGAAAGAGTGGATATCAATCGCAGTGGGAATGTTGCGATTGTTGAATTTTGGGGTAGGAAATACGCAGTAGCGTTCGATTGGGATAAATATATTGATCATCTTGTTACTACTGATGCAGACGAGATGAATAGAATGATCCGCGAACGTGAAGAGAGGATCCAAAAGGAAACTCTCGAAAATGAGAGAGGAAAGCTTATCGCAGGAGTAAAAGGGGAATCAATTGATTTCTTTTTTTCTGAGTATAACTCTTATCCCGAGAGAGAAGCTTTCACTAAACAGATTGAATTCAAGTTTCCTTTTGGGTTCAATTATAATGGTGAAGAAAAAGAAACAGGACTTTACCTACAGTTGCAGACACTTAGAGTGCAAACTGTAGAAGTTTTAGAGACCGTTACCAGTTTGGAAGAACTGGAAGAAGTAAAACAAACTTACATTTTTTCTGGAAAGGGAATGGAAGATGTTTATAATAAAGGAAAAAAAATGATCCAAGATTTCTCAAATTTATTTGATGAAATTTTGAAACAAAATTTTATTCATTTTTCAAACGAAGTGCACGAAATCTATAAAGAAATAAATGCACTAGAAAGTATTGCTTGTGATGGCGACTTGGAAAAAATATCTAAAGCGATATCTGGTTTGAAACAAAAAGTAAAAAAATTTCCCAATTTCGCTAGTCCTCAAAAGAGAATTATGGAAGTTGAAGGCAATAAGAATCTGCTTAAAGATGAGAACTGTTCATTCTCAAACGGTATCATGGCCGAAGCACTTCGCAAGGCAGGTTTAATATTCTAAGCTACAGGAATATGAGATAAGTAGTAGTAAAATAAATGCTTGTCTAAAAAATAATGGGTTAATTAAATAGTGCCAAGCAAATTTATTTGCTTGGCCTTGTTATTGAGTTTTTCATTTTTAAATGGAGGATTCATAGCGAGAATTTATTAAGTTTAAAAATCCTTAAATGTCGTATAAGGTAAATATTTTTTCATTTATTATAGATGCCACTTAAGTTTATTATTTATCAATAATGAGTTTAAGTGGCATCTATAAGATTCCACCAAGGCCACTGGGAGGTGTGGCATAAGAATTCGTTCACAATTTCAAAATCGTGTTTAAGATTTCGATCACAAAGAAACATGATTTTGAATACATAGCGGAACCCGTTGGCCGCTTTATAAAACCGGGGGGAAATGCAGGCTCTAGGGATAATAATAATTGCTATTGTAATAATAGCAATATTACTATTATTTGTATCAGTAATAGTAAAATACAAAAAAACAACAAAAATACTAGGAATAGTGTGGACTGTTGTTTTTTTAATCTCCCTATTTACAGGGGAGTTTGAAGGGGTATGCAAAACCTTTTCCGCCGAGGATTGGGCGGGAATTGGGTGTTATATATTCATCATAAGCGGCATCTTCTATTTCGCTGCTTTTTTGGATGAATTGTCAGAAGAAAATAGTTTATAATTGTCTTCTTCTGACGACAAACGATCCCAAAAAATGAAACTTTCTTTTTTAGGGATCAATAGGACTAGGGTTAAAAATTTGGTGCCAAGGTTTTGCGGAAGCAAAAACCTTGGCATTCTTATTGAATTCATAAATAATTTTTTCGTCATTTTTATTTGTGAGTTCATAGGGATTGTTTAAAGAGGAGAGAGTATTAAAAATTAATTTTGGAAAATATTTCCACCATAATTTTGTCGGTTAAGATTTGATATCGTGGTATATTGATAACACTGTTGTTGATATATGAAATCTCTCTCCTCGCTCATTTATATTTATAATAATGAGTTGCGATTAATTAATATTAATCGGCAAAATTATGGTGGAAATACTAAAAGCCCCGCGACCTTGGTCGCGGGGCTTTTGAGTTTTATTTTTCCATTTTTTGTTTAGAAATTATCTCGTCAATGATACCATATTTTTTTGCTTCGTCTGCTGTCATCCAGTAGTCACGATCGGAATCTTTTTCTACTTGTTCTATTTTTTTATTTGTGTTTTGAGCAAGAATTCTGTTAAGGGTGTCTTTTGTGCGGAGAATATGTTTTGCATTAATAGCAATATCGCTTGCTTGTCCTTCTGTTCCTCCCATAACCTGATGGATCATTATTTCGGAATTGGGCAATATGAATCGTTTCCCCTTTTTACCAGAAGAGAGAATGAGAGCGCCCATCGATGCGGCAATCCCAACACAAATAGTAGAGACGTCGCTTTTTATAAAATTCATTGTATCAATAATTGCGAGTCCTGCAGTGACCGAGCCACCAGGAGAATTGATATAAAGAGAAATATCTTTCTTTGAGTCTGTGTGGTCTAAATGAAGAAGCTGGGCGATGATTATATTTGCGGTATTATCATCTATCTCTCCTCCAAGGAAAACAATACGTTCGTTTAAAAGACGAGAGTATATATCATACGCTCTCTCTCCAAACTGTGATTTTTCTATAACTGTAGGTATTAACATGGGTTTAAATAAAAATTAAATTATATACTAATTATTATATCATATCGCCGCTTCGCGTCTCGTAATAAATTATATGGTTTAATTAATGAATTATTTATATTAAAAGACAGGTTTCACAAGGTTTGTTTAACATTTGATCAATCCTATTTTTAATTATAGCACACAAAAAAAGACAAATATTCAAAACAAAAAGAGAGTGGAACAAACCACTCTCTTTTTGTTTTATTAATTTTTATTGTGTTTCTAAGAAGTTAAATACTTTTTCGTTTTCCAACATTTGTTCCACATATGCACGAGCACGAACAGGATCTGAGTCTTTGTACATTTCTGTTATTTGTGCAACATCTTTTTCTATTTCTTCAGTTGTTGGTTTCAAATTCTCTTTTTCCGAAATGGTGTGGATGATCATTTGAAGTTTCGCGCGTTTTTCGGCTTCGACTCTCCATTCTTTTCTCAAATCTTCTTCTGTTTTGTTTATTTGTTTTAAATAATCTTCAAATTTAAATCCAGAATTCTCAATGTCTGCTTGAAGTCTGTACATTATTTTATCTGTTTCACTCTGAATTAAAATTTCTGGGATCTCTCCGTTAGTCTGTTTCACAATTTCTTCTACGATGGCAAGACGGATTTTATCTTTGTATTCTGTTTCTTTTTCTATCTTTAAGTTAGATTTAATTTTTTCTTTTAGTTCTTCTGCTGTGCTAAATTTGCCAAAAGATTTTGCAAACTCGTCATCGAAAGCCGGATATTCACTTTCTGGAATTTCCCCGCCTGCAGAAGCTATGCCCTCAGCATTGCGAGCAGGTGCGTGGGCAGCTGCGTGCTCTTCCTCTGTTTCACCTTCACTGTGTACGTGCGGTGGTCTTGCTTGCTCGGCTCTCATCTTTCTAAGATCTTTGATTACTTTTTCAAGCTCAACATCTTCTATTGTGATCTCTTTTTTGTTTTCTTCTTTTGAAGTTTCTGCTTTTGCAATCTTTTTATAATCTGGAAGTTTCAATTCAGGAAGAACAGCTGTGACTATTTTAAATTCTAAGTCAGAGCCTTTTGCAATCTTGGTTATCATTATTTGTGGTCGTCCTATAGCGTCTATCTTGTTCTCTTCTAAGATTTTCATGTAATTATCCTGAAGGGCAGATTCAGCCATTTCTTCTAATAGCTCCATCTCTGCTACGCTTTCTTTAATTACTGCAACCGGAGCCTTACCCTTACGAAAGCCAGGAAGTTCCAATCTTTCGCCGATTCTCTCTAGGGCTTTTCCTTCGTATTTTTCAAATTCTTTAGCTTCTAAAATTCCAGTAATTTCCACTTCACTTTTTTCTAATTTTTTGATATCTGTTTTCATTTCTTTTTTCTTAATCTATTAATTTAATGCCCTTATCTTATACTAAAATTTAATTATTTCCAACACCAAACAAAACACTATAAATAGACGACTTTCCCAGCTTCTCTACTTGCTGTGTGGGGGTGCTGGACTCTTTTGGGGGTGGGGGTATAATAATAGTAGATTATAAATTAAACACTAAATACTAACCCTAGTGGCGAAGTATTTCAAAAAAACATGAAAGAAGGAATGGGAAAAATAGATCCAGAATTTGAAAAGCAGAAACAAACCTTTGAATTAAAAACTAGAGCAAACAAAGAGAATTTTCTAAAAGAAAAGTTTTCAGAAGTTTTAGAGCAACATCCTATTGTTATATACAAAAAAGGAAAAAAGGAAATCTTTTCTAAGAGCGACAAGGCAAAAGAGGTTCTCCTCAATCATGATGATCAGGGAATTAGTGTTTCTCTTAATGATGACAATTGGATTAGAGTGTACACCAAAGATATCATGGTCAGTTATTTCTTAGACGAAGAGAGAGGAGATTACAAGATAACAAAAGATTCTTTTGATACTATTTTAACCATCATGCACGATGCAATAGAGGCTACCTCATGCTCAGAGTCTGATAAGGAAAATATGTTTCAAATGATAATTGATAATTTCAAAAGTAAAATTATGGAAGACGAAGATGTAGAAAAAATAGACTAGTGTGAATTATCACAAAAAATCCCCGATAGGGGATTTTTTGTGATAGAATTAAGGTGTTGAAATTAATATAACAAGAGAGGTAATATCTATGAAAGAAACAATTAACAAAGTAGAACCTTTGCCAGAATACATAGTTAATGGAGAATTCAGTAAAAAGTTGGAAGTAGTTGAAATAGAAGAAAGATTTAAACACATATCTGGAAAATTTGCGCTAGTCTGCGGAACGAAGGATGACATTGATCAAATGGAGAGCGCCTTTAGTGAGAGTGATATTGATACTTTACGATGGGATGGAAGCAAGATAGAGAAACCCAACAAAGATGGTTTATCTGATCCTGCTTTTGACTGGAATGGTCAGTATTTATTTGTTCCCAAAAATGTAAAAATGGAAATTAGAGAAGACGGTGACTATTTTGTTGTGAAGTGTTATGTGTAGCACAAATTAAATCTAAAAATATTTTGTTCAATTAATTATGAGGCAAGGTTCGACAGCAGAATTAAAAGGGCCCCGACTATAAGTCGGGGCCCTTTTAATTTGGAGTTATTTTTATTCTTCTGTTCCGTCGTCTACTATTCCTCCTTCTAAAATATCTTCATCATCTTCTGCTTTCTCAATAGCTTCTGTGCCTTTGATGTCTATTCTCCATCCAGTAAGCTTGGCTGCAAGACGGACATTTTGTCCTCCCTTACCAATAGCAAGAGACAGCTGGTCTGCAGCAACCTCTAATACTGCCTTGTGTTCGTTTTCATTTACTTCTATTCCAATAACGTTGGCGGGAGAAATTGCACTAGCTATATATGTTTCAGGATCGGAAGACCATGGAATAATATCTATCTTTTCTCCATTTAGTTCACTCATAACAGTAGTGACACGAACACCCTTTTGTCCAACACATGATCCAACCGGGTCTACATGTTCATCGTTTGAGAAGACTGCTATTTTTGAACGACTTCCTGCTTCACGTGCGATTGATTTAATCTCAACAACGCCGGATGCTATTTCTGGAGCTTCCATAGCAAATAATCCTTCTATAAATTCTGGATGGGTGCGAGAGAGCTTTAGATTTACTCCTCTTGGTGTTTCTTCTACTTGATATAGATAGGCACGGATTCTTTCTCCTCTCTTGTAGAATTCTCCTGGAATTTGCTCTTCCGGTAATATTATTCCAGTTGCTCTATTGAAGTCTATATAAACGATTCCTCTTTCTACTTTTGAAACAAATCCGTTTATTATTTCTCCTTCTTTTGTTCCATATTCGTCAACAATAGCACCTCTCTCAGCTTCGCGAATTTTTTGAATAATAACTTGTTTTGCTGTTTGAGCTGCGATTCTTCCGTAGTCCTCCTGGTTTTCAAGAGGGAAGATCAATTCATCTCCAGGATTTACATCTTTTTTTATTTTTCTAGCATCTTCTATTAGTATGTGGTGCTCTTCGTTAAATCGAACCCTTTCATCGTCTTCTGCTATTTCTTCTTCCTCATCTTCGTTCTCAGGACTCATTCTGACTAGAGTATCATCTACGGCAATTTTAACCTGATAGAATTCCATAACTCCAGTTTCTATGTCTATTTTTGCTCTAACGATTTGTCCCTTTTTACCGTAATCCTTCTTGTAAGCGGCGGCGAGGGCTTGTTCGATGGCATCTATTATTTTTTCTCGTGGTATTTTTCTCTCCTGCTCTAATTGTTCAAGAGCGGATTTCATAGTTTTTAAGTCTAACATTGTTTTAATTACGAATTAATAATTATCAACTAAGAATTAAAATTCGTTTTTTATTAAATTGTTAAATAGAGCAAAGCGAAACATAAGAATCTCCACCCCCACACCTACTTTGGGATTAGCAAAGTGGATGTGGGGATAAGAAAAATATAGTCGCAAACTCTTTATTTTTCTAAAATAAAAGCCCGGTTTCGAGGACGGACTTACAAGGCAAATGTTACTACAGAAGGTTGTTTTAGTCAAACAAACACATATGAATGTGCCGTCTTGTCCTGCCTTGCCCAAGACGGCACCCAAATCCACCTATTTCTCTTTTTATTATAAACATTTTATTTTTGTTGCACCTTTTATTTGTGTTATACTTATAAGTAATTAGTTTATTATTATTAACCACCAAAATTTTATCAATATGAAATTATTAAAAATTTCTTCAATAAGTCTATTTGTGTTGTTCTCGCTTATTTTAACGACAGGCGTTTCTGCGGTAGAAACAACACCCGTTCAAAAAAAACCAGTAGTTCTCGCTACTGTAAATATACAAGATGCAAAAATCGTTTCTCGCGAAAACAATGTTTTAAATATCTTTTTTAAGATTACAAACCGCGAGGGAGCTCAGTCCGGGATAAAATATAGTGTTAACCTTATTCAAAAGACAGGCAAAACACAAACGACAGCAGATGAATATATTTATCCAGAGGTTATTAGTGTTGGGGCAAACTCTGTATTGGAAAAAAATATAACATATATAGCACCAGCCAACATGAACGGAACCTACACCGTTGTTATTTTGGCTAAAAACTATAGCGGACTTCCACTTGGTATTACAAGTCTTGGTGAAATAGAACTTGTTTCTACAATAAAGACCGCTGAAATACTTCCAGAAACTTGCTTTACCTCTACCTCAGCCGATAAAAATGTTTCCAGTACCCCTATAAATAAAGGAATCAATATATCGTCCAAAGAAAATATTCTCCTTACTTGTACAGTGGTAAACAATTCTAAAGAGTCTGTTTCAGCTGTCCCAACATATGAGACACACTATCGTAGTCTGTATGGAGATGTTGCGGGCCAGCAGGGTGGTGATGTAAACCCCATCTCACTCAAGGCTGGAGAAAAGAAACCCATTTCACTAAATCTTCCTAAGGCAACTATTCCACAAGTTTATTCCGTGAAGGTCTCTCTTAAGTCTGGAGAAGTTTATTCCAACTCCGTTGTTGTAAATTATAATTTGAGTGGATTGAGTGCTACTATTCAAAATTTCTCATTAGATAAAGGTTCTTATAAAACAAACGAAACAGCAAACCTCTCTTTCTTCTGGACAGCTTCGTCTGGCAAAAAAGAAGCATTACCTCCTATCACTCTAGAGGCCAAGATTACAGACGCAAGACAAAAAGAATGTATTGTTCCCGTTAATCAGCTTCTCGCAAGTGTTGGATTGGTGCAAATTCCAGCCCAAGTTATTAAGAATTGTGATAACCCACAGGTTGCAATAGCACTGAAGGATGCAAGCGGAAATACTCTAGATCAAAAACAGCTTTCATTTGAACCAACAGAAAAACCTTCCACAAACATATTCGCAGGTAAAAATGGAATCATTGTTACAATAATCGCAATTCTTGTATTACTAGGGGTTGCTATCTACTTTATGAAACTAAAGAAAAAAGAAAATAAGACAGGAGACGACTCTGATAAAACAAGCGGAAATATTGGGGGGTCTACACTTGCAGTTTTCTTCTTTATCTTCATGTTTGGATTAGCTTTGATTCCTGGAGGTTCTGCAAAGGCATATACGGCATATGTGTCAGCCTGCGACATGCAAGAACCACCGTATAATTGTGGCGATTATTATTCTATTTTTAATTTCAATTTAGATAAATCAACTTATACACCAGGAGAACCAATAGTATTAAATGCTAGTGTTGAGAATAACGGAGGATTATCTATTATGGGTATTTATGCCTTGCCGGAATGGGGAGATACACAGCAGGAGCTTTTTAGGTATTCAGATTTTGACTCGGCTTATTTTGATGCGCCAGCGTATTCTTCTAATATAATAATTGATGGAGATTATAGTTATAGTGGATACCTTTGTTGTGGGCCCACATATACCTCTTTTCCATGGAGCTTTCAGGTTACGGTTTCAGCTCCTGTAGCACCACCAGCAGCCCCAACGGTGACGGTTTATGCTAATGGAAACACACCATCAACAACAATAAATTATAATCAGGGGGCAACAATAAGCTGGAAAACAGATCCTGTAACTCTATGTAGTTCCTGTACTTATACAAATTCTTTGAATCCAAATGGTGTTGCTTGTCCCACTCCTGGTTTTAGTGGACAAGCTCAAGGGGAGTTTCTTCTTACAGGGCTTACTTCTGATACGGTGATTAACATTGTCTGTGGGAATACAACAGGTGGTACTTCTAGCTCTTGTGTTGGGACCGTAGCAGGAAGTATGATCAACGGAGAAACTCCTGGTCCATACGAAGGAGAATCTTGTTCGCAATTTACAACTCAGGGAGATTGCCTACAAGGTTGGCTTACTCATAGTTGTAGCTGGCGATAATAGCTAAGTTTCCTAAAAACACCCTGAATTTTGGGTGTTTTTAGCTGGGGTTGACAAGTTCATTTTAATATACCATACTCTAATAGAAACAAGTTATTTAATAAACAATTAATATATACGATCATGAAAAAGCTAATGACGCTTCTCATCTTCTCGGTGCTCCTAGTAGCATGCGTGAAGCCGGAGCCACCAGCTCCACCGCCTCCCAAGACCTATGCGATCTCTGTTTCCAAAACAGGAAAAGGAGAAGTAGTTCCAGATAAGGCTACTGGTGTTAAAATCGGAGAATCGATAACATTAGTAGCGACAGCACAAGACCCTGATTGGGCGGTTTATTCTGCCAAGTCAAACAGCACAGTGTATGAAGTACCATTTATGTCGACAGTCTATCCTTTTACTATAACAATCACCAATGCAGATCAAAACGCAGAGGTTGTTTTTGTTAAGAAGGTGGATTTGTGGACATCAAAAGATAGATGGTACTTATGGATTAGAGAAAACCAGTATGCAGACAATGAGCCTTGGTATGTACAAAACCTCTCTGCCCAGCAGTATACTGATTATATGGTTTTCACATTAGAAGGGAAACTTTCTTGGTATCACTCTAACGGTGAAAGATTTGGTGGTCCATATGACTATAGCATATCAGGGGAAACTCTTACTGTTGTCATGGGAATTGTTTATAAGATTAAACGATTAGATGATACTATGATAATAGAGCATGATGTTTTTGGTGCTGGCGCCGAACATATTCACGCCAGAGAAACATTTAAACACACTCCAAAACCATAAGGTTAAGAATGTAAAAAAATTTAATGAAGTCGCCTTTCAACAAGGCGGCTTTTTTAGTTTCAGAAGTATAAAACATTACAAGACAAAAACACCAAAAGCCGCCTTCGCAAGATAGTGGTTTTTCTTTTGGGCGAATTATCTTTTTATTATTCTTTTTAATCATATATAATATAAATATGCTTAAAATACTCTACAAAGGGAAAACTGTAGATAAGGTCAAAAGAGACATACAAAAAGCCTTTGATTCTGTTGCGAAAATTTTTCCTGTAAAAATTTCAAATATTACTGTTTGTGTTCATAACACCCGTGCTAGTTATGACAAAAGATTAAACAAAGAAACAGAGGACTGGAATATAGCGAACGCCAATGATAATAACAGGATAGACATTTTAAACACAGAAGCTTTAATGAGAGAAAGTTGTCATCCGAAGAACGATTTTTTACCAACACTAACCCATGAGTTTTCTCATTTATTTGCTTTCAGATTAGCAAAAGGTGGTGCCATTCCCTTGTGGCTAAATGAAGGATTTTCAAATTATATAGCAGGTCAAAATAAAAAAATAAACGAATCTATTTATATAGAAAATAATTTCTGTGAAAAACTTGGGACAGTGAGGGGTTAGGATAAATATGTTAACTATTCTGCGTATCAAATATCCGCTTTATTTGTTCGCTTTCTAATAAAAAAGTATTCCATTGAAAAGATAAAAGAATTAATTTCTTCTCTAGATAAGGTTTATTATTACCCCCGATTTGAGAAAATATTTTTCAAAGTATATGGGAAAGATTTAAACGAAATTGAGGAGTTGTTCGTAGAGAGTTTAAATAAAAATAAATAAATTCAAATCGCTTTTGATTAAGTGCTGGTGTATACTGTTATTGTTATAAATCTATTTAAATATAATAATGATGAAAAATAGAAAACTTGAATTAAAAGATTTTGGAGTCAAAAGAGAAGAAAGAACTCTTAAAAATGGTTGCCGGCTAATTTTATATGAAAAGAAAAATTCACCACTTGATGTCGATGTAAGGTTTTTAGCAGGGTCTAGATTTGATCCAATTGGAAAAGAGGGGCTGGCACACTTTACGGAGCACATGATGGCCGTGGGTAGTGAGAAATTTAAATCCAAAGATTTGCTATCTATGTATTTGGAAAGATACGGAGGGTCCTTCGTTTTGTCTACAAGTAATAGCTTTATTAGTATTGGTGCCGATATAGGAGAGATGCAAGATTCTGATATTTTGATTTCATTTTTAAATGAAGTTATCAATAGACCCTTATTTGACAACAAGTCTTTTAAAACAGAAAAAGGTTCCATTATAAATGAGATAGGGAATTCAAAAAATTCTCCTTGGAGAATACTTTGGGAAGCATATTCTAAAATATTATACAAAAATACCCCAATGGCGAGGGATGTTTTGGGCACAGAGGAAACAGTCAAAAAGATTACACTAAAAGATGTTATCAATTATTACGAGAAAAATATCACTTCTAAAAATTGTACAATCATAGCAAGTGGTGATATTAAAATAGAAGAATTGGTAAAAAAGATAGAACAAAAAATAAAATTTAAAAATAATAAAGGAGAAAATAACATAAATAAAAATCCGTATGCGTTACCAGAAAAAGGTGGCAGTGTAACCGTCCAAAATAAATTATCTACTCAAACCCTTGTCTCTATTTGCTATAGAGTTGGATCTGAATTTGAATATTCAACAGCACTAGATGTAATAGAGATGGTTTTAGGAGGGGGTAGGGCTTCTCGACTACACAAAAAGTTAAGATATGAAAAAGGCTTAGTTTATGGTGTTTCTGCTAGTTATAGCACACATCAAGATGTTGGCTCGTTCTCCATAAATACAACCACTTCCGAAAAAGACGATAGTGAAGTATTGAAAATAATATTAGATGAAATAGAAAATATAAAGAAAAAAGGAGTGACCAAAGAGGAATTAGACTTTGTGA
>Ga0116170_10003513_pt1 | contig 14616 bp, 32 predicted proteins | sample AD_JPNHW1_MetaG_FD_89797 | JGI IMG/M metagenome (GOLD analysis project Ga0116170, IMG submission 89797) | Active sludge microbial communities of municipal wastewater-treating anaerobic digesters from Japan - AD_JPNHW1_MetaG | ecosystem: Engineered > Bioreactor > Anaerobic > Digestate | place...
ACCGATGTATCGGGGTTGACTATAGCGGAGATTACCTTTTCGCAGGAGATGTACGCCGACGCTTTCCAAAGGCTGGCCGAGATTGCGTCCTTTGAGTGGTTTTGCGATGAGGCTGGGACGCTCTTTTTCCGCAAGGCCATCGACACCGGGGCATCGGTCTATACATTCCAAGAGGGTGAGGACATATTTTCCCTCGATTACACAATATCGGACGCGGAGTTGTACCGGGGCATCATCGTGGTGTCGCAGGACGATAACGGCGATGGGCTGTCCTCGATGGGAGAGTGGTCGGCAGCGGACTACTATGAGCTGCCTGAGCAAAAAGACCTGATCATCCAGGCCACAGACTTGGCATCAACCCAAGCCCAATGCGATGCGCTGGTACAGCAAGCATCAGCGGAGATAACGAAAAAAGCCCGTCAGGTGACGTTTGTCATCGTGGGTAATCCCTATATACAGATAGGGGATAAGATCACGGTCATCGAATCATCCAGCACTATCAGCGAGATATACCGGGTCTGGGCCATCACGCACAATATGGATGCGGCGGGGAGTCCGATATTTTCGACAACTATCAAGTGCTATTGGTTCGCATCAGCGTAGGAGGTTTACATGGGCAACATCGCCGAAATAGTCAAAAAACAAACGGATAGGATACTGCGACAGCGGGCATTAAACCGCACCGAGGGCGTGGTGGTCAGCGGAGTGTCCAGCGGCACCGGCGCACCTGCCCCGGTAGTCAATAATCCTCCTGCCAACCTGACCGCGCATAAAGCCAGCGCAGACCATGATGGTAGATACTATACAAAGACCCAGCTCAACAATATCATCGCGGCCCTGACCTTTGCGGATGTTGTGCGGCAGGCATTTGACAATACCGATACCATCGAGGTCGTCCACAATATGGGCCGTAGGCCGATGGTACAGGTGCAGGGATCAGCGGTATCTGATTATGGTGCTGGTCTATATGGGGCCGGGGCTTATGGCGGCATATTGCCGTATACGGTATTGGCTCCATCATCTATAGTGCATAGTCTGGACAGCAACAAGGTGATGATTACGCTGGCCAGCGACTACACAGGGGAGGTGATATGTGTTGGCTGATTTTGCAATTACTAAACCAACAGTCGGTGGGTCATCGGGTACATGGGGAACCGAGTTAAATGAGGCCCTTGATGTTTTAATCGCCCATCCAGGCATCAAAGTGGTGGCTGATGCTGATGCTAAAGCGGCGTATGTCCCTCTATTGGGGCAAGTTGTTTTGCAGGCCGACACGGGCAAGATATACAAGTGTACTAATGCCACAGGGCCAGTATGGGCCGAGGTTGGGGTCAATGATGGGGTTCTGACCACCCAAGGCGATATTATAGTGCAAGGTGCGTCTGCCCCCGGTAGGCTGGGCATAGGAACAGCCAAGCAGATTCCAAGGGTCAATACTGGGGCAACCGCCTTGGAGTATGTGGCAAATACACGGGGGATTTGTTTTAGTGTCAACAATGTGGATTTGGCGACCACTCAGAGCGTGGCGATTACCGCGCCATGTGCTTTGGTGGTGACGGGCGGCAAGATTGAGGTCGGCACAGCCCCCACCGGGGCGGCATTAATCTGTGATGTTCACAAAAATGGGACTACCTTATGGACTACTCAAGGCAATAGGCCAACCATAGCTATAAGTGGCACAAGTGCAACTATAACCGCACCCGATGTTACCAGTATAGTCCAAGGTGACAGACTCCTGTTGATGATTGACCAAGTGGGGTCAACGGGCAAAGGTAAAGACCTTAGTTTAACCTTGTATTGTGAGGTGGCTTAAAATGGCTGTGGATGATGACTATACCAAATTATTAGTACACTGTGATGGTAATAATGATGGTATTTATCTTTCCGATGAAGCAGGGCATCACAGAAATTTAACCTCCACTGGAAATATATGTACTAAAACAGCCCAGAAAAAGTTTGGTATTTCTGCTGGTTATTGTGATGGTAGTGGCGACTATGTTAATGCGGGTAGTGTTAATATAGCTACTGGGCCTTTTACCTTTGATATCTGGTTTAGGTTAAACTCTATAGGGCGGATTCACTATCTATGGTCATACGGTGGTAGTAACTCAGGTTTCTGCCTATATGTAAGTGGTTCAGATAATAAATTAGCTATTTCCGCTGATAATGGTACACGTAAAATAGGAAGTATAAATGCGGTAGCAGCTGAAACTTGGTATCATGCCAGGGTGGTAGGTAATGGGGCGGTTGCCGGTTCGAGAAACATGAAGTTATATCTCGACGGTGTATACCAGGGAATCTGGACAACTAATTATAACTTCACAAAAAGTGTATATGTGGGGGCGAATGAGGCCGCAACCAACGAATGTCTGTTAGGCTATTGGGATGAGTTTAGACTTTCTTTAGTTGAGAGATGCACTACTGATTTTACGGTAGAGACGTCTCCTTATACGGCAGATGAAGATACCGCACTACTAATTCATGCAAATGGCTTAGATGGTAATGTAGTTTTCACTGATGATTCCCAATATCTACTTGCCGGAGGAAATGCCCGTACCAAGACAGCGATTAATAAATTCGGAGAGTCTTCGCTATACTTAGATGGTACAGGAGATTATCTAGGAATAGTAGATTCAGTTGATTGGGCCTTCGGAGCAGACGATTGGACTATTGACTTGTGGCTTTACTTAAATTCCAATACTATGGGTGGTGTTGTATCGCAATCTGAGGACGATTCAAATAGATGGCAATTCACTTATGTTGATACAAATACAACCCTAAGCCTTTACACTCAGGTAGGTAGTAGTGGTAATATTCGCATTGCGTGGACTGTCGGTAATATAGTAGGGGCTTGGCACCATATTGAATTAGCCCGAAGTGGGGCTACAATGCTCTGTTTCTTGGATGGAGTCCTATTAACCGCTACAGTTACTCATGGACTAGATGCCGGAGAGTATTGGCCTAATATTCCCGCATCGCTTACCTTTGGACGTTCTAGAAATGCCGGGGGCTATGTATATCTTCCCTGTTATATGGATGAAATACGTATCTCAAAGGGTATTTGCCGTCACACTGAAGATTTTACACCTCCAACTGAACCTTATGGGCCGCCAACTGCAAGCGGGATATTATTTGCGACATTTATATAACCTATCGGTGGGGAGGTGATCCATGACTTGCGCGGCCGATTGCTCACCAAACTTTATATGGCCTATAGTCCCATCTTTGATTATAGGTCCGTAGCTAATCTTGGCTCCCGGGGTTTGACGGCCCGACTGGGAGCCTACCTTTTTGTAATCGCGGCCTGGCCGCTTGGGATACATAACACTGATGAGAGGGGCGTGGCCGATGGAAGCAGCAGTGCTCTCGACCATCATATCCACAGCGGGGGCGATCGGAATCGCCATCGTTGGACTACAGCAACGCAAAAACCAAAAACGCAATGACGCCTGTGAGTCGCTAAGAGCGGAGGGGGCCATCCTCCAGCTGGAGATGACCCAGGCAGAGTTGAAGTTGTCCAAGGTGACGGCTAAGGCGGTCATGAACCAAAAGCTTAACGGTGACGTTGAGGACGCCATGCGCTGGGTGCAGGCAGTTGAGATCAAGTACCAGGACTACACCCGCCGGATGGCACAGGTAGTAGGGGGGGCAAGCTGATGAGGGGCTTACTTAATCTCTGGCTAATGCCGCTCTACCTGCTCTGGGCCAATCCCCTGGTCAGGATGATGGACTGCCGCACCCACGACCACAGGAGGGTGAGATGAAAAAAGACGTGACATTTTCCAAGTGGATAATTCGCATCGCGCTCATCCAGGGCTTTTTGATGATGTGGGCCAGCTACGGTCTGGCTCTGATAGGCCGCGCCCAGATCGCGGAGACCCTATCTAAGACTGTAGCGGTCGAGATAGTGGCGGTAGTGTTAGGCTACTACCTCAAAGCGGGCGTGGAGAACCTCAGTAAAAACAACAACTGGCCTGATAAGGGGGTGACTAACATTGATTGTACAGACAAGCCCAGCGATCAGCTTCAGCCCGACTCTGTACGCCCGACCATATACGCGTCGGATAGTGATACATCACTCAGCATCGGTCCCGTCAACTAAGGTCGAGGACATCCACCGCTGGCACTTGGCCCGCGGATGGTCGGGTATCGGCTATCACTACTACATCGATGAGGTCGGCGGCGTCTGGCAGGGCCGCCCGGAATGGACCCAGGGAGCACATGCCTACCAGGACGCCCAGCATGAGGCGAACAGTGACGGCATAGGGGTTTGCCTTGCGGGCAACTTCGAAAACGGCCCTGGGCCAACAGAGGCCCAAATGCGGTCACTTGTCGAGTTAATAGCCAATATCCGCACCCGATACGTGGATTTACCCGTCATCGGGCACAAAGAGGTGCAGCAGACAGCCTGCCCCGGACAGAATTTCCCATGGGGTGATCTTAATCGGATGCTGGGAGAGGTAGTCGTCGTAACTGGAGGTGATGAGTCGGTGCAGAAATTTGAGGATCAGGCGAGGGTCGCGGTAGACCTGTTTGGCGTATCCCGGTCGGACTGTATACTGGTCGAGGTGGAGGGACGGCCTACCACTTATATCCCAGCTATAGCACTCCGGGAGAGCGGACACGATGTTGTATGGGACGAGGATAACCGGTTGGTGATTATTAAGGAGGCTAAATAATGGACGTTAATATTTATCTGCTTTACGGTGTGCCGGTAGTTGGGTTGGTCATGGCCCTGGTGCGGCTGGCCCGCGAGGTGGGGTTGCCGACCAAGTATGCCCCGGCCCTGGCCCTGGTGCTGGGTGTCATCGGCGGTATCGCCATCGCCTATGAGGGTGGCATGGCTTACGTGCAGGGCGCGGTCATCGGGCTGGTGATCGGGGCGGCCGCCTCCGGATTTTATGACAATGCCAAGTTCGTGGGTGGCTCACCCGACGAGGGTGAGTAGCCTTGGAGAGCTTGGGGCGATCGTGCCCGTCGTACTGTTGCTGGCACTTATAATCGTGGCGATTGTGCCAATGGATTAGCCCACTACGGTGGGGACTCTTACCCTCCTTTCTTATAGCGGGCCTTCGGGCCCGCCTTTTGTGGTTTCTGGGTAAAAAGAGAGGCCGGGGTTAATCCCCGGCCAGTGTTTTTGTCCTAATATACTCTGCCACACTAATGCCCAACTCCGCCGCTCTCCGTTGTAACTCCTGCCACTCCTGGTCAGACATCTTGATGGTGCGGACTTTGCGCTTGATGTCAGGCGTCATGGGCGGGCGGCCTACTGGTTTATTGACCTCCATTTTCTAGCACCACCCATCGGGAGCGATGATGATAACATCATCCTCTAGCTCGTAGACCGTGCCGGGAGTGGGTTGGAGGTTGCCAGCCTCGTCCCGGTTGATATCGGAGTCGAGCCCGAGGTCGTAACCCCACAAGGCGCAGATATCGCCATTATAATCAGATACGATGTCCATACCCTCGGTCTCGATAAGCTTTTGTCCGTCTTCCTCGCCTACCTCAATAATAGATCCCGGCAGGGCGTCCCGCACATCATCCACCGCATAATGATTGATATACTTAACTTCATCGGGCCAACAAATCAATAATCCGCCTATTGGACCTGCTATCGGCAGCCCGTGACTTGGGCAAATATTGGCCCAGTTGCAGACGATGACCGCCTTGTTCTCGTAGATCACGATACCGGATTCTTGGCCTGTTAAGTCATACAGATTAGTTGCCTGTTCTTTTTCCACTATAATCGCTCCTTTCGTATCGCCGGGATTATGGCTCCCGGCGGGCCTTTTACCTTTAGTCCCACACATGCTCGTCGCAGTGATTACTCCACTCGGTTTCCATATCGGTTATGACTTGGATGTGGTCCTCACCATTGATGATCCGCTCCAGTGCTTTTTTACCAGCCGAGTATTTAGCAGAGTTACTGGCCAGCGTCCAGGCCTCGGCTTTGATATAGGCGGCTGCTCTGGGGTACTGTGCTTTGAGGTCAGCCGGTTTGATTTTGGGTTGGGCCGGTAGTATGCCGCTCATCGACTCATCCTCCCATCGCCTATTGCGCTCATTATAGTAGGCGTACTCAGCATCGATTGCTTTTTTAAGTTCGGTTAATCCGGCGATTCCATCTATAGCCTTTTTTTTAGCCTGATAAGCATCCTCTTTGGACTGGGCTTTACCTTTTAGTATGGCGACAATTTCCGGTTTTGCTGCCGTTAGGTCGGCTATCATTTTGGTCTTTTGGGCCTTGGTCAGACCCTTTGGCAGATTAACCGCCAGTGCGTCATCGGGTGTTAAGTTGATGCGGCATTTGTTTATTAATTCCTGTGCTGTCATTGTCATTTAGTATCGCCCCTCTCTTTATCTTGATATAAGTATATACCTATAACACGTAAAGGTCAACACCTAAAATCAAAATAATTAAAAATAAAAATATGATAAAACATATTGACGATACTAGTAGTATCGTTTATTATTATGTCATGCCGACGGTGAACGTGTCGGAGTAAGGGGGTGAAATGATGACAAAGCGGACGAGATTGATCGAGGAACGTAACCGCATGGGTAAGACCCAGCAACAGGTGGCCGCAGACCTGGGCGTATCTGAGGTCTACATCCGCAAGCTGGAGTCTGGCGTATCGAGTCCCGGCAGGGATATGATGATAAGGCTGCAACGGTACTACAAGTCACCGTTGAAAAAGTTATTCCCAGACCTGTTCTGCGGCTAAAAAAAGAAGCCCGCACGGAGCGGGCCAGCTAATTGCTACTAAAATTATATCACACTCAGGGGCATAAGCCCCTAAAAAATTACCCGCACACACTGGAAAAACAATCCTAGGGAGGTACACCGATGGCATTATTGGCACGACCGACCAAAAGTTTTCAAACCTTACACGACATTGACTATTCCAAAGTAGACCAGATGATCAAAAACGCCCGGGCGATCATGCAGCCGGGCGACATACGAGTAGACACCCGCTGCCCGGTATGCGGCGGGATAGCCTGGGTGCTGCCCGAGCACCACAACGACGGCCAGACGATAATCGCCATGTGCGAGGGAGGGTGCTTCGTGTGCTGGGAGTAGAGACGGCCTACTACGTCAGCCGGGCGCTGGACGTCAACTATGCGGCCTTCGCTTATGCGGTATACGGTCGTAACGAAGTCAGCCCCGACCAAGCAGTAGCCCTCATGCACAGCATGAGGCGGAACACCAACAACACAGTGGACACCCTGCGGCTGGTGGAGCTGCGGGATCAGGGATATTGTTACCAGACCATAGGCGATATGGTCGGGATGAAACGAAGCACCGTCTTTTGGCGGATTAAGAGATGGAGGGAGAAAAATGGGAACAGTCCATTATTACCGGAGGTCGGAGGAGAGCAGACAGCAGATTAAAGAAGGTCTGGAGGAGTACGAGCGCCGCCAGTTCCAGGCTAACTACGAGCGCATGCAGGCCGCCTGCCGGCCGCCGCTGACAGCAGTGGAGCGTCGCCGGGTTGAGAAAAGCACAATAGACAAAGCGATGCCGTGGATTATGGTGGTCGGGCTATTGCTGGTCATCGTAGTGTGCGGGGCACTGATCAACATGGCGGTCAACTGGAGCGCGGGGCTGCCGCTGATGTTCAACGAGTGGTAGGGGTGCGATGGTTTATTTAATTCAAAACTCTGTGAGCGGCTATATCAAAGTTGGGTGCAGTAAAGACATTAAAACAAGGCTGTCTACTTTACAGACGGGTAGTGCCAACAAACTGACTTTGATTGGTTATGGATTCGGAGACAGGCAATTAGAAAAAGCCATTCATGTGGAGTTCAGTGATTGCCGTGTTATTGGTGAGTGGTTTAGACCAAGTAAAACACTGGTTAATCTAGCACTCTCGATAAATGCTATGAGATTAGCAGGTTATGAAACTAGGCCAAGCGACATCGAGGGATTTAGAAACATAGAGTTTTAAGGAGGCAACTCATGCAGATAGGCACTAAGGTATTAGTCCCCCGCACCGGCGGCAGGGAGACGCCGGGTGAAGTCATAGAGTTATGGGGCGACCATGTGAGGGTCCGGTTTGCCATCGGCGACTACTTCCACGGCAAGCCCGCCCCGGAGTTGATAAAGAGCCAGTGGGGATATAAGACCATCAGGGCCAAAGAATTAAAGGAGGTCACGAATTGAAAACTTTTTACCAGTGCGACAAATGTAAACAAATGTTTAGTAGTCCCTACGAAGCCCAAGAATGCGAGAGTTCGCACTATGAAGTTGACATGACTGGGCTGGCTGAGTACAGGCATAAGGCCAATGAGATATACCCCCTCGATATCATACTGCCGATGACCGACGGCGGGCTGGTGATGTACACCTATAAGGCCATAGTGCAGGGGGGAATGGGATGATTAGAGACACATGGCAGCGGAGCCTGGGCGGAGGACTGGTCGAGCACTTCGATCATGGCCGCACCTACTACACTCAGTACGGGGTATGGATGGACGTCTGCGCCCAGTGTGAGGAGCTGGCCCCCGAGGATGATATGAACGACGACGGGATTTGCCCGGAGTGCGTCGAGCGCAACCGGGAGAACGAAGAATTGGAGGAAGAAGATGAGCGAGACTAACGAATTGGCAATCATAGAGACCGGATTCAATAACGTCCAGAGTTTTGAGTTTACCCAGCGGGCAGCCAGCCTGCTGTCCAAGTCCACACTGGTCCCCAAGGAGTTTCAGGGGAATCTCCCCAACTGCGTTATAGCCCTGAATATGGCATCCCGCATGAACTCCGACCCGTTGATGGTCATGCAGAATTTATATATCGTGCATGGCCGGCCGAGTTTTTCAAGTCAATTCTTAATATCAACTTTTAATAGTTGCGGCCGATTCTCAGCACTCAGATACGAGTGGAATGGGGACCGCACCTCCTGCCGGGCATGGGCCATCGAGAAGGCCACCGGTGAGAAACTGGAGGGCAGCTGGATCTCCATGGACATGGCCAAAAAAGAAGGCTGGAGCACCAAGTCCGGCAGCAAGTGGCAGACCATGCCGGAACAGATGCTGATGTACCGGGCGGCCTCATTCTTCGTCAGGACTTACGCACCGGAGCTGGCCATGGGCATGAGCACCACCGAGGAGATATACGACACCACCTACCAGGGCGACTTCGTTGATGTGACCCCGGTACCGGCCACCAGCCTGGAGGCTGAGTTCTTCCAGGAGGCGGGCGATGCAGTTAAAGAGGGATAACTACCACACTACGGAGGCGGACAGACACTACATGTCCGTCTCCCAGTATAAAGATTTCCTATGCTGCGAGGCATTGGCTATGGCCAAGCTGCGGGGCGAGTGGATACCACCCATCAACCAGAACTACCAGGTCGGGTCCTACATCCATGCCTGGGCAGAAGGGCCGTCCCATCTGGCTGAGTTCATAGCGGACAACCCTTCCATGTTCACCAAAAAGGGTGAGCTTTACAGTCAATTCAGACAGGCCGACCAGATGATAGCGACCCTGGCCGATGACCCGCTGGTGATGTTTGCACTGACCGGACATAAAGAGGTAATCATGACCGGGGATCTGGCCGGGTCCAAGTGGAAGATCAGAATGGACGTCTACAACCCCGACGGTAAGAGACGGATAGTGGACCTCAAGACCACCCGCAATATCAACGAGCTCGTATGGTCCACCGAGCGGGGCTGTAAGGTGTCTTTTGTGGATGCCTATAACTACTCTTTACAGATGGCCGTATATGCCGAGATAGAGCGCCAGAACAGCGGGTCCATGGATTGGGCGGAGACTTATATAGTGGCGGTCAGCAAAGAAGATCCGCCCGACAAGGCTGTCATCAGCATGGCGGATGATGCCCGCTTCGCCCGGGAGCTCTATGAGGTGGAGCAGAACATGACCCGGATACTGGCAGTAAAAGAAGGGTTAATCCCACCGACCCGGTGCGAGAAATGCGCCTACTGCAGAAGTACCAAGAGGTTAAAGAAGGTCTTACATTACAGTGAAATCGGGCTTTAGATCGTTTATAAACAAATGTTTAGGGAGGAATTATGGAGCAGATATGCGGCACCTGCAAATATTGGAACGAGGGCAAGAGTCAGAACACCGGGACCCTTAGTTACCGCACCGAGTTACCCACTTGCATACTGATGAAGCGCCACAAAGAGGCCAGCAGTAAGCCCGCGTCCTGGTGTTGGAAAGAGGCGGACATCTTCGACCTGGTGATCCGCAAGCGGGCCGGGGTGATCGATGGAGAGTATGAGTAGGGGAGATGATTAGTTGGCCAGGGCAAGGAATATCAAACCGGGATTTTTCAAAAATGACTTGTTGGCAGAGTGCAGCCCTATGGCCAGGTTATTATTTATTGGTCTTTGGACAATGGCTGATCGTGAAGGACGGCTCGAAGATAGACCAAAAAGGATAAAAGGTGAGGTGTTCCCTTATGACAATTGTGACGTAAACAAGCTATTAAATGAGTTAGGGAGTAAACAGGATTGCGATGGCAGCCCGGCGTTCATAATCCGTTATAAAGCCGGTAATAAGCCATTTGTGCAGGTAGTAAACTTCGTCAAACACCAGAACCCACACTTAAAAGAAAGTGCTAGCACTATACCAGCACCAGACTTGCACCATACTTGCACAGTGCTAGCACCAGACTTGCACCATACTAGCCCTGCTGAATCCCCTATACCTATTACTGAATCCCTATTACCCTATACCGCAATATCAAAATTCACAGAATTTTGGAGTGAGTACCCAAGGAAAAAATCAAAAGGGGAGGCGGAGAAGGCATGGCGGGTATTAAAGCCAGACATTGAGCTCTTTGACAAAATAATGGACGGGCTAAACAGAGCTAAGTTATCTCAGGAATGGGCTAAAAACGATGGACAGTTCATACCGTACCCAGCAACCTGGTTGCGTAGTAGAGGTTGGGAGGACGAATATAAACAAGGCAAGCCGGCATCATCATCCGATCATAAACACCAGAGTTTTTATGTGCCACCTGAGATACTCAAGAAGTTAGAAGGGAGATAAACAATGCTAAAGCTAACAGTCCCCGGCGAACCCCAAGCTAAACAAAGACCCCGAATGACCAGGATGGGCAGGACATATACACCAGCCAAGACCGTCAACTATGAGACCTTAATCCAGGAGTGCTTCGCCAGCACATTCCCCGGCCACACTCCACTGGAGGGCGCGTTGGTCTTAAACGTCCAGGCGCACTTCACCGTCCCGGCCAGTTGGTCGCAGAAGAAACAGAGATTGGCTTACGATTGCCAGCTGCGGCCGACGAAGAAGCCCGATATCGATAATATCATCAAGTGTATGGATGCACTCAACGGCATCGCCTGGAAGGATGACTCCCAGATCGTGACCGTCATCGCATCAAAGTGGTACAGCGATAGGCCCAGGGTGGAAATCGAAATTGCTGAATTTGGGGAGTTATAAGCATGAACGACATAACAGTTGACTACCAACGCTTGGGGTGGAACCAGGGTAGCCAGTGGCTTAAAGTCGGGGAGGAGATGGGCGAGGTGGTCCAGGCCATAGTCGAGGGCGACCCGGTGGACGTGATCCGCGAGAGCCTGGACGTAATGGAGACCATGTGGACCTACATCAACATGGTGGCCGATGAGTACCATATCAACCTCAAGAGGCTGGTCCGCGAGCACAACGAAAAGCTGGCGGACAAGGGCTATCTGTGATGGAGATAGCGGGACTGCTGGTCATCATGGGCTATATCTCATATCTGGCGTGGCTAGTGATCAACAAAGGAGGTAGATAAATGATCTGGTGGATAATAGCGATCTGGTTGAGCCTGAGTATAGGCTTCGTGGCAGGGACGGTATGGACGGGTTTTTTTAAGGAGGGCGAGAGTAGATGAGAGATTTGAAAGCTGACTTAGAGATATGCAACAAAGCAACGCAGGGGCCGTGGGTGTTTGATAAATATGATGTAGACATCTGGTCACAACCAAACCTGTGGCGGGTAGCTAATGTTAGGCTATATGCAGATATGCAATTTATCGCCGCCGCCCGTGAAGGTTGGCCCTATGCCATCGAAAGGGCCATCAAAGCCGAGGCCGAGGTTGAGCGGCTGAAACTGATGGTTAAATCTATAACCGGAGGGTTAGATGAGGCGATAGAAACAGTCCGTTACCTAGAAGCCGAAAACGCTAAACTCCGCAAGGTAGTGGAGGCGGCGAGAGGTGTGTTTTTAGGCGAAGGCGAGCATTTGTGTAGTGAGTTTGAGGATGCTATGGACAGACTGGAGCAAGCCCTTGCTGAACTGGATGGTAAGGACATTAATGTCCCTAGCAGGGGGCCGGGTTCCAATAAAAAAGAGGAGGGTGAGAAATGAGGGATTTACAGAAAGACTTGGCGATATGTAATAAGGCAACGTCAGGGCCGTGGAAATCCGTGAGAGCAGCTTACGAAGATTGTTTAGTGCTTAATGACGAATACTCACTTAGTAAACACGATATAAAGTTTATTACCACTTCCCGTGAAGGTTGGCCTCATGCCATCGGACGGGCAATTAAGGCCGAGGCCGAGGTTGAGCGGCTGAAACTGATGGTTAAATCTATCACCGGGGGATTGGATGAAGCGATTGAAACGAATCATTACTTAGAAAAAATTATTGACGGGTTAAACGCTGATTTACAGATGGTAGCAACTGATGAATCAACAGAAGGGTATCCCTGTATTTGTAGTATATGCGAATTAGCTTGTAAATGTCCGGACGAGAAAAGGGATCCATATAGTAACAAAGATAGTTTATGTAAATTCGTATGGAGGGGTTTGAAAGATGGACATATCTAATGCGGTTGAAATACTCGATTATGCAACTTTGTTAAGAAAAGAAAACCTGATAGTACAATCTGAAAACGAATGCTTAAAACGAGCATTGTCTGACATTGAAGATTGGTGTGTCGAGTTTCACGAAACCGGCCCGCATGACCCGGAGAAAGCGTTAAAAATTGTAATGACCATATACGACATAGCACATGAACAACTTGGGGATAGAACGGAGGAATTAAGGCAACAAGCTAAAAAGGAGGATTGCAAATGAGCGTAAAGTTTACAGAATTAGAAAAACGCAAAGCCGTTGAAGTGGGTTTGAGAATCCGTGAATATCGCAAAAAAGAGAGTTTGACCCAAGAGGACTTAGGACAGCTTGTCGGAGTGCCACGGCAACTTATTAGTGCCTACGAAATAGGGCGCACTTTACCCATTCAAGAAGTGGCCCATAAACTAGCCGAGGTATTCCAAGTTCCCCGCAAGGTATTTTATTTCCCCAGACCGGAGCCGAAAATGCCTGTTAAAAAAACTCAAGTAAAGCAAAAACCCCTTCCAGCAGCACCCCTTAAAACAAGTTTCTATGCCAGATTAAAACGGGCTATAAATGTGCTTACAGGAGTGGAATAAATGAGTAATTTTGATGATTTGATCAGAGCGGGGCGAGATACTGACGCAGTACGCCTTTTTGCGAGGACATACTACGATAATGGCAAGATAGGACATACCCGGATGATGCTACTTGTGAGGGTGGCAGATAACCTAGAAAAGGCCGAATCCCAACTCGCCCGATACAAACGGGCGTTGGAGTTGGCATGCCAATTCTCAATTGACCCGGAGCAGAGTATGAAAATTTGGCTAGAGCAAACCGAGAAGGAGGGCAAGGAATGATTAACCTAAAAACAGCGAAAGCCCTAAAAGCCGCAGGGCTTGTGTGGGAGCCGCAATATGGCGACCGCTTCATAATCCCTGAGATATTTATAGAGGGCTTATCCGGATTAATGGACGACAGATTATTAATGTCCTATAAGGCAAGCGAACCGGAGGATAATTGGGGAGAATTTATCAGAGTGAACATTTTTCTTCCCCGGCTCGACCAACTCTTGGGCGAGATAGAAAAGCGGGGGTATGAGTGGACGTTGTGGGTAAGGAACAAACTTATGCCCAATAAATACACTATTGATATTGGCAAGGCAACGGATTATGGGGAAACCAAAAGAATAGGGGCCGACACGCCCGACGAAGCCGCCGCGCAGGCGTTGCTATGGATACTGAGGGAGGGCGAGAGATGATGCAGGGCAAACAGGAAGTAATATCTAAGGTCTTAAACCGAGTGCGGGCATATAACGATAATTATATACGCCAAGAGCCGATTAGCACCCTGGAGATTGTCTGGTGTAGTGATTGCCGCCACGCCGATAGAAAGGATAGCCGAGTGTGGCCTTACTTTTGCCGCCGATTAAACAGGAGTAGGCATGGCACCGGGTATTGCAGAGTAGTCGACAAGCGATTCGGGGATAAACAGGGATATATATTTTGGGAGGCGAGATAGTATGAGCGCAGGTAAAATAGCCCAATCAGCAACCAATTCGGTAAAAGCGACGCCGAGGGGAACGCATCAGTTTATGGGGCAGACCTACCAGAATGAGAAAGACTTGGCCCATGTGATGGATGAGCCGACCGGAAAAGTTTACCCCGGCCACGGCTGGCCCAGCCTGACCACTATATACAAGATTGACCATTGGCTGGTGGCGGGCATACGGGCTTATACCTCAAGGCCCAATAACGCGGAGAAGCAACTACTGATAGAGCGGTATGGGCTGGTATGGGACGAGC
>Ga0116170_10003518_pt1 | contig 14607 bp, 13 predicted proteins | sample AD_JPNHW1_MetaG_FD_89797 | JGI IMG/M metagenome (GOLD analysis project Ga0116170, IMG submission 89797) | Active sludge microbial communities of municipal wastewater-treating anaerobic digesters from Japan - AD_JPNHW1_MetaG | ecosystem: Engineered > Bioreactor > Anaerobic > Digestate | place...
AAAGCTTTAAATTCTGATAGCTTGACTGGGTTTCAATTGAAATTTTGATGTGGGGATACTCCTTTATAAAGCTTTCAAGATAAGGTAAAAGGAGAAATTTGCACAAAGTGGCACTTGCTCCGATTTTTATCTGACCTATGCCAAGCTCATTGATTTTCCGAATATTTTCTTCCCCTGTATAAATTGCTTCAAAAGCATTTTCTATATATTTATATAGAATTTTCCCCTCTTGAGTGAGAACAACTCCGCGCGGATTTCTAAGAAAAAGCATGGTATTAAGCCCGTCCTCAAGCTTTGAAATAGCCTTGCTTATAGCAGGCTGACTTATATAAAGCTCTTCGGCGGCGTGAGAGATATTGCCGAACTTCGCTACGGTAAAAAAAATCTTATACTGATTAAGGTTTTGCTCCATCGTTTCCTCCATAACCGTAGGTTATAATAATTATTAATAATATGTATTTTTATTATACCTTAAGGCGTGCTATAATATCAATAGTTTAAAAAATATTTTTAAGGGAGAGATGACAATGGGAATGACAATGACTCAAAAAATTCTTGCCGCTCATGCGGGACTGGATACGGTAAAGGCAGGACAGCTCATTAAATGCAGGCTTGATATGGTATTGGGAAACGACGTTACCACTCCCGTTGCCGTAAATGAATTCAACAAGGCAGGCTTTGACAAGGTTTTTAATATGTCGAAGATTTCGCTTGTTATGGACCATTTCACTCCTAACAAGGATATTAAAGCGGCTCAGCAGTGTAAGCTCTGTCGTGATTTTGCGGAAGACAAGGGAATCGTAAATTATTTTGATGTCGGTGATATGGGAATTGAACACGCTCTTTTACCCGAAAAAGGATTAGTCGCACCGGGCGAATTAATTATCGGAGCGGACAGTCATACCTGCACCTATGGCGCACTCGGCGCATTTTCAACTGGTGTCGGCTCAACCGATATGGCGGCTGGAATGGCAACAGGTGAGGCATGGTTCAAGGTTCCGTCCGCAATCAAATTCAATCTTAAAGGAAAGTTAAATAAATGGGTAATGGGTAAGGACGTAATCCTCCACATTATCGGAATGACGGGCGTTGACGGCGCATTATACAAGTCAATGGAATTCAGCGGAGAGGGACTTAAAAACCTTTCTATGGACGACAGACTTTCAATGGCCAATATGGCTATCGAAGCGGGAGCAAAAAACGGCATATTTGAGGTTGACGACATTACTCTTCAGTATGTTAAGGACAAAGTAAGCCGTGAATACAAATATTATTCCGCTGATGCAGATGCCGAATATGACGAGGTTTATGATATTGACCTTTCTGAAATCAAGTCTACTGTCGCTTTCCCTCACTTGCCTGAAAATACAAGAACTATCGACGAAGTCGGAGAGGTAAAGATTGACCAGGTTGTAATTGGCTCCTGCACAAACGGACGTATGGAGGATATGAGGGTTGCCGCAGAAATCCTTAAAGGCAAAAAGGTTCATAAAAATGTGCGCTGTATCGTAATCCCCGCAACGCAGAAGATTTATATGGAGGCTATGAAGGAAGGTCTGCTTGAAATTTTCATAAATGCAGGCTGTGCGGTTTCAACTCCTACCTGCGGACCGTGTCTTGGCGGGCATATGGGCATTCTTGCAAAGGGCGAAAGAGCTGTTGCCACAACAAACCGCAACTTTGTCGGAAGAATGGGGCACCCCGAAAGCGAAGTTTATCTTGCTTCTCCCGTTATCGCGGCAGCAAGTGCTGTAACAGGCAAAATCTCAAATGTGACAGAAGTACTTTAAGGAGGGAAAACAATATGAAAGCATTCGGAAAAGTCCATAAATACGGCGATAATGTTGATACGGACGTAATTATCCCTGCGAGATACCTTAACACCTCCGACCATAAAGAGCTTGCCGCGCACTGTATGGAGGATATTGACGCTGATTTTGTAAAGAACGTAAAAGACGGCGACATTATGGTTGCAAATATGAATTTCGGCTGCGGCTCGTCAAGAGAACACGCTCCCATCGCAATTAAAGCAAGCGGAATTTCTTGTGTTATTGCATCAACCTTTGCAAGAATTTTTTACAGGAACGCAATAAATACAGCGCTTCCCATTCTTGAATGTGACGAGGCGGCAAAGAAAATCCAGAGCGGTGACGAGGTTGAAGTGGATTTTGATACGGGCTTGATTGTAAACAAAACAAAGAACGAAACCTATCAGGCTGAGCCTTTTCCCGAATTTATCAAGGAAATTATCAATGCCGGCGGGCTTTTGAATTCGCTTAAAAAATAAAAGAGGGAAGCGGCTTGCTTTGAAAATCGAATTTGAATCAATCGGTACGGTTAAAAATAATGTTACTGATAAAAAAGATATCGGCTGGGGAGAAGATGTTTCCCGAATTGTTATAAATCCCGAGCTTAAAGACGGACTTATGAGGTTAAGTGAGTTTTCGCACATTATCGTGGTTTATTATCTTCATGAAGCAAAATTTGACATGAAGAAGCATCTTATAAGAAGACCGCGTGACTGTGAGGATATGCCTCTGTCGGGAATTTTTTCTCAAAGGGCAAAGGACAGACCTAATCCGATAGGAATAACCTCGGTAAAGCTTGTTTCTATTGACGACAATATTATCACGGTGAAAGGTCTTGACGCTGTTGACGGAACGCCTGTACTGGACATTAAACCATATTTCCCCGTCTATGATTCAAAAAGCAATGCAGAGGTTCCCGAATGGGTAGACAGACTGATGGAGAATTATTTTTAGGAGGAAGTCTCATGAACAAAAAAATCGCAGTAATCAAGGGCGACGGAATCGGCCCTGAAATCGTTGCCGAAGCCGAAAAGGTTCTTAATAAAGTCGCAGAAAAATATGGTCATACTTTTGAATATACGGATGTTTTGATGGGCGGATGCGCCATTGATGCGACTGGTGTGCCTCTCCCTCAGGAAACCGTGGATATATGCCTTAAATCTGACAGCGTACTGCTAGGTGCGGTCGGGGGAGCAAAATGGGATACCCTTCCCGGGAATCTCCGTCCCGAAGCGGGACTTCTCGGAATAAGAGGGGCATTAAAGCTTTTTGCAAATATTCGCCCCGCGAAGCTTTTAGCACCGCTTGCCGATGCCTGTCCGCTTAAAAAGGAAATTACCGATTCGGGACTTGATCTCGTTATCGTGAGAGAACTTATCGGCGGAGCATATTTCGGAAAGCGTGAAACAAAAACAGAAAACGGAGTGAAAACCGCTTCCGACTCAATGGCATATTCAGATTATGAGGTTGAAAGAATATGTCGTGTTGCGTTTGAAATGGCAAAAAAACGCCGCGGAAAGCTTCACTCTGTGGATAAAGCAAACGTTCTTGACTCCTCAAGACTCTGGCGAGAGGTTGCGCACAAGGTCCGTGATGAATACCCCGAGGTTGAATATGCGGATATTCTAGTGGATAACTGTGCAATGCAGCTGGTGAGAAATCCCGGTCAGTTTGATGTTCTTGTTACAGAAAATCTTTTCGGCGATATTCTTTCCGACGAGGCAAGCATGATTACAGGCTCTCTGGGAATGATTCCGTCCGCTTCACTCGGCGAAACAAGCTTAGGGCTTTATGAGCCTATTCACGGCTCCGCTCCCGATATTGCCGGTCAGAATAAAGCAAATCCGATTGCGACAATTCTTTCGGCTGCTATGATGATGAGATATTCATTTGATATGGCAAAAGAAGCTGACGCTGTAGAAAACGCAGTGAATGATGTCCTTGAAGAGGGCTACCGCACTGCCGACATCATGTCTGAGGGGATGAAAACAGTATCCTGTTCTGAAATGGGAACACTTATCTCGGAAAAAATTTAATCAGGTAAACAGCTCTTTACAAAAGAGCTTTTATAAGAAAGCGTATGTTTGGATGAGGCATACGCTTTCTTTTTTTAATTAGTGACATTTGTCATTTGACAATTTAAAATTAGTTAAGTATAATAACTAATATCGTACTAAAATCTAAATATGGGGAGGATAAAATGGCTGATTCTGAAAAGAAAGGGGCGGCACTTTTTTCTGCATTGATAAATATTAAAAGAAAAATGGTAAAACTAAGAGAATTCGGTGCTTATCCTCAGCTATCGAATATCGGGATAAAGGTGATTAAAGATCATCAGAACAATTATAAAGATGGACTTAAAATATCCGATTTTGCAAAAAAGCTTAACATTTCAAAGCCTGCGGCAACACAGATTATCAGCGAGCTTGAAAAGAACGGACTTGTTCAAAAAATAGCCGATCAGAGCGACAAAAGAAAAACATATGTTAAACTTACTGAAAAAGGAGATACTAAATTTTTTGAAATACAAAAAAAACATCTTGAAATGTTTAACGGAGTTGCCGAAAAATTTGATGACAATGATTTCAATGAGTTCATAAGGCTGATTGAAAAATTCAATTTATTTCTGGATGATTATTTAGCAGACCAAAATAATAGTGAAAGGGAAAAATAATAAATATGACAAAGCTTTTAAAATACGGTAAACCATATATTGTTTTGCTTATTTCCGCAATAGTAATGCTGTTTATTCAGGCATTAAGCGACCTTAACCTTCCTAACTATATGTCCGACATTGTAAATATCGGATTACAGAGGAGCGGAATTCAGGATACTGCCCCAAGAGCAATCGGCGAAGAAATGTATACAAAGCTTGCACAGTTTGGAGTAAATTTGTCGGATTCATATACTTTGGTAAAAGCCGGAGAGGGGGATTATTCAAAGGAATTTCCAGATGCGGAAAAAGAGAATATATATGTTTTAAATGAAGATATTTCCTCAGACGATATGGATGAACTCGGACTTGAATTCGGGAAAATCACTCAGATGACAATGCTGATGTCACAGGGGAAAGATCCTAAGACAGCGGCTGAAATTGTTGAAAAAACCGATGAAACAATGCTAAGACAAATGGCGGTTCAGTTCACTAAAAAGGAATACACAGACCTCGGAGTTGATACAGATAAAATCCAGCAAGAGTATATTATAAAAACAGGGCTTATAATGCTTCTGATTACGCTTATAGGGGCGGCGGCAACAATAACCGTGGCATTTTTATCCTCAAAAATTGCGGCAGGAATGGCAAGGGATATCAGGCGCGGCATTTTCAGCAAGGTTGAGGGCTTTTCGAGCAATGAATTTGACAAATTTTCAACATCATCGCTTATTACAAGAACCACAAACGATATTACACAGATTCAGATGCTCATTATCATGGGGATAAGAATGATGTTCTATTCGCCTATTGTTGCGGTTGGCGGAGTAATCATGGCGGTAAGAAAAGGTCCGTCAATTTCCTGGATTATCGCTCTTGCGTGCATAGTCCTTATTGGGCTGATTGCGTTTGTATTTATTAAAGCTATGCCGAAATTTAAAATTATGCAGAAGCTTATAGACAGACTTAATCTTGTTTTCCGTGAAAATCTAACAGGAATTATGGCGGTAAGAGCATTCGGAAATCAGGATTTTGAAAGAAAGCGCTTTGATAAGGCAAACAATGATTTAACGGATAATATGCTTTATGTAAGCAGAATTATGATATTCATGTTCCCGGCAATAATGCTATTAATGAATGGAGTTTCTCTTCTGATCGTATGGGTCGGTGCGGATAAAATATCACAGTCGGCGATGCAGGTGGGCGATATGATGGCGTTTATGCAGTATGCTATGCAGATTATCATGTCGTTCCTTATGATGTCAATTATGTTCATTATGGTTCCCCGTGCGGCAGTTTCGGCAGAACGTATTTCAGAGGTGCTTGAAACAAAGCAGTCAATTTTTGACCCTGAAAAGCCTGAGCAGTTTGACAATTCAAAAACAGGATACGTTGAATTTAAAAATGTTAACTTCCGCTATAACGGAGCAGAAGAAGACGTTCTGAAAAATATTACATTTACCGCAAATCCGGGTGAAACAACAGCATTTATAGGCTCGACAGGTGCGGGAAAGTCGACACTCATAAACCTCATTCCGCGTTTTTATGATGCAACAGAGGGGGAAATATGCGTAAACGGTGTTAATGTCAGAAATGTTTTACAGTCTGACCTTCATGAACAGATAGGTTATGCTCCTCAGAAAGGAATACTCCATTCGGGAACCGTTTCGACAAATATCCGTTACGGAAAAGAAGCTGCTTCAGATGAAGAAATAAAGGCGGCGGCAGAAACCGCACAGGCAATGGACTTCATTTCATCAAATGAAGAGGGCTTTGACAAAGAAATTTCTCAGGGGGGAGCAAACGTATCGGGCGGACAGAAACAGCGCCTTTCTATCGCAAGGGCGCTTATAAGAAAATCACCGATTTATCTATTTGACGATTGTTTTTCAGCGCTTGACTTTCAGACAGAATCCAAGCTCAGAAAGGCTTTGAAAGGCTATACTAATAATGCGACGGTTCTTGTTGTTGCACAGCGTGTAAGCACGATTATGAATGCGGAGCAGATTATTGTTCTTAACAACGGCGAAATTGTGGGAAAAGGCACTCATAAAGAGCTTCTTTCTTCTTGTCCGACGTATTATGAAATTGCGTCATCACAGCTGTCAAAGGAGGAGTTATAATGAGCGCACCTAATCAGAAAAAATCCGGTGGTTCTATGGGCGGCCCTATGGGCGGAATGCCGGTCGGCGAAAAAGCAAAAAATTTCAAAGGAACAGTCAAAAAGCTCCTTCAATATATGGGGAAATATAAGATTGCGTTAGTAATCGTTGTTGTGCTTGCGGTGCTTTCGACTGTATTCAATATTGTCGGGCCTAAGATATTAGGACTTGTGACAACAGAAATCGGCGAAGGCATAATGAGAATGATAACAGGTGCAGAAAGTGGAATTAACTTCGTTTATATCGGCAAAATAGCGGCTGTTCTTCTCGGACTTTATTTAATTAGCTCAGGTTTTGGATATTTACAGGGCTTTGTGATGACAAACATTGCAATGAAGGTGACATATAATTTAAGGAAAGAAATTGCTGACAAGGTCAACAGACTTCCTTTAAAATACTTTGACAAAAAGAATTACGGAGAGGTTCTGTCGTATGTCACAAACGACGTTGACGTAATTTCACAGAGCCTTAATCAGAGCGTATCTCAGATTATTACCTCTGTCACATCAATAATCGGAATTATAATCATGATGTTCACAATAAGCTGGCAGATGACGCTTATTGCACTTGGCGTACTTCCTGTTTCAATTATTCTTATCGGGACGATAATGAAGAAATCACAAAAATATTTTAAAGGCTATCAGGAATATCTCGGACACGTTAACGGACACATTGAAGAAATGTACGGAAGTCATATTCTTGTCAAGGCTTTTAACGGCGAGAAAAAGTCAATTGAAAAATTCGAAGTAAACAATGACGAGCTTTATAAATCAACGTGGAAATCCCAATTTTTATCGGGACTTATGATGCCAATTGTAATGATAGTCGGGAATCTCGGATATGTTCTTATCTGTATTTTAGGCGGAAGCTTTGCTGCCGCAGGTAAAATCGCAATAGGCGATATTCAGGCGTTCATTCAGTATATGCGTCAGTTCACACAGCCTATAATGCAGGTTGCAAATATTTCTAACGTGCTCCAGCAGACAGCGGCTGCGGCAGAACGTGTATTTGAATTCCTTGATGAAGAGGAAGAGGAAAAGGACATAGAAAGCCCCGTTTCGCCCGAAGAAATAAACGGCGACGTATTGTTTGCGCATATGCACTTTGGATATAATCCCGAAAAAATCATAATCAACGATTTTTCAGCTGTTATCGGACAGGGAAAGAAAATCGCAATCGTAGGTCCTACGGGTGCGGGGAAAACTACAATTATCAAGCTTTTGATGAGATTTTATGAGCTTAATGAGGGCGCAATTCTAATAGACGGCTATGATTTAAAGCAGTTTTCACGGAACGGACTTCGTTCATTATTCGGAATGGTGCTTCAGGACACATGGCTTTATAACGGGACAGTAAAGGAAAACATACGCTACGGAAAGCTTGACGCAACCGACGAAGAAGTAATAAGCGCCGCAAAAGCCGCACAGGTAGACCATTTTGTAAGAACTCTCCCCGACGGATATAATATGGTTCTTAATGAAGAGGCAAGCAATGTTTCACAGGGACAAAAACAGCTTCTTACGATTGCAAGAGCTATTCTCTCTGACCCGAAAATCCTTATTCTTGACGAGGCAACAAGCTCTGTCGATATCCGAACGGAAATTCTTATTCAGAAGGCTATGGATAACCTTATGAAGGGAAGAACAAGCTTTGTTATTGCCCACAGACTTTCGACTATTAAAAATGCCGATATGATTCTTGTAATGGATAAAGGCGATATTGTCGAACAGGGAAATCATGAGGAGCTTATTGAAAAGGGCGGATTTTATGCTAATCTTTATAACAGCCAGTTTGAAAGAATAAGCGCCGAATAACAATCGAAAGGAATTTTAAAATGCAGTTTGATCTTGAACGGGCATCAGATCTTCTTTCAACGGAAGAGGGACAGTTTTTTGCTGAAAATATAAATAATCTTGCTCAGCAGCTGACAGAAATTCTTAATATATACGAATCTGCGACCAAACAAATAGTAACAAAGCTTGAAATTCTCGACAGTGAATTTCAAGCGAGAAACAAGAGAAACCCTATTCATCAGATTCAGAGAAGAGTAAAGTCCACAACGAGCATTATAGAAAAAATACTCAGAAAAGGCTTTGAGCTTGATCTGGATTCTATAAGGGGAAACCTTAACGATATTGCAGGAATAAGGGTAATCTGTTCTTATATCGACGATATTTATACGGTATACGAAATGCTCAGCAGACAAAGCGACCTTGAGGTTATTAAAATCGTCGATTATATAAAAAATCCTAAATCAAATGGGTACAGAAGCCTCCACATTGTCCTTAAAGTGCCGGTTTTCTTTTCCGACCGAGTGGAAAAGGTTAAGGTTGAGGTTCAGATAAGAACGATAGCTATGGACTTTTGGGCAAGTTTAGAGCATAGCCTTAGATATAAGGCCGACGGGTATATTCCGCCTGACATTTCAAATGAGCTTAAAGATTGTGCGGATATAATCTCAATGACTGATTTAAGAATGCAGAATATTCATAATCAGGTTGAGTGTATGAACTGCTAAAAAGTATCGCGAGCAAGCACTTCAAAATTAACTAAAAAAATAAAAAAAAGTACAGTAATTTTCTACTGGACAATATGATGTATTTATGATATAATTTTTTCAATGAATTATTTGACAACCTTTAAGTTAATCCTGTGAGATTGACAAGGCAGTCGTTATAAATATACCTATATAATATAGCTATAACTATACGATTTTAACCTTTCTGTCAGTCCGGCGGAAAGGTTTTTTTATAGGCGGAGGTGAAGATGTGCAGCAAAAAGCAGTAATAATGGACGAAAATGCAATAAGAAGAGCCGTCACAAGAATATCCTTTGAAATTCTTGAGAGAAATAAGGGCGCGGCAGGTCTTTGCATAATAGGGATTATGTCGAGGGGCGTACATCTTGCTAACCGCATTTCGGAAAAGATATATGAGCTTGAGGGAGTAAAGGTTCCCGTCGGAAACCTTGATATAACGAAATACCGTGACGACGGAAAGCATTCTTCATCTGACGATAAAACAATACTTGACTTTGAAATAAAGGATAAAAAGGTTATTCTTGTTGACGACGTAATTTATACGGGGAGAAGCACACGCGCCGCGATAGATGCAATAATGGAGCGAGGGCGCCCGATATCGGTTCAGCTTGCCGTGCTGATTGACAGGGGACACAGGGAGCTTCCTATAAGAGCGGACTATATAGGGAAAAATCTTCCCACTTCAAAGGACGAGGAAGTAAAGGTTCTTATGAAGGAAGCCGACGGCATTGACAAGGTTTTGATTTTAGAAAGTCGGGAGGGATAGTTACGGAAAGACTGCTTTTAAAGAACATTAAAATAATATCTGAAACCTCTGAAGCGACAGGCGACATTCTTATTTCCGACGGGGTTATTGAGGATATTTCGGAAAACATAAGCATAAACAAATCGGCATTTGTTATTGACGGTGAGGGACGGCTTGTGGCATTCCCGTCACTTTTTGATATGCACGTTCATTTCCGTGATCCGGGCTTTACCCATAAAGAAGATATTTTAACAGGAGCAAATTCGGCTCTTGCCGGCGGATTTACGGGCGTTGCCTGTATGCCCAATACGAACCCTCCTATTGATAATGCCGAGATTGTAAAATATATTATCGAAAAAGCGGCTCAGACAGGCATTTCGGTTTGTCCTGTCGGCTGTATAACCAAAGGACTTAAAGGCGAAGAATTATGCGATTATGACGAGCTTAAAAAAGCGGGTGCAATTGCCGTGTCCGATGACGGAAAGCCTGTTAAGAATGCAGGCATAATGCTTGAAGCACTGAAAAAAGCGAAAGAAAGCGGTATACCCGTTATTTCACACTGCGAGGATATGGACATTATCGGTAAAGGAATTATAAATAAGGGGAGAATTTCTGAAGAACTGAATGTTGACGGAATGGACAGAGCTTCTGAGGACAGCATTACCGCGAGGGAAATTGCTCTTGCTGAAAGCTGTGACGGGAGTATACACATTGCCCACGTCAGCACAAAGGGTGCCGCCGCGGTTATTCGTGCGGCAAAGGCAAGGGGAGCAAGGGTTACCTGTGAAACCTGTCCGCATTATTTTTTCTATACTGAGGATAAGTTTTTGGCGAAAGATGCTGATTACAGAATGAATCCTCCTTTGAGAGAGGAAAGCGACAGAATAGCAATACTCGAGGCTGTTCTTGACGGAACGATAGACTGTATTGTCACCGACCATGCGCCGCATACGGCGGAGGAAAAGGCGGATTTTTATACAGCTCCAAACGGAGTTGTCGGGCTTGAAACCTCACTTGCGGCAACGCTCACCATGCTTTATCATACAAGAAAGGCAAGCCTTTCAAAAATAATGAAGCTGATGTCAGTTAATCCAAGAAAGGTTCTCGGACTAACGCCTGAAAGAATAGAAAAGGGAGCGCCCGCCAATATTACGGTATTCGATCCTGATAAATCATGGATAGTTGAGCCTGAAAAGCTTCATTCAAAATCTCATAATACGGTATTTAAGGGCGAAGTTTTAAAGGGAAAAAATATTCTGACCATTTCACAGGGAATAATCCGTTACAGTGAACTGGACTAATTGGAGGAACAAGTAAAATGGGAAAAAAATCAAGGCTTTTGATTCTTATTATCGGTGCGGTAATTTTCTTTCTGGGATATTTCCTTATTAGCAGCGGGACTGTCAAAATGGTAGTATGCTTAGTAGGAATTGTTCTTTCGTGCTACGAGCTTTATATGCTTATCGGCGGCGGGAAAGAAAGTGAAAAGGAAGAATTAGAGGATAATGTCGAAAATGAGCCTGCAATGAGTGATGATGAGCTTGCCGAATTCCTTACAAAAGACGGCGAATACGACTATGAATCTTCTGAAGATATTTTCTGTGACGACTGCGGAGCGGTGAGAAAGCCCGGCTGGTTTTTCTGTCCCGAATGCGGATACTGTTATGACCCGCCGGAAATATACTGTAAAAATTGCGGCGAGAAAATATCCGACAGCTGGAGCTTCTGCGTAAAATGCGGATACAGAACGGAATTTGAGGCGGAGGAATTATCCGAAGACAAAACCGAATATGAGGGGCTTGATTCTGAAAGACCCTGTCCGAGATGCAGTCACTTTTATATTCCAGACTGGAATTTCTGTGCAACCTGCGGACTTGATTTCAAAGCAAACAACAAGCATTGTCCGTCCTGCTCAACGCCCGCATCTGAGGGCTGGGATTACTGTGCTGTATGCGGGCATAGAATAAACGAAGATTAAATTAATATAAAAGGAGAATTTATTATGTCAATGGATAAGCTTATTGAAAAAATTGCCGAAACTCAGAACCCAACCGTGGTGGGACTTGACCCAAAGCTTGAATATATCCCTGAATTTATCAAGGAACAGGCATTTATTGAAAACGGCGAGAACCTTAAAGCCGCTTCAAAGGCAATATTTGCTTTTAACAAGGGCATAATCGACGCAATCTGTGACATTGTTCCCGCAATAAAGCCACAGGCTGCTTATTATGAAATGTACGGATACCACGGACTGAGAGCTTTGAAAAAGACCATTGACTATGCAAAAGAAAAAGGAATGTATGTTATAGCCGACGGAAAGAGAAACGATATAGGCTCTACTATGGAGGCTTATGCCGCAGCATTTCTCGGAAAAGTCAAGGTCGGAAATATGACGATGGAGCCTTTTGGGGCAGACGCGCTGACCGTAAACGGCTATCTTGGAACGGACGGAATTTCTCCTCTTATCGATGTATGCAAGGAAAACAACAAGAGTATTTTTGTTCTTGTAAAAACATCAAACCCATCATCGGGAGAATTACAGGACAAGCTTATCGACGGACAGCCTGTATACGGCTTAATGGGTGAAATGTGCGAAAAGTGGGGAGAAGAACTTCCCGGAAAATACGGATATTCCGGCGTGGGAGCGGTAGTAGGCGCTACATATCCAGAACAGCTTCAGGAAATGAGAGAAAAGCTTCCGCATACGTTCTTCCTTGTACCTGGTTATGGGGCACAGGGCGGAGGAGCAGAGGGTGTTGCTAAAGCATTCGACAAAAACGGACTCGGAGCAATTGTCAATTCTTCACGCGCTGTAATGTGTGCATATAAAAACGGAGGCTATGACGAAAAGGAATATGCCGTTGCCGCATTAAAGGAAGTTATCAGAATGAAAAAGGATATAATGTCGTTTGTCGGAAAAATCAAGCTTTAATAAATAAACGGATTAAACATAAATATCAGGAGGAAAAGGAAGAATGTCTTTATTTAATATAGGTAAAAAAGCATATCTGCTTCTGGCTAACGGAAAGGTGTTCGAGGGGTATTCCTTCGGAAGAGAGGGGACGTATCTTGGCGAAATTGTCTTTACAACGGCAATGACGGGATATCAGGAAACTCTTACCGACCCCAGCTATTTCGGGCAGATAGTTACCCAGACATTTCCGCTTATCGGGAATTACGGCGTGAACGATGAGGACTTTGAGTCAAAGGGCTCTGTCGTAAGCGGCTATGTGGTAAGAGAATGGTGCAATACGCCCTCAAATTTCAGATGTCAGGGGAATGTTGACGAATTTCTGAAAAAACACGATATTATAGGCATTCATTCCATAGATACCAGAAGCCTTACCAGAATGATAAGAGAAACTGGCGTTATGAACGGCGTTATTACAACGGAAAATGTCTATGACAAAAAGGACGAGTTCTTAAAGCAGATTTCAGAATTTACGATAAAAAATGCCGTAAGCTCTGTTACCTGTGACAAGCCGCAGACCTTTAATGCGGAAAACGGAAAATATAACGTTGTGCTCTTTGATTTCGGATATAAATTTAATATCAGACGTGAGCTGATAAAGCGCGGCTGTAATGTTACCGTTGTTCCGGCAATGACCTCTCCCGAAGAAATTTCGGCTATGAAGCCTGACGGAATTATGCTTTCAAACGGCCCGGGCGACCCTGCCGAAAATGTTGATATAATAGCAAACCTTAATGGACTTATAAAATATCAGATACCGACATTCGGAATTTGTCTTGGACATCAGCTTTTAGCTATTGCAAACGGCGCAAAAACTGAAAAGCTCAAATACGGACACCGCGGAGCAAACCAGCCGGTTGTCGACATTAAGCTTGACCAGACCTTTGTAACATCTCAGAACCACGGCTATGCCGTTATCGGAGATACTATTCCGAGTGAAGCGGGACAGGTTTCTCATAAAAACGCAAACGACGGAACCTGTGAGGGAGTACGCTATAAAAATGCCCCCGCATTTACTGTTCAGTTTCACCCCGAAGCACACGTCGGACCGCTTGACACCGCTTATCTTTTTGATGAATTTATCGAGCTTATGGAGAAAAATCCTGTAAACAAGGAGGGTAAATAATTATGCCTTTACGTTCTGATATTAAAAAAGTACTTGTAATCGGCTCCGGACCTATCGTTATAGGACAGGCGGCGGAATTTGACTATGCGGGAACGCAGGCGTGCCGCGCCTTGAAGCAGGAGGGACTTGAGGTTGTTCTCATAAACTCAAACCCCGCAACAATCATGACGGACAAGGCTATGGCTGATAAAATCTATATCGAGCCGCTTACCCTTGACGTTGTTAAAAGAATTATTCAGATAGAAAAGCCCGACAGTCTTCTTTCAACCCTCGGCGGACAGACAGGACTTACTCTTTCAATGCAGCTTGCAAAGGACGGCTTTCTTGATGCTAATAATGTTAAGCTTCTTGGCGCAAACCCCGAAACCATTGACAAGGCTGAAGACAGACAGATTTTCAAGGATACTATGGAGAAAATCGGCGAGCCGTGTATTCCGTCAAAGGTTGTTGAAACCGTTGAGGACGCACTTGATTTCTGCCGTGAAGAAATAGGCTATCCAGCAATCGTCCGCCCCGCATTCACCCTCGGCGGAACAGGCGGAGGAATTGTAAACAACGAAGATGAAATGAAAGAAACCTGCCGCAACGGTTTAAGACTTTCAC
>Ga0116170_10003519_pt1 | contig 14601 bp, 2 predicted proteins | sample AD_JPNHW1_MetaG_FD_89797 | JGI IMG/M metagenome (GOLD analysis project Ga0116170, IMG submission 89797) | Active sludge microbial communities of municipal wastewater-treating anaerobic digesters from Japan - AD_JPNHW1_MetaG | ecosystem: Engineered > Bioreactor > Anaerobic > Digestate | place...
GGCTCGTACATAACGCGCGTTCTGTTTAGGGCCGGAGCCACGACAGCGGAGGTCCAACCTCGCGGAATCGCCGAGAGGGAAAACTGGTGGAATGTATATTACATTATTCAGAGTTTAAAAAGAAATCAAAATGGCTATAAGATTGAGTTCAACCCGACTCACGCCCGAGGGCGTTCGCGGGTTAACTCGTGTCTTATAGGGATACAAGAACTCTTATACAAAACCATCATTCAGTTACTTTAATAAATCTTGAATTTTTTCACAGGGCATCCGAGTTCATGTAATTAAAATAGATACCTACAACAACACCATCTTTTATTTCGAATTCTATCGAATCATATATCTCTTCTTCTTTATTATTAATTACAGTTGTATAATATAAGCGATAATCAAACCCCAAAAAACCTTTATACCACATCTCTTTATGTGAATTGATCCAATCGTCAGTACCATACGCGGAGAAAACTTTCGTGATTGGATCATTAATCATAATACCTCGAACAGTTGAAGCCTTCTGCATAATACTCGTAAAGCCACACCTTCCATCGCGTATGTCACTAAATATTCCATGAAAGAAAACAAATCGTAAGTTTTTGTTAATATATTCCGTTGTTTGCAGATCCGCACGTGGAGGAATATTTGGATCAACAGTTGAATAAAACTTATTTTTTTCTACCACAATTACATCAGGAAATTTCTTTTGAATCTCTTCTTGTTTGGGGAATGCAGGATACAACCGACTATTAACAATTATTGCAAAGTCATCTTTTATAAGCGGTTTCCCAAATAGCTCTTTCTTAAACTTAGATGAACCTCCGCATGAAAGCGTTACTAAACAGAAAACAACAAATAAACAAAATAACGTCCGATATCTCATATTAATTCCTCTTATACATATAATAGAGTTTTGATATTTGGTAGTAGTTCTTTCGATTTGCAGCAGCCAGACCGTATTTTCTTCCCTGCGAGAGGCCTGTACTACTTGTTTCATAGCATTCAACCTCATAATTCCCTGAAGGTGCAATATATACTTGATTAATAGACACAGAATGATATCCATCGCCAAATTTAGCAGCTCCAATTAGGGCATAAGGTTTATCAAAGCTTTTAAGCATTTCAAGTGTATCATGTATGGACTTATCTCCTTGAATTGGCCCAATAAGATCAATACCTTGGTTCGTGAAAAAGGTATGCATCAGTCCACCGTTTTTATCAAAATTTGCAGCATCACTAGCTGCACTGAATAGTGCAATATTTTTTCCTAATGAATTCATGCCACGTATACCAGCTACAAGCTGACAACCGTTGGTATAAACGGGTAAAGTTGTGTTACCGAGCATAGCTGTTTCACCTAAGTCTTGCATGAATATACTACTTACATCTTGTTGAGCAAGATTACCCCAAAGACTAGATGTTCTATTTATCGCGTTTTGTTTTTCTATCTCTGCTCTATATGCACTTTCTTCTTGTTTTCTTTGGGTTTCCTGATTCAATTTCTGTTTTATTCCCGGATACTCATAATCAAGATATGTTTTTGTATATACTCCTTCACTATTTCTTGCAAACCATCCACATTGTGACGCTTTGTAATCAAGACCAGATTTCCACATTATGGCGTTTATTGCTTTTACTCCAGCTTTTGATTCATTTCCATTTATCTTAGCAATTTGTTGACTTAAGCCCATTGAATAGTCTCGTGCAACAGTGTCTTTTGTACCATCATCATTAACAATAGTGATAGTATTTCTATCCCCGTCATCTTGTACCTTAACAACTTTCCCGTTCTTATCCTTCGTGACTCTCCAATGCTCCCGCCCCTCCTCGTTCACCTTCCAGCTGTCGGGATTATTGTATGCGTCGACCATCGTCTGGGCGAATTGAGAATCGGTAGGAAGGCCGAACATCGCGTTGATCTCGGCATACGTCACTGCTCCTTGTTCCTGGGCGAGCGCTTCGATATGGTTGCCTGACCAATGGCTTCCCTCGTGGCTCATGTCCGTCGCGAGCTTAGCCGCAGCCTCGCGACCGCCTCCTAAGAACTCGCTTGAAAGCACGATCTCGTTCGCGTCAACCTTTCGATCGTAATAACCATTGACGCCATTGGCCATGTCTTGATAGGTCGCTTTCAGCTTCCCTGACCAGATCGCTCGAGACACGCCGACGTTCTGCGCGTTGCCAAGTTCTCCCGTACAGCCCAACAGATTGATGGCGTTCAGCGTCGACCGTTGCTCGTTATCGCCGAACTTCCAGGAAAGCACCTTGCGGGACTCCTGATAGCCGGTCATCGCGCCGGAAAGCGTGCCAAGGCTGATATCCGTTCCGCCCATTCCCGCGTTCATGCCAAACCCGTCCTTGCCCAGGTTAATCTCCATCAGCCCGATGCCTTTGAAGCGGGCGACGTTGAACCTCGCGTTCCCCGTGAGACCATAGGTGACGGCGCTCCCGACCAGGTTTCCCATGAGGGTATTATAGCCCTGTATGTTCGCGGTGTCGAAGGTTAATTTCGTGAGCGGGTCCTTATTTGCGTCGGTCAGGTTTACCTTCCCAAGCCCCACCGTTACCGCGTTCCCCGCCATTCCCGCGGCGACGCTCGCCATCGCGCCTTTGCCGAAAGCCGCCGTCCTAAATGCATCCTCGTCGAAGCAATCGTCTCCCTTCATGAAGCTCCGGAGGCTAAAGGCATTGATCGCGCCGCTCGCCGTGTTCGTCATCGTGATCTCGAGCCCCTTCGTGAGGCTCGTACCGATCACGCCATCCCCGAGCATCGTACTGCTCAGAAACCCTCCCGTCTTCGAGAAGCCCGCGCCCAACCGCGAAGTCACCGAGCTTGTCGCGACCTTTTGCCCGAAGGCGCCGAATGAAGTCCCCATATCGAGACCGCTATTGACGTCCATGACCGCGAACATCGCGTCGTCCATCAGGTTAATCGCTTGGTTTAGCAGTAGGTGCGTCGCGCCCGGCGCGATGACGGCGGCGGCGATCGACGTCGAGATGTCGGTAAGCGTCCGTATGCTCGGCGCGGACATCCAGCTTCCGCGGTCATCCCAGAGACGACGGTCATACGCGGGTCGGCGCGCTTCGGCTTGGCCCGCGCCCTCGATCATCTTATGCTGGATGAACATCCCCATGATGCGACCGGTTTCGCCCGATCCCGCGAACTGGACGTTCTTCGCGTAGTCGTCGATGTCGACGCCAGCGTCGGCGTCCGCCCTCATCACGGGGGCGTAGCCAACCCACTCATTGAAGAGCCCGTTTCCGCGAACGAGTATGCGTTCGCGGTTTTCGCTCTCGCCTTGCTCAGCGGCTCCGAGCTTCGCGAGGTTGTCTTGGTAGTTTTTATAGGCGTCTGCGGTAATCGAGGTATCGCTCGCCGTAACTTCGCGCGTTTTTGTCACTAAATATGAAACATAGGTTTTCGCGGCCTCATCATATGTTTGCTTCGCGTCTTTGCACTGCTCTTCCTGGAGATACTGCCTTTCATACGACGCGCCGACCCAGTTTCCGTCGTCGTCCCTTTCGCCAAAAATGCGGGCGTATTCCTTCGGGACGCAGTCCATCGCTTTTTTTAGGATAGCCTGAAGGGCATCGAAGCCGAGGGTTTCGGGCGAAAGCCCTTCGGGTACGGCGAAATCCTTTGTGAAATCGCGCACGTCGGTCACGAAATCGGCGAAGCCAGTGATCGTGTGCGTTTCGTAGAGATTATCGCGGAAGGTCGCGCCGACGGTGGTTTCCTTGCTGAAGTTTTCGCCGTCTTGCTTAAAGCCGTCGTCGAGGAGCATGTCACGGAACCCTTTCCAGGCGCTTTTATTCGAGTCTTTGACGCTTTCTTCCACCTCGCCCCGCGCGGCCCCGAGGGCCTGGAGCGCTTTGTCATACTGAATATACGCGAGCCTCGCTTGGAGTTCGTCGTCGTTTCTCGTTTGGTATTCGCGCACCCGGCCGAGTATCTCGGCGTTCGTGAATGTATCGCGCTTGAGGGTTTGAAAGATAACCGGAGCAAAGCCCATGAGGCTACAGCATATTTTTTTGCCGCCGCCGATGAGTCCCGATAGGAGGTTCTCGTCGAGAACGTCGTGGATTATGCACGAGGGATTCGGGCGTTCGACGACGTCGCTGATGATGAAATCGCTCGCTTCGCGAACGTAGTCTGCGGTAAGTTCGGGAACGAGGCCGAGCATGGCCCTATCGCCGACGTTCACGGCTTGGGCGACGAGGTCCGTTGCCCATGCGTTCTTTCGGTCAAGGAACGCGAGGTACTGATTGTCCCAAAGGGTTTCCTTCTCGGCAAAGCCTCGTTCAAAGGATTTTTCCCAGGTTTCCTGGGCGACCGCGAGCGTATTTACGCCCTTTCGCCATTCGCTCCTGCCGCGCGAAAGGATCGCGTCCATTTGCGCATCGTACTGGCTTTTCTCCTCGGTGAGCTCTTGGCGAAGGATGTCCCATTCGCCCATATGGACCTCCGCGTAGGAAGCGAGTCGTCCCGCGTTGAGCGCGAGGAGCGATTGCTTAAGCGAGTCGGTCACGTCACTAAGCCCGACGACATGAACGTAGCTTCCCTCGCTCGAGAGATCGCCCAGAATGCCTTCGTAGAGCTCGTACGCGCGAATGGAGTTTTCGCGTTCGTCATAGACATGGCCGGAAGTCACGGTCTCACCACGCCTATCGTAAGTCTCGTCGAGCGCGTTTAGGAAGCCGACACCGGTTTCGTATCCCGACGTAAGACTTGAGAATGCGTCTGCGAGCGCTTCCTCGGCATCGACCGTTCCGCCCCCCGTTTCAAGCGCCTTTTGATAGGCCGACCACGCGAGGCGAAGATCGCTTACCGCGCCGTCTTCGGCCTCGGTCTCGCCTTGCTTCGCAAGATACTCTCTCGCGGCGTTCGCGATCGCGCCGATCCGTACCTTCTGATTCGCGCCGCTCGGCGCGAGGATCGCTTCCCATCCCGAAATGACGTTCTTGGTCGCAACCGCGTCGGGGAGGATGCCGTGCGCGACGAAGGCGGTGTATGCCGCGTCGTAGGAGGCTTCGCTTTTTTCCTGTTTTACGGCGAGACCTTCCTTACCGGAGAAGGTACCGCCCGCATAGAGGTATGCGGAGAGTCCTTCGTCCGCGGATGCGACACGGTCGCCATGCGCCGCAACGAGCGCCGAGAGCATATCCCCCATGCCGGCATACGCACCGGTGGTCGAGATCAGTCCATTAGAGGAAAGGACTCGCCTCAGGGCCTCTTCCTTTTGCGCGGCGCTGAGCGACGCGGCATTCTCGATCCCCGCGGTTTTCAGGATGTCGTTAATCGGACAGGTACTATTGCGTCCCGAGGCGGCGATTACCGCGCTGACAAGCATATCGAACGAAACGCTCCCGACGCCGCTTTCGGGATCGACGCCGGTTAGCGCCATGAGCGCGGCCTTTGCCTCGGCGACGTACGCCGCCGCACGAGGGACCAATGACGCCGTCGTGTTGAGGTATCCGTTATTCTCATGGTAAAGCCGCGCGGCCTCATCGCGTTTCGCGACCGCATCGTCGCGCGCGTTGTGCCAAGCGGGTTTGTCATCAACGCTCTTCGTTCCGCGGCCCTGGCAGTAATACCGCGAATCCTCGTAAAAGGCTTGCGCACATACGCAATTGACGAAGGATTCCATCGCGGTGTTTGCCCCGATTCTTGCGGCGTTGCAAAAGGCAAGCAGTTTGAAAAACGCGTAATCCCGCGAGGAGGCAACCTGCCCATAGGAGCTCTCAAGAGACTGCAGCACGCCATCGAGGTCATCGCACCCAGAGCAATAGGCGGTAATCGCCTTATCGATATCCTCGTCTCCCGAGGTTCCGCCGAACCGCGCCAATGAGGTTCTCTTCAATATTGCGCTGACGAACGCCCCGTATCGCTTTCGGATATCCCACGCTTTCTCGGTAGTCGTCTGTCCTTGATACTGCGTCGGAATCTGCTGAGCGGGGTACCTTCTCAGGTACTGATCGTAGGTAAGGCCGCCGGCGCGCGTAAACTCTTCCCAGGAAAGGGCGCTTGACCACAGTCCGACGTCGACGCCCGAGTTTCGCTCCATCCACGAGGCAAGGTCCCTCTCGAACTTGCTTAGCGGCTCGTCCTTCCCTCGGGTAAAGTATCCGGCTATAGCCGTTTCGTCCTGCGCGCCAGAACCGGAGAAGGATACCTCGCCGTCAGAGACCCGGAGTTTATCGAATAGGATTTTCAACTGATCGCTCGAGAGGGACTCTCGCAGCCCGGTGAGCCAGTCATGAACCGAAACCGCGCAGGAGCCGGTCGCGTCCGTTTCGGCAAAGAGGGTTCGCGCGCCATCGATGGATTTAACCGTGGACTCATACGAGAGCTTCGCCCGATCGTATTGCGCCTGCGCGTTCTTGATCTCGGTCTCGAGAAGCGTTTGCGCCTGCATACTCGCCAACCGAGCGCGGTACTCGCTCGCGTACGCGTTCTTGAGTCGGGCGTATTCGGGGTCGCGATCATAGAGGGTTTTCTTCTGCTCAGCCGCATCGTAAAGGCCCTCGAGGGCTGAGACGGCGGCCGCGGCACGCCTGACATGATCGCGCACCGCGGCGAGATGGGTGTCTGGGTCGACATCCTGAAGCGCGTTCGTCGAGCGGAGATACGGCGTCGACGCGTAATCGTAAATCGCCTTCGCGGTCTTGCTTGCCTGCTTCGCCGCATCCAGGCGCTCGAAGGCCCGCTGCGCGGCCCCGTACCGAAGGTCATACGCCGCCTCTAGTTGCCGGTATCCCGCTTGCGTTAGGTTTTCGGTCGTAAGCGCCTCGACTGATATAGACGGGTCGTCGATAGCCTTCGCCCATTCTGCCTCTATCGCGCCGATCTCCGACTGCAACGCGATGATCCGGTCCTTCGCCGCGCCCGTCATCGCCGCCGCGGACCGATTCTTATTCGCGTTGTAATCGGCGATGGTCGCACCAAGGTTCGTCATCGATTTTGAAAGCGCCGTCTGCTGGCCGACGCGCGCGTAATACGCTTGGGCGTCCCGTTGGAACGCGCTCGCCGCAGAGGCGGAAACGCCAACGCTTTTAAACGATTCAAAGGCCGGCGAGAGCGATCCTGACCGTAGGTCCGCAGAGGCGAGGGCGGAGTTCGCGCGCACGTACGCGTTTGCCGCGTCTGAAGGATCGGACGAGTACCATGCGCCGAGCCAAGACTTAAGCGCGGATGAAAGCGCCGTGAGCCGCTGTGCGCTCTCGAGCCCATTATTCACCTGGGCGTTCGCGCCGTAGTACACGCAGCTCCCCGCCGTCTCGCCCCGGAGATCGGCGACGGCCTCGCACGCGGTGAAACCGAGCGTGGTATCGTCGAGTAAGGCCGCGTTCTTCGCGTGAGTCATGATTCCTTCCGCGCCGAGATACGACCTCCAGGCGCCATCCTCTGACCCTGAAAGCCGCTCGTATGTATCGCCGGCGGATACCCGAGCGAGCGCGAGGCTCGCCGCTGCCGAACGGTTCGCATACCCCGCGGCAAGGGTAGTTTCCGCCGCATTGGCTATAGCGGTAAGCCCGCCCGAAAGCCGCGTGGCTTCGGCGTCGAGATACGCCTTCGTGCCCGAGGCCTCTCGCCCGGTTTCGAAATAGGGATCGTGAAACCAACCGAGCGCGTTGAAAAGCGACGCATCCGCCCGTTCTGCCTCGCGTAAGTCCGATGAGGAAAGAGTCTCGAGATACGCGGAGAATGAGCCGTCGAGCGGCGGGACGTATCGATAGGTCGCGGAGACGACGCGCTCGAAACGCTCAAGCTCGTCGGCGAGCCCTTCATCCGCGCCGATGAGATACGAGGAGACATCCTTGCCCGCGAGGATCCTCGCCTTCAAGGCATACCGGTACGCGGCATTCCCGCTCATGCGCGAGGCGTCGGCGCACGCATACCCCGCGAGGGCACGCCCGTCAAGGCCTGAAGCGCTGAATGCGGCGAGATCAATCGCGGGATTCGCCGCAATCCCGGTCGTCTCGGTTAATACTGCGAGGGCGCCGCTGCGTTCCTCATCGGTATTTTCCGAAAGCGCCGCGTCGAGGGACGCATAGTAGAGCCCGGAGAAAACGTCGGCCAAATAAGGATTGTCCGTTACCGCGGCGCGTGAGGTCGCGAGAAACCGCGCGGCGAATGATCCAAAGGTCGCCTTCGCGTCGACGTTCGTCACCGAAGGCTTATCGATTTCACCGGAGAGTCCGCAGAGTATCCCATACGCCGCTTTTCGTTCCGAGCCTTCACCGGCCATCACGCCCGGAAGCGCCGCGCTTGCCGCAGCGACGTCTCCGCCGTAATAGAGACTCGCATACGCGTCGGCGACGCCAAATTGCGCGCCCCCGCTCGCGGACTCAAGATAGCGGTCTACGCGATAGAGGGCGAGCGCGTCATACTTAATCGCGTCGGAATTTGCGGCGAATTGCGCGAGGAACTCCTCGGGAGGCGAGGCATTGAGCGCCTCGACGAGCTTAATCCCGTCGAGGGTTTCTTTATTCGCCGAGGCTGCATAATCATATCCCGCGTCGCCCCGGAGCCGAGCCTTTTCCCACAGCGCCTCCGCCCGCGCGATGACTCGATCCCGCGCGTATGCGCGGCATGCGCTACTCGGGTCGTCGGCCTTGAGGCTATCGAACCACGCATCATACCGGCTCTCCCATGACGGAACCTCGGCGCCGTCATAAGCTAGTCGGTCTTTGCAGAAGGATACCGCGAGCGCGTCCGCCGCGACTTCCCCGGCCGTCTCCGAAAGCGTTGTACCCGAGGAGATAAGCCAAAGCGCCGCGACGGCGCGGTTCTCGGCGGACGTTTCCGGATCGCAGAAGGTGCCCGACACGCGGTCGAAATCCGCGCATTCCTTCGTTAGGGCATCGGCCTCCGTTTTCCGCGCCGCGCTTTCCGCGAGGGAGCCCGTACCGAATGATCGCGCCGCTCGATAGGTAAAAAGCGTCGAGAGTTCGGAAAGCCAGGACTCTATCCCCTGGCGAAAATACGCCGGAAGACGCTCATCGGCGAGTACCGCCTCCGCGCCGTGCGAGACACGCGCGATTTGCTCGACGGCATCCGCCGCGCTTGATGGGTTAAAGGATTGCCAAAGGAGCGTGGGACTCTTCAAGTCAAGGACGCCGCCCGAAACGGAGCCGAGCCCATTCGCGGAAACCCATGAGGAGAAGGCCGCGACGGCCTCGGTACGCTGTGCAACTTGAAGCCCCGGGGAAAGAGCCGCGTACGACCGATACTCCTCTGCCGCACCCGACAAGGCGACGGTCGCCGCGTATTCGCTTGAAAGGTACGGTATCGCATAGTCGACGCCATCCGAGGAAAACACGGTCTTGCCGGAGAGATAGTCCGCCGCAAGCCGATTGCTCGCGGCGAGGGACCGCAGCGCGCGCGAGCGCTCATCGACTCCCGTTACCGCGCCCAGGATCGTCTGGATCGACTTCAGGGTATCCCTGCATTCCGCGGAATAGGACGCGATGCCCGCGCCCGCGAGTCCCCGATCCGCGCCAAGGATGCGCCAGAGCGTCCAGGCGAGATCCTCGGAAGGCTTCGTCGAGGAGCCCGGTGCCGCGGCGGAAAAACCTTCCAAGGAATCACCATGCGCGTCCTTATACGCGTCCAGCTCGGCGATAAGCGCTTCAAGCGCGGGGAGCTCCACGTCGAGCCGCTTCGCCAAAAGCGAGAACTCCGCGGAGCGCTCGCTTTCCTCAAGGAGCGTTTTCCCATCGGCGAGGGAGGTCGCGAGCCTGGCGCCCGGGGTAAGCTTGGCGACGGCCGCGTACGCGTCGCTTGCAGTACCCGAAAGAAGGAGAGACACCGCCATCATTCGCCTCTCGAGGGTCCCCGAGGCTTCCGCGGCAAGGGTCGCGGCCGCCGTCTCGAGGAACCGGGAGAACTCATGCGTCGCCGAGGCGTCCATCGAGACGCCGCCGTGGCGTTCATACGCTTCCTTAATCGTCGCGAACCAAGGATCATCCGCCGCGATCGCCAAGTCCTTCGCGATCGCCGTGAGGAAGGTTCCGTCGTCGAACTTCGTCGGGTCAACCGTGAAGGACGCTCGCGCGTCGTATTGCCGCTTGAGGTCGATGACCCCCTCGGCCTTCGCGTCCGATGTCGCGTCGCCTTGGATAAGCCGCTCAAGCGCCTCGGATGAAACCTTGACGAAGGACTCGTTCGCGTACGTCGCCGCGCTCGACGCGAGTTTCGCGGCGCTTTCGGAAACGCTTCCCGAGGACGCGCCCCGCAAGCGGCTGATCGCCTCGTAATAGGAGCGGAACTGCCCCGTGTAGTAGTCGGCGTTGTCGAGCTCGGCAAGCGTCAGAAGATTGGCATACCGAGTCTTTGCATCGGCAAGCTTAGCCTTCGCCTCGCCAAGCCGGGTCTTGATCGCGTCAATCGCCGCGTTCTTCCCGTCCAAGGCCCCGTTGATCGCGCTGAGATCGGCGACGGAGGCGCGGTACGCGGCGAGCGCGGCGGTATACCCATCGCACGCCGCCTGATATTCCCGCAATGTTTCCGCCTCGGTCTGCCGAGAGGAGCTCTCGTCGACCGAATAGTCGTAGACCGCCTTCGCGACCGCGAGTTCCTTCCCCCAATAGTCGCTCACCGCTCGGGCCTCTAGGAGCTCGACTTGGTAGGAATCGAGGTATACCGCCTCCCATCCATGCGCGTCGAGCGCCTCGATCGGGCCCGCTATCGTTTGCCCCGACGCATAGCCGCCTGCGGGGATATCCTTTCCCTCGAAAACCACCAACCCATAGCTCTTCGCCAAGTCCTTGTTTTGAGACTCAGCCTCGGCCGCGTACCTCTGGTAAACCGTCTCAACCCAGTAGGTCGCCTGGCTTAATGCCTCCGCGTCGTCGCCCCGCGCGTTGCTCGAAACGGTAAGCGCCCCGGAGATCCGCCCGAGACAATCCTCGACAAGGGCCGAAAGATTCCCGCTCACGGTCGCCTTCTCCGTATCGCTCAACCGTTGATCGAGGGAACCGCGGTAGATCTCATCGGCCTTCACGGTAAGTTTCTCCCGGCAAAAATCGGTGACGGTCCTTTGGTACGCCGCGTAATCCGAAAGCGTACCCGCGCGCGCGCCGCGCGAGACCAATGCCTCGAGCTCCGCGTCCGACGGCATGAACCCCGTGCCCGCCCCGATATAGGCTTGAAGTTCCCGGAGCGCGCGTTCATTCGCGCGCTGAAAGCTTGATTCCGTCGATTCCATCGATTCCGTCGGCCCGTGGTATCCCCATACGTCCTCGGGTTCGTACATCCCGTGCGACGGGCCAAATGAGGCTGAGCCATACGAGCGCGATTCTTGCCTTGATCCCGCGCACGCGAACATCGCGGCGAGAAGCTCCTTTCGGAGCGCGTTCGGCTCCCATGATACCGAGTCGATCGAGAACCCGGCGTTCCCGTCCGTTTTCGAGATCCAATACCCCGCGCTCTCCCGCGCGGTCTTCATCATCTCGAGGGACTGATCGAGCGCGCCGACGGTTACCTCGATTCGCTCGGTGAGGTTGCCCTCGTTCGCCGCGACGCTCGCGTCGAGTTCCATCCGCGCCTCTTTCTGCGCCCGATCGATCTCGGCGAAACGCCGATCATATTGAGCCTCGGCCCGCTCACGAACCGTCTGAAACTCGTCGAGCCAAGCGCTCTCCCGTTCTTGGAGCTCGCGGAGCGCGGCGTTCCATTCGTCGATGCCCGACGCGAGATCCTTTCCCGCCCGCTGTTCCCACTCGACCCGTTGGGCGATGAAATCCTCGCCGGCCTTTTCCCAAAGCGCGAGCCCTTTATCGAGCTCGTCGCGGAAACGCTCCTGCCATTCGTCGCCGTCGATCGGCTCGCCGTTCGCCGTTACCGCGCCCGCCTCGGCGTCGAGCCCGTCCGTGAGGTTCTTAAGCCCCGCCTCGAGCGCGACGCCGGCCTTCCCGACGAGTTCGTCTACGACCGATTCGGCGCCCTTTCCCTCGCTTTCGAGGCGAAGGGAGTACTGGTCCTTGAGCCTCAGGTAGCGGAAGTTTGATTCCTCGAGGGCGAGCATCGCGTCCGCCTCGCGCCTCAGGCTCGCGCCGTAATCCGCGAGCCGCGCCGTTCCAACCGTCTCGAGGTTCGCGCGCGCGCGCGGCGAGAGCCCCGAAAGGAGCTCGGCGAAGGCTTCGGTCGAGCGCGTCTCCCAGTCTGCGATCGCCTGGTCCTCAAGGCCGCGCGCGGAATCCTTCCACGCCTCAACTTCCGTCTCGACCGCAGCGTCGCCCGTATGTTCCCGCTGTATCGGGTCGCCCTCGGCGTCGAGCCGCACGGCGCCCTTGCCGTCGAGCTCGAAGATCGCGGCGAGCGCTGACCGCTTCATCCCGTTTAAAATCCCCGAGAGGTCCGCGTCCCCGTTCGATGCGAAGAACCGGTCCATGAGCCAAGCGGAAAGGCGACGCTCGACGGCATCCTTAATCTCGGACGCGGCTTCCGTTTTCAGCGCCGCGTAGTCGACTCCCGCGTCCGCGAGGAAAAGCATCGCCGACTCCCAACGCGCGATGACCGCCGCTTCACCTGACTCGGAAAGCGCGGTCCATTCGGCCTCCGTTCGCGCCTCGTCCGCGCGGTCTAGATAGCGATCTAGGAGATCGAGATCGGGCTTCGCGTCGGCACCGAAGGCAATGCCCGGCAAGAGCGCAAACATGAGCGCGACCGCAAACATCGCAAAGCGCCCCGCGGAACGCCCGCCCGAGATAGATGACCGCTTTCCCGTTTCTCCCCGCATCGTGAGTCCCCCCCATCGAGGTTCCTCTTACGCGAAACGCGGGCAAAACGGCTAAAAAAGCGCGTACAGGCGATTTCTTTTTTTATTTGTTGACACCGCGCGCGAGCGTGCGCGAGAGTGTCTATATGGCAGCATTCGAACGCATACCGTCGGGAACGGCGGGGCTCGACCGGGTCTTCGACCATATCAGGATCGGGGACAACGTCGTCTGGCAGGTATCGGAGGTCTCGGATTACGCGCTGCTCGCGCGCCGCTTCGGCGAGCGGGCGATCGCCGACGGGAGAAAGCTCGTCTACGTCAGGTTCGCGCCGCACGAGCCGGTCTTCGAGCCCCGCGCGGGGCTCGACATCGTCACGCTCGACCCTTCGGGCGGCTTCGAGCGCTTTACGGTCGAGGTACACCGCGTCGTCGAGGAAGCGGGGAAGGAAGCTTTCTATATATTCGATTGCCTTTCGGTGCTGCAAGAAGCCTGGTCGGCCGACCTGATGATGGGGAACTTCTTTATGGTCACCTGCCCCTACCTCTTCGAGCTCGACACCGTCGCCTGGTTTTGCATCCTTCGCCACCGGCACAGCTACGAGGCAATCGTCCGAATCCGGGAAACGACGCAGATACTCGTCGACCTCTGGCACGGGGACCGCTGCGTCTACCTCCACCCGATCAAGGTGTGGAAGCGCTATTCGGACACGATGTTCTTCCCGCACTGCCTTTCCGCCGAGAACCCCGACGAGGCGCGGCCGTTGACCGACGGCGTGTCGGTGAGCCGCTTTTACGAGATCGCGGGAAAGGAAAGCGACTCGGGCGAGACGCGGAACCTCGATAGCTGGGAACTCTTCTTCATGGACGCGCGGAAGGCGGTAAGCGAAGGCGCGCTTTCGGGAACGGCCGGCGCCGAAGAGGCCCTCGCGCGGAAGATCGCCGAGCGCATCGTCGGGAGCGAGGACCGCATGCTCGCGCTCGTCACCCGGAATTGCTCCGTGCAGGATCTCCTCGCCGTTAAGGACCGCATGATCGGCTCCGGCAAGATCGGCGGCAAAGCCGCGGGAATGGTGGTCGCCCGGCAAATACTCAAGAAACGGTTTCCCGACCTCGAGCGCAGGCTCGAGCCGCACGACTCCTTCTACGTCGGCACCGACGTCTTTTACGCCTACGTCGTCCACAATAAACTCTGGAAGCTCCGCGTCCGCCAGCGCGGCGAGGACGGCTACTACGCGCTCGCCCCCGCGCTCCGCGAGGGAATACTCGAGGGGACCTTCCCCGACGACATCCGCGGCCGCTTTATCCGCATGCTCGAGTATTTCGGCCAAGCCCCGATCATCGCGCGCTCGAGCAGCCTCCTCGAGGATAGCTTCGGCCACGCCTTCGCCGGCAAGTACGAATCGGTGTTCTGCGTCAACGCGGGGAGCCCCGATGACCGCCTCGCCGCGCTCGAGGACGCCGTCAGGCGCGTCTACGCGAGCGCGATGGACCCGTCGGCCCTCGCGTACCGGGAAAAGCGCGGGCTCCGCGACCGGGACGAGCAGATGGCGATCCTCGTCCAGCGCGTCTCGGGCTCGCTTTTCGGCTCGCTTTTCATGCCCGCCGTCGCAGGCGTCGGCTACTCCCGCAACGCGTGGCGCTGGCATCCCGACCTCGATCCGCGCGCGGGCATGGTCAGGCTCGTCATCGGGCTCGGCACGCGAGCCGTCGACCGCACCGCGAGCGACTACCCGCGCCTCGCGAGCCTTGACCGCCCCGACCTCGGGCCCGACGGCCCCGCAGCCGACCCGGCGGAGCATTGCCAACGCTCGGTCGATTGCCTCGACCTCGGCGCGCGCGCCTTCGCGACCAAAACGCTCGAGGAGATCGCGCCTCTGTACCCCGA
>Ga0116170_10003522_pt1 | contig 14584 bp, 11 predicted proteins | sample AD_JPNHW1_MetaG_FD_89797 | JGI IMG/M metagenome (GOLD analysis project Ga0116170, IMG submission 89797) | Active sludge microbial communities of municipal wastewater-treating anaerobic digesters from Japan - AD_JPNHW1_MetaG | ecosystem: Engineered > Bioreactor > Anaerobic > Digestate | place...
CGCGTAAACACGCTTGCCTCCGCCCGGCCCATGGGGTATCGGCCTTGGTGCCGGAGAGAAACCCGTACCAGTCGATACGTCCTGCCTGGATTCTATAGCGATCGGGTCGTCGTCATCAGATATACGATGTAGTAAATCCCCGACGCCAGATGCCACAGCAGCAGAGCCGACCCGGTCACCAGCCGCAGCGTGCCCGTTGCGGTACGGCCTTCCAGGCGTACCCGTCCGTCCGCCAATATGGCACGGCTGTGGAACCAGTTTTGCGCCTCCCGAACAAACAGCGGCAGCGTAAGCGTCCACAGCATCAGCGCGGAGCCCATCATCGCCCAGCTGAAATTACCGTCAGCCGCGCGGCGGCCCGTTTCGGACAGCAGCAGCATCTCCAGAATGCTGATCGCGTCCATCAACAATCCCAGCTGATAGATCGGCTTCCGCCAGATATCGCGTTTTGCGCAGGTGAGCAGCACAAACAGCGGAAACGCACGTGTAAGCAGTACCTGCACCGCCACGCCGCCGGCTTTCTGCCATGTCACCAACAGGATAGCGCTTCCCCCCTGCGCGGCGGAATAAAACCAGAAGTAGTACAGCGATTGCAGCACCATCAGCACCACCGACGGCGCGGCCACGGCGACCATGCGCCAGAAGAACGTGCCATTCTTTGGCCTGCGAATCCACATGACCAGAAAATACAGGCACGCGGCAGGTAAAAACGCCTGCATAAACGTCGGTTTAGCCAGCAAGCTGATTACCAGCAGCGCTGATAACAGCATCGCACGACGCACTGAAATCGTGGTTTTTTCGCCCTCCAAAGGCAGGCGCCGGTGAAAATCCTCCACCGTGTCCGCCACCATCGGCAGGCAGATCAGCATCATCGTCAGCGCGGCAATCTGCGTGGGGCTGTGCCACGTGTTGGGTGAGCCTGCGCCCAGATACACCGTGGGGTTAACAGCCGGCACCAGCACGGCGCTTACCAGACTGAGCGTAAGCCCGCACAGGGCAGGCAACCATCCGTTTTTCCCAAGCAGGCGGGCAGAAATGGCGATCAGCAGCCACACCTCCGCCGCTTTCCACAGCGCGGTTACCAGCGCGGCGCTTGCGGCAAGCGGCAACCCCGTTAACAGTACAGCCGCCACCATCACATGCCAGAGTGGATGCACGACATGGTGCATAAACGAGCGGGGATCGGCAAAATTACCTTCCGACGCCCATGCGGCGTGAATGCTCAGATCGCTGGACGGACGCTGCGCCAACGCGTAAAAAACAGCGAAGGACAGCGCGAACATCAGCGCTGTAATCAACCAATGGGACCAATGATCTCGTTTCGTCATATATTCGCTCCGTAGAATTTGCGACAGGCCCTGTGCTTACCGTCCGGGTCGCAGCGTTTACTGCGCTTCAGCTGAGGTCTGACGGTACACGCTTCCGATCGCGTTTTTATATACCTGCTCATACCCTTCCAACGGTATTTTCAGGTGATCGGTCAAGATCCAGCGGCTCTTCCCCACCGTATCCGCGGTAAACCAGCCGGTTTCCAGGCCGATGCCGGGATGCAGCATCGCAACGGTTTGCAGGTTGAACAGATCGGTGCGCACCGTATTGACAAACGGGTCTGTCGCCGAAGGGTCGTAAGCGACCGCGGCACACAGTTCCTGCGTTTCCGTTGTAAAAGGCTTGGTCACAAAGCGCGCATCATCGCTGTACGCGCCTACCGGCGCGCCGGTCAGCAACACCGCGAGGATTGCCGCGCATCCCGCCAGATACAGCGCGGGCGCCAGCCTGCGCCCCCGGATCAGACAGGCCGATACCACCAGCCACAGGAAGGGGGCCAGCGTGCGATAATCGCTCCAGTCGTTGGTCTCATAGGCGCATACCACAATGGCAAAGGGGATAAACAGCATGGCAAACGCCGCAAGGGTAAACCCGTCAAGCCCCAGTCGCAACCGCAGGCGGCCCTGCGACCGATCCGCGCGCACAAACGAAAGGATCAGGGTCAACGCCATCACGCCGCAGTACAGCCAGCGCTGTAACCCCTCCATCACGCTCGCGGGCTGGTTTACGAAGTAGTCCAGCAGGTTGGCTTTCGCATGGCTCAGGAACATGCGCAGCGCCATCTCCGCCGAACCGGCGCGCAGAAAATTATACAGGAAACCGGACGTAAACGGACAGGCCAGCAAGGCTGAGATGTAGTAAATGAAAAGAGTGCCCAAAAGCGCCGCCAGAAAAGAAAGCCCCATTTTACCGGAAAATTTTGCGTCGCAGGCCACAATGATCAGCGGAATCCACAGCACCGCATAGGTGATGCGGTACGTGCAGCAAACCAGCACCGTAAGGCAGGCAAGAATCAGCGACGGAAGACCCTTCGTGACCGGCGGATGGATGCCCGCCGCGCGGCGCACGTTCCAGAGGCGCGTTACAAACGCCAGATAAAACAGCAGCAGACCGTAATTCGCAAGTTCGGTCATGGAGGTGGCACAGTACAATACCACGGGAGCATACGCCATCAGCGCCAGCGCCATTGTTAACGAGGTACGGGCCTTGGGGCGGTTTAACGCGATAAAGACCACCGCTCCCAGCGAAATCAACAGCGCGTTCGCCATTACAATGCTGGAGAAATCCCAGCCGAACAGCAGGGCATACCAACCGTACAGCAGGATGGGCGTCACGCCGTGCACGCTCAGCGTACCCAGCAGCGCAGTCTGCTCGCCAATACCGTTGTAACCGGTCTGCCCGCCCATATGCAGCCACGAAAACACGCCGCGCCAGTAATCCAGCTCGTCCGTCCATACGGGGTTACTCTGCCAGGCATTGTGCCCCACCGCCAGCGAAACGATCGCCAGTAAAATGAACGGCGTCGCCGCCAGCGCCACCCAGGCGACGATGGTCAGCGCACGGCGCGCGGGTTTCAGCTCATGGAATACAACATTCATTTCTTTGCCCTCTCCATTTAGCGCAGGCCGCCGAGCGGCCCGCCGCTTCACCTTCCCCGGCGAACCGTATCAGTATACCATGGGATAAAGGCGGCGGCAAGTTATCGCGCCTCTCCCTTCCCCCTGTGCCGGAAACCCTTGTTTGGGTTTTGCTTTGTATGGTATACTTTCATGACCGAACATATTTTTGTCTATACGCAAGGGAGAGATTCGTTTGACCTACAGCGCGGAAAACATTCAGGTGCTTGAGGGGCTGGACGCGGTGCGGATGCGCCCGGGCATGTACATCGGCTCCACCGGTTCGCGGGGGCTGCATCATATGCTGTGGGAGATTGTGGATAACGCCGTGGACGAAGCCATGGCAGGCTATGCGCACCATATCGCCGTCACCCTGCACGGGGACGGTTCCGTAAGCGTTCTGGACGACGGCCGCGGCGAACCCGTGGACATCCACCCCACCATGAAAGTTTCCGGTGTGGAAGTGATCTATACCAAGCTGCACGCAGGCGGCAAATTCAACAACGATAATTACCGCTATTCCGGCGGTCTGCACGGCGTGGGCGCCAGCGTGGTGAACGCCCTGTCCTCGTGGCTTACGGTGGACGTATACCGCGATTTCCGGCATTATCAGATGCGGTTTGAAAGTAAATTTGATCCCCAGCTAAAAAAGATCGTGGCAGGCCGGGCCGTAGCGCCGCTTGCGGAAGTGGGCAACACCCGCAAGCGCGGCACGCTGGTGCGTTTTCTGCCGGACGACCGTGTGTTTGAAACCACCGTTTTTAACGGCGAGGCCGTTTCCCGCCGCCTGCGGGAGCTGGCCTACCTGAACAAGGGCCTGTCCATCACCTTTACGGACGAACGGGCCAGCGCCCCCGCAAGGGCCGTGCGCGACGCGGCGGACGAGCTGGACGAAAGCGATACCGACCAGCCGCAGGCCGAAGCCGCCCCCGCCGTAACGCACGCGGGCACGCAGACTTTCTGTTTTGAGGGCGGCATATCCGATTATGTAAAATATCTGAACGCCGATAAGACCCCGCTGTTTGAGGAGCCGATTTATCTGGAGGGCAGCAAGGATGACGTGCTGTTCAGCGCCGCCATCCAGTACACCGACAGCTACACTGAGAACGTGTTTTCCTACGTCAACAACATTCCCACCGGCGAGGGCGGTACGCACGAAACGGGCTTCCGCGCCGCCTACACCAAGGTGATGAATGATTTTGCCCGCCGGCTGGGAATGCTGAAAGACAAGGACGCCAATCTTTCCGGCGACGATTTTCGCGAGGGCATGACCGCCGTGATGTTGGCCATGGTGAAAAACCCGCAGTTTGAAGGGCAGACCAAGGCGCGGCTGGGGAACACCGAAGTACGCCCGGCCGTGGAGGCCATCCTGATCCAGCAGCTGACCGCGTATTTTGAGGACCTGAAGCATCAGGAGCTGGCGCAGCAACTGATCGAAAAAGCCGTTCGCGCGGCACACGTGCGCGATGCTGCCCGCAAAGCGCGCGACGTGGCCCGCACCAAATCCGCGCTGGAAGCCGCGCCACTGGTGGGCAAGCTGTCCAGTTGCACCGGGCGCAAAGCGGAACAGAACGAACTGTTCATCGTGGAGGGCGACAGCGCGGGCGGCAGCGCCAAGCAGGGCCGGGACCGCCGTTTTCAGGCGATTCTGCCGCTGCGCGGCAAACCGCTGAACGCAGAAAAGAAAAGGCTGGATCAGGTGCTGTCCAACGAGGAGTTCCGCTCCATCATCACGGCGCTGGGCACCAATATCGACGAGAGCTTCGACCTGAAAGGGCTGAAGTATCACAAGGTGATCATTCTGAGCGACGCCGATCAGGACGGCGCGCATATCCGCGCGATCCTGCTCACATTTTTTTACCGCTACATGAGGGATCTGATTACCGAAGGACATGTATACATCGGCATGCCGCCGCTATACCGCGTGGCCCGCGGCAACCGGCTGGAATACGCCTACGACGATCTGGAGCTGAAATCGCTTACCAGGGGTTCAAAAAATTACACCATCCAGCGTTACAAGGGCCTGGGCGAGATGAACCCGGAACAGTTATGGTCCACCACCATGGACCCCGCCGCGCGCAAGCTTTTGCAGGTAACCATCGAGGACGCGGCGCAGGTGGAAAAGCGCGTGACCGTGCTGATGGGCGACAAGGTGGAACCCCGGCGCGAATACATCAGCCAGTACGCCAATTTTAACCGTGCGGACAGCTTCACCGAGCTCAGCGAAACCCTGAAAGAGAGGGAAAACCGTGCCTGATCAGTCAAACCGTACGCCCGACATTATTCAGATGCCCATGGAGGAGGTCATGCACAACAGCATGATCCCCTATGCCGAACATATCATTATGGAGCGCGCCATCCCCCGTGTGGAGGACGGCCTGAAACCCGTGCAGCGCCGCATCCTGTACACGATGATGGAATTGAATCTGCTGCCGGAGAACCCGCACCGCAAGTGCGCTCGCATCGTGGGCGACTGCCTTGGTAAATACCACCCCCACGGCGACAGCAGCGTTTACGAATCGCTGGTGCGCATGGCGCAGGATTTCAGCATGCGCGGGCAGCTGGTGGACGGCCACGGCAACTTCGGCTCCATCGACGGCGATTCCGCCGCCGCCATGCGCTACACCGAGGCGCGCATGGCCCCGCTGGCCATGCAGATGCTGCGCGATATTGACAAGGATACCGTGCCCTTCCGCCTCAACTTCGACGATACGCTCAAAGAACCGGACATGCTGCCCGCGCGCTTCCCCAACCTGCTGGTCAACGGCGCCAGCGGCATCGCCATCGGCCTTGCCACCAACATCCCGCCCCACAACCTGCGGGAATGCGTAAACGCCGTGATCGCGCAGATCGACAACCCGGACATCACCGTGGACGAACTGATGCGCATCATGCCCGGCCCGGATTTTCCCACCGGCGGCGTGCTGCTGGACACCGAGGAAATCAAGAACGCCTATATAAGCGGCCGCGGTAAACTTACCCTGCGCGCCCGCACCCATATCGAAGACGGCCCCGCGGGCCGTAAGCTGATTGTGATCACCGAGGTACCCTATCAGGTCAACAAAGCCGCGATGCTGGAAAAAATCCTGAAGCTCAGCGAGGAAAAGAAAGCTGCGCTGGGTGGCATCTACGACATCCGGGACGAAAGCGACCGCACCGGCATGCGCGCCGTGATCGAGGTGCGCAAGGAAGCCGACGCGGAAAAAATCCTCGGCACGCTGCTGAAATACAGCGATTTGCAGGTCACCTTCGGCGTGAACATGGTCGCCATCGCGGATGCCAAACCCCGTTTAATGAGCCTGCGCCGGGTGCTTCGTTACTACATCAGACACCAGCGAAACGTTGTGGCGGCCCGCACGCAGTACGAGCTGGACCGCGCCAAAGCACGCGCACATATTCTGGCTGGGCTGATGATCGCGGTGGACAATCTGGACGAGATTATCGCCCTGATCCGCCGCAGCAAAACCCCCAAGGAAGCCAAGGAAGGGTTGATCGCGGGTTTCGATCTGGACGACGTACAGGCTCAGGCGATTCTTGACCTGCGTCTGCAGCGCCTGACCGGGCTGGAAATTGATATTCTGCGCAAAGAATACGCCGATCTGCTCAAGCTGATCGAAAAGCTGGAAGCGATTCTGGCCGACGAGCGGAAGCTGATGAAAGTCGTGAAGGACGAGCTGAAAGAAGTCGCCGAAAAGTACGGCGACGACCGCCGCACGTCCATCGAACATCCGGATCGCGTGGTGGAAGCCGCCGCGCCGGAAACGGAGCACATTGCCGAAATCGCCACCGTCACCTTCACCCGCGCAGGGTATCTGCGGCGCATGTATCCGAAATTCTACCAGAAGCTTCCGCCTGTCGGCGCGGAGAACAACAACTGGGACGATCTGCCCCTGTGGCGGTTCGATACCGATACCGACCGGACGCTTTACCTGTTTACCAGCCTGGGCAACTGTTACCAGCTCGGCGTGGACACCCTGCCGGAAAGCAACAAGCCCACGCAGCGCGGATCGCTCTTAACGGGCGTAATTCTGGGCATTGAGGCCAACGAAACACCCGCACAGATGCTTTGCCATACGCCGGAGGAGCTGAAGGCCGGGCCGGATCTGCTGTTTGTTACCAGCGGAGGAATGCTCAAGCGCACCTCTGCCGCCGAATACGACGTGCGCCGCCAGAAAGTCGCCGCAGTCAATCTGCGCCCGGGCGACCGGCTGTTAACCGTGCTGCCTTTAAACCCCGCGCTGGACCTGCTGCTGATCAGCCGCAAGGGCCTGAGCATCCGAATCCACACAGACAGCCTGCCCGTGATGGGCCGCGCCACTTCCGGCGTGAAGGGGATGTCGCTGGAGCCCGGCGACGAAGTGATCTTCGCTGCGCAATCCGCCCCGGACGGCCAGATTCTGCTGGTGACCGAGCGCGGTTTTGCCAAGCGCGTGCTGTTTATGGACTTTGATCCGCAGGCGCGGGCGGGAAAAGGCGTGAAAGCCTTCTACTTCAACCGCAGCAACGGGGCGGCCCTCGCGGGTGCGCTGCTGCTGGACGATCCCGGCCAGAACGTGCTGGTACTGCAAAAGAAAAGCCCTCCCACGGTGCTGCCTGTCGGGCAGGTTTCCCCGCAGGGCAAGCAGGATAAGGGCATGCCCTGCGTGATGGCGCTGCTGGATGATGTGGTTACCGGCGTGCTGCCGTTAGCTCCCGCCGCCAACGAGCCGTCGGACGACGCGGAAGAACCGCGGTAAAACCGTAAGGTAAAGTTTTCACAGATACACCGGTTCGCGCATTACAGCAGCCATGCACAACCGAAAGAGCCGCCCCCCTCCCACGCGGATCGCGTTGGGTGCGGGGGCGGCTTTATAAGGGAGAAAGGTTGTGCGGGTTCCTTCCGCGTTTATAAAGCATCGTACGTGCGGCGACATTTGCCCGCAGGTATTAGCGGGCTTACACAGGAGTCATAGATTACAGCGTAATCCAGTACCGCTCCATCGGTTGATTTTTCTCCGCGCAGAAACGGGTATCTTCGTACACTCCGCCGTTTGCGAGAATGGTACGACGGCTGGCCTCGTTATCCGTCCGGCAAGTGAGAAGCACCCGGGAATAACCACGCTCCCGGCAGACGGCAAGACAGTCGGCCAGCATCGCTTTAGCGTAGCCCTTCCGCCATTCCGAAGGGCGCACGGAGTAACCGATATTCCCGCCGTAGTTCAGCAGATCCTCATTCAATTCCCGGCGCAGTTGGATCATCTCGACGACCCGACCGTCCCCAATCCGTACGTACAGGTATTGATCGGCTGGAACAAGTCCCTCCGGAGTTGTTTCTCGTTTTTCCATCCGGCGGTTCTGCGCCAGCCACAAGGGCACGTCGGCGCTGCTGCGGAGATCTCCCATGCCGTTCAGGGGAACGCCCGCGGCGACCGTTTCTTCGCGATAGGACAGGATTTCCCTTTCAAAACTCAGGTCCGGTTTCACCAGCCTGCACGGTTCCATATGCGACCCTCTCCTTTGCCCGTGGATATAAAAAAGGAAGGCAACCGCCTTCCCTCTTATTTGTGCTTTCAGCTTTTTCAGGCCTGAGCGGCTTTCGCCAACTGCTTTGCCAGACGAGCCTTTTTGCGGTTCGCGGTATTCTTGGGGATAATGCCCTTAGCGGTGGCCTTATCGATAGCGGAGGTGGTCACGCTGTATTGCGCGCCGGCGTTCGCGGGGTTCGCCAAAAGCTCCGCGTCAAACTTCTTAATCGCAGTTTTTACCTTGGTTTTCACGATACGATTCCGAAGGTTCTTCTTCTCGCTGACCTTCACGCGTTTAATGGCGGATTTGATGTTAGGCAACGTTCTTCACCTCCTTGGTTTCATAAATCGCAAGGTTGATTGTACCATGCCGCCGTATAAAAAGCAAGCGCAAATTTGCGGAAACTTCCTTTTGTGTCCCCGAAGCCCCGATCTACTTCTCCAGCCCGGTATAGGCGGGCACCTGCGCCGACTTGCCCAGCGCGATCAGCCCGGACACGCTCCGCCCGCTTTTTACGATTCCCTTGGGGTTGGTGGTATCCAGTTTCTTGCCCATAAACAGAATACAGCACGTTTTCCCACCGTCCAGATTCTGGGCTTCCGTGGCCCCCAGTGCCTGCATCCTTTCAGCGAGCCATTCCACGCCCACGCCACGGCTGGCTTTTTCGCGTCCTTCCACCGACAACACAATATAATGGCGCGGGCCGATCATGCCGATGGCGGAACGCGGTTCCCGCGTTGTGAAATCCTTTTTAAGCAGCGGGTTTTTCTCGCCGTCGCGCACCAGCCACGGGCCGAAACTGAGCACCGTCTGCGCGCCCAAATCCAGGTATTGCTGCGCCGTCAGTTCCGCGCTCTGGTACACGCGCATGGTTCCGTCCGCGAAGAAAGCGGCGGTATCCAGCGTGGGCCACCCAAGATTGCCGTTCTCGCTGGTTTTTTCATACAAAATTTTCCCGTTGCGAATAATCACGCCGGATTTTTTACGGTTATACAGGCGATAACCGAACTGATCATCATTGATGGCGAATACCGCGCCGTTGTCCCGGGCGAGCTTTTCCGGATAAGAGAAGCCTTTGCCGGGTTTTTCAGTATTCGATGTAAGAAACTGCAGCGGCGACTGCTCCGAAAACTGCAAATCCGCCTCATACCAGAGAATGGTGTTCTCCGTATCTTCGTGGCGGGTGATTTCAATGCGTACGCCCTGCGCCTTGCTCTGGTAGAACCAGTAGCCGTTATCATTATCCTGGGTAACGGTTTCATCAGTGCCTGCCACCGTATCGGTTGCGGCTTGCGTCGCGGGTGCGCCGGTATTTTCGGCTGCCGCGTTGTACCCGTCCGATAAAAACAGCGACAATACAAGCACGACGGCCGCCATTCGCCTGATCCATCCACTCCGTTTCATGTCCGCGCCTCCCAACCGTACCCTATCTTGCCCCGGTAAAATGGAAAAGTCAAGGGACGGTTTTTGGCAACCCGTTCCTTTTTATCACATTTTACAAATGTTGCGTTTGCTTATCCAGTCCGTCTCCGCGCCCTTTCATACGCAATTTACCTGTGCGGATTGACTCGTAGCCCGCGTCGCCCTATAATAGAACAGAATCGGTAGGCGCGCGTGCGCGCAAGAAGGAGCTTTCCATGGACGCTACGGCGGTTTCCGGCGCCTGGAAGAGAAAACTGTGGCTGGGCGCCGCGCTGGTGGCGCTTGGGGGCCTTTGTTACGGTTACTTCCCTTTATCACCGCTGTTCTCCCTGCTGCTTCCGCTGGCGGTATGCCCCCTGTATCAGCGGGGCGAGTTTTGGCCGGCGCTGCTTCTTCCTTTGATCCCGGCGGCAGCGTTTCTCGCCCGCGGCGGCGATATGGGGATCGGCCTGCTCCTTCCGCTCTACTCCTGTCTTGGCCTGTTGCTGGTTGCAATCGGCAAGCGGCGGCGGTGGGGGCTGCACGCGGAAGCCGCCGTGCTGATCGCGGCATGCGCGGTTACTTCGCTCGCGTTGCTTACCCGGTTGAGTCTGCTGCTGGGCGGCCCGCTGTATACCAGCCTGTCGGAATCCGTGATCGGTACGCTGCAAAATTCTCTGATGAGGGGGAGCATTCTTTACCGGTTAACCTCCCTTGGCATCCTGTCGGTACCCAGCGCTTATGCGGGCAGTACAGCTTTCCAACTGGGCGATTACGTATTGATGAACCCGGGGTTGGAAAAGGAGCTGCTCAATATGCTCCGACTCCGGCTCAGCGAGGGCCTGACCAGCTGGATTCCTTCGCTGCTGGTACACAGCTCGGCGCTGATCGGCCTGTTCTCAGCGCTTTTCGCCGCCAAAGCGTCGGCGCGCCGCGCAGGCGACATGTCGCAGGCGCCACAGTTCCGCGATCTCCGGCTGACGAAAACAGAACAGGGCTATATGCTGCTGTTATGCGTCGTCACCCTGTTCACCGGCTTTATTGATGACGCTTTCCTGTCGCAACTGTCTGCGCTGACCTATGCCGCGTTCGCTGCGATCTGTCAGTTGTTGGGAGCGGCGGTGCTTGTGACCCTGTTATCGAAACGGCACCCGGAACGGGCAGGGCTCTACGGTTTTCTGGCGGGTCTGCTTTACCTGGTGTTCCCACTTGTGCTGTTTCTGTTAGGCATGCTCGATCAGTTTTTGCCCCTCAGGCCGGAAACCCCAAATCATCAGGAGGAGGAATAAACCATGAAAGTTATTCTGCTGTGCGACGTGAAAGGCACCGGGAAAAAAAGTGAAATTCTCAATGTGTCCGACGGGTTTGCCCGCAACTACCTGTTCCCCCGCAAATGGGCCATGGAGGCGACTCCCGCCGCCGTGAAGGAAGTGGAGCGCAAGCACGCGCTGGAAGAAAAAATGGAAGCCGACCGGCGTGAGGAAGCCCTGAAAAAAGCAGAAGCGCTGAAGGGCAAACAAATCCAGATTGCCGCCAAATGCGGCGAAAAAGGCCGTCTGTACGGAAGCATCACCACCCAGGAGGTGGCGGACGCGTTGAAGGAGCAGCACGGCGTGGAAGTAGACAAGCGGAAAATCGAATGCGAACCCATCCGCCAGACCGGTGAGTACGACGCGACCGTATGGGTCTACAGCGGCATCACCGTGAAGATGAAGGTGCTCGTCTCCCCCGCCGCTGGCAAGTAAAGCCCGGCGCGGCCAGCAAAAACCAACGGAAGGAGGCGGGTTTGCATGGACGATCAGGAATTGCTTCGCACAACGCCCCCCAACAGCGTGGACGCGGAACGTTCGGTGCTGGGCGCGGTGCTGCAGGATTCCGGTGTGGCGACCGTCGTATTTGAAACCCTGATGCCGGACGATTTTTACGCCCCCGAGCACCGGGAAATTTTTGATGCCATGCGCACGCTGTACATCGCCGCCTCCCCCATCGACGTGATGACCGTTTCCAACGAGTTGACCCGTCGCGGTACGCTGGAGGGCGTGGGCGGCACGGCCTATCTGCTGGAAGCGTACCGTTACGTGCCCACCACCGCCAATACCCGCTCCTACATGCAGATTGTGCAGGAGAAAAGCACGCTCCGCAAGCTGATCGGCGCCTGCCGACGGATTGAGGAGCAGTGCCAGAGCCAGATGGACCCGCTGGACGTGGTACTGCGCACCGCTGAGCGCTCCATATTCGAAATCGTAATGAAGCGCGCCGGCATGGACGCACTGCAGCCGTTGAACGCCGTGCTGGTGCAAACCTTCGATAAAATCGAAGAGATGAGCCGCCTCAAAGGCAAGCTAGCGGGCGTACCTACAGGCCTGTACGATCTGGATCGGATGCTGACGGGCCTGCACGGGGGAGAGCTGGTCATCGCGGGCGCGCGCCCAGCCATGGGAAAAACCGCGCTTGCGCTTTCCATCGCCCATTTTGCGGCGACCAAAACCAGAAAGTGCGTCGCCGTTTTCAGCCTGGAAATGCCCCGCGAACAGATTGGCATGCGTATATTAAGCAACGCGTCCAGCATCAACATGCAGCGCATCCGCAACGGCATGCTGAGCGATGACGAATGGATGAAGCTGGGCGACAGCCTGAATAAGCTCAGTTCCTGCCGCATCTTTATAGACGATACCTCGGGCCTTACCCCTTCCCAGATTCGCAGCCGGGCACGCCGACTGATGATGGAGCAGGGGCTGGACCTGATCGTGGTGGACTACCTCGGCTTGATGAACGCCGACCGGCGCGTGGAGAACCGTCAGCTGGAAGTAAGCGAAATCAGCCGCGGGTTAAAATCCATGGCGCTGGAGCTGCGCGTGCCGGTACTGGCCTGCGCGCAGCTGGCGCGCGCCAATACCGCCCGCGCCGACAAGCGCCCGCAGCTGAGTGATCTGCGTGATTCCGGCAGTATCGAGCAGGACGCCGACGTGGTGCTTTTTATCCACCGCGAAGGCTACTACCAGACCGCCGGTCAGGAGGGCGACAAGGCCGACGACACAGCGGGCGAAGTGATCGTGGCCAAGCAGCGTAACGGCCCGGTCGGCACCGTGAACGTGGAATGGCAGGCCGAGTTCGCACGCTATGTAAACCTGCCCGGTACGCGCGTACCGCTGTACGCGGATGACATTCAGGAATGAGGATCGCAAATGCAGCAGGACCCGATCGCAACCATAGCAAAGGACACCAAGTTTGAAGGCTTTCTGCTGGTGCGAGCCAGCGACCAGCGCACCGGCAGCAACGGCGGAAAATACCTCGACATGACGCTGGCGGATCGCACCGGCGAAGTGAACGCGAAATTATGGGATGGCACTGTGCCTCCGCCCGCTCCCGGCAGCGTGGTAAAGGTGCGGGGTACGACGCTGGAATACAACGGCCGCCTGCAGCTGCGGATTGAAAAACTGCGCGCGCCGGAGGAAGCGGACGACATCGACATGACGGTGCTCACCCCCTGCGCCCCCGAAGCCCCGGAAGACATGCTGGCGGAGATTGAGCGCGCGGTATCGGAAATCCGCAGCGAACCGCTGCGCCGAATCGTAACGGAAATGCTGGAACGTGCGCACGACCGGCTGATGTACTTCCCGGCCGCGCAGCGCATCCATCACGCGGAACGCAGCGGTCTTTTACATCACACCGTCGGGATGCTCCGGCTCGCAAAGGCCGTTCTATCCGTGTACCCCCAGTTGAATCCCGATCTGGTGCTGGCAGGCGTGGTGGTGCACGACCTGTGTAAAACCGAGGAAATGGACAGCGATACGCTGGGCGTCGTCCGGGATTACACAGAGGATGGGCTTCTGTTGGGCCATATCATTCTTGGCGTTACGCGCATATCGGAAGCGGCACGGGCTGTGGGCGTAACGGGCGAACCCGTAACTCTGCTGGAACATATGATGCTCAGCCATCACGGCGAAGAAGCTTACGGCAGCCCCCGCAAGCCGATGTTTCCGGAAGCCGAAGCCCTGCACTGGATTGATTTGATGGACGCGCGCATGAACGAGATGGGCGCGGCGCTGGAAAAACTGCCGCAGGGCGTATTCAGCGAAAAAATCTGGTCGCTGGAAAGGCGCCTGTACCACCCCCGCTACGACGAGCTGACCCCGGAAGGTTGACGCTTTTCCGGCAAGATGATACAATGGCCTTGCCAATCGATATAGGATTTGCCAGCGTTTACAAAGGATCGCCCCGCGATCTCCTATCCATACAGAATCGGAGGGAACACGTATGAAGCGAAAATGGCTTGCGGCCCTGTGCCTGCTGTGCGCAGCCGCGATGCTTACCGCCTGCAGCGGCGGCGGGCAGCCGCAGAGCAATCAGGTCTTTACGGAAGTCACGCAGTACCTTGGCCCTACGGCCACGGCAACGGAAACCCCGGTTCCGGTGAATACGGATCTGACGGGCGTAAGCGACGGAACCCCTGTGGATACGGGAGACGGCAGTATCTTCTCCCAGAATCCGTATGTGGCCGCAAATGCCGATAATCAGGACTTTACCCCGCAGGACGCCATGAACGAAGAGGCCGGTCAGGCGGATGATACCGTTGCGACCGATGCCCCATCAGATCAAACCGGCGCGCTTGTTTATGGGCAGGATACAACTGCCGATTCGACTGTGTATCCATATGCGGGCAGCTCCCCCATACCGCTCGATCCGATTGACGCTCCTACCCCCACGCCTCGCCCGACGCTGACCTTCACTTA
>Ga0116170_10003526_pt1 | contig 14575 bp, 13 predicted proteins | sample AD_JPNHW1_MetaG_FD_89797 | JGI IMG/M metagenome (GOLD analysis project Ga0116170, IMG submission 89797) | Active sludge microbial communities of municipal wastewater-treating anaerobic digesters from Japan - AD_JPNHW1_MetaG | ecosystem: Engineered > Bioreactor > Anaerobic > Digestate | place...
ATGCCGGGCATTTCGTGGCCGAGGAGAAGCCGGCGGAACTGGCCCGGGAGATGCGGGCTCTGTTGGACAGGGTCCAAAATCCTTAGTGAACCGCAACGGAGAACCGGATCGCGGGGGCGTGTCTCGTGCCGGACGGGGTCTGGTGTCCGAGGTCCCTCCTGCGCCGGCGAGGGGTACCGGTGCCGGGCAATTACGGGTTATGCTCCGGGACAAGGGACGTTTGCGGCAGCAGGGGGCCGGTCATGCCGGTGCCTGCACCGTGACCCGGGCGGCAAGGAGCACGAGGAGTTGCACGATGACCGCATTCAGCACTGCCGTACCGATGATGATGGGAAGGTATGCCGCCATAAATGTCTCGAAATTACCGAACCGGGAGAGGATGGTCCCGAAGATGAAGACCGAGGCGACTGCGACAAACGCACAGCCGCTCACCAGCGTGGCGGAAAATGCCGTGAAGAGCGGGGCGGTGCCTCCTCTGTCCCGGTAGGACCCGTAAACAAAATAGCATGCGTACGCGCCCGCCGGTCCGCTGACCAGGTTTGCCCACGGCAGGATGGAGCCGGGGATGTGCATGGACAAAAAACCGCCGGCGATACCGATACATAACGCCTCGTGGATCTTCGGCCGGATGAGGATGATCCCCAGGCAGAAGAACGCGGTGATCACGTCCGGCGTGAGCAGCAGGCCGAGCGGGGAGATGAAATACTGCAGGAGCGTGCCTGCCAAAAGCAGGACTGCAATAAGGAGAACATCCCGTGAATTCACCGGTATCGCGCTCCCGCGGATCAGAGGATCTTCTTGCCGGGTTCCGCTCCGGGCACGACGCTGTAGACACCCGTGATCTTCATGACCACGGCGCCCTTCGGCTTCAGGCTGGGCCGGAGCTCCTTCATCCATGCAATATCCTTCTGCCAGATCTCGCCATCGGTGTGAACGGTTACCCCGCCCTTGATCTGGAAGCCGCCCTTCTCCCCCCACCAGGATATGGCTGCCTTCGGGTTCTCCTGCATGTTTGCGAGCGTCTTGTTGAAGAACTGGTCCGAGATGAGCAGCGTTGCATCGTCCAGGACCCTGAACGCTGCTATCGGGACGACGTTGGGCGTCCGGTCCCCTGAAGACGTTGCGAGAAACGCCAGCTTCGCGGCTGCAAGTGATTCCTTGATCTCACCGGTAAGGGTTACCATCGTGATTCTCCGTATGCAGTATTAACACGGGATCTTCTTATCGGTTTTCCACTGCCGGTCTGACGGGACGGGCCGGCCGGTTCCGGAAGGAAACCGGGCAGGGCATGCCGGTCCGGGTATGTTTTCAGACCGGGGGTACCGGGACGACAAGGAAGGTGGTAGGGCCGTCACTGACATTCCTGGTCACGTGCCCCCTGCCGGAGGTATCCTCCAGCAGGACGAGATCCCCCGGTCCGAACCGCCGGACCGTCCCGTCGGTCGTATTCATCTCCACTGCCCCTGAAAGGAGGGCCAGGAACTGCCGGGCGGGACACGGGTGCCAGTCGCCAATCCAGCCGGGCTGGAACGTATAGAAGCGGTACTTCGATGCGGGATTATCTTCGGACACGTAAAACGGGGCAGCGGGCGGTGCCCCGCATGCGAGCTTCTGTCCGACCGTTACGGTATCAAAGTGCGAGCCGCCCTGTGCATCCGCGTAGATCCGGTGATACTGCACCGTACCGGGGCCGGGCGGGAGTTTGCTGGTCATGGTTCATTATCCTCCGTACAATGCGGGATGGGGATGTAATTTCCCGGTGAGTACAAACAGAAGGATGACGGATAAAGATTCCGACCCGGTTCCGGATATTTTTTTTATCAGGCATACCGGAAACGTCACGGGTGGTAAAGTATGGCGCGACCTGCCCGGTTTGTTCCCAAAAAAAATCCGTTCTCCTTTTTTCAACCGGATCGCTGTTGAAAAGAGGGTCACTGCAACGACATCCCAGCGGGCGGGGAGGATATACCGGGACCTGTAAAACGCGATCCCTGGTTTTGCCAGACACGGTCTTTTGGCGCCGGCACGGGAACGGACGGTTTTTTTGGCCAGGGCGCATAAATAAAGGCCGCGTCTTCAAAATAATTATATAAAAAATTTATGCAATGCAAACATTGAATGCAAATATTTATTATATAGCAATAAATTATAAAGCGTTCGGCTGCATCTGAACCTGTGCCGGACACGGCCCTGAATTATCTCCTTGCAGGACATTGCCGGTGCAGGTTTTTCTGCAGCTGAGACCGGTGACTGTAAAAACAGTCCGGAGGACGGTAATCCCCGGCAATGGGATTGAAATCCGTAACGGGGATTACTCCTGAACAAAAATGCACAAAGGAGGTCTGTATGAACAAAATTGATGAGATAATCGGAAAACTGCGAAAGCAGGATCCAAAAGTCGTTTTCACGGTTCATCCGGAACAGGCTGCAATAACCCTCCTGCAGGGAAAACTTGCTGCGCCGGTGAAGGTGGAAGAACTGAAAAAAGACCCGCACGGGCTTGCGCGCCGGTTCTTCCAGGAAAAAAAAGGAATCCTGGGAGCAATCGATGAACGCGAAGATCTGGTCAATGAAAAAGCGGCAACGGACCGGAGCGGGAGAACCCACGTGACGTTCGCCCAGAAATATGCCGATGCCACGGTCTTGGGAGCAAAGGCGTCGGTCCACTATGCGGCAGATGGTTCTGCCTACCTCATGATGTCGACCCTGGCGTACGGTATCGACCTGCCAAAGAAACCGAAAGTAACCGCTGCCGATGCCATGAAACCCGTGCTGGAAGTTGCAGGGAAGAGTGCCAAGGTATTCCGGGGCATGAAGGCCGATCTTCTGGTGGTTGATGCAAAGATCGTTCACCGGGAGGCAGAGGGGCAGAAGTATTATCTCTGCTGGAATATCCCGGTCCTCACGTCGCCGGACAGCCGCATGCCGCCTTCCAGCTTCCTGGTGGATGCGCTTACCGGAAAGATCCTCTTGCACTACCCGGCAATCCGGCGCGGGGCCGGGACCGGCTATTATTCTCACGGGGCATCGGTCATATCCGAGGCATCGGGAGCCACATTCCGGCTCCGGGACACCGTGACCTCCGCGGGATGGGCACTGCCTGCCGGTGAAACACATCCGGCGGTTGAAACGTACGACGATGCAAATGCCAACAGTTATACCAAGCACGACTATTCCGAAGATCCTGACGATACCTGGAATAACGGCGGGGCACCCCTGGCACACCGCTATGACAACCAGGGCGCGGAGGTCGATATCCACCGGTACCTGGGGTATGTCCTGAATTATTACTGGGTGACCCACGGGCGGAACAGTATAGACGATAACGGGATGGCAGTCAGGGGCCATGCCCATAACATGTACGATCCGCTCAACACCGGCATGCCGGACAATGCATTCTGGTGGGGCTGGCCATCGGAGATCTATGTCGGCGACGGTTCCGGTGCCCTCCCCGGCTACGATTACCTGTGCCCGCTCGAGGTGATGGGACACGAGTATACCCACGGCATCAACGACAAGTGCGGGATCCTTGCAACCTATGACGGGGAGATCGGCGCCCTGGACGAGGCCCTCGCCGATATCGGCGGCGCCCTGATCGCTTCCGATTACCCGGCGGAAGACCCGGCACCGTGGAACGTGGGGGAGCAGTGCGACCTGCATGTCCCCAAGCGCGGGCGCAACATGGCCGACCCGAGCCGCGACGGTCTCGGGGTTGTGCACTATGATGCAACCAACAATACCACCAAGTACAACAGCGCGGTCAACGGTTACTATCCGGACCATTACAGCATCCGCTACACGGGTCCCAATGACAACCATGGCGTCCACATCAACTGCACCATTGTCACCCATGCCCTCTACCTCATGATCAACGGGGGGACCAACCGCATCTCCGGCATGACGGTTGCCGGTATCGGCATAACGCCCGTGGAGCAGATGATCTATGCAGCCGTTGCCCTGCCCGGGTATCTCACTGCAACGTCCGTGTTTGCCGATTTCCGGACGGCATTCATTGTCGCCTGCCAGACGCTCTTTGCAGACAACCTCGATTACCTCGCCACGGTCAAGGGGGCGTTCACTGCCGTGGGTATCGGCTCCGACATCTATATCCGCGACACGCTTACCGACCAGGGCGTGGAACCGGCAGCAACCCTCAGCTGCATGAGCCCCGACATCATCGTCCGGCAGCAAAAGGCCGATGCGGCAACCCTTGCCCAGATCCAGGACCTGACAAATGGTTCCCTGGGAGAGAATATCCGGTACGGTACCGATGACCACTATATCTACTTCCGGCTCCAGAACCGGGGATCCGCGGAATCAAGCGGTACGTTCCGGCTGTTCATCTCGCCGGTCTCGACCTTCCCCACACCGGCAAGCTGGACACAGGTCGGCACGTTCAACTTCCCCTCCATTGCTGCCGGGGAATCCTGGGTCCCGCCCACCAACAACGACTGCATCACCATGCCGGGAACCATGATCACCACGCTGGGGGAGGGGCACTTCTGTTTCATCGGCATTGTTGAAACCGCTGCCGACCCCGCGCCCGACCGGATGCAGATCACTACCACCGCGGAATTCCATGATTTTATCCGGAAGAGCAATAACTATGCCTGGCGGAACTGCGATATCGCAACGGTCACCCCCAACCGGATGGGAACGTATGATCCGGTTGAACGCAGGTTCGAGATCCGGGGATTCAACCGGCAGGTGCAGTTCCGGGAGCTCGAGGTGGATACCCGCGATCTCCCGGCCGGCACCAGGGTCGCCGTGTGGCTCCCGGCAGTGAAAGTGATGGGGATGAAAGCCAGCGAGGCCCGGCTCCTGGAGACGCTTGCTGTAACAAAAGTTGCCGACGCCCTTATGGAACCCATGGCTGCCAGGACACGGGTACTGCATCCGGCAGCACCGGCACTGGCCGTTACCGCACCGGCAACGGCCGCGGCAACCCGGCCAATGGCTGCCGCTGCACCTGCGGCAGAAGCAGCGGAACTGCGTCTGCCGATCTATGAGCTGGTCAGGGAAACCCCCAAAGCCCTGATCCCCGCAGGGATCAAGAAACCCGAACTCACGAAGTGGCGTGCACTGACCATTGAGGCAGGCAGGGTTGTGCGACTTCACAACCTCGCCATGCCCAGGGAAGACAAGATCGCTGTCCCCTTTGTTGTACAGTTCCCGCCGAACCTGGGTTACCGCAATGTGACCCTGGCATTCCGCGAACGGGAGACCGGAGGTACCCTTGGCCAGATGAGCTATGTGTTCCAGATACGGCCGTGACGGTCCAAAAAATCTTTCCCTTTTTTTACCCTCTGGCAGGGATTGTACGGAACAATCAACGGGGCGGTGACGTGCCGGGAGCGGATCCGATCACGGGCGGGTCTCTCCCTCCCGGCCCCGGTGGATCGCCCTGCGGGACAGCCGGTTTCTGCGGCAAAAAAACCTTGCCCATCATCACGAGGTCCACGCAGGAATCTCCGATCCGGAACGCCTGTTTTTTTGCCCCCTCCCGTAAATATCCCAGCCGCTCGTACAGCCGGATGGCATCCGGATTTGTCGCTGCCACCATGCACTCCATGCGGAGATACCCCCGGCTGCGGGCTTCCTGTTCCAGGAACCTTATTGCCCGGGTACCGATCCCCCTTCCCCAGAAGGACGGTTCGATATACAGAAAAAATGTCGCAGCATGGGAAAGCCGGGTTCCACCGGGCTGCGAGTAAAAACCGGCTCCGCCGATGATACGGCCATCCGCGTGGATGCCCCACAGGGACATGATGCCGGTCTGTATGCAGGACCATAACGCATACGTTGTTTCCATGGGAACCGGCGGGACCGTCTCAAAGTGGTTGGCTATCTCCGGAATGTTCGAGAGTTCATTGATCCGGGGAAGGTCCGCCTCCTGCACGGGAATAAACTGTACCGGCAGGGAGAATGCATCAACAACCATGAGAGAAAAGGGAGCGGGAAGACGATAAAGGTACAAGCCCGGACCCTGCGGGCAGCCGTGACCGGAATATTTCCCTGCATCCTCCGGGGGTGCACCGGGTCCTGGTGCCGGGGAACCGGCAGGTAACGCCCGCCGGCACGCGATCCCCGGGATGTTCCCGTACATTATTCCGTGTCGTCGTCATCGCAGCTGAAGAGATCCTCGATCGTGGTATTCAGCGCACGTGCGGTCCGGCAGGCAAGTTTCAGCGAGGGATTGTAGGTCCCTTTTTCCAGAAACACGATGGTCATGCGGGAGACCCCCACCCTGTCGGCAAGATCCTGCTGGGTAAGGTTATACCGTGCCCGTAATTCCCTGATCTTCGTCTTCATCCAGAGGTCCACCCCCGTATCCGGCCGCGGTCATGCGATCAGCACCCGATCCTGTCCATGCGGTAACTGGAGACCCCTTTCACGAGGACCCCTCCCAAGAGTGCAAGGACCATGAACCAGTTCAGGGAAAGTTCATGGTTCATGCCGCTGAGAGCAAGGTCGTACACGATCCCTGCTGCCAGGACCAGGACCATGAACCATGCCGCGTTCCGCTCGGCAATTGCCTCGTTTTTGTATTCCCGCTCATCCTTCTTGATGGTCACCATGAGGGGCAGGAGATCCAGTGCAACAAATGCCCCCCATATCACCGTTCCTGCGGTCCTGACCTGAAAATCCAGGTCGGGTATGGCCAGGAAGATCGCCAGCGGTACAATGATTGCCAGGGTATAGGCCCAGCCCTGCCAGCTCCGGGGCGTTACGCCCCAGCCGGAATATTTCCTCCGTCCAAACCATTCGGGTTTTGCTATCATTCCATTTCCTCAGGATAATTATTTCACGCTTTTTGTTTATTAAACTAATCATAATGATTAATTTAGGGATCATTCCGGGAATCATTCCCGGATAACCGGCAGTACGGGGCTTCATGCCGGAAAAATTGCGACCGGCAAAACCCTGGGCTGCTGACGGCAGGGCCGGGAAAAAATACCGTTTTTTTCTTAAGGTGTCAGGACTCGTGGCCGTGAACGATCACCGGCCCACTCTCCGGCAGCAAACAGCCGCCGGTGCCGGTTGCACCGTGTTTTTTACTCTCCCGTACGGGAATGCTATTTATGGAATTCCGCTGTAGTCTCTGGTATGACGGTATCCCGAAATTCCGGTCCGGAGCGGCTTGACGCGATCAACCAGATCGTGCAGGGAGGCCTTGACGGGGCAGGGACGGAGGCGATCCTTTCCCTGATCGGCATCCCCCCGCCCGGCACCAGGTTCCTTGCGGAGATGAAGATCTACAGCCAGTACCTTCCCAAATCCGAAGAGATGATCTTTTCAAACGAGCAGAAACTCCTCCATTTTCTCTGGGATGCGTTCGAGCGTACGCCCGTTTCCGTTGCCGCGGACTTTGCGATCCCGTTCCGCCGGATCCTTGCAAAAAAACTCTTCCGGAAATGCGGTAAGAACTTCTGCGCCGAGGCAAATATCCGCTTCAACTTCGGGCAGGCGATCTCCGCAGGCGACAATATCTTCATCAACTGCGGGACATTCCTCGACACCAAGGGCGGGCTTTTTATCGGCGATTCGGTCGGCATCGGGGAGTTCGTCCGCATTTTCACCCACACCCACTCCGAGTCCGACCATGCCGAGCGCACCTATGCCCCGGTCATTATCGGGGATTATGCCAAGGTATACTCCAATGCCATGATCTTTCCCGGCGTCACGATCGGGGAGCAGGCTATCGTTGCCGGGGGTGCCGTGGTAACCAGGGATGTCCCTCCAGGTACCCTTGTTGCCGGGGTCCCGGCCCGGGTGATCCGTCCGCGGAAGAACGAAGGGCGGGTGCGCGAAGAGCTGAACCACGTCTGGCTGAACCGCGGGGCATTCCAGGACGAATGAACAAAAAAACGGTTGCGGGAAATTTCATCCCGGGGATTTGCCGGACCGGCCAGGGTCCGGGAATGGTACGGGAGAGGAACCACCTGTCCGCCCTGTGGCCCGGGCCGGAGGCAGCGTCCCGGCCGTGTTACCCGGCCGGTATGATGCGGGATGCGATGACGGACCGGTTGGCATCGATCAGGTTCAGCCGGTACTCCGGGGAATCTGCTATGCCAAAAACAAGCTGCCCGGATACGGATCTCTTCCAGGCGATCCGGGTATCGGGAGGAACGGGGTTCTTGAAGTTTGTCATGAGGTTTTGACCATTGTTCAGCGAATGGGGAGCATAGTCGCTGCCCCTCAGATCCTGCAGGGTTACCGACTCCCACGTGAAGGGGAATCCGTCTTTGATATCATTGTTTGTTATCGTGACATTGAGCACCAGGAACCGGTGACCGGGCATGGGCTGCGTGGACGTAAAATTCGTAACCTTGCTGACATCGCTCACGGTCAGGTCCACGGGATGCTGTGTTGTCAGGAGCGATCGGAAATCCGCCATCCGTGACGAAAGGCGGCCGGAACTGTTGTCCAGGAGATTTATCCGGTACTCTTCCGAATCATTGACGGCAAAGATCACCTGGCCGGAGAGCGACTCCCCCTGTTCGAGCGCGATCGGGGGAAGGAGGAGATGCTCCTGGGATTTTCTGAATGCCGTGTGGGATGTCTGCTGACGGTTTGAACGGGTTGCCTGATCGGGCGTGTGTACGCCAACCGACCGGTTGGTAAAGACATATCCTTCGGCCAGCCCGTTGTTGGTAACGGTGATGTCGAGGACGAGAAAAACTTCTCCCGGGTCGGCACCGATAAAGATATCCCCCAAGGTCCCCAGCCCCAGCACTTTTTTTGCCGAGTGGAGGGTCAGCGAGACCGGCCCGTCCGGGAAGCGGACGGCGTTTTCAGTCCGGTTGCCGGGTGTTACGGAGGGTGTCAGAACCCGGGTCAGGACCGGTCCCGGGATCTCCTGCGCCGCGACCGTGCCGTTCTGCACGGCATGGACGGGAGACGCACCGGGAGGGGTTCCCGGGCCGGTGCAGGCTGCAAGGCATGCGGCAAGGACAGCCAGGAGAAGTAAAAATACGGCAATCGCCCGGGATCGCATCATTGTATCCATGTGACCTTCTCCGTATTGTCATTTATGCAGGGCGTGGCGGCGTCAGATACCGGCAGCCGGTACCCGCAGGCAGGCGGTGCAGCAGGATTCTCTGCCTCCCGGTACTGACTGGCGCGGTACTGAAAGGGGCCAGTACTGCAGCGATCCGACGTATTCCCGAAGAGAACCCGTGGGCAGGATCCCCTGTCCGGCAGGCAGGGACGGGGGAGCAGGAGCAGGAGCAGGGCCGGTACCGGGACGGTGCTGTACAGGAACACGCGGTCCCTTGCCGGTGATCGTTCGACGGCGGTCACGTCCCTTTGCACAACCCAAAAAAAATCAGGCCCCCCAGTGCAGCACGTTCCGCACCACGGACCAGCGGGGTTCGCCCGATGACGGAATCCTGCCAAGCACCCAGTAATCGTACTTCTTCTCCAGCATCCCGTAGTCCTTCTCCATCGTGATCCAGTAGTTCAGCGCAAGGAGGTAGGATTCGCTGCTGTCCCGGGCAACCGGGTACGCGTACATCTTCCGGTAGGAATCGTAGGGTTCGATGACGGCCACATCGAAGAACGGGTACAGCAGGGTCATGGGATACCCCTCCTCGGCAGGGACCAGGAGGGCATCCGCCTTCCCCTTCTCGAAGAACTCCTCCCGCGCGTCGATGGGGACGATGGTTGCGTCAGGAAGCAGCCGGCGGGCGAGCGGGACAAGCGCCGTGTTGTTGAAGACGGCGACCCGCAGGCCGTCCATCTTCTTTACGGTATCCAGCCGGGTGAACTCCTCCTTCTTCCCGTCCGGTACAACGAACGCCAGGTGGACGGTGACGACCGGGTCGGTGAATTTCATCTGCCCGAGCCTGTCCGCATCCACCATGACCGCTGACATGACGATGTCGCAGTAGCCGCTGTCGACCGATTCGGCAAGGGTGGTTCCCGTGACCGGGACGAACGCGATCCGGGAGACATTCATGGCCCGGGCAAGGTCGTAGGCCATCTCCACGTCATATCCCACCAGCTCGCCCCTGCCGTTGAAGAATACGAACGGGACATTGTTGCTGTTGTACCCGACGCGGAGCACGCCCCTCTCCCGGATCTGCCGGATCTCGTCTCTTGTGCCGGAACCTGCAGGGACAACTGCCGGGACATCCTCCCGGTGCAGGTAGACGGTCGTGTTCACGATCTGGTCCAGCCGGTTTCCTGCCGGATCGGGGGGCAGCCCTATGCGGGAGATCTGGTCGCTCCCGTGATACGTACCGGCCAGCAGCGCTGAAAAGCCCGCGTGCAGCCCGGCAATCACGAGGGCGGCGAGCAGGACGACGGTGAGGACTGACAGGGCCGCCCGCTTCCACCGGAACCGGGCCCGGTCCGTGGCCAGGGCAATGGTGATGGCCGTGAACGAGAAGATCGAGATGACACTCAAAGGGGCCACGAATGCCTGGCGCAGGATCCCCGAGCTGATGTACAGGTTGTACGCGTCCGCAGGCAGGTGCATTAAGTCCAGGAGCGATATCACGGCAAGCTTGGACGAGCCGAAGAAGGTGGGGATCCCCACGAGAACGAGCCGGAGCTGCGACAGGGTATCCAGCGGGTTCTGGTACAGCCAGGCCACGAACAGGATGAAGAGGAAGGGGACCATCCCCCCCAGCAGCGGGAAGGTATAGGCCACGGGGACCAGGACCTCGCTGTACGACCGGATGGTGCCCTTTTCCGGATCCCGGGCAGGGTCCCCGGCCGGATCCGTGCTGCCGTGATTATCTCCGTCATTCCTCTCCCCGGCCCGGTCCGGGAGGTTCGGGCTGCCGGCACCGGGATCCGGGGCCCGTATGCGGAAGAGGTTCTCCACGCCTTCGGCAATCTGCGGGAGGGTGATGAATTCCGTGCCGGTCGAGAACGCGAGGAGCAGCGGCCTTGAGGATGCGGCAAGCACGTCCCGGTAACGGAACGGGGTAAAACAGGTGACCAGCAGGGGCATGGCAACGAGCCCGAGCAGGATGGCGGCAGCGGCAAGGGTGACGATGAATACCTGCCGTTCCAAAAACCCCTCGAGGGTCAGGGTGCCGGCCGTCACGGCAGTGATGACAAAGATACCGGCCGGAAAGGTCCAGGCAATGATATGCGTCATGCGGTTGAGCGCCCCCAGCAGGACCCGGAGCAGGTTCACGACCGGCCCGTTCCCGTCGTCCAGCATCAGGGCGAAACCCAGGAACAGGCAGAAGAGCACGGTGGCCGGGATAATCCCGTCCGAGAGGGACATGAAGGGATTGGACGGTATGAACTGGTCGATGAGGTTGAGATCGGTTTTGGCGGCAAGGTCCTGGGTACTGAAAAACGAGGCCGCCATCCGCGGGGGAAATGCCAGCTGGAACGAGAAGTATCCGACAATGCCGATCACCCAGATCAGCAAGAGGACCAGGCAGGCTTTGAGGGCAACTGCCCGCACCGTGTCCCGCTTCAGGCTCCCGATCCCGACAACAAGGGAGAGGGCAATGGAAGGCAGGATGGTGATCTGCCAGATCTTGATGAAGGCCTCGTCAAGCGGTTTCATGACCAAGCAGAGATCCCCGAAGACCAGCCCGGTTGCGATTCCCAGGAGGATACAAAGCAGTATGCCGGTGGTCAGGGTAAGGCGGGGCCGTCTCATGGTGGTTCTCCCTTCCGTGCCGAAGGCCCGATACGCACAACCGCCCTGGACCGCCGTTCACCACGCGACAGCAGACGCCGGCAAGGTACCGGGAATGCCGACATGCCCCCGCGATCCAGTGTCTGTCCGGGCCGGGCTTTATGGCGTAAGCGAATATTACCTTTGGCATTATTTAACGGTTACCGGCAGGGACCGCCCCGTGCGGGGATCCGGTCCGGTCCTGCGGCAGGGATCCGGACGGGGTGGTTCCCGTTTTGGCAGGAACGATCCTCTCCCGGCGCCTCACGGGTGCGGGCGGGAGGGGCAGATCGGGGTAACGACCGGTATTTTTCAGGACGTATTCTGCATCCCCGATACGGGAGGGGGATGGACGGCTCTCCGTCTCAGCGGATGGCGGGTCTTTTTCTCCGGGAAGGATACCATGACCCTGGTTGCATGTTCCCCAGGATTTAATACCCGGGGCATCACCAGACAACCCTGAGGTTTCTCATGAAGCGCATCACCGTCAATGCACTGGCAGATATCGGCTGCCTGGTCACGTTCATCCCGTCATTGATCTCCGGGCTGGTTTTGTTCCTGTTCCTGCCTTCCGGGGGAGGAAAAGGCGGGAGCTTTGCAACCTACCTGGGTATTGCCCGGGACCAGTGGCTGACAATGCACAATTACTGGAGCCTTGCATTCACTGCGTTCCTCATCATCCACCTGCTTCTGCACTGGATGTATTTCTGGAATATCCGGAAATGCCTCGTGCCGGTCACCAAGGACGCGGGCACCTGCGGACCGTGACCGGGCCCGGCTATCCCGGGAACGTTTTGGGCCGTGCTTGCCCCGGCGGGATGGGCACGGCCCGCGGGTCTTCTGTACCCCGGGTGGTTTCCTGCGGTGAATTAAATGTCCGAGAGCACCCACTGTCTGTATATTCACGCCATGGAAGCAATCGCATGATAACACAGGATATTGTCAGGAAACTCTGGGATGAAGCAGGATACGGGAATATCGCGGTCTGGGCGGATGATACCCTGTCGGTAGTACCGGCGGACTATCCCGGTGAGACCGCGGGGAAAAAGCCGCTGGTTATCCTCAGGCCAATCGCACTCGTAAACCGGTTCGAGCTTCTCGATTTTGCCCTCCGGGATGAGGAACTGCTCGCGACCATAGAGACAACCATCCGGGCTGCGGGGGGCCGGGTGACCCGGGGTCAGCAGTTGTAAGTCTCGCCCTCTTTTACGCTCCGGGGTTCCCCGGACCGCGGGATCTTCTTTGCACTGCCCGGGCTGGCGGCGGGGCGGCTGACGGGGATGGCAGGGAGGGGACCCGCTGCCGGATTAACCGGAATAGTCCACCCGGCCCTGACGGCCATGACCATCCGGGCCTTCTCCTTAACCATGACGGACGGGTTCTGCGTGCAGGCAGGGCGGGACTCTTTGGGGAACCGGATCGTGGTGCGGGTGACCACGGCGCCGTCGGCCCCGGGTCAAAAAGGGCGCGGGATGCCGGCGTCCTCTGGCATGACCGGGCGGTGCGGGTCCCGGTACCGGCGGATCCGGCGTCCCGATCCTGGAAATCCCTGCCGCGGCGCACCGGAACAGGGACGGTTCGTTTTCCACAAATCTCAAAAAAGCCCGGCGGGTTTTCCCCTCCCGCCAGGGCCCGGGCACCCCGGTGACGGTACCCCGATCAGGCCGGGCCGGATCCGGGTTCTTCCAGCCTTGCCTGGAGGGCCCTGAGCCGATCGATAAAGGGCGATTCCTCAAAAAGGAGCGGCCGGACATCGGGTTCGCACGCGATCAGGCTCTCGTCGTACGGGAGGCAAAACTGCCCTGAAAAGAGGTCCGCGGCATCGCCCAGGAGTTCCTGCACCTTAAGGATATCGTTTTCCGATCGCACGCGGTTGACCACGAGGTACACCGAGCGGATGCCCAGCCCTTTTGCAAGCTGCGCCGCATGCCTGACCACCTGCACCGCGTTGAAGGTCGGGTCGGTGACCAGCAGCGCCTGGTCGAACCCCCGGGCAATGGTCCTGCCGAAATGCTCCACCCCCGCCGGGGTGTCCATGAGGATCACCTCGTTTTCCCGGAGGCTGACGTAGTGGATGACGGCCTCAAGGAGCGTGTTCTCCGGGCAGAGGCAGCCGCCGGCCGCCTGCTCGATCGTGCCCATGACCAGCACGTTCACCCCGCCCGGGCCTTTTGTCCCGAACCGCTCCACGACATCGGCAACATCCGGGTTCAGCCGGAGCATCATGCCCCACCCGGCGCCCGGGCGGGCACCGGTCTTCTCCTCCACGTAATCGAAATTTTGGGAGAGCGGGACGATCCGGCTGCTCTCCTCCCGCGGGATGCCGACTGCATACGGGAGGTTCATCTGCGGGTCCTCGTCCACGGCAAGCGTGGTGTACCCGTTCCGTGCAAAGAGGTGGGCGAGGAGGGCGGTGATGGTGGTCTTGCCCACGCCGCCCTTGCCGGTGATCACGATCCGGGCTCCCCGCTCCTTTCCGGCGCGGGTGTGCTCCCGGAGGCTCCGGGCGGCATCGGCCATCCTGTTCCGGTCAGCCCGCCGTTCAGCCACGGTGATCAGCCCCGCCCCGTCCGGCACGGATCATCGTCCAGGCGATCTCCTTTCCCCGGCACGCCGGGCAGAGCGCGGCGGTCGCTTCGTTCAGGGACGGGCTGACCCGCGCAAGAGTTGCCACTGCAAGCCCTTTTGGCGCATAGTACTGTCCGCAGCCACCGCACCGGGCCAGCGGGACTGTTGTCGCGCCCCAGGATCTCATTATCCGCGTATCCCCGCGATCTTCCATCTCGATGGCACGGGTCGGGCAGACGTGGACGCAGGCACCGCACCCGTAGCAGTCCTTTGTCGGCCGGGCATACGGCGTGCCGACGATCGTGTACGGGCCCCGGTTGACAAAGCCTATCGCCCCGGCGCCCATGATCTCGGTAC
>Ga0116170_10003527_pt1 | contig 14575 bp, 16 predicted proteins | sample AD_JPNHW1_MetaG_FD_89797 | JGI IMG/M metagenome (GOLD analysis project Ga0116170, IMG submission 89797) | Active sludge microbial communities of municipal wastewater-treating anaerobic digesters from Japan - AD_JPNHW1_MetaG | ecosystem: Engineered > Bioreactor > Anaerobic > Digestate | place...
ACAGGCGAAGCATTCGGTGGTTAATATCCGCGCCTCTAAAATATGTGAAGGCATCAGCCGTGTATTGAAGGCGGAAGGGTATGTCGAAGATTATACAAAAATTGAAGACAACAAGCAGGGCCTGTTGAGGATATATCTCAAATACGGACCGACGGGCGAAGACGTTGTTACCGAACTCAAGCGTATCAGCCGGCCAGGCTGCCGCGTTTACAGGTCGGCAGGCGAACTGCCCCGTCCGATTAACGGCATGGGTATTTCCGTGGTTTCGACCAGCTTTGGCGTACTCAGCGACCGCGAATGTCGCGAGAAGAACGTCGGCGGCGAACTGCTCTGCACGGTCTGCTAAAAGTGATTTAAGGCAGGTGAAAGAATGTCGCGTATAGGCAAGAAACCGATAGAAATCCCCGGCGGCGTAGATGTCGCCGTTGCAGGGTCTACCGTTACGGTCAAGGGCAAACTTGGCAGTGACAGTTTTACGTTCAACCCCCAGGTGACAGTGACAGTCGCAGAAGGCCAGGTCGTCGTGGATCGCAAAAACGACGAGCAGGCCTGCCGCGCCCTTCACGGAACAGCCAGGGCGCTTGTGAATAACATGATAACAGGCGTGACGAAGGGTTTTGAGCGAAAGTTGGAAGTTTACGGCGTTGGCTACGGCGTACAGCTTCAGGGAAAGAATTTTACTATCAACTGCGGGAAAAGTCATCCTGAAGTTCTGGCATTGCCGGCTGGCATACAGGTTGAAGTCGAAAACGCACAGGCTCGCGGCGATAGTGAGCCGGCAAAATTCACTGTAAAAGGTGTTAACAAACAGGCTGTCGGCGAATTTGCCGCCAAGTGCCGCCGTACAAGGCCGCCTGAACCATATAAAGGCAAAGGCGTCCGCTATACCGGCGAAAAGGTTCGCCGCAAAGTCGGCAAGGCTTTCGGCAGCTAACGGTTATTGGACTGAGGTTTTTTATCGGGTTTATCTACCGGCGGCTGTGCGTAGCGTCGCCGATGACACGGCCCGTGGTAATGAATTTTTAATGAGGCAATCTGATGAAGCCTATAGATTTGAAACAGGAACGTCGCGAGCGTCGCAAACGGCGTGTGCGTAAAAAAATTCAGGGAACGGCTCTGCGACCGAGGCTGAGCGTTTTCCGCAGTAACCATAATATTTACGTTCAGCTCATAGATGATGAGACTGGACGTACTCTTGCGGCGGCATCCACACTTGAAAAGGAAATCGTCGGCAAAATAGGCGGCAACAGCCGCAAAAACAAAACTGCCGCAGCCGTCGTCGGTGAGGCTCTGGCAGCAAAGGCTGTTGAAAAGGGAATAAAAAAAATCGTGTTTGACCGTAACGGTTATCCGTATCACGGCCGAATTCACGAGTTGGCAGAGGCGGCCCGCAAGGGCGGCTTGGAATTCTAAAGTCAGGAGTTACCCGTGGCTTTGCAGAAGAACACAAATGAGTTTGAAAAAGCAGGCGGACTGGAAGAAAACATAATCCAGATTTATCGCTGTGCAAAAGTGGTCAAGGGCGGCCGTCGTTTCAGCTTCGCAGCCTTAGTGGTCGTGGGTGACCGCAATGGGCGCGTCGGCATGGGTTACGGCAAGGCTAACGAGGTGCCCAATGCCGTCGAAAAGGGCAAGGCTGCCGCTATCAAGAACATGGTGACAGTGCCGCTTCGCGGAAGCACCATCCCGCACGAAGTCAAGGCTAAATCCGGAGCTTCCAGCGTGGTGCTCATACCGGCGGGCGAAGGTACTGGCGTTATTGCAGGCAAAAAACTTCGTCCGTTGTTCGAGTTGGCGGGTATTCATAACCTGCTGAGCAAGGCATACGGCTCGACCAGCCCAAAGAACCTGCTGCGTGCCGGAATGCAGGCACTGAAAGTGCTTCGTTCGGCAGATTGCGTCAGCAAGCTCAGAGGAGTTGAAATAAAATGAAATTAGACGATATACTTTCAGCCGCAGGCAAGTACAAAAAACGTAAACGCATAGGCCGCGGCGTAGGCTCGGGCAAAGGCAAAACATCCGGCCGCGGGCACAAGGGCTACGGCGCACGAGCCGGCTCATCGCGTCGCCTGGGCTATGAAGGCGGCCAGAACCCGACCATAGCGCGTATGCCGCAACGCGGGTTCAATAACGCCAACTTCCGCATGGTCTATCAGGTTGTAAATGTCGCCGCGCTGGATGCCGCGTTCGACAATGGTGCGACTGTTGACGCTGCCTCGCTGAAAAAGGTCAGCCTTATCGGCGATGCCGGCAAACCGGTCAAAATCCTCGGCAACGGCGATCTTAGCAAGAAACTTACCGTTGTGGCGGCGAAATTTTCGGCATCCGCGAAAGAGAAAATAACCAATGCCGGCGGAAGCGCAGAGGAAAAATAAATCCTGACAGCAAGAGGTATCGCACGTGGGATTTCGTATCATAAAAATATTGTCAGTCCTGATGTTCATCGCCGCAGGCGTATGGATGTGCGGAGGACACTATATCTCCGGCGACCAGTTTGAATGGGCTAAACTAGCGGGCGGCCTGATTGTGCTGGCCTGTTGCGTATTGTTTGCATTCAAAACGAAAACTTCATATGAAACTTTCAGGATGGCGGCTCTGGGTGCAGCCGGCGGTGCGGGCGCCTATATGATAGTCAAGGGCGGCATCGGCTTGGCTAATGCGGCCTCGCTGAACTGGCGAGTGCAGGAAACCATGCCGGCTGTCGGCGAAATAGTTTTCGCTTTGATTATTTTTACGGCGTACTGGTATGTGTTCGTCAACAAAAACAACTTCCGGCAGGTGATTGAGAACATATTTACCATACCGGAATTGTTGGGCAAACTGCTTTTTACAATCGCGCTGCTTGCGATTTATAGAGTAGGTTTTGCAATACCGCTTCCAGGCATAAACCAGGATGCCATTAGAAGTCTTTTTCAGGGCAAAGGCGGCGGACTTTTTGGTGAGGCGATGGAATATTACGGCATGTTCACGGGCGGCAGCCTGAGTCAAAGCTCGCTGTTCGGCCTTGGAATCATGCCGTATATTACAGCTTCCATCATATTCATGCTTCTGGCGCAGGTTGTGCCTGCTATAGAAAAACTTCAGAAGGAAGGCCCTGCCGGCCAGAAAAAGATACATGAATATACACGCTACTCTACGGTGGCGTTGTGTATTTTTCAGGCGATAATGTTTTTGAAGTGGATTTCAACCCAGACCCTGCCGGGCGGCCTTTCGATGGTGTATCCGTCGTGGCAGGGTTCGTGGCTGCTGTTTACGACGTGGGTTATCTGTCTGACCGCCGGCACGATGTTCCTGATGTGGCTGGGCGAACAGATTGACGAATACGGCATCGGCAACGGCATAAGCCTGCTTATCATGGCTGGCATCGTTGCACGTCTGCCGTATGCAATTCGTGAACTTTTTGCCAAAAGCAGTTTCCAGCTCGGCGATAGCGGCGATATAGGGCCGATGAAGATTATCGTCCTTGCCCTGTCGTTCGTGTTTGTAGTTGCCGGCGCGATTCTGATAACGCAAGGCCAACGACGTATTCCGATTCAGCAGGCTAAGCTGACCAGGGGCCGTCGCGTTTACGGCGGACAGCGGCATTACATACCGCTTCGCGTAAACCACGGCGGCGTTATGCCGATTATCTTTGCCTCGTCGCTGATGATGATAGTCGGTCTGGTAGGCGACTGGATTGGCCGACTGTTTGGTAACGGCACAGGATTCTGGGCATCGTTTTTCCAGGCGATTCCTGAATCATTCAGGCCTGGTGCGTTCGTCTACACCATACTTGAAGTGCTGATGATTTATTTCTTTGCGTATTTCTGGACAACGGTTCAGTTCCGGCCCAAAGATATGTCCGACCAGTTGCGGGACATGGGCCATTTTATTCCAGGCCTGCGGCCTGGCAAGCGTACAGCCGATTATCTTGAAACCGTTATGGAGCGAATAACCTACTGCGGTGCAGCATTTTTGGCGATAATCGCCGTTTTGCCGGCACTTGTGGCAAGTAAGATGGGCATACCGTTCCAGGTATCGGCGTTCCTCGGCGGGACAGGCCTTCTGATTCTTGTGTCTGTCGTGTTGGACCTGATTCAGAGAATTGAAGCTCAACTGGTTATGCGAAATTACGGCGGCTTCCTCGGCGGGAGTACCCGCATAAAGGGAGCATATGCATGAGGATAGTGCTGATTGGCCCTCCAGGCGCGGGCAAAGGCACGCAGGCTCAGCGGCTGGCGAAAAAATACGGAATGACGCATCTTTCGAGCGGCGATATCTTCCGTGCCGAGAAGGCCAGCGGCAGCGAGCTGGGCAAAAAACTTGCGGCGATAATTGATCGCGGCGAACTTGTGCCGGACGATGTCGTCGTGAGCATAATGGCGAAGGCGATTAAAAAAGCCGGCGATTCGTTGCTTCTGGACGGTTTTCCGCGTACCGTCGCACAGGCTGAATCGCTGGATGAAACTCTCGCCGGAATGGGCGAACGTCTTGATGCCGTTGTTGTCATAAAAGCGGACGATAATGCGATTATTGAAAGAATTACCGGAAGAAGGTATTGTCCTTCGACCGGAAAAGTGTATCATATAAGGTTTATGCCCCCTAAGACCGAAGGGCTGGATGATGAGACGGGCGAAAAGCTCGTACAACGTGACGATGATAGGGAAGCCGTTGTTCGTGAAAGACTGGAAGTCTACCACAGACAGACTTCACCGGTTATAGAATATTATCGCCGGTCCGGTGTGGTCAAGGTGGTGGAAATAGACGGCATGGGCTCGCCGGATGAAGTAACGGTCCGGATGACTCAAGCCGTGGAGTCCTTGAAGAAGTGAAGACTCCTTTTAAGGGTTTTTGCATAAAATTTGCATAAAAAACCCAAAGTTTGGTAAATGGCGATAAAGATAAAAAATCCTGACCAGATAGAAAAAATGTACGCGGCCGGCCAGATTGTCCGCGAAACTCTGGACAGGCTCGGCGAAATAATAACGCCGGGAATTACAACCAAAGAACTTGACGAAGAAGCAAAGAACGTTTGCAAACAGCATGACGCCGTCTGCCTTTTTTATAAATTTCCAGGCATGGGTGGGCCGTTTCCGGGCAATATCTGCGCTTCCATTAACGAAGAGGTCGTCCATGGCATACCGTCGAAGTCTCGCATCGTAAGTGATGGCGATATAGTGAGCGTAGATTTCGGCGTACTTAAAGACGGCTGGTGCGGCGACGCGGCTAGAACGTTTTGCGTCGGCAATGTTGAGCCGGAAAACGTACGGCTGGTGGAAGTTACGCGAAAAAGCCTTGAACTGGCGATAGAATTGATGCCGATTTCCCGAACCTGGAGTCAGGTGGCGTATAAGATGCAGGAGTTCATTCGCGGCGAAGGCTTTTCCGTGGTAGAGGATTTCGTCGGCCACGGCATAGGACAGTCGATGCACGAAGATCCGCAAGTGCCGAACTTCGTGACCCACAGCCTTAAATTGCGGGACATAAAATTCCGCCCCGGCATGGTATTGGCTGTCGAGCCGATGGTGAACATGGGTGTGCCGGCGTGCCGGATATTGCCCGACGGCTGGACAGTCGTCACCGCCGACCGCAAGCCCAGTGCTCACTGGGAGCATACGATAGCTATCGTCGAGAATGGAATAAGAGTGCTGACCGCATAGGCGGCAGCGGTTTTCGGTTTCGCAGCCGATGTTGAGTTGGCGGCGCAGCCCGAGAAATCAGGAACGTAAATCAGAACTTTTGACATGATATGCAGGTGCTGACATGAAAGTTCGTTCATCGGTAAAACGGATATGTGAAAATTGCCGCGTCATAAGACGCAAGGGCGTAGTGCGGGTAATCTGCACGAATCCCAAGCATAAGCAGCGGCAAGGCTGATATTCAGGAATCAAGCATTAGGAGATACTTATGCCACGTTTGGCAGGTGTAGACATTCCGAACGACAAGCCCGTATGGATATCCTTGCGGTATATCCACGGGATAGGCCCCAAATTCGCCCGCGACATATGCGCGCGTATGGGCATTGAAGACAAGGTTCGCGCCAAGGATCTTACAGAAGACCAGCTGGCTGAGATGGCGGCGATGTTGACCGGCGAATATACGATAGAGGGTAACCTCCGTCGCGAAATTTCGCAGAACATCCAGCGTCTCAAAGCCATCGGTTGTTATCGCGGTTTGCGTCATCGTCGCGGCCTTCCGGTTCGCGGCCAACGCACGAAAACAAACGCGCGTACTCGTAAGGGCCCGCGCAAAACTGTTGCAGGCAAGAAGTCTGTCAAGGAGATGCGATAAACCATGGCTCAGTCACAGAAAGCTACGGCTACTACTACCAAGAAGGTCAAGAAGCATGTCGCGCGCGGCATAGTTCACGTGCGGGCTACGTTCAACAACACGCAGGTGACGATAACCGATCTCAACGGCGACGTGATATGCATAGAATCGGCAGGTTCTGTTGGCGGGTTCAAGGGTTCTCGCAAGAGTACGCCTTTTGCTGCTAGCCGCGCCAGCGAATCGGCAGCCAATAAAGCCAAAAAAATCGGCATGACTGAAGTTGAAGTCAAGGTAAAGGGGCCTGGCAGCGGCCGTGAAAGTGCCGTGCAGGCACTACAGGCAGCCGGCCTGAAAGTGCTAAGCATCGAGGATACAACCCCGATACCGCACAACGGATGCCGCCCTCGCAAAAGACGTCGCGTCTGATACGCGATTTGCTTATTTATAGTAACGGCTGCGGGATTTATTCAGCAGAATCCCGCTGATTGCCACGCCCGACGGGTGCCGGAAAACCGGATTTTACCCGTGCGGGCATATCTTGTAGTTGCTGAACGTCGCATCTGGCGAACAGGTGCAATTCAGGAGATTTTTGATGGGACGTTACACAGGACCTACCGACAGGCTTTCACGCCGTGAGGGCATTAACCTGATGCTCAAAGGCGCCCGCAGCCTGAACGGCAAAAGCGAACGCCGTATGCAGACCCCGCCTGGCATGCATAACTGGCGCAAAGGCCGACTGAGCGACTACGGAGTACGACTCCGCGAAAAGCAGAAAGTGAAACGCTATTACGGCGTACGCGACAAGCAGTTCATGAACTACTTTGTCAAGGCTGAAAACACCAAGGGTAACACCGGCACAATCATGCTCAGCCTTCTTGAGCGTCGTCTGGACAATGTAATTTACAAACTCGGCATGGCGCCTAGTCGTCCTGCTGCACGGCAGACCATAGTGCACGGCCATATTTACGTCAATGGCCGAAAAGTCAACGTGCCTAGCTATCAGGTAAATGTGGGCGACAAGATTTCGGTCAAGCCGTCTGAAAAAACCAAGGCTCTCATTCGCAGCCGCCTTGAAGAGCTCGGCGAACCGCGTCTGCAAAACTGGCTGAGCCTCGATATGAGCCAGCTTGCCGGCGAGGTCGTGGCCCTGCCCACCAGGGACGATGTGATGATACCCGTCGAAGACCAGTTCCTCGTCGAGTTCTGCAGCCGTTAATAAAACACAGCAAAGGCAATCACCGGACGAGCAGATAGGCCGCGGCACGGTGCCGTGCCTGATAAACCGACCGGTGCTAACCCAGACCTGCCGGACGTTAAGGCAAAAGGTCGCTAAAGTCCCGACAGGGACGGAGGTTGAAAATGAGAATTCGTTGGCGTGGATTAGAACTGCCGACCCGTGTAGTCCTCGATCAGGAAGTGTCGACGCCTACTTATGGAAAGTTTGCAATCGAGCCGTTTGAACGCGGCTTCGGCATTACCGTGGGCAATTCCCTTCGTCGTGTGCTTCTGAGCAGCCTGGAAGGCGCAGCCGTCACGAGAGTGAAAATCAAGGGCGCTACGCATGAATTCACCACACTGCCGGGCGTGCTGGAAGATATTGCCGACATCATTCTGAATATCAAGACACTTGTCATAAAGTCGTATACCAGCGAACCAAAGACCATGACGCTCAAAAGCTCCAAAAAAGGAGCTGTAACAGCCGGCATGATTGAGTGTGATTCATCTATCGAAATCATCAATAAAGACCTGGTGATTGCGACGCTGACGGACGACGTCGAATTTGACATCGAATTCACCATCGAAACCAGCCGCGGTTACGTTCCGGCTGAAGAACTTGCTGCCGGCGAGCAGGAACTCGGCGTTATAGAAGTCGATGCCTTTTTCTCGCCGGTGACCCGCGTCCGTTATCGCACGGAAGATACCCGTGTCGGCCAGAAAACCAACTATGACAAACTCATAATGGAAATCTGGACGAACGGCACTATTACGCCGGAAATGGCTCTTGTCGAATCGGGCAAGATTCTCCGTAAACATCTTAACCCGTTCGTGCAGTATTTCGAAATGGGCCAGCAGATTCCTGAAGGCGGCATGATTGAGACCGGCAATGAAGTCGATGAGGAACTTAACCGCAAGCTGGGCATGAGCGTGCAGGAGTTGGAACTCTCAGTTCGTGCGAGCAACTGTCTTGAATCGGCTCAAATCGAAACCGTCGGCCAACTCGTTAAAATGGCTGAATCGGAATTGTTGAAAATCCGCAGCTTCGGCAAGACGTCATTGCGTGAAATCAAACGCAAGCTGGCTGATTTGGGACTTTCGCTCGGCATGAACGTGGAACTGCCCCAGCCGGAAGCCACTGTCGCTGCTGAAGGCGAATGATTTTAATTGCCGATAGCCGTTGATGTTTTAATCGGCGGCTGAAATAAGTTTTTAATATGACTTTAGTAATTCGGCGGTTTTTAAAAGAGATTTACCTAAAAATATTCTTTTCAAAAACTGTTATAAACCGTAGATGTTTTTAAAGTATCCGCCCTAAGGCAGACAAGCCACAACCTGATAAATATGAAACTACGGTTTTTACTAGAGAAAAAATAAAGAAATAAAAAACCGCGACGGGAAAAGCCGTTGCCCAGATTAGGAAAGAGGACGTAACAATGCGTCACCGTGTAGCAGGAAAACAATTAAGCCGTACCACGTCGCACCGCAAGGCGATGAGGCGAAACATGGCGGCATCGCTATTCGAACACGGTGCTATCCGCACCACCGAGGTAAAAGCCAAGGAATTGCGCAGTTTCGCCGAAAAACTCATAACCATTGCCAAGCAGGGCACGCTTCATGCCCGCCGGCAGGTCATACAGATGCTTCGTGATCGCGATATCTATGCCGTCGACCCCAAAACGCAGGACAGCGATCCTACGGAACAGACCGTGGTTCAGAAACTTTTTAGCGAAATAGCCCCGCGTTATGCCCAGCGGCAGGGCGGTTATACCCGCCTTGTTCGCATTGCCGACCGCCGGATAGGCGATGGCGGCGTACAGATGATAGTGCAGCTTGTAGAAGAAGGCGCAAAACGCGAAAAAAATACCGCCAACACGAAGCGTCGTGCCCGTGTGAGCAAACTTTATGCCGCAGCTGATGTTGCCGTTGCCGGAAAAACCTCTGCAGCGCCGGCAAAGGCGGCTGAGGAAGCACCGGAAAAAACCGCAGAGTAATTTTCTCCCATTTCAGGGATTTGGGATGTATAATTTAATCTTTGCTGTTATATAAAGGGTGAATAATAGAGCTGATGGCCCAGCCGTGTAAGTGAGACGCGGTGGATTCTGCAAAAACCGAACAGGCCGTTGTCCCGAAAAAAACAGGACAGCGGCCTTCGCTATTAGAGTGGTTTTCAAAAAATTGCTTTCGAGAATCATTCTGGAGCGGTTTTCGAAAGGAAATAATTTTGAAAACTGCTCTATATTCGCGATATGCAAGGAGAACCGCCATGAAAACAGACGATAACTGCATTTTCTGCAAGATAGTTGCCGGCAAAATACCGTCGACAAAAGTATATGAGGATGATGATTCACTGGCGTTCATGGATATAGGCCCTGTTTCGCCGGGCCATGTTCTTCTTATATGCAAGGAACATTACGAGAAGATTCATGAAGTGCCCGCCGAAGTAGCGGCAAAAACGTTAGCCGTTCTGCCGAAACTGGTTAATGCGGTTCAGACTGCTACGGGTTGTGCCGGCCTCAATGTGCTTCAAAACAATGGCCGTATAGCAGGACAGCTTGTGCCGCATGTGCATTTTCACATTATTCCGCGATATGGTGCAGCCGGTGAGTTCCGCTTCGATTGGCCGGCGGGCAAATATCAGGATGGCAAGATGCAGGAATTTGCCGATAAAATTAAAAGCCATCTTTCGGGGAAATAATTACTGCCGGCTGACGGCAAAAAGGTTAAAATTACAAAATACTAAAATAAGGATTTTTTATGCCGGAATCGACAATCGTAATAGTAAAAACAAATCGCGGTGATATGGAAATCGAACTCGATGACGTCAAAGCGCCGAAAACCGTGGATAATTTTTTAACTTATGTGGATGAAGGTTTTTTTGACGGAACGATTTTTCATCGCGTCATTCCTGGTTTCATGATACAGGGCGGCGGGTTTACGTCTGAAATGGAACAGAAACCCACCAATGCTCCGATACAAAACGAGGCGACTAACGGCCTTAAAAATGAACGCGGCACAATAGCAATGGCTCGTACCCCCAATCCTCATAGCGCATCGAGCCAGTTTTTCATCAATCTTGTTGATAATGATTTTTTGAATTTTACCGGCCAGAATATGCAGGGCTGGGGATACTGCGTTTTCGGCAGGATAGTCAAAGGCATGGATGTGGCGGATGAAATTGCAAAGGTGCGAACCGGCAATCATGGAATGCATGGCGATGTGCCGGTTGAGACCGTAGAAATAATCTCTATCAAACGTAAGTAATGGAATTGTCCGATTCGCCGATTTCCTGAATATGGGGGCTTTGAAATCGGCGGTTCAGGTTTTTGAAAAAGAATCCGGACCTTTCCGGATACGGTTAGAAGGAATAAAATGTCTATTGCGGAAATGACAACCTGGACTGATGTTCTTCAAAACGTGTTTATATTGATTTATACGGTATTGCTGGTGGTGGTGTCCGTATATGGGCTTCATCGATACGCGCTTGTTTTTCTCTGGTGGAAACACAAGCACAAAGCTCCCAAGCCGGCATCACGCTTCGGCGAAATGCCGGTGGTGACCGTTCAGCTTCCGATGTTTAATGAGCGTTTTGTGGCACAACGAATAATACGCGAAACGTGCGAGTTGGATTATCCGAAGGACAAACTTCAGATACAGGTGCTGGACGATAGCATAGATGATACGACGGAAATCGCCGCAAAAGCCGTCGACGAGGCTTGCCGTCAGGGTTTTGATGTGGAACTTATCCATCGCACTGACCGGACAGGTTTCAAAGCCGGTGCTCTTGTGAACGGCATGAAGACGGCGAAAGGCGAATTTATCGCGATTTTTGATGCCGACTTTACTCCCAAGAAAGATTTTTTACGTAATACGATGGATTATTTCACTGACCCCAGAGTTTGTGTTGTGCAGACCCGCTGGGAGCATATCAACCGCGGCAGCAGCCTGCTTACCGAGGCGCAAGCCATTTTCCTTGACGGCCACTTTGCCATTGAGCATGTAAGCCGCAATCGCAGTGGCCGTTTTATGAGTTTTAACGGCACGGGTGGCATATGGCGTCGTGCTGCTATAGACGATGCCGGCGGCTGGCAGCATGATACTCTTACGGAAGACCTTGACTTGAGTTATCGTGCCCAGATGAAGGGCTGGAAGTTTGTCTTCCTGCCGAACGAGACGAGTCCGGCTGAGCTTCCGCCGGAGATGATGGCATTCAAGGCTCAGCAGTTCCGCTGGACGAAGGGCGGCACTCAAAGTTGCATAAAACTCCTGCCGCTTGTGATGAAAAGTAATCTGCCGCTGAAAGTTAAAGCGGAATGCTTTTTTCACCTGACCGGTTTCTGTCTGCACATCTTCATGTTTCTGTTGGTGTTGCTGATGTTTCCGGCCATGTTCAGCCAGACTCTGCCGCTCAAAACGGGTACGTTCATTCGCGGCTTGGCAGATATAGGCATATTTGTGCTCGCGACCATGTCCGGTTCGGTTTTTTATTGCATGGGCCAGTGGGCTCTTAGTGGCAAATGGTATAAACCAGTAATCTATTTTCCATATATGGTTGCTCTTGGCGTAGGGCTGTGCGTGTCGAATACGAAGGCGATTCTTGAGGCGATTGCCGGCAAGGAGAGCGTGTTCGTTCGTACGCCGAAATACGGCAGTGCTTCCATGAAGGAATATTCAGACAAAACGGAAGAAAAATCATGCAAAAATAAATCGTCGTCGCAAATGCGGCTGATGGTTGTTGAATTCATCATGGGCCTGTACATGATGCTTTGCCTGTGCTGCTGTGTGCTCAACTGGCAGGCTGCGCTGCTGACGGGGCCGTTCCTGCTGATGTTTGCCTTCGGTTTTTTCTATGTTGCAGCCATGACCTCAAAAGCCATGAAAGCCCCGAAAGTCAACCGTGAACTGGAAGCACAGCATGCCGGCTGCAAGAAAAGTGTATCCGATGACAATACTGAAGTCGAACCTGCAATGTAGCATAATGGTTGCCGCCGGACATATAATGGAGCGTTAATATGAAATCAATGAAAGCGGAATCGTTCAAATTTCTTGAATCGCTTTTAACAAGCTGTTCGCCGAGCGGTTTTGAAGCATCCACGCAAAAAATCTGGTGTGACTATGTCCGTAAATTTGCCGACGAAGTGCATACCGACAATTATGGCAATGCTGTGGCAGTGCTCAATCCTGGCGCGGATACCAAAATTTTAGTCGACGGCCATATTGATGAAGTCGGCCTCATGATTAAATATATCGACGACAAGGGGTTTATTTATTTCCAGAGCATTGGCGGCGTTGATCCAGCGCTCATTCGTTCCAAACGCGTGAACATACATACCGGCAAGGGAATAGTTCGCGGCGTGGTTGGCGCGACCGCGATACACCTTATACCCAAAGACCAGGAACAGAAATCTCCGAAGATGCACGAGCTGTTTATTGATATCGGCGCAAAGGACGCCAAGGAAGCAAAGAGAAAAGTTTCATTGGGCGATCCGATAACATTCGTGGACAGCTTTGAGATGCTTGATGAGAACATCGCCGTTTCACGTGCCCTTGATAACCGTATTGGCTGCTGGGTTGCGGCTGAGGTTTTGCGTATAGCCTCCGTCAGCCGCGACAAACTCAACTGCACCCTTTATGCGTGCAGCAGCATTCAGGAAGAGACAGGCTGCAATGGCGCTCAGATGAACGTCATGAACGTCAAGCCGGACGCCGCTATTGCCGTTGACGTGACCCACGCTACCGATACGCCAGGTATAGATGTAAAACTTCACGGCGAAGTGAAACTTGGCGGCGGGCCGACGTATACCGTCGGCAGAGAAAATCATCCTGTACTGATAGACCGGCTTAAGAAGGTGGCAGCAAGGAAGAAAATCGAATTACAGACAGAGATTTTTTCGAAAACCGGCGGAACGGATGCGATGGTGATGTGGACGAAAAATGGCGGTACGCCGTCGGCGATAGTTTCGCCGCCGACGCGATATATGCACTCTACGATTGAGATGATGGATTTACGCGATTTGCAAAAAACGGCAGATTGGCTGGCTGCGTTCGTCATCGATGTCAAGAAAGGTGAAAAATTCAAAGTCAAGGTCTGACAGTTGCGAACCACTCTGAATAATCAAAAAAGCCCCGTTAATTCGGGGCTTTTTTATTGCTTCCATGCGGTACAGAATGCCACGAGTTGCCAAAGGGTATTTTCAAGAATTGCTTTAAAAATAAAAAAAGCACTTTTTATTTATGGTTACAACAACATGAATGTGATGCCATAGCCTTTGCGGCGAACCTGTTTTTTAATTTCAGCCCCAGATGTATCAGCAACATTGCAAGCAGAATGACGGCAGCAATAGTATAAATTATGGAAACGCCCTGGCCATGCTGGTGCATCGCCATCGGCGAAACTTTTATACCACTGAAAGCGGTGTCCATCAGTATGCCTGCGCCGATTGACGTTACAGCTACGCTGGCCAGATACGTTATCATTGCCCGCCAACCCAACATACGGGTTATAATGGTGATTGTCGCCGCGTTGGTTGCCGGCCCCGACATGAGGAATACCAATGCGGCGCCAGGCGAAATTCCGGCGCTGAGTACAAGCGCGGCGGCGATGGGTATCGATGCCGTCGAGCAGACATACATGGGTATGCCCATTGCAAGCATGAGCAACATCTGTAACGGTAAGCTTGAAAGATGTTGCGCAAAAAATTTGTCGGGAATTAGCGCGCTGATTAAGCCAGAAATTATCAAGCCGACCATAAGCGCTCCGGCCAGATCGCCTGGCAAGGTGACGAATGCAAATCGGACAGCTTCTGAGATTTTGCCTTTGACTGTTTTCGGTAGTTCGTCATCATGGTTATTGTCAGTAGTGTGGTTTTTCACATCTGTTGTTGAAGTGCGTACAAGCAGGCTGACGGCCCAGCCGCCGAGCAGGCCGCTGAGCAGGGCTGCGGCTACGCGGAAAATCGTGAACACCGGCCCGAGCATAGCCCACGTGGCGAGTATGCTGTCAACTCCGGTCTGCGGCGTCGAGATGAGAAATGCAGTCGTGGGCCCTGCACCCGCGCCGTGCTTACGCAACGAGGCGGCTAACGGTATTACGCCGCAACTGCACACCGGC
>Ga0116170_10003528_pt1 | contig 14575 bp, 9 predicted proteins | sample AD_JPNHW1_MetaG_FD_89797 | JGI IMG/M metagenome (GOLD analysis project Ga0116170, IMG submission 89797) | Active sludge microbial communities of municipal wastewater-treating anaerobic digesters from Japan - AD_JPNHW1_MetaG | ecosystem: Engineered > Bioreactor > Anaerobic > Digestate | place...
ATTAATTGCTTGTTTTCTAATTCAAATTGATTTAAATAGTTCTGATTTATCTGAGCAAACTGATCTTGAGAATTTTTATTAGCTTTATCGGTTTCATACTGAGACATGTTATTTCTATTATGAATATCTGTAAATAAATCAGATGTTGCATCCATATAATTTCCACTCTGCCCCAATAATCCAGCCCTTAATGCAGCAGCATTTCCACCAGTAGCCCCAGTCAGTGCGCCAATACTGCTACTATTAGCCGCATCTAATCTAGCTCTGCCCGTGAGTTCGTCATATTTAGGTGCTTTAATATTTCCTGTACTTATTAGTGTAGGATTAGCAAGTTCTGGGTGTAAAAAAGCATAAGGCAGTGCAGATAAAGTTCCTGCTTCAGACCATAAGTTAGGAACCTTCATAGAAGTCCCTGGAGTTTTAGTTGTCTGTGTTGTTGGGGGTATAGTAATTTTACCTTTTTCTGTAGTTATACTTGGTGGAGGTGGAATATTTGGTGGAGGTGTAATATCTGGATCTTTCACAGAACCTAATGGTTTTTGTGGAAAATCTACAAGACTCTGAATTGGGCCTACCTCTTCTTCTGTATATAATTCTTGCAGTTTATCAGCAGGAACTTTCCCCGCCAACAAGTCTTCATACAGCTTAGGTTGTTGCTGCTTAATTATGTTTATATAGTTTTGCCTCCAAGGGACTCCTTTATTTAATTCAGATTCTGGATCCAACCACATCTTAATGTTTTCTGGAGATAATTGTCCTTTAACCCATTCGTTCTGAGTGTTAAAGTCATTTCCCATATATCCTCTTCTAGTCCAATCAGAACCACTAGCAGGTTTATACCCTTCAAAAGGCAATGATGGGTTAGATGGATCATAAAAATCACCTATGTTTCCATTCTTAGCTTGAGTGTTACCCAATAACGTTGTGCTTGGTCCAGATATATTATTGGGTTGACTTATTCCACTAATAGGAAGTCTATATTGTTCATTAGCCCAACTAAAAACATTGAGAGGGTCATATTTTTTACCAAAATATTGCACTTCATTGTATCCACTATCCCTATCATACGGGTCTTTCTTTATCTCAAGAAATGGATTTGTTGCATGTTGAATTTGTCCTCCCTTGCCAAAAGTCTTAGGAAATGGCACAGTAGTCAAAGGTTGTTTATCGTAATCTCCAACAATATCCCTAGTAATATCATCTTGAGATCTTGTATCTCCACTAATCTGAGATTGATTAACAATTCTTCCAACATCTCTTAGATAGTTTTCAACATTTTGATTATATCCTCTAGCTTGCTGTCCCTCGGATACCATTTGTGGGTTGATCCCACTTGTTCTATCTGGCATATTTGGAGTATTCAATAAATTCTGATCTTGTATTGGCCAATTCTTTCTGGCAGTTCCTAAAAATGTAGTTGGCATTCCTGCTAGTTGAGTATTTAAATCTAATTTTTGCTGAGGTAATTGATCTACTATTGGCTCCATCATAGGAATAGCTGGATTAAAATCTCTAGTTTGCATTTGCTGAGAGTATTGACTTGGAGACAAATATCCACCATCAGCAAGTATGTTTGTCATTTTCTTGCTAGCAACCTCTTGGTTTGCCAACATTAGATTATTCATATTTAAATCCGCAGTCTTTTTAGCATAAGGATCGTTTGGTCTAGCTTCTAATTCTTTATTGTATATCTTAGACACATCAGCAAAAGACTTACCTATAAACTTATCTGGAAGATTAAACTTCTTAGCCATTGATTTATTTACTTTCAATCTGTCACTAAAGATAAAATCCTTCAGTCTCGTCTCGCCCTCTTCAACTGTATTAGTTTGGCCACCTGGAGCTATGCCCTGTGGAATTCCTCCTAAAGGATTTTGTTCATGAGTTCCGCCAGTATTGTACTCTATCAGTCCACCATCAGCCATAATATTCAAGAAATTATTTCTATCACTTATTCCGTCAGTATAAGGATTTATTTGATTTTGAATGTTTTGTTTGTTGCCTTGAATTCCTCCAGCAACTCCGCCAATCAAAGCACCAGCACCAATTAAGTACGGATTACCTGTGGCCGCTAAAGAGGAAGCTCCATTAATTGCTCCAGATGCAGCTCCACCTGCCGCATTGTCTTTTGGTATAAGGTTGGTAGCCCCACCAAGTAAACTTAGAATATTACCACCATCGAAATATTTTTTATTTTTCATACTATATGCTATATAATAAATTCATATCGTGCAATATGAGTTTATAATTGTTTTCATTACTAATAGTTAATTTACAATAAATACTATTTCCCCTGATTCTATCAAATATATTAGCTTGAGATCTTGGCATCCATAGGTTCCAATCTCTAAACTTTCTTGAAATATTTGTATTATAAATCAAATCAACAGTTCCACTATCTTGATATTCATTCCAAACTTTAATAGATTTTAACGGCAACACAAAACTGAACCCATCCGTAGAATAGATGTCTGTATCATTCTCATCATACAATTCAGTCTTAAAGTTTAAGTTATTAAAAACTTTAGATTCATTGTATTTTGGGTTCATTAAGAAAGTTATACTGCTATCATAGGTTGTCCCATAAAAGTTGCCGTAATCACCTAAAAAGTGCTCGTAAATAGACTTAGCATCATTGCAACTAAATAATCTACCTGGAGTTTTTATATAGAACTTTGGTTTAAAATCATAAAAACTTACAAAACTATTTATAGATTCATTGAATACAATTGTAAATCCTGGAGTTGTAAAATATGCTTCATCGTTAATATTATCATATACTCCAACAACATCCAATGAATTATCATAGCTTTGCAATAAGTTCTTATACATAAATACGTGTAATCCAGCAGGATCAGTCAAACCTTCTGGTGCTTGCCCACTAGTTCTGTTTAGAGTCCTATTTGTAATGTCTACATAGTAAACAAAGTTGGGGCTTGTAAATATACATCTAGGATTCGTACTTCCAGATGCTGTGCTTAGATATTGGTAATTATACAGTATTTGACCAGTGCCTAATTCTACACCTATTCCATCATTAGCCTGAATTGCAACTCTTGGTTGAACTTGTAATATTCCAAATGCATTATCTTGGAAGAAGAATAAGGTGTCATTATTTCTAATGAGTTTAGTTAATTTACCATATTGCCCATTTAAACTTTGCTCTTCATTAATTAATACATCCGTCCACCCATCAACTATTTCTCCTGCAATTTTAATTTTACTAGATAAAATTCTTACTGCCGAATGTTTAACTTGTTCAAATGTAAATGGAGTTGCTATGTTTTTATTTGAAATAGCTTCTTGCGAATAAACTCTATTATAATTGTGGTAGTCATCAAAACTAGGGAACCACACATCATCCCAAGAATTTAAGGATCTATCATTTCTGCAATCACTATTAATACTAGATTCTACTGGGAATTCAACAATCTCTGTGATTGCTGTATATCTGTGATTCTGAACTTGTGCTACATTTGGTAGAATTCTTAAAAATTTAAATCTATTTACAAAAATATCACCAGCTTTAATTATAGTGGTTGATGCAGTTGTAGCTCCAGCAGGCAATGTAGTGTATTTACCTATTCTTAAATAAGCATTCCTGCTTCTAGCCTCATAAGTATTTCCACCATATTGATTGTCTAAATGTCTTTTAACTTCAATTAATGGTGTGGAATTTCCAACAATACTATAAGATGTAAAGATGTCTTCCAGTGCAGTCTCAGCCTTATCTACAAGGTTTAAGCAATTAGCTCCAACACTATTCACACAAAGAATGGGGTCTTCCGTATCTGAAGGATCAGCAGTGTTGCTATCGCTCACTAGTGTAAATAGGTGATTATTGAAAGTATACTGATCTGAGCTTAAGGTGTTGTCGTTGTATATTTTTGTAGATTCGCCTTTGCCTATAATAATAGGATTACCAGCAATTTCTCTGTACGAATGAGTTATGTTGTAAGTTCTATCTAATAGATAGTTTCTATAGTATTGGTATAAGTTTTGTCTTCTGCTTCTGCCTCCACTTGGCCCAATAAACCCTTCTTTATGCAAAGATGAGTAAGTTTCAATTCCAGCTCTTTTTTCAGCAACTTTAAATAAATGTAAATGATTAGGAACCCTTACGTCACTAATTACATCTCCAACTTTTAAGACAACCTTGGCCCTTTATTCAAATAGTGCCTGTACAGCATCTGAACCTAACTCTCCAACCCACTTAAGAACTTGTCCCACATCCTTAATAGCGTTTCCTTTAAAATCTGGTTGATTATCAGTCCAATTTACTTGAGAAACTTTGTATGTGTCGTCAGCAGTTGCAATTTGCTTACCCCAAACTCCACAGTCAGATAATCCTATGATATTTGCAATAGGGTCTTTTATTTTAGGATCTCTTATTGGCGTTGCATTTGTGAGTCTTGCTACTACAGTATATTTTAATTCATTCCCAAATATAGGATTTAAAAATATAAGCTCAGGACTATAAAGTTGAAACATGTTTGTAAATTGATATGTCTCCTGAGAAGTAACCTTATTTTCAACATATTTCTTATAGACCTCTGGATATGGATAATTTGGATGCTGTGCAAATTTGTTTACAGCTTTGATTCCTTTAAATTCAATATCCCCAGCCAAGTCTCCACCCATAACAGGATAGGATATGCATTTCCCATTACTTACACCACTTATTTTTGGTGAGCCAGAAGTTCCTTTGTATCCATTAAAAAGTGCATTGGCTGGCCAAGGATTGTTTACAGTTTCTGTTTTTATGTAATTTTCAACAATATCACTAGCATTTCTCATGAAAGGAGAAGGCATTTTTGGATATTTTACAGTAGAATAATTTACAGTTCTTTCAGCCTTAGCTTTACCTAAGTCATCATAAGTCTTCTGCGTAGGAACATTGTCATTATTTGGAATATTTAAATCATAATCTTGAAATATACAAGGATTTACAACACCTTGAGTGATTATTGTCTTATCTTGATCAGTTCTTTCTACTCTTAATATATTCCACCCCACAACACCAAAGCCTCTAAGAATACTAAGATTCTTAAATGTAACCTTTAGAGTATTAACATTGCCATCCAGATTTCCGTCCGGTACAATTATGTCACAAATCCATTTAGGCTCTGTAAACTGACCATACTGATTGTAGAACTCTACTGCAATCCTGTAGGTTTCTCTTGATTTTAATAAAAAAGAAGTTTCTGATAATGTTGTTGGGATTACTTCAACTTCTACATTAGTACCAGATGCACCGTGTATGGTTGAATTATATTTATAAACATATCTATCATCATTAGCGGAAACTGTCGTTGTGGTTGTTTCAGTTACTACCTCTGGGAGTATATTTAAAAAGAATTTATAACCCTTTTGATTTTGAGCATTCAACCAAACAAATTTCTTATGCAATGGATCATTTGGGTGTCCATCTTGATCATAAGATACAAAAGAGTAATAAGATGATACGATTCCTTTATCTGTAAATGTCTTAACTATTGAGTTTAAGTCATCTTTTATGTCGTTTACAATATCGGTGGTTACTGATAGGTCGTGTTCAAATTTAAAATTAAAGTTTGGATAATCTTCTTCGTTTAAGTATATTACATTATTATCATCTGGGCAGTATAAATCCAATTCATATGTGAATCTTATTTTTTCTGTCCCCAACTCAGATGTTACGTCAAAATTAGAATAATAACTATCACCCTCAAGGGTTGGCATTCCTGCTGCAATTTGAAGATAACTTTGAGAATATTCTTTGGACGTTTTTGTGACTTCATATCCAGAGTATTCCACCTCATCATTAATACAATCATGGGTTAGTGGAACAGATGCTCCTGTGGCCTGTAATACTAATTGATTGTTATTATTAAATATAATATCCTCATATTCCTTATCAGAATTCTTTATTTTAGAAGTACTCCATCCTGTTTTAGTGTTATCCTTAAATCTATAGGCTCTTGTGTCGTAAACTGACGAATCTACATCAAAGAATTTCTCAGTAATATCTCCAAGTATTAAATAGTTAAATTTACTGGCAACACATTTTGGAACCATATTTTCACCACCAAGAAATAGCAATTCTTTCTCTGAAAGATTACTAATAATTCTACCATCATCTACAACTCTAATAGTTGTGAGTCCTGCGGATTTATCTATAGATTCCTCCGCTATAAGAGAAATTATTGGAGACTGATTGTATGAAGTATATTTAATAGAGTAAACTCTTATTATATCAAATTTGGTATCTACATTATCAATCTTAATATGATTAACTTGGCCCACCAATTCATTTACATCTCCACCACCAACTTGTTTTTTTAGTGGTGTCAATTCAGATCTTGGACTACATTTAGTTTGAGCACCATTTTTAACAATCAAGTTGTAACAATATTGAATCATTCCAGAAGTGTGGATTCCACCATAAGTGATACTTTCAAGCTCTGGAACTGAGACATTAAAAGATGGACATACATCCAATAAAGTAATATTAGATGCAGGCTTCATTATATTAAGGTATCTTAACTGATTAATTCCATCAGCCCAATATATTTTAATTAACTCCTCGTTCTCATAGAAAGAATCGGATTCAATATTGCAAGTTTCAGTGATACCTAAATTCCCTTGAATTAAAGTAACAATTTCGTTAGTATCAACATTAATTCTAATTATAGATTGAACATCAGTCTTATAATAAACAAATGATACAATATAATTTACGACATTAATTGAATGGAGCAATACTGGTTCGTAAACATTTGAATAATAAGAATATGTTGGTAGAGTAAATTTAAGTATATTACCTTTCTCAGTTGTCACCGATAATGTGGACTCTTCTCCTGTAGATAAAATGCGAATATTATTTGCATCATAGTACTTTTCATTAGGAAACTTAGACTTGGAAAGGTCTTTAAGCATCCCACCATAAGTGTATGTAGCTTGTTCTATCATTATATACTTCTCTTTCTATATTCCTTTAATCCAAGTTCTCTGTAGTCATTAACGCTATGTTCATCATTTAGCATTAATGTATTTATTGTATTGGCTATACTTTGCCTCTTATCTAAGTTTTGCATCTTAAAATCTGCTCCAGTTTGTGACACATACCAGTTTCTTTCCTTGTCAGCCCATTGGAATTTATCTGGAGTAATTTTCCCAAGAAACCATTTTTTCTGCAACCATGAAGATAGAATAGAAAACTCAATTGCTTTTATTATGTTGGCATTATCTGGTATCATTACAACTCCATCGAAATCTACTGGCACAGCAGTATATGCTACGTGTAGTTTACCTTCACTAAATGACGTAAATATATATCTTCCTTCAGTTTTATACCTAAATGATGATTCTCTTGGATTCATTTCCCTTTCATCATAAGACTTAAAAAATGGATCAGAATTGTATAACATTGCCCTTCTTGATGTTTCTGATGAATTTGAATCAACCTTAGTGACCTTTATTATATCTAAGTAATTAATTGGAAGCACTCCTCTGTAATCCTCAATATTCACATACGCATCAAGAGAGATTAAGAACACTGGGTTAGCTATGAGTTTTATTGTGTCAGAAGCTGCCAATACGGCAACATCATAGGGTAAATCCTCTGCTCCAGGATTCATCATTACCCTGTCAATAATAACCTTTAGGCTAATAAATTTATCTATCATACTTAACCTCCTCTATAGATTTCTCCTGTTTGAAATATTAGTTTGGATAATTGTTTTTTTACTTTTCTATTCACCCATATCCTATAGACATTTTTATTTTTGAATATGGCCTTCTTCTTTAAGTATCTAAATCTGTAACTGAATCTATTTGAATGGTAATTCTCATACCTTATTAGTGTTTTTGCAGCCTTAGCTTCAGAATCTTCATCCCACAATTTTAATGTATCTTTCCAATTAACAGGAAGGTTTGTTATTAATTTCCCATCTTTAACTGAGACAAAATTCTTCTCCTTCTTTACGCACAAAACTCCTAATCTTTTAGGAATCTTAAAATTATATTCTTCTGTCACTAGAAGATTACCAATTGCTCTGTGAAATTCCCTCACTACCTTAGAATGTAGTTTCTTGCTCTCAGTGCCACCATTGTTTTTATAGTAACTATAATAGTCACTCAATCCAAAATCAGATAATATTTTATGATGTCTTTCTTCACCCATTATTGTTCATCTGCATTATTTATCTTGTCTTCTGGAATTTGTATGCTTGTTATTAGTTGTTTTAGAATCACTTCTTTCATAGTAACCCACATGTCTGCATCTATCGGATAATAAATATCTCTATCAAAACTCTTCGTGTTATCGTAATCAACTGATGCAATCCATGCTGCTTCTGGATTTTCAAATATGGCCCAAATTCTTGCATTAGATATTAGCTTGTGAGATTCATTGAATCCTTTAAAGTACAGTCTATAATCCTGCCCAAGAGTTGTATATACTGTATTTTGTAGCTCTGGGTTATTCCCACAGTAATTAAACCTTTCTGGCTGCACATAGATAGCCTTGTATTGGTTGTAACTACCAAAATCTATATGAATGTTTCGCATAAAATCTCCAGATTCAATCAATCTTGGCAACACATTCACAGTTCTAAGAATGGAAGCTACATCCATAAAGACATTATCCTCGGAAAGTTCCAATTCAAAATGTAATCTTTGCCTTATTCCCTGCGGAATAATTTGACCAATCTCTTTATATTTCTGACGAAGTAGTAAAGCTCTGTTATTATCTATTAGATAAGATATATATTCGTAGCTAATATCAGAATCATCCGAGTATTGTCTAAGAGCTTCAAAAATGTCATAAATATAATATTCTTTTGTGTTCATGTTAGAATTCTATTACATCTTGAATTACATTCTTTTTGTTTAATCTATAAATATCAATACCAACTCCAGGTTCCGTTAAACCAAAGTTTGACATAATCCACTTGCTAGACCCAGCCAAAGCAGGTACTTTTCTATATCTAAAGAGTTTGGAATTAGTTGTTGCATCTTGGTGCAAATCACCAGATATGACGTGTACAAAATATTCATATAGTTTATATTCTTTAATATATTGATCAATGTAAGTTTCTATTGCTGGAGTAATTGTTAAAGGCCAACCATTCTTCATATCTGTGTTATCTTTACCATGTGCATAGATGAAAGCGTGGCCTCCTATAATATAATGGTCTACTACTCTATTAGCTATAGTTACTTCTACGTTTAGAAACTTTGTATTTATCCAAAGTTGCAAAGCTTTAAATAAATAAAGATCCATGTCACCCCCGTGATTAGATTCCCTCACAAAATGAATTGAATAATTATCTGCAAAATCAGAATTTAATAACCTTTCTAAGAATATTTTATTAGTATAAAGTCCTACTTCAAATGCTTCTGCATTAGACATGTTTTGTGGTAACTTGTGGGTTCTTTTTACAGTATATCCATCTTGACCATCAAAAATATCACCAAGATAGTCTACATTAATTGTATTAAATTTTCCATATTGAGAAACCCTTTTAGCAGTATCCATAAATATAGTATCCATTCTATCTCTATATGTTTCTTTATTAAAAAAATTGGAATATGTAGAATAAGACACATCCATGCCTACGTGGGCATCTGTAATATATATATTTTCACAATATTCATTATTACTTTTTTTGGCCTCCTTATAGATCACCTGAGCCACTTTCTCTTCTGAGTTGAATACTTTATTCAATATCTCCTCATAATTGATCTGAGAGGCTGTATCCTGACTATAATCATAACTGTATTTCCAATTGCCTTCAGAACCCCATTTAGATTTTAATTTTCCTATTTTAACTTCTTCTTCTCTTTTTAATTCTTGTAATGCTTTTTCTGGAGTAAAATTTGCATATTTTTTTCTCTGCTCATCAAATTCTCTTAAAAAAGTATCTCCTGTGTCATCTAATTGGACATTAAAAGCAACATCTTTAGGATTATACTCTGTGCCAAATTGTTCTTTATTCTTTAAAATATCTTTTGCGCTAGCTTTAGCTGCATATAAAGTATCCAAATCTATATTCCATCTCTTTGATAATGATGGGACTCCAGTAGTTAATCTACATGGACTTTCAACAAATTTCTCTACTGCTTCTTCAAAATTCATATTTTATTAATATTGATTTCAATGCAAAGATAAACATTTATTTTATAAATAAAAAAAGAGAGACTATTAAATCTCTCTTTTTTAGTTATAATATTATTCTGGCTATACGTCCGAAGCAACATTCTTCCAAAGTCCATCAGAGGCAAGCTGAATAACATCTCCGGTAGTTCCAGAGGCAATAACAACGTCAGACAATGCATTAAGACTAATAGGTGGCAAATCTCCAATCGCAAGGGCAGGGCCATTTTTAGCAATATTAACTAAAGCTAAGATAGTATCAGCATCAGCACTGGAGTCAAAAGCAATTTCAATAGTACTCTTCAAATCCCTACCAGCAATCCTATGGTCTCCATAAGTATCAGCTTCCTTATAGGTGATTGTCAGTGTGCAGTAATCAGTAGTAGCAACAATGTCAGGAATAAATGGAAATTCTTGATAGTTATATCCACCAAATTGACGAGTAAGCTTGTCAAGATGTGCCTCTAAACCACCCAACCTCTTACCAGAAGTAGGATTGATTGCTTCGCCAACCTTAGTTACAGCCCACTCATTAAGAGTTTCAAAACCAGTAGTAGCATCCTTAACAGTTACGCCCCATTTATTCCTAGAAGCTAAACCCTCAAATTTATCCAATACACGAGCTTGCGCCTTATTACAGATATAGATAGTATAAGTTCCACTAGCATTTTTAAGAACTACATCATAAAATGCAGGTTGATTTACATATACTGCCGTTCCAGCAGTCAATTCGCTAGACCAATTAGTTTTCTCATCAAAGTCGTCAGCAAAAGCTGTTCCACCTGATTTGGCTACAGTATAAGGTTTTTCATTTGAAATAACCCACACAAGATCACCATCAGTAAGTCCACCAACAGCAGCTTCAGCCGCAGCTTCAGTTGCATAAACTCCAACATAACCAGCAAGATTAAATACTGTTTGTGGTCTATTGTTGTAATAAAAATCTTCCTGCAAATTGCGGATGATTTGTTTAGACAATCCTTTAGCTATTTCAACTGCCGTGTTAGTTGTAATAGTATAAGGAATTGTTTTGAATTTCCAGTCTGCTACTGATTCTGTTGCAAGATACCAATGGTATACTTCAACTACATCTCCTACAGCAGTACCAGTAGTACTAACCGTAAATGAACTATATTCAGGAACACTCGCAACTGCCACAGTTTTCACTACCGACAAGATATTAGGTCCATAGATAGTATCTGACCTCTTAACAGTACCATCTGCTTTCTTTTGCAGAAAGAAAAAGTTTCCTGCTGTTGTGGGAACAGCCCCACCACTTTCATTAAAAATTTGGATTTCTTTAGAACTTGCTGTTGCGAAAAAAGTTGCAGCAGTTGTTTCATAAGCAATAGCTTCAGATACCAATAAGTCCTTAATCCCTGCATCAAAATGTGCCATGTTTAAAACATTTAAAATGTTTGTAATTAAAATTAATTATCTCTATTATTAGCAGCTCTATTTTGTAGGCTGTTTTCTTCATAAGCAAGTTTAGCCTTTTTTACAGCCAACTCAATTATATCTCTTTGAATTTCAGTGCTCAATACACACCCGGTAGCAGCAGTTAATCCATCAATAGTTCTACCATAAGGAGTCAAGCTTTCCAATATAATTGGAGTTGGCTTCCTTAGATACCTAATAGTATAAGTCGAAATAGTTCCAGGATAAATAATCTCCCTTACATTATCTGCTCCAACCGTGTTAGCTATATCTAATCTCCAAGCTTTATCTGCATTAGGTTTCTTAAATGGATTATTCTTATTAATGTTAAATTCATCATGCGTAACAGGTATTACCCGTACTTGGTCATTAATGTATTCAGATAATAAAAACCACACATCTGCTGGAATTGCAAAAAACTTAGAATCAGAGTGGAATTTTGAAGCTACCAAACTTGTATTTATCTCAGAATCAAAATTTATCTTTAATGGTATTGTTAAATTTCTTAACTGTTCCCTAACTCTTTCATCCTTTTCAAAAACTGCTGCCTTAGCTAGAACTATATCTTCCTGTGCTTGAGTAAGAGCTATTGATTTCTCATAACCATTTATAGGAGGTGCAGAGAAGCTAAAGCTATTATTATACGCATAGTCAAATTCATTACTAATCTCTGCAATATTCATTTTATTCCCCCTTCAGTTTACTCTCAATTTCAAACTTGATAAGTTGATTCTTCGGATTAGCCAGAAATTCTGCTGCTGCTTGGAATCCGCCACCCCTAGGGTCTTCTGATAATCTTACATTGCCAAAGTAATATAAATCATCTTCCTTCCTTACAATGTCTGCGTTTGCGGCATGGAATATAATTACTTTTGTGGCAAGCAAAGAATCTTCTTTACTATACTTAACAAATAACCCAGCATCTTTTTCTAGAATATCTTTAAACCAAGCTTTAATAACATGAAGTTTAGTTCCTTTAGGGATAGTCTTTTGTCTAAGTTTGTGATAAAGATAAGATAATGTATTAAAATCATCTTCATATTTACCCCAAGCTGACCAAGCCGACTGCATAACACTCATGTCTTGTACCATTGAATCTGCATCCTCAGTATCTTTAATTATAGCAAACTTATATGTTTTTAAGTCATTTCTCTGTTTCCATGAGGGAGCTATAATCTGATCATAAGGTGATTGCTGCAATGCCCTATACTTAATATAATCAATTGGATTTGAAGTATCAAGTGTAGTATCATTTTTTGTCAATGTGATATAGAACTTAGAATCCCCCCAAAACTTCTCATTACCATAACTAATATCCTCTCCAGGAAGTAAAGCTTTTAAATCCTCTAATTCTTCTTCAGATAAAAATGGAATAACATATCCATTCCTACGCCTAATTGTAAATGTCTTTTGAGCATTATCATGTAAATTACCCGATAGCAAGTGCTCTCCTTTAAATCTTGTAAAGTCACGGATATACCTGACTGTAATTTTTTCTTTCTTTATCATACTTCTTCTTCTATTGTAAAATTAAAAAATAAGTAGTAGGAGTAATGAAGGCTCCTACTACTAATAATATATTACTGCATGTGTGAAATTTCCTGTGGTAATAATGTAATTGTACGGGTAGGATCATTAACAGCTACGCCAAACCTCATAATCTTCATACATTGATATTCATCAACTGCTGTAGCAGCATTGACATTACCTACACGAGCATCCTCCCACATCTTACCAAATGGACCATTAACATAACCACGAACACCCATTTCTTCACCTTTAACTTTTACAAGTTGGATATTAGGTTTGTTGCCATCGACCATACCATCAAAGAAAATGTCATAACGATAAGATTCAGCAACACCATCGGCAGGATTGTTATTCTTGTAAATTTTGTTACGAACTGGGTCATCATAGCTTGTGTCAATTTCAATAGTCAACTCAATTCCATTAGGTCCAAGCCATTTCACAATCTGGAATCCCATTTGGAATGCGTTAGTATGAATTGGACTAGCTACATTTGAAATAGTATTCAAATTAGCATTTGCACCAAGTTGCGAGAAAGAACTCTGCCATCCAGAAGCCACACTTAAAGCAGCAGTACTAAATTGTTCAGCACCCTTAAGACCAGTTACCATGCGGAACTTAGCCTGAGACATATCAATTTTACCGGCTACCATGTTATACAAAGCATTACTAACCCACTTAAGGTTGAATGTATCATATACAAAAGTATTTGCTACTTGCATTTGTTCACGGATACCAGCACCAGTTTTGATGATTTCACCATTTTTACCACGATCATGATAGTTACCAGCACTATCTCTATTGCTACGCCCAAAGACAATAGCATTGCCAATACCCTGATTGAATTCCATTTCAAAGATCCAATCTTTGTAAGGTACGGTTTGACCAATTAGTTGACCATCCTTAGTAGGCATAGCCATAACAAGCTTGCGGTTAAGTTCCAAACCTGACACAGTGTAGTCTTTACGAACAAATGACATCTCTTGTTTCATGCTAAATGGAGTAGCCCCACGCATACCAGTTAAAGGAGTACTACGAATAAGTGGTGCAGGATTGTAAAGTTCTGTACTAAACCTTTTGCCAGCCACCAACTGCGACCCAGGCATACCAGTATTATAAGAATCACCCATCAACTGTACATCATACACAACCAATGTTCCCTCATAAGTAGGTTCACCTATAATACGGATACGGTAGAATTCATTAAGTTCACCGACAATGATTTCACCATCACCAAAATAGTTTTCACCAAACACAAGCTTAAATCTTGATCCACCAATACCAATAGCTACATCAGTAGACAATACGGTAGAACCAGCCACCCTAGCTTCAATCAGTTCAATGTTCTTAATTGCAGAACCAATCAAATCCCAGGTGAATTCTTCATCTTCAGGGTTAACTTTGAGTACTGGGTATTTCTCCAATTCTCGTGCCCTATCAGGGATATTGTTTGCTGCTAAAACCTTAGTAACA
>Ga0116170_10003535_pt1 | contig 14558 bp, 10 predicted proteins | sample AD_JPNHW1_MetaG_FD_89797 | JGI IMG/M metagenome (GOLD analysis project Ga0116170, IMG submission 89797) | Active sludge microbial communities of municipal wastewater-treating anaerobic digesters from Japan - AD_JPNHW1_MetaG | ecosystem: Engineered > Bioreactor > Anaerobic > Digestate | place...
AAGGGAGAATGGATGAGTCGGATGTTTTGGGGGCTGGGGGGAGATTCGCCTGGGGGAAAGGGGATCTGGGGGGGCATCTGAAGCGCTTTCGGGTGAGATTTTGATTCTTCAGATTCGCGCTTGCAAGATTGAGGTGATCGGATTATGGAGGTTTTTAGCCCCCGGAGGGGGCGATGGTCAGGTGCTTCGCAGGCTTGCAAGCCAGCCGGGGGTGACCCCGAAGGGAATCCCCGGAAGAGATTGCAAAAATAAGATCAAGCCCCGGAGGGGCGACAGAAACCTGAAGGATCAGGGACGTTGTACTACTACCGACCTTTGGCGAGGGACCCGTTGGGGAAGAAAGATCTCTACTCGATGCATAGGTACTTCAAGATCTTGCTATATTCTGTCGGGCTGTTATTGATCGTTGTATTGATAACGACTATGCAGTCTCGCCGTAGTCGTGACAGAAAATTGGTTTGGAACTTGGAGAAAGATAAGATGGTTTCAATAATAGGATTTTTTGGGAAGAAGGAGGGAAAACCTCCAGAGAATATAGACTTTCTCTTATATGATAAACACTGGGCGACCGAGTCACAGATAAAGATTCGGAAACAACTCCACCCAGAAATGAATGGGCAATCTGATTTTTTTGGCGAGGCTCTCTCTTACAGATCTATTCTTGCATACGCTGTTGCAGAACCTCCGGATTCTGGAATTGTGGCCATTCTGGATTATGGGGAAAATGGGGTTAGTTCACTACAAACAAACGACTTAAAGAAATTATTATCTCAAAATATTTCATTGATCAAACGAATGCCGGAACTATCAATTCCAGTTGATAGTAGATTTAACTCAATGTCTTCCGCTGACAAGAAGGAACTCTATTTAGTGATGAAGTCCCTTTCTGAAAATCTCGATGACGATGATGGTATAGCCATCTATGATTTGGCGCGACTAACCGATTCCCATGACGATGGCACAACAGAGGTATATATAACCGCAGTCATCAGGAATCATCCTTGGTCTAAAGTGAAAAATGATCCGTTCTTCAAAGAGTGTTCATCTGGAGTCGAGTAAATAAAACATAATCGAAAGGAATCTATGAGTATGTCGCATCTCAATCGTCGTAAATTTCTGGGCCATATTGCCGGTGGCGCCGCGGTCGCGGCGGCGGTAGCGCCCCTGAGCCGGGTGGCCGCTCAAACTCCGGCGCCCGCTTCATCTTCCGCTGGCGCCGCCCCCATCAAGGGCGCTCTGGCCGATCCGGTTTTCCGGCCTCTTCCGCTGGGAACGGTGACCCCGGAGGGGTGGCTCAAACGTCAGTTGCGGATTCAGGCGGACGGGTTGAGCGGCCATCTGGACGAGTTCTGGCCCGATGTGGCCCAGAGCCAGTGGTTCGGGGGAAAGTCTGAGGGGTGGGAACGCGCGCCCTACTGGCTCGATGGGGCAATCCCCCTGGCGTGGGTGCTGGATGACGCGGCTCTGAAGGGGCGGATCAAGCGTTACGTCGAGCATATTGTGGCCAGTCAGCGTGAGGACGGGTGGTATGCGCCCTATCCCGCGGATGCGGGGGCCAAGGCCTATGACATCTGGTCCATCCTGCTGGCCAACAAGGCGTTGCTGCAATACCACGAGGCGACGGGGGATGAGTCGGTTCTGAAGGCGGTGATGAAGAACCAGAAGGCGATGCTCGCCACCCTCGACCGCAAACCGCTGTATGACTGGGGACAGTTCCGCTGGTACGAGGGGCTGATCTCTGTCTATTACACCTACGAAAAGACGGGCGAGGCGTGGTTGCTCGACTTGGCCCGAAAACTGCACGAACAGGGGTTCGACTACAAGACGTTCTTCTGTGGGGAAGACGTCACGCAGCCCACGCCGCGGCGCGGGCAGTGGCGGTTCGACCGGCATGTGGTCAATGTGGCGATGTCGCTCAAGGCGTATGCGCTGTCGTGGCGGCTCACCAAGGACGAGGCCGAACGGGCTTTCCCGGCCAAAATGATCGAGGTCCTCGATCGCTATCACGGACAGGCGACGGGGATGTTCACGGGGGACGAATGTCTGTCGGGCAAGAACCCCCTTCAGGGAACGGAATTGTGCGCGGTGGTCGAGGCCATGTATTCGCTCGAACAGATCATTGCCGTAACCGGCGAGGCGTCTTATGGCGATCGGTTGGAGCGGATCACCTTCAATGCCCTGCCGGCGACTTTCTCGCCCGACATGTGGGCGCACCAGTACCTCCAGCAGACGAACCAGGTCCAGTGTACGGTCAATCCGGACTTCATGTGGGGGACCAATGGCCCGGACTCGAATCTGTATGGTCTGGAGCCGAATTTCGGCTGTTGTACCTCGAACCTGCATCAGGGGTGGCCGAAGTTTGTGGCCCACCTCTGGATGCGGACGAAGGACGAGGGGATCGCGGCCATCGCCTATGCGCCCAGCGCGGCCAGATTCGAAGTGAAGGGGACCCCGGTACGGGTGGTGTCGGAGACGGATTATCCCTTCCGCGACAGTGTCAAGATCACCGTGACGGCGGACAAGCCGGCGCGTTTCCCGCTCATGTTGCGGGTGCCCGCGTGGAGTGACGGCGCGGTGGTTTCGGTGGCCGGTGGCGCGGAGGAAAAACTCAAGCCGGGCACGTTCCATACGATCGAACGCGAGTGGAAGGATTCGGTGGTGGTGACGCTGCGGTTCCCGATGAAGCCGAAGGTGACGCGCCGTTACAGCGAAGCCATTTCGATTGATTGTGGACCGCTGGTCTATTCGCTCAAGATCGGGGAAGAGTGGAAGCGGATCAACGCCGACAAACCGTTCCGCGAACTGCCGCACGGGGATTTCGAGGTCCGGCCCACAACGCCGTGGAATTACGGGTTGCTCGTGGATGAGACGAAGCCCGAGACCGGCATCACCTTCGAGGAAAAGCCGATCGGGGACAAACCGTTCTCGCCGGAAGGCGCCGGGGTGGTGGCGAAGATGAAGGGGCGCAAGGTGCCGGGTTGGAAACTCGAACACAACTGGGCCGGTGAAATCGAGCCGAGACTGCGCGAGTCGGGCGAACCGGTGGAGGAGATCACGCTGATTCCGTACGGGTGTACGAACATCCGCATCACGGAGTTCCCGCATCTGAAGGGTTGATGGCGGATTCGAAAGAGAGAGGGGAATGGGACGGAGTGACCGACCCATTCCCCTTTGGAGTATCTGGATACAGGTTGTTTTGCCGGGGGGCATGAGTCTTGTTTGAGGCTCCAGATCAGATTCGGGGTGTGGGAGGATGTGTCATGGGGAAGGAATGGGTGTTTTCGAAACAGTACCGCGTGTTATTTCTGGCTTTATTTGTGGGCTTTCTGATGGGGGGGGCGGTCTGGGCCAAGCCTCCGCAGGCGGCCCCCAAGCCGCTCTCGTCGTTTGACCCGCAGGCGAAGGAACTGCTGGCGAAGATGACGCTGGAGGAAAAAGTGGGCCAGATGTGCCAGCCGGATCAGTCCGAACTGAAGGACCCGGCCGACATCGAGAAGTACTTCCTGGGTTCCCTCCTGAGCGGGGGAAACTCGGACCCCAAGGCGGGCAACAGTCTGAACGCCTGGAGCGACCTGATTGACGAGTATCAGAAACACGCCCTGAAGACGCGTCTGGCGATCCCCCTGATTTATGGGGTGGATGCCGTGCATGGGCACAACAATGTGTATGGCGCCGTGGTCTTCCCCCACAACATCGGTCTGGGGTGTACCCGCAATGCGGAACTGATCGAGAAGATCGGTCGGGTGACGGCGGAGGAAGTGCGCGCCACGGGGATCAACTGGGCGTTCGGGCCGTGTGTGGCGGTTCCCCGCGATGAACGGTGGGGGCGGACCTATGAGGGGTACTCGGAAGACCCGGAGATCGTCAAGGTTCTGGGCGAGGCGGCGGTCAAGGGGTTTCAGGGGGCGAATCTGGCCGATCCGCTGTCCGTGGTGGCCTGCGCCAAGCACTTTCTGGGGGACGGAGGAACCACCTACGGATCGGCCAAAGGGGCCGATGGACGGAAACTCGACCAGGGCGACACGCAGTGTGACGAGGCGACGTTGCGCAAGATTCACCTGCAGGGGTACCTGACGGCGGTCAAGGCCGGGGTCGCCACGATCATGCCGTCCTACAGCAGCTGGAATGGGGTGAAATGCTCGGCGAGCAAGGAACTGCTCACCGATCTGCTCAAGAAGGAACTCGGGTTCGAAGGGTTCCTGATCTCCGACTACAACGCCATTGACCAGATTACCCCTGACTACAAGAAGTGTATCGAGATTTCGATCAACGCGGGGATGGACATGGTGATGCTGACCAACCAGTACCGCGAGTTTTGCAAGGACCTCAAGGAACTGGTCGAGGAAGGCAAAATCCCGATGGCGCGCATTGATGACGCAGTGACGCGCATTCTGCGTGTGAAGTTCGCCATGGGGTTGATGGACAAGGACCGCTCGCCGTTGACCGATCGCAAGCTGTGGGACACGTTCGGTTCCGCCGGACACCGCGAGGTGGCGCGTCAGGCCGTGCGCGAGTCACTCGTGCTGTTGAAGAACGATAAGAAGGTGTTGCCTCTGGACCGGAAGATCTCCCGTATCCATGTGGCCGGGATCGGCGCGAACAACCTGGGGATACAGTGCGGGGGCTGGACGATCAGCTGGCAGGGGGAACTGGTGGATCAGCTGCCCGGCGGCACGACGATTCTGGATGCCTTCCGGCACTCCGTTCCGAAGGAAACCAAGGTGACCTTTACCGCGGATGGGACGGAGGCTCAGGGCGCCAGTGTGGGCGTTGTGGTGATCGGCGAGAAACCGTACGCGGAGTTCATGGGAGATCGGGAAAATCTGACTCTCGACAAGGAAAGCCTTGAGACACTGGCCAACATGAAAAAGGCGGGGATTCCGCTCGTTGTGGTGTTGCTGAGTGGTCGTCCGGTGATGCTCGAGGGAATTCTGGATCAGGCCGACGCCGTGGTGGCCGCGTGGCTGCCGGGAACCGAGGGCCAGGGGGTGGTGGATGTGTTGTTGGGCGATTTCAAGCCCACCGGCAAACTTTCGGTCTCGTGGCCGCGTGATATGAAACAGATTCCGATCAATGTCGGCGATGCCAACTACGATCCGCTGTTCAAGGTCGGGTATGGCCTGAGTTATTGAGATGAAACGGTTCGGCGGGTGCGCCGGTGGTAAACACGTGCGCCGGTTTTTATGCCTTCTTGGATTGTGTTCTGGGGTTTGGGCTGCGTATTGCGGCCCAGACCTCATGGCATGGGCTGAAGAATTGCGTGTAGATTTCGGTGCGGAAACGGGCGGGGAAATCCGGTCCCTGCACGGGGTGAACGGCGGGGTCTTGACCACGGGGGAAACGGTGGATCTCACGGCTCGCTGGCGCGAGGTGAAGATCCCGTTGACGCGTCTGCACGACTGTGAATTCCCGCGACCGGATCTGGTGGATCTGCACGCCATTTTCCCGGACAGTCTGGCCGATCCCGAGTCGCCCGCGAGCTACCAGTTTGTGCGGACGGATGATTATTTGGCTGCAATTCGGAGTACCGGCGCGGGAGTGGTGTACCGGCTGGGGGAAAGTATTGAACACTCCCGGAGGAGGTACTATGTCCACCCGCCAATGGATTACGCCAAATGGGCCGGGGCGTGTGTGGGTATTATCCGGCACTACAACGAAGGGTGGGCTGAGGGGTTTCGCTACGGCATCCGGTATTGGGAAATCTGGAACGAGCCGGAGAATCGTCCGGCCATGTGGAGTGGGAGCGACGCGGATTATTACCGGTTGTATGCGACCGCGGCCAGGGCCATCAAGGCGCGATTCCCGGATTTGAAGGTCGGAGGACCTTCGGTGGGGGCGACGGGTGAAGTGGTTGGGGACCGTCTGGAGGCCACGCCGTTTCTGGAGGGATTTCTCCGGATGTGCCGGGAGGAGAAAGTCTCACTGGATTTTTTCTCCTGGCACACCTACACGGATGATCCCTCGCTCTATGCGCGCAAGGCCCGTGCGATTCGCGCCTGGTTGGATGAAAAGGGCTTTCGGAATACCGAGATCCATCTGAACGAATGGAATTACCTGCCGGGGAACGATTGGGGCCCGATGTTGAGCGTGGGCGAGGGGGACCGGCGGCGGCAGTGGTACGAGGAGCAGGGAAGCGCCGCCGGCGCCGCGTTTGTGGCTTATGTCCTGCTCGACCTGCAGGAGAGTCCGGTGACCTTGTCGAATTTTTACAGTGGGGATACCAATCAGTTCGGTCTTTTCGACCGTTATGGAGCGCCGAAGAAGACCTTCTATGCGTTCAAGGCTTTTTCCGGTTTGCTCGAAACGCCCATGCGTGTGCGGACGTCCGCCAGTCAGCCGGGGGTGTCGGTTGTGGGGGCGGGGTTGAATCGGGAACACGACGCGGGAACGGTTCTGGTCAGCCGTTATCGTGGGTGCGATCCTCGTTTCGATCTGGTGCTGGAGCGGTTGCCGTGGCAGGGGGAGACGCTGTGCCGGATTCTGGTACTGGATGGAGCGCGCACTCTGGAGTGTGTGGAGGAAAAGCGTTTCCCGGCGGGCACGCCGGTGAGTCTGCCCTGCGAATTGCCTCCGCCGGGCGTCTTGTTTGTTCGATTGAGTCGGATCTGAAATTCTGGCGCCATTTTGTCCGGATGTTCTGAATGAACGAAGCGGGCAGGAGGGTACTGGCGAAGAGCGCGAGGACCCGCAGGGAGAAACGCTGGCGGAGGGAACGCAGGAAGCATTGACGCGCCTGTGACGGATTGCGGTGCAACAGGGCAATGAGTCCCCAGTGCCACCAGGCGTCGGCGTAGATGGTCCGGCGGTGGGGTTCGTAACGGTCGGGGGTCCGGACGAAGGCCTGTTCCAGAATTGAGAAGTAAGCCTCCTCGACCTCGTCTGTTCCCAGAGTTTTGGAGAGACTGGTGGCTCGGACGTGGACGACCACGAGGGGTTCCGGCACCTCGAGTACGCGGGCGTGTTCTTCGATGCGAATCCAGAGATCCTGATCTTCGCGCGAAGGGAGAGCGGGATTGAAGAGGCCCGTCTTGTCCAGAACAGACCGCCGGACGGTGGAGGCCGGAGTACACTGGTAATACGAGGGCCAGATCAGGCGGGGGTAAATTCGGATTCGGTCGAACGCCTGTCCCCGAATATCCTCATGCCCATCTGGAAATCTCCGGATTGAATGACAAAAGGTCAGGCCGACGTCGGGAAAGTCGAGCATCGGCTGGACACACTTTGAAAGGCGTCCGGGGAGCCACTCGTCGTCCGAGTCGAGAAAGGCGATGAAGTCGCCCTGGCTTTGTTCGATACCGGTATTGCGGGCTGCGGCGGCTCCGGCGTTGGACTGGTTGAATACCCGAATCTTCGAGCCGAATGCGTCCAGTACCTGTTGCGTGTTGTCGGTCGAACCGTCGTTGACCACGACGATCTCTTTATTGGGATAGTCCTGATCCAGGGCCGACTGGATGGCCCGGGTGATGAAGGCTGCGCTGTTGTACGCGGGGATGATGATCGAAACCAGAGGCGGGTCATGGGGCGGGGGGAGAGTGCTGTTCATTTCTTTCTCCACGGCAAAGAGTTCCCCAACCTCTGCATGTGTTCCTGGTACATGTATTTCACCACATCTGGGGGCACAACGCGTTCAACTCTTTTCAGCATCGCGTACAGATACCCGGCCGTTCGCGAGAGGTGGGCCCGGGGCGAGAATCGCATTCCGGAAATGAGCCGGGCCGCTTGAAAGAGCGGGTGGTAGCCGTTGGCATATTCCATGATACCCCGCCGGAAGTCCGCTTTCTGAGAATGGACTTCAAGAGTTCCCATAGTCCTGTGGTGGCAGACCCGGATATCGCTGAATGTTCGAGTCTCCCATCCTTTCATGCGGACCATGACGCCCGCAATCGTATCCTCGCCTCCATACGACAAAGGGAGGTATCCCCCAATACTTTCAAACACCTCATGGCGGAAAAGTTGAACCGCACCGGCCACCTCCCAGTCATAACCGATTTTCCGGGGATCCCATTTTCCCTGATTCCGCGCTTCCCATTCTCCCTGATTCAATTCGCAGATATCCCCTCCGGCCAGACCCAGTTGGGGGATCTGGTCGAAACGTTCGAGGATGCGAAGAAAGTAGTCCGGTTGAAACGATATGTCGGCATCCAGGTTACCGATGAAATCGTATTCGACATCGGCCAGAAGTGACACGCCAGCCCGAATCGCGAACACTTTCGATCCGAAGTCCCGGCTGGAATCCGGTTCGCGTCTGAGAAGGTGGATGAACGGGTACTTTTCCGCATACCCCTGGACGATTTTGTCCGTTCGATCGGTCGAACCATCGCTGACGATCACCCATTTTTCGGGTTGCTGTTCCTGTTGGACGACGGCTTTCAGCGTGGTTTCGATGTACTGTTCTTCATTCCGGGCGGGGGTGATGAGGACATACCGGTATTTTCCCATGGGAGGTTCCTTGCGCATTCATACCGGTTTTCTGACGGCCAGTTGGTGGATCTGGCGGATGACCGTTTCCTGTTGTTCGTCGGTCAGACCGACGGAACAGGGGAGGCTGAGGCCCTGGCGCACGAGTCGGTCGGCGGTGGTACAGGTTCGGGTCTGGCTCTGGGCGTGCGCCTCGGACTGGTGCATGGGTTGCCAGAGGGGACGCGTCTGGATTCTGGCTTCGGCCAGGGCACGCAGGAGAGAGCGGCTGTCGCGACCATAGAGCGTCTCGTCCACCAGGATGGTGTAAAGCCAGAAGGAGCTGGTGGCCCAGGGGGCTTCGGGCATTGGGGTAATTCCGGGGACAGCCTGGAGCGCTTCACTATACCGATGGGCGATGCGGCGCTTGGCGGCGATGTAGTCGGCCACCTGTTCGAGTTGGGCGCATCCCATGGCCGCCTGCATGTTGGTCAGTCGGTAGTTGTATCCGATTTCGCGGTGCCGGTATTCGAGGGGGTCGTCCTTGGCCTGGGTGGTCAGGTAGCGGGCTTTCTCGGCCCACTCGGGGTTGTCGGTGACGAGCATTCCCCCTCCGCCCGTTGTGATAAGTTTGTTGCCGTTGAAACTGAAACAGGCCACGCTGCCCAGACTGCCGGTCATGCGGCCCTTGTAGAGGGTTCCGAGGCTTTCGGTGGCGTCTTCGATGACGGCGAGATGGTAACGGTCCGCAATATCAAGAATGGGGTCGAGATCCACCGGATGCCCCAGGATGTGCACGGGAATGATGGCCCGGACCCGCCGTCCGGTGGCGCGGTTGCGAAGCGTGGCGCCGTCCCACTCGCAGTCCTGTTCGAGGAATTCGACGACCTTGTTCGGGTCCATCTGCCAGTAGGTGGGTTCCGCGTCCATGAAAACGGGCCAGGCGCCCGCGTACCGGATCGCATTGACTGGCGCGATGAATGTGAGGGTGGAAACGAGCGCTTCGTCGTCGGGCTGGATTCCCGCGACCAGAAGCGCGATGTGGAGGGCGGCGGTGCCGTTGACGGTGGCGACGGCGTGGCGGACTCCGACCAGTTCCGCCATGCGGGTTTCAAATCGGGAAACATAGGTGCCGACGGAGGAGACCCAGCCGGTATCGAGGCAATCCTTGACATACTTCCACTCGTTTCCCCGGATTTCGGGGACACAGAGTGGAATCGAGCCGTTCTCCGCGGGAGCGCCGGGTTCATACGTTATAGACATGGGGACGGTACCTCTCCAGGTTGTCGCGCATCCAGGCGATGGTGTGTTCGAGGCCTTCCTCGAGGGAAACAGCGGGTTCCCAGCCGAGGACCTGACGCGCGCGGGTGTTGTCGGCCAGGAGGCGGTTCACTTCGCTCTGTTCGGGCCGGATTCGCTGTTCGTCGCATTCGATCCGGGCCTGGCTGCCGGTGAGTTGGATGATCAGTTGCGCCAGATCGCCCACTGAAATTTCCCGTCCGGACCCGAGGTTGAAAGTCTTGCCCAGCGCTTCGGGTGCGACGGCGGCGGCCAGGAAACCGTTGACCGTATTGGTGACGAAGTTCATGTCGCGCAGGGGCGAAAGGCTGCCCAGGCGGATGGTCTGAGCGCCCGAGAGGCACTGGCTGATGATCGTGGGGATGACGGCGCGGGCCGACTGTCGGGGACCGAAGGTGTTGAAGGGGCGCACGGTTACGACCGGCACCTCGAACGAACGGTAGAAGGCTTCGGCCATTTTGTCCGCGCCGATTTTGCTGGCGGAATAGGGGGACTGCCCCTGGAGGGGGTGGTCTTCGTCAATCGGAACGCGGAGGGCGGTGCCATAGACTTCGCTGGTCGAAGTATGCATGACCCGGGTGACGCCGAGGTCGCGGGCATTTTGAAGGATATTCAGGGTCCCTTCGACGTTGGTCCGGATGTAGGACTGCGGAGCGCTGTAGGAATAGGGAATCGCGATGAGAGCGGCCAGGTGGAAAACGTACTCGACGTCCCGCATGGCCTGACGCACGCTGTCGCGGTCGCAGATATCTCCGGCCAGCACGTCGAGATTGTTTCGGTACGGGGAGGAATCGAGCCAGCCCCAGCTGCCCAGAGCGTTGTAATGGACCAGCGCACGGACCGTGGCGCCTTCTTCGGTCAGACGTTCCGTGAGGTGGCTGGCGATGAAACCGCCCGCGCCGGTTACGAGGACTTTTTTACCGGACCAGTTCAATTGTGGACTCTCCCATTCTGCAGGTCTTCCTGGGCTTGCTTGTAGTCGTCGGGTTGTCCGATGTCGAGCCAGTATTCCCGAATTGGAAAGCTGATGACCGTACGGCCTTCGGCGATCAGACGATCAATCAGGTCGGTCATGTCAAATCGTTCGTTGTTCGGGATGAACTGGTGGACATTGGGCTCGAGGAGATAAATCCCGGCATTGACGAAGAAAGTGTAGAGGGGTTTTTCGCGCACCTGGGTGATTTGGACCCCTTCGGTCTCGATGACCCCATAGGGGATCTGGAGGTCGTAGCGTCGGACGGCGACGGTGAGGTCGGCCTGGTGCTCGCGGTGGAAATCGAGCATGCTGCGAAAGTCCACCCGGGTGAGGATGTCGCCATTGATGACCAACATGGGCTGGTCGGGTTTCTCCATGAGTCCCAGGGCGCCGGCTGTTCCCAGGGGACGGTCTTCCGAAACATATTCAATGTTGACGCCGAATCCCCGTCCATTGCCGAAGTGTTTCTTGATTTTCTCGGGCATGAAGTGGGTGGTGACGTTGACCTTTTCAATCCCTGCGTCGCGCAGCTGGTCAATGATGTGTTCCATCAGGGGGCGGTCGCCGACCGGGAGCATCGGCTTGGGGGTTTCGTCGGTGAGGGGGTAGAGACGTTTTCCGAATCCGCCAGCCATCACGACCGCCTGAATGGGGAGGACCTGTTCGGGCATCAATTCATTCAGGGTGACGAGATCCACTACCCGTTGCTGTTCGTCGAGGAGGGGTAACTGGTGGATGATGTGTTGCTGCATGATTTTCAGGAGTTCGCCGGCGCTGGTTCCCTGCGGGGCCGAAAGAGGGGTCCGGTTGCTTTTGCGCTCCAGAATCAGGCTGACGGGATTGTCGAGGGCGATTCCGGCCAGAATGATCCGGCGGATGTCGCCGTCCGTGATCGTTCCGATCAGATGGCGCTCAGGATCGGTGACGAGGGCGATCCCTTTGGAATTGCGGTCTATTTTTTCGATAGCCTGACTGATCGGGGTTTCCGGTCCGATCAGGAAAAGTTCGAGATTCTTTGTCATGCAGGGTTCCTTTTCAACTCACGGGCGGGGACTCCCGCCACCACCCAGCCGTCCGGGACGTCGCGAACGACCACGGCGCCTGCGCCGACAATTGCGCCAGCGCCGATCCGGATACCCTGGCGTATGGTTGCGCCTGCGCCGATATGGGCGGCTTCTCCAACGATTACTCCGCCCGCCAGTTGCGCGCCCGTGGCGATGTGGACGTGATCGCCCACCCCACAGTCATGCTCGACGATGGCGCCCGTATTGACCAGCACATTGACCCCGAGCCGGGCGCGCGTGTGGACGACGGCACACGGCAGGATCTGACACCCCGCGCCGAGCTGCGCGGATGGAGCAATATAAGCCGTGGGATGAAGAATCGTCAAGGGGGGAAGCCCGTGTTCAAGGCCGGAGGCGAAGACTCGGCGGCGGGGGGCATTGTTCCCGGTGGACCCGACCCCGGTGACAAAACAGTCCGCTCCCTCGTGGATAAGGCGGGGCAATTGCCGTTCGTCTCCGAGAATGGGGACTCCCAGAATATCCGTTCCCCAGAGGCGGGAATCGAGGTCGAGGACGGCCCGGGCTATGTCCAGCCCGGCCACGCGCAGGGCTTCGATCAGGACGGCGGCATGCCCGCCCCCTCCCAGAACAACCGCGAAGCGATAGGAAGATGAGGGACTATCCGGCATGGGACTCCCCACTCTGGCTGTTTTCGTTCTGGCTGGAACCGGCAGGCCAGTCGAAGAACCGTTTCCGGATCAGGCGATCGTCGAGCGCGACGTTTTTCAGGCGTTCAACGATTCGGCTGGCGGCATGGCCGTCCCCGTAGGGATTCTCGAGGCCGTTGAGGCTCTGATGGAATTCGGGGGAAGTGGCCTGCGCGAGCGCTTGGGCAATGGCCGATCGTTCGCATGGGACATCGAGGACGTTGCGGGCGCGGACTCGGCCTTCCTGCCGGTCCCCGATATTGACGACCGGGAGTTGGAACGAGGGCGCTTCGAGGAGGCCGCTCGAGGAGTTCCCCACCATGGCCAGCGCGTGTCGAAGCAGGGAAAAATAGGCCTGCATCCCCATGTTTTCCACGCGCCAGACATCGGTCCTTTTCTGAGCGTATTGTTCGATGCGTGAGGTGATGATGCGCCCCCCCGTGTCGGCGTTGGTCTGGGTGAAAATGACCGGATGGCCGCAGGAGTCGAGCGCCGCCAGAAGTTCTTCCGCGAAGGAGGCCGTCTGCTCATAGGAAAGGGTAGGCGGGTGGAAGGTCACGACCAGCGGAGGCGACGTGAGCCGAAACCCGAACCGCGTTTCCAGTTCGGCGGGGGAGAGGTCGTTCAGCGTGTGGAGGTGGTCGAGCGCGGGCGCTCCCGCGATCGTGATACGCCACGGCTCTTCGCCGAGTTGTTCCACGCGGCGCGCATATTCCGGTGTGGAGACGAAATGCAGGTGGCTGAGCTTGGTCATCGAGTGGCGCAGGGGATCGTCAATGGCGCCGGAGGTGACTTCTCCGCCGTGGAGGTGGGCCATGGGAATTTTGAACGGGAGCGCGGCCAGGGCGGCGGCGTGCATTTCGAACCGGTCGCCGAGGACCACGAGGAGATCCGGACGCGAGCGCGCATAGGCCTGCGAAAACCCCAACGTACCGAGTCCCATGCTTTTGGCGATTCCTTCGGGCGAGTCGGAAGAAAGAAGCATCTCGACCCGTTCGGCGATTTCATAGCCGTCCGCCTCAATGGCGCGGATGGTCAGTCCGAAATCCGGCGAAAGGTGCATGCCGGTCACGAAGAGGCGCAACCGGATCTCCGGTTCGGCCTGAAGCGCACGCAGGACTGGCTGATAGATGCCGTAGTCGGCCCGGGAACTGGTTACCACCCCGATGGTTCTCATGCCAGATCCTCTAATTTAACCAGGGAACCGCGGAGCAGGAGGCCTCCCGGAAAATCAGTTCGGAGGCGCCGTCCAATGATGTAGGGCCGCATGACGGGAGGGAGGCCGGTTCCCGGGCGTCTGACAGTCAACATGGCCTCTGTGATGGGCGCCCCGGCGGGGATATCGCAGGCCGCGATGAGGCTCTTGCGCGCGACGCTGGCTGTTTCGGCCTCACTGGCGGCGGGGCGCTTGCAACCGGTTCCGAGCGCCTTTTCGACATTTCGGATGGCTTTGACGAGCGTGACCAGTTCGTGCGGTTCGAGCGAGGCGCGGTGGTCCGGTCCCGGCAGGTCGCGATCGAGGGTGAAGTGTTTTTCGATGATGCAGGCGCCCAGTGCGACGGCGGCGATGGAAACCTCGTTAGAGCGCACATGGTCGGAGTATCCGACCGGGACGCCAAAGGCCTGCTGGAGCGTCAGCATGGCGCGCAGGTTAACGTCCTGGGGGACGGCCGGATAGTTGCTCACACAGTGCAGGAGGGCAAAATCGGAATGGCCCGTCGCCAGAATCGTTTCAATCGCCGTTTCGACTTCTCCGAGAGTCGCCATGCCGGTCGAGACGATCATCGGTTTTCCCTTCCGGGCAATGTGGGCCAGGTAGGGGAGATTGGTGAGTTCGCCGGAGGGAATCTTGTAGGCGGGGACTCCGAGCGATTCGAGGAAGTCGGCGTCCTGTTCGTCGAAGGGGGAGGAAAGAAAGAGAATCCCGATTTCCCGACAGTGTTCGAGGAGACGACGGTGGTCGTCGGGGCTGAGTTGCAGCCGCTTGAGCATTTCGCATTGGGATTCGCCGGCTCCGGTCGTTTCCATCTGATAACGCGCCTTGGGGGCGTCTTTGCAGACGAGGCGTTCGGCGCAGAAGGTCTGGAACTTGACCGCGTCGGCTCGCGCTTCTTTGGCGGCATCTACGAGCGCCAGCGCTTTATCGAGTTCGCCGTTGTGGTTGACTCCCGCCTC
>Ga0116170_10003536_pt1 | contig 14557 bp, 11 predicted proteins | sample AD_JPNHW1_MetaG_FD_89797 | JGI IMG/M metagenome (GOLD analysis project Ga0116170, IMG submission 89797) | Active sludge microbial communities of municipal wastewater-treating anaerobic digesters from Japan - AD_JPNHW1_MetaG | ecosystem: Engineered > Bioreactor > Anaerobic > Digestate | place...
ATACGGGGAGGAAAGCGCGCCGTTCCGCCGCCCCTTCCCCGACAACCTGAAAGGACGGATAAACCTGTAGATGTCTACGGTTCGCGTTCGGGGACGCGGGTTCAACTCCCGCCACCTCCAAAACTAAAAAACCTCCCAACCGGGAGGTTTTTTAGTTTTCTTCTGGCGGGAGTTGAACCCGGAGCGCCGACCTATCTGCGCGCGATCATTTGAGCGCGCAGATAGGCGAGCGGCAGGGCAGGACGCGAGACGCGCAGCGTCCTGTGCGAGAGGCGCGGAGGCGGCCCTGGAGGCTGAGGACAGGATGTCCGAAGCCGAAAAGGTCAACTCCCGCCACCTCCAAGAAAGAACAACCCGCCTGTTGGCGGGTTGTTCTTTTTTCTAGAGGCGGGAGTTGAACGGGAGATCGCTCCGACCATCGTCCGATCATTTGAGGACGACGATCGGTCGAGCCGACATGGACGTCGGCGAACGAAGTTTAGCGAAGCGTTAGGACAGGATGTCCGAAGCCGAAAGGGTCAACTCCCGCCTTGGACTATCAGGCAACAAGGACGGAGAAACAGGCCTCTCTCGTCATTCCCGACATGCTACCATGCGGCGCCATCAGGCGCGGAAGGTCGATTGACGGATGCCATGAATACTTGTCGCATCCGGAGCCCCGGCCGTGAAGGCGTCAAAAAGGCGGCGACTCTCCCTTCGAGGTACGCCTTCTGCAGGAGGAATGGATGAACAAGGCAAAGGTCTATTTCACCGACTTTCATACGGTCGCTTTCGGCGACGGCCTGCCGACCAAGCTCAAGAAGCTTCTGAGGGCGGCCGGGATACAGGGTATCGACATGGACGGCAAGTTCGTCGCGATCAAGCTCCACTTCGGGGAGCTCGGCAACCTGAGCTATCTCCGGCCCAACTATGCCAAGGCGGTGGCCGACCTCGTCAAGGAACTCGGGGGCAAGCCCTTCCTCACCGACTGCAACACCATGTACCCGTGCAGCCGCAAGAATGCCATCGAGCACCTGGAATGCGCCTGGGAAAATGGCTTCACGCCGCTCAGCGTCGGCTGTCCCGTCATCATCGGCGACGGGCTCAAGGGGACCGATGACGTTGGCGTGCCGGTGATCGGAGGCGAATACGTCAAGGAAGCCAGGATCGGAAGGGCCATCATGGATGCTGACGTCTTCATCAGCCTCACCCACTTCAAGGGCCACGAGATGACAGGCTTCGGCGGGGCGATCAAGAACATAGGCATGGGCTGCGGCTCGCGGGCCGGGAAAACCGAGCAGCATTCGAGCGGCAAGCCCCATATCGACACAGATCGTTGCCGCGGCTGCCTGAGGTGCCAGCGGGAGTGCGCCAACGGCGGCCTCTTCCTCGACGATACGTCGAGGAAGATGAAGGTCGACGAGGGGCACTGCGTCGGCTGCGGCCGCTGCCTCGGGGCCTGCAATTTCGACGCGATAGCCTTCAACGATTACTCGGCGAACGAAATGCTCAACCGCAAGATGGCCGAGTACGCCAAGGCCGTAGTCGACGGCAGGCCGCAGTTCCATGTATCGCTCATCGTCGACGTGTCGCCCAACTGCGACTGCCATGGGGAGAACGACGTGCCCATACTGCCCAACCTCGGCATGTTCGCCTCCTTAGATCCCCTCGCCCTCGACCAGGCCTGCGTCGACGCCTGCCTCGCCGCGAGTCCGCTGCCCGGCGGCCAGCTCGCGCGGAACCTCGCGAAGCAGGGCTTCGTGGATCGGCACGACCACTTCAGCAACTCCTCGCCGGAATCCGAGTGGCGTACCTGCCTCGAGCACGCCGGGAAGATCGGCCTCGGGAGCCGTGCCTATGATCTAGTCGTGGTGAGGTAGAGGCGCCGGCCGGCGCCCATGCGGTCGCTGAACTCGCATGGGTACCGGCCAGCCCGTGACGGCATCGCCAAGGCCGTCATTCCGGCGGAAACGTGGAAGTGACCGCGGGGTTCGACTGCCTCGACCGCTCGCGGATGATGCAGCGGGAGTCAGGCTCCCCCTGCCCGTCGAGGATGAGGCTCCCGATGGCATCGGCGGAGATCGAGCCGCTCAGTGGATTCTTGACGCTTTCGATGCGTCCCCGAATATCGGCCCGTACGTCGCTCCTCTCGAAAGAGAGGTCGCAATCGATCATCTCGCAATCGTCCAGGACGAGGCCCTTCGCGTAGCATAGGGGCTGGGTGCCGATGATCCTGCAACGTACGAGCCTGAGGTTCTCCGAATACCAGCCGAGATACTCGCCGCGGACCGTGCTGTCGTAGACCGTGACGTTCCTCGAATGCCAGAAGGCGTCCTTGGTGTCGAGCTCCGAATCCCGTATGGTCATGTTCTCGACGTACTGGAAGGAGTACTTGCCCTTCAGGGCGAGCCTGCGGATGTCGAGGTCGCGGGCCTTCAGGAAGAGGTACTCGGACTGGATAGAGCATCCACCGAGGGAGACGCCCCGGCAGAACCAGCCGAATTCCGCCGAGTCCACGGTGCAGCCCTTCAGCGTCATGCGATCGCATTCGCGGAGGGCCTTGATCCCGCCGAGACTGCAGTCCTCCAGGACCATGTCCCTGTCGTACCAGAGGGCCGCACGGCAGGTAGCCGTCATGGAGCAGCCGCTCAACACGCCTCCGTCGACGTGCCATAGCGGATACCGCAGCAGGAACCGCGAATTCCTGACCCGGATGTCACCGCTTTCCTTGAGGGCCGATTCGCCATCGGCAGGCCCCTCGAAGGAGCAATTGACGATGTCCGCGTCGCGGACTCCATAGAGGGCCCTCTCCTCGTCGAAGGTCCTGTCCTCATAGTGCTTCATCTTGAGCTACCTTGCCGCCTTGCTTCCTGGTTTCGCATTATATGATACCGACGGGAGGCCGGCGAGTCGTATACGATTCCTGCCGATTTATTGCCTGAAAGTCCATTGCCTGGGAGGACCGGGCTTTCATGGGTCCTCCTTAGGGCACTATACTTCCGGAATGGGAGAGAAAGGAATGGCACGCGAAGCCGGGCCAGTGGCGCCGTCGCACGGCGAGATGGAAATACTCAAGAAGGGGCTGCTGGACAGGCTGGAGCGGCATGCTCCCGCATGCGGGGACTTCCGGACCGCAATCCCCTCGCTCTCCTTCATCCGCAGGGACGGTCCGACGGCACCCGTAAGCTACCTGCAGGAACCGAGCGTTTGCCTGATTGCCCAGGGCGCCAAGCGCGTGTTCCTCGGGGAGCAGCGCTTCGAGTACGATGCGAACCACTTCCTCGTCACCGCCCTCGACCTGCCCATCGTGGCCGAGATAACGAAGGCGAGCAGGGCGAAGCCCTATCTCGGCGTCAAGCTGAGGCTCGACCAACGCAGCATCTCGCAGCTCATAGCGGATGATTCCGTAGCGTTCAGGCGCGAGGACGTCGCCCAGCAGGCCATGACAGTCAGCGCGCTGACCCTGCCCCTCATCAGCGCCTTCCTGAGGCTCATCGACCTCCTGGACGAAGCGGAGAACATTCCCGTTCTGGGACCGATGATCGAAAGGGAGATCACCTATCGGCTGCTCACGAGCGAGCAGGGTCCCCTCCTCCACCGCATCGGGACTTCGGGGAGCCAGGGCCACGGGATATCGAGGGCCATAGGCTGGCTCATGAAGAATTTCGACAGGCCCTTCAAGGTCGACGACCTCGCGAAGCTCTGCAGGATGAGCAGCTCGAGCTTCCACCACTACTTCAGGTCGCTCACCTCCATGAGCCCCCTCCAGTACCAGAAGTGGCTCCGCCTGCAGGAGGCCCGAAGGATCATGCTGGCCGAGGGCCTCGACGCGGCGAACGCCGCCTTCCGGGTCGGCTACGAGAGCCCTTCGCAGTTCAGCCGGGAGTACCGCCGCATGTTCAGCGAATCCCCCGCCCGCGACGTCAAGGCTCTCAGGTTGCAAGCTTCGCGCGAAGGGGCCGAATGATTGCACTGCAGGCCATGCCTGCCTCCGTTAGCCGGGCAGGGCGAGTGGGCGCCCCGGCCGGCATCACTCGGGACGCCTGACCGGGGTTTCCGCCTCTTCCCTGTCTTCGAGGCCGCTCGCGATGTCCCTGAACGTATCCGAGATTTCCAGGAAGGCCTCGAGGATGTCGGGATCGAACTGCTTCCCGTCGCCGGCCTTGATGAAGTCGACCGCCTCTTCGTGGGTGTAGGCCTTCTTGTAGACCCGCTTGCTGATGAGGGCGTCGTAGACGTCGGGGATGGCCATGAGCCTGCCGGGAAGCGGTATGTCGTCGCCGGCAAGGCCGCGGGGATAGCCTTTCCCGTCCCAGCGTTCGTGGTGCGACCAGGCGAGTTCCCGAGCCATGGCCAGGAAGGTGTTGGGCGAATCGAGCCTATCCTCGGCTGCGAGGATGGCGTCCCTGCCCAGGACCGTATGGCGCTTCATGATCTCGAACTCCTTCTCGTCCAGCTTTCCCGCCTTCCTGAGTATCGTGTCAGGTATGCCGACCTTCCCGATGTCGTGGAGGGGGGCCGATTTATAGAGCAGCTGGATGTTCTCGGCATTGAGCTGCTTCCTGAACCGCGGATGGTCGGCCAGCTTCTCGGCGAGGGCCCTGATGTAGCACTGCGTCCGGCGGATGTGGTTTCCCGTCTCGTTGTCCCGCGTTTCCGCGAGGGAGCCGAGGGCTATCATCGTCGCGTCCTGGACCATCCCGATCTCCTCGGTCCGCCTCGCCACCTCGCTCTCGAGATAGGCGTTCTTGTCCTTCAGGAAGTCGCTGACGCTTTTCAGGCGGAGGTGGGTCCTGATCCTCGCCAACATGATCGGAGGGCTGATCGGCTTCGTGATGTAGTCGATGGCTCCGAGCCCGAGGCCCTTTTCCTCGTCGGGCGCCTCGGACCGAGCCGTGAGGAATATGACCGGAATATCGGCGGAAGCCGGATTCGCCTTCATCCTCCGGCACACCTCGTAGCCGTCCATGCCCGGCATCACGATGTCGAGGAGGACGAGGTCGGGAGGGCTGGATCCCTCGACGAGCGAGAGCGCGAGCTCGCCCGAGGTCGCCGCCTTCACCCGGTAGGTCTCCTTGAGGAGGGAGCTTATGAGGGCGATGTTGTCGGGCGCATCGTCGACTATGAGGACGGCAGGCTTCGCATCAATGGACGTTTGCACCTTCTCCTCCCCCCGCCTCCGGACCCGGCAGGATTCCCTTCAGGTTCCGCAGCCATGGCAAGGATGCGGCGGAGCCTGGGAAGGCGCGGGGAAAGCGAACCTGGCGATCACTCCGCTTGCAGGGAGAGTCCCTGCAAGCGTCTACGGAAGGACGCGCCTCGCCTGCGCCGGTCTTGCAGGTCCTCCCCGTGGAGCGCACGGGGATGGCGTGTCCACAGGGAAAAGGAGGGGGAGAGGCGGTCACTACGGCGGAAGGGCCTTCAGGAAAGGGCATTTTTACAGGACACATCGATGACCTCGGCTTTATTCGATGATCGACGATCAAGCCGGTGCAGGATCGAGTGCATTCACTGTGGCTCACCAACAAGGATATGCCGGTGAAGCGGCAAATTCAAATGAACGCGCGCGAATAGGCCCTGGATCCGCGGAGGCATCCTCGCCGGGGCAGGCGCATCGCGGGAGGCAGGATGCCCTCCGATATGCGATACTTGAGGAAGGTCCAGGAGGCAACGATGGAAATCACCAGGGTGGAGGACGGTGCGATCGTGATGAGCGACGAGGACATGACGGGCAGGCGCCTGTATTCCTCCCCTGGCGCCGTCGTCATCCACATGACTATCAATCCCGGGCGCGCGATAATGCCGCACTCGGCCTCCATGGACATGGAGTTCTTCGTCCTCGAGGGGGAAGCGGTCTTCACGGTGGGAGAGGAAGAGGCCGTCGCAAGAGCCGGAGCCCTTGTCGCAGGACCCAAGGACATCTCGCATGGCATACGCAATCCGGGCCACGTACCATTGAAGATCCTCGCCATCAAGAATCCCTGAGCCGGCGAGCTTGCCTAGGGAGGCGGCATCGGGATAAAGTGGGCCGATGCGGAAACTGCGACGTCCTGGGCTTCCCCCTCTCCTCCTCCCGGCGATACTCCTCGCCTCCATTCTCGCCGCGGCCTTCTTCGTGGCCGCCCCGAGAGCCTCCGCCGCGCCCTCGGTCACCGAGCCGGGCCTTGCCGCATTCTCGGACGTAAGCAGCGAATGGGGAAACGGCGTAGAGGCCGTGATCGAGAAGGCCTACAGGGAATGCTTCCGCACCTTCGTCATCGACGGCAACATACTCACGCTGCGGCTTCCCTTCGCCGAGAACAGCGAGCGTTCGGAGCTCACGGAGACGGAGCTGGCCGTCGTGGGCGGCGGCAAGGCAAGCCCTGCGGAGCTATGGGATGCCATAGGCGGCATACTCGCCTCGCCCGACTTCTCCTCCTACCTCGGGGCGCTCTCCGACGGCCGCGAGAAACTCGTGTCCTTCGATCTCCCCACGAAGACCTGGTCGACGAGCACTGACCGCTTCGCCATTGAGCGGATGCTCTCGGGCCTCTATCCCGGCCTCCCCTACCGGCCCGTCGTGCACGTGACGGGCCAGGGCGCCGAGCCACAGGATGTTTATAATTACCTCTATTGCGTGGGCAGGCTGGGCATTGACTGCTCGGGCTTCGTCTGGCATGTGCTCAAGGCCATAGCGGCCGCCGACCGCGTCGACCTCGACAGGCTGCTCGGTCGCGACGCGGGCCTGCCCAGGGGGCGGAAGCCCTCGCTCTATGTAGGCACCTGGTACTATAACCCGAAGAGCGGCCGGACGAGGGAGGTCAACGACGAGATCGCCAACCTCCTTCCCGGCGACATCCTCCTCTTCCGCGGCGAAGACGGGAGCTTCCTCCATTCCTGCGTCATCCAGTCGATCGACCTCGCGAAGGGGAGGATCCGCTACCTGCAATCGACCGATGAATCCCCCCTCGAAGAGCGGGGCGTCCATGAGTCGATCATCCTCTTCGATCCGGCAAGGCCGAAGACCAGCCTGAGGGATCCCTCCCTCAGGTGGCTCCAGCTCCGCGGCGCTACCTTCCCAGGCGAACCCGAGCCGGCCTTCGTCGACGACGGCGAGCGTTTCCGTGCCTATCAGGCCATCGGAGGCTCCATCGTCGTGAGGTTCAAGGCCCTCGAGAAGAGCGTGGCCCGGCTCGGGACCATGGCTTCTACGGCCACGGGCCCGTCAGGGAAGTAGCGACGGCCAGGCGGGCCGAAGCCGGCCAGCCACGGGTCTGTCCCCCCTTGCGACGCTTGCCTACCCTCTGCGAGGGCATTGCTGCCCTTCTTCGGGTCTGTCCCCAAGGGTATTCCTGCCGTCCCGCCCTCAGGTCTGTCCCTTGCTGTGCGGTACATCGCCGCGCCCTGTCTTCCCGGGAACCAGGGCATAGAGCTCCGCCTTCCTTCCCGTGGCCTCGACCCGGAGCTCGCCAAGGGGCCGCCGGGCGCTCTCGGAACCTGAATGTTCAAGTGCCGCCTCGGTCGCGAGAATGTGGGTACCGAAGTGGCCGCAGAGGTCCGCAAGGCGCTGCGCGAGATCTGCCGCGGGGCCGACAAGGCCCATGGCCAGCCTTCGCCTGGTTGGTGAAGGATCCCTCAGGACAAGGCAATCGCCCGAATCAATACCGACACTGATGTCACCGCCGTCCCAGCCGAGGGAGCTTGCGGCAATGGCAGCCTTGAGCGCCCGGCCGGCCGCCGGGGACAGACCCGGCCTATCGGCGAAGAAGGCCATCATGGTGGGGCCATCGGCCATGGCGACGACTCCCTCCCCGGCCCTGACGATTTCCGCGATGTTTTCCTCGAAGGAGGCAAGAAGGCCGCAAGACCTGGCCGGCTCGAGGCTGTCGACGCCGCGCACGAGGCCGACAGCCTTGAAACTAGCGACCCAGACCTTCTGCCGGCTGCCCTGCTTTCCGTGCCGGAAAGGCCGGAGGAGGACCGAAGCCAGCACGACTGCGCAAAGCGGTCCAAGGACTATCGGCAGCGGAGGGAAGAAAAGCCTGAGGAAGAGGAAGCCTGCCAGGGACAGAACGAGGCCGACGAATATGGCAGCCAAGCCTGCGAAGGGGAGGCTGGAAGCCTTCGATGGACGACTCCGGGAAGCGGCTGCAAGGGGAAGGAGGCTGACGGCAAGGGTGAGCAACAAGGCCAAGGCAAGCACGGCATTCCGGCCTGCGAGCCTCGGTACGCCCTGCGAAAGCACAGAAGCGGCAAAGGCCGCGCCGGCGAAGGCAGGGTCGGTGGCAAGGCCCTGCGTATCCTTAAGCGGTGCAGAGTCGCGGGTTCCATTGCCTGCGAGGGACAAGAAAACGAAGCTTCCTCCCAAGCCCTGTTTCAGGGACGCACGTTTCCCATTGAGATCCTCGATGATCCTTTTTGCCTCGGCGTAGGAACGCTGGATCTCTCCAATACGTGCATCCAGGCGGCTGAGTTCCTCATCTGTCCTGCCGGGCATATTCTTCAGGACTTCCACGGCGGCCACCAGGCCGACCTCATGTCCTTCACGGAAATACGAGAGCGCAGCGACGAAGAACTCTTCCCGGGCATCCCTCCATTCCTCACGATCCGACTTCGTGCCTGCAGCAGCGGCCTCAGCCAGGAGGGCTGCATGCCGATACCGGCTCAGAAGGGCCGAACCATCGCCTCCAAGGAGGCCGCCTGAGTCCATGGTCTGCAAGGCCGAGACGAATTCTTCCTCCTCCGCGGCGAAGGCAAGGAGGGAATCGAGGGACAGACCCCGGGGGCGGCCGTCGGAGCCTGCCTTGGGCCAGGAAACCAGGGCTCGACCTGCCTTGTCCACGGGAATGACAAGGGTCCTTTCGCGGCCGCCCGGAAGCTTGGCATTGCGGAGGAGGAGCCTCCCGGGCGCCATTTCAAGCGATGGATTGCCAAGGCTCGCGATGAGGGCCGAGAGATCGGCTCGGGGGGAGGTCTGTCCCCCTTCCTGTCGAACGACGGGTATCCAGCGGAGGACTCCATCCGTATCCGCTTCCATTTCATGGAAGGCCGTTCCATCGATGCCGAGCGAGGCCTTCTGCCTTTCGAGAGCGGCGAGCACGGGATTGCCCTCCGGCCCGACGGCTTCCTTGAGACGCTCTCCTCCCCGGTCGACGATCGCGACGAGGCTGTCGACGTACTTGCCCAGCTCGCCGGGAGGGATGGTCCCTGCCCTGATGGCGTCGAAGAGGGAACGGATGTTGCGCTCGAGATTGCCGGTCTCCTTGTCGACCAAGGGGGGAAGGCCGGCTCGCAGGGCGGCCAGATCCTCAAGCTCGCGACCTCCGTCGAAGGCCGGGCTCTCCAGGGCGACGGCCCTTGTCCTGAACTCGTCGAGAAGCCTGAGGACAACCAACGCCTCGTCGGCGCTGCGGGGCTTGTCCCTTCCCTCAACCGGAGAGACGACGAGGAAGTCGCCCGGGGCCGGCTGGCTGGAGGCCAAGCCCGAGGCAAGGTCGTAGATCTTCCATCCGAGGCCGTCCAAGGGCTTCGATATCGAGACGAATACTGCCAAGGCTCCTGCGAGGAAGGAAGCCATTACCGCTGCGACAAGGCCTTTCCTGGACGGTTTCCTGCTCATGGCAGAAGGATATACGGAACAGGGGATCCTTGCGCAAGCCTTTTTACGCAGGGACGTCGAATATGTTCCATTGGTTCGCTATACTATAGGTAGGACGTCCGCCTGGTTCACGGGCGGATGAAATGCCCTGCGCGGCCCTGTGCCGCGGATACAAAAGGAGACAACCTGTCATGAAGCGTTACCTACGGCTCCTGCCGGTGATCTTCGTCATCGCCCTCGCCGCCTGCGCCAAGCCGCCCAAGGCGGAGATGGATGCTGCCGAGACTGCAGTCGCGAACCTCGAGAATTCGGCCGATGTCGTGGCCTACGCCCCCGACTCCCTCCAGCGAGCGCGTTCCCTCATCGACCAGATGCGCACCGAATCCAAGAACCGCCACTACGACAAAGCCAAGGCCTTGGCTTCCGAAGCCACCGCCGCCGCGGACGCGGCCGTCGCGGAGGCCCAGACCAACAAGGAAAAGGCCAAGAGCCAGGCTGAGGAGCTTATCGCCGCCGTAAAGAAGGCCATCCCCGAGACGCAGAAGCTCCTTGCTTCGGCAGCCCGCGTGGCCAGGGCCGGCATAGACAAGGTTGCCAGGACGGCCGAGATCGAGGGCGCAAAGAAGGCCCTCGCCGAGGCCGAGGCCGCCCTCGCCAAGGGCGACTACCTTGTCGCCGTCGAGAAGGCCGGCGCGGCCCAGAAGACCCTCGCCGACATGGACAGCTCCATAAGTTCCGCTGTCCAGGCGGCCACCCGGAAAAAGTAGGGAAAGAAAGGACAGAAAGCCGTTCCGGGAGACCGGAGCGGCTTTTTTTTCCTCCCTCATGGGTCTGTCCCTGGCGAGGGTCTAGTCGAAGACCCCGTATTTCTTCGGAACCCAGGAGGGATAACCGACGAGGAGGGCCCCCAGAATGGCCTTGGCCGTGTCCCTGCCATTCCATGCAAGGCCCTTCCGTTCCTTGGCGTGCCAGGCTGCCCTGCGGGCGGCGGGGATCTCGCAGCAATGAAGGATCTCGATGAGGCCGAAGGCGCCGAGCCATAGGGGCCAGGAGAGCCCGAGGAGGGGCTTGCCGGCGGCGAGGGACGCCATGGCCAAGGCGAGGGGGGCGACCGTGATGAGGAAGGTGAGAAGGGCCTTTAGCCGCCAGAGCAGCTTCTCCTTCACCCGGAAGACAAGGATGCCGCGGAAGCCCGCAAGGGCCGCGTCATCCTCGAAGTCGAGGAGGCGCTGGGCCTCGTCTGCGCCGAGGGGCGGAAGGGGCCACTCGATCCAGTCGCGGCCAGACTCCCCAGGGCTGAGGGGCCGGACCTCGGTCCTGCCCTCCTCCAGGCCGAGGGGGACGTCGAGGCGTTTTCCCGCCTCTATGAGGCGACGCCGCGCGAGGCGCTGGCCAAGGACTCCGCCGAGGGCCGGCAGGAGGTTACGGTTCCTCAGGGACATGACCCGGCAGGGCGTACCGCCGAGTTCATGGAGGATCATGTGTGGGGCGTTGGGCATGGGCATGCAGCCGGCGACGTATCGTGCGGCCATGGGCGAGAGGGACTTCGCGCAGGTTCCGATCGCCATCTTGCGTCCCGGCAGGGCCGCTATCCCCGCGGCGTCGTAGCCCTTGCCATCGGCATCGTACCAGCGCCGCGTGCCTCCGGACTCAATGCCGCGCCCCAGCACCATGACCACATCCCGTCTTGGCGCCACGCCCTCATACTCCATCATGGAGAAGGCGAAGCGCGTCGTGGCCACGCAGCCGCCCCTGCAGGACTCCTCCATCGCCCGTATGTACGCGGGCGGGACCTGGGTCACCGGTCCGTTTCCGGCGCCCTCGAGGGGGACCCTGTCGATGCCCAGGAGGACCTTCACGCCGGGACAGGTTGCGCGGCATCGTTCGGAGACCAGCGAGGCATCGGCCGGCCTGAAGGGGATGCGCGGCTCGTCGCCCAGGATTGTCGTGCCTTCCCTGTCACCGAAGCCCAGTTCGTCGGCGATCCGCATGAGCCTGATGGATCCAGGGTCGAAGCCCATTACGCGCGTCGCGACGCGGTCGGTCTCCACGGGCTGGTCGCCCGCGATGATGACCCTCGAGTCGACGGCGTCGACAGGGGCAGGGCACTCCCCCTCCCCGCCGACCACTCCGTCGATGAGGACGAGGTCGGGGCGGAAAAGCCAGAGCATTTCCACGAGCTTGCGGTCGATGTCGTAGTGGTGGTTGCGCTGCCTCAGGTTGTAGGGTATGACGCCCATCGCGTTCTTGAAGCCGAGGGTGACGCCCGTGTAGAGGTTGGTCTTGAGCTTGGGCACGGAGACGTAGGCGGCCTCCCCCCTGACCACTTCCGAGAAGATCTTCGGGACCAGGATCTCGCGCTGGACGCTCGCCTTGGGGAGTATGTAGCGGTCGACGGGCGTCTCGTCCAGGGCGACAAGGCCGCAGCCCCGATGGCGAGCCAGCCTGTCGATGCCCGAAACCCTGAATCCGACGCGGGTCGGGTTTCCCCTGCCCGAGGACTCGACGATGGTGATCCTCGAAGCGCGGGAGGAAAGCCAGAGGATGGCCGCGTCGAGCACCCGGGGATCGGTGGACTCCGGGTAGCTCCTCTTCACGAGCCCCATGTCGTGCCAGACCGTGACGAGGTTGGGCTTGACGAGGACATGCCGGCCGGAAAGCCTGCCCGCGAGGCTCCCTCGCGGACGCGCCGACGCCTCGAGACGGTCCAGGGCCGAGAAAACCGCCCCTCGGATCGCCGTCACCTCGGGCCGGCCATCCCAACCGGGGCTGCCGTAGTCCCGGGGAAGGGCGGCGCAGTCCTCCGCGTAGCCGCCATCGGGCAGTCTCTCGATCACCACGGTCGCCATGTCCCCTCCTTCGGCAGGCAGGAACGGAAGCCCCGCCCGGGCAACTCAAGGGTAAGCTATTTATTTGCAGACTGCAAGCATATATGCTATCCTTTCCCCCGGAGCCTGCGGTCCCGGTCGCGACCTCCCGGCTGCGCCGTCCTGTAGGCGGCTCCCGGCAGCGCGCCCCGGGCCCTGGCTAACCCCTTTCCTTCCCTCCAAGGAGGCGACATGGACAAGCGGAACGGATACATGCTCAAGGGCGCCCTGGCCCGCCGCGGCTACGACTGGTGGTGGCACTCCCTGGTCGGCGTCAACGCGAAGACGGGCGAGAAACAGCCCTTCTTCATCGAGTACTACGTGGTCAATCCCGCGCTCGGCGGGGACAAGGCCATCCCGGGCCAGCCGCCCGCCAACCGGGAGAAGGGCCTGAAGCCCTCGTACGCCATGGTCAAGGCCGGCCGGTGGGGCGAGGGCAGGCAGGCGCAGATCCACAACTTCTACCCCATCACCGAGTTCGAGGCCGACAGGTCGAAGCTCGACGCGAGGATCGGCAGGAACACCGTCACCGAGACCCGCCTCGTCGGCTCCGTCTCCCTTGGCCCCGAGGAGGCCAGGGCCCATCCCGAGTACATGTCCGATGCGGGCGAGATGAGCTGGGACCTCAAGGCCGAGAAGGTCCTCCCCTACTGCGTGGGCTTCGGGACGAACGCCTTCTTCCGCTCGATCAATGCCTTCCAGATGTACTGGCATGCGGCGGGAATGCTGACGCGCTACGAAGGCCGCATAACCTTCAACGGCGAGGAGTACAGGATCGAGCCGGAGAGCTCCGCGGGCTACCAGGACAAGAACTGGGGCGGCGACTACACGAGCCCCTGGGTCTGGCTCAACTGCAACAATTTCACGAGCCGCAAGACGGGCAAGCGCCTCCCCCTCACGAGCCTCGACGTGGGCGGGGCCCAGCCCGTCGTCCTCGGCGTCCCGCTTCCGCGACGCCTCCTCGTCGCCTTCAGGCACGAAGGGGAGCTCCACGAATTCAATTTCTCGAAATTCTGGACAGGCTCGAAGCAGCGCTTCGACTGTCCCGTGACCGACGAAAAGGTCGAGTGGAACATCGAGGCCTGGACCCCCCGGGAGAAGATCGAGATCCACTTCTCCTGCCCGCGGAATACCATGCTCAACGTCAATTACGAGAACCCCGACGGCGAGAAGCGCCACAACTCGCTCTGGAACGGCGGCTACGCGTCGGGATACCTGGTGCTCTACAGGCGTTCGGGTCCGGGCTGGGAGGAGGTCGACACCTTCGACGGGGAGCTCGGCGGCTGCGAATACGGGGAATACGACCGCTGAAGGCGTGACCCCCTGTCGGAGGCGGCAGGCCGGAACGGCCGCCTCCGGCGCACCGCCCCGTTTCAACAATATGCAGGGACGCCGCAAGAATATGCACGCCGCGCCGCTGCCGCCGATCCTCTACAGAGGAGGCTCGAGCCCCTCGGAAGCGCTTCCCTCGACCCCAAGCAGGCGCCCCATCCTCCCCGCGACGAGGACGAGGGCATCGAGCTCGTTCCCGGGGAAGGCGGCCGCATTCGACATGATCAATTCATAATTGTCATCTTCTATCCTGCGGATGAGCCCGCGCCCCCTTGGCGAGAGGGACAGCAGGATGGCCCGCCCGTCATCCGCATCCTGGCGCTTGACGACGTATCCATCGGATTCGAGCCGCTGGACGAGCCGCGTCGCCGAGAAGAGGGGGATCTCGAGGACCCGCGCCGCGTCGCTCACGCGGATCCCGCTCTTCCTCCTGAGGAGCTGGAGGAGGCAGATCTCCGGATAGCCGAGTCCGAAACGCGCGATGAGCGTCCGCTCGAAATGATACACGGCGCGCATCGTCGAATAGAGGATGGCGTCCGTATGTGCGCGATCAGGCAACCTGGCCAGGATGGGCCTCCTTTGGACATGAATGACTATGCAAACAATGCTTATGGATTGTCAAGATCGAGGCATGAACGCCCATTCACCGATACGCATCCATGCATCGGCGCAAGGGTTTTCCTTGACGGCGCGCAAGACCGGCCTTAAGGTATCGTGGTCCGGGAGAAATGCTTCCGCAACGCCGTTCTTCATGTGCTTCCCGGATTCCCGCTGGACGGGAATGGATTCCTATCCCGACTTC
>Ga0116170_10003538_pt1 | contig 14555 bp, 12 predicted proteins | sample AD_JPNHW1_MetaG_FD_89797 | JGI IMG/M metagenome (GOLD analysis project Ga0116170, IMG submission 89797) | Active sludge microbial communities of municipal wastewater-treating anaerobic digesters from Japan - AD_JPNHW1_MetaG | ecosystem: Engineered > Bioreactor > Anaerobic > Digestate | place...
GCGACGCGAGGTCTCGCTTACCACGGGACCCGTCTCCTGCGTCTTGACCTGCGCGGTCATCGTATAGACGGCGGGGGTGAACTCGTCCCAGGGCAGGAAGTCGTCCCCCATCGGGTAGTCCACCTCGATCGTTTTCGGAGCCGCGGCCTGAACGGAAAGAGGGACACTCTTCGGGGCGGGCGCGTGGGTGTGTTTTTCCCAGCTGGCCTGGGCGCTCAGGGTCAGGACCCCTTCGACCGGTTGGGGAGACGAGGCGACCACGGTGGCGCGCACCTTGACACTGCGGGCGGCCAGGTCGGGGAACATCTGAAGGTCCTCGATCCAGACCGACGGCGCGTCGGCGCGCAGTTCCATCCGTCCCACCGCGCCGTTCCAGTTCGACTGCGTGTGGTCGGAGACGCTGTGGGCGTCCTGACCGACATTAATGCGTACGGTGTTGTCCACCCGCAGCGTCAGGCGGTGCTTGCCTGGCTTGAGGGGGTCGAGCGAGAATTCGTGGGGGGTGGCCAGGCTGTTGCCCGTCCCCGTCAGACGTCCGTCCACCCAGAGGCGGGTTTCCCAGTGGGTCCGTTCGAGAAAAAGCGAGAGGCGCCGTTTGCCATCGGCCCATTCGGCGGGAATCTCGATCTCGCGTTCATACCAGGCCGGGCCGACGTAATATTTCACCGGCGTCAACCAGAAGGGCACCTTGAAGTTGGCCGGATCGCGGTAGGGCGCGTAGGCCGGGTCGGTGAAGAAGGGACTGTTCTGTACCCCGCCGGTCCACTTGGTACTCACGGACGGAGAGTCGCCCAGTCCGTTCTCGGCCAGAGACCCGGGCAGATGGGCCGTGACGGTCGTTTCGAGGGGTTTGGCCCCCCACCCCAGTTTTTCGCCTTCCCCTTTCGGGTCGAGCCGACAACGCCAGTCCCCGGCCAGTGAAAGAGTGCGCAATTCCGGCGTCTCCGCCGCAACCGGTCCGGCCATTGCGGCCCAAAACAGTATCAGACACATCAGACCCAGGGGACGAAGTTTTCCTGAGGGACACATAGGCTCTCTCCTTTTTCATACTCGCAAATCAGCAATCGCATTCGATTCCACACAACACCGCACCATAACCGTCCCCGAGCCGGTTTACAATGGAGGATTTTCGGAAGCATCTGGACAATCTTACGCTGTGTTGAAACTTCCGGTGTTTTCGCCCCCCATGCTCGGACGGGTTTCCCCGGAATATCGGGTCGGACTGAAGGTTCGTCATCGGGCCCTCCTCTTTGGCATTAAACCGCAGTTACGAGAACAAGTCGTTTGGAATCAGGGGGAGACAAGACTCCCGGAGGGTGAGTTCCGAAAAGAGAAGAAAGAGAAATGCGGGGAAAAGCGCCAACGGCGCGGTCTTATACCAGCCTGGGGCATCGCCCCAGGAAACCGATGAGTTTATTCCCGCAAGGGCTGAAAGCCCGCTTTATTCAGCCGTTTGTCCCTTTTCATAGTTCGGGCCTTCAGCCCTCGTGGAAAAAGGGACACCTGTCCTGGGGCGACGCTGTGCTTGCCCCAGGCTGGTATAAGTCCGCGCCGTTGGCGCTCAACTGCGATTTTCAGGTTAAACAGAATGGATTTCTTGAAAAATGACCTTGCGGTTGAAAGACGATTTGCGGGACAATCGGTTTGTCCGGGGGGTGGTTTGTCCCCCGAACTCCGTTCGAAAGTGTCCCGATGAAACTCGGGTTATCGGGGGAACGGATTCGGTGGGAGTGGAAATCGGAGTAAACTTCTCTTTCCGTATCGGAGCACCAGAAGACCCCAATGAGACGACCTGACGGGAACCGTTTTGCGATGGACTTGTTGAGCGCCCTGTTCTGGGCCGGGGGGATTGTGTGCGCCTCCTGGGGTGTTTTTCTGATTCTCCTGTTCTGCCTGCCGGATGCTTCGATCCTGCGGGCGTCCTCCCTGATCGTCTCTCCTCACGCACACGCGTGTCCCCTGTGCGGGATGACCCATGCGTTTCTTTCCATCGCGCATGGCGATTTCCGGGGGGCGCAACGGTTGAATCCCGGGAGCCTGTTTCTGTTTTCCGCGATGAGTACGGGTCTGCTTCTGTCTTTGTTCGGAGTTCTGTCACCCGCCTGGAGATATCGGTTCGCCGGTATTCTCCGAATCGAGCGATTCTTTGTCGGTCGGAAATCATAAAGGAGAATACGATGAATGTTCTGTGTCTGCTGTTTGGTATTTTCTCTCTGCTCGGGCTCTGCCTGGGGTTTCTTCCCTGTGTGGGAGCGTTCAACTGGTTGAACATTCCCTTTTCGATCGTTGGGTTGGCGGTCAGCATCATTGCGCTCTCGACTCTTAAAGGCAACGAAGAGAGAGGCGGGGCGATTGCCGGGGTGGTTTGTTGTACGGTGGCGGTTGTGTTCGGGACGTTGCGTCTGGTTCTCGGGGGCGGGGTGTTGTAAGGGGACCGACAGATCTGTCCGCGGATATCGCCTTTGTGACAAAGAATTTTTATTCTGACGTGGAGTCGGGTGTTCCTGACCCAAGTTCCGTCAGGGATTTCTGTTTTTCCCGTCCCGAAGGGATGGGCGCTGGCGCGCCCGGATTCTTCAGACGTTCCTCCGGGACGGAACGGCTCATCACGAAAACCGATCGTCGAATCATGAAGATTCTTTCCGGCAATTGCTCGTTCAAAATATTTTTCCAATGGCGGATGAATAATTGGCCCCGAAGGGGCGCCCCAACCCAATCAGGCTCAATGATTGGGCAACCCCTGACGGGGTTGGAATATTGCGGGGACACATACCGTGGGTTAAAACCCACGGCTATTCAAGGGCAATCCCTTCGGGATTCCAACGGCCCTTTCGGACAAAACTTTTGAAAAATGCCGTAGCCATTCTCAGTTCGGGGTTTTCCGGACCCCAATTTTCTGTAGGGGTGGGTTTCAAACCCGCCCTTTCCTGATCCGAAACGCCTGCCGGGCGGGCTTGAAACCCGCCCCTACCGATCCTTTCCCCAGATCGGGAACCTTCCCCTTTTCGGGGGGACAGGTGGCAAAAGGCAGACTCTCAGGCGGTATCGCGGCGGCGCCGACGGCGCGGCGGGGACAGGAGAAAGTTCCAGATGGGGCCGCGGTAACCGGATTGGTGGAAGGCGTGGACCTTGTCTGCGTCGCGGCCGGGCGGGTACACGCGGTCGTGGTGGCCGTTGAAGGCTGCCTGGATTTCCGTGTGGAGGAAGTCCGGGTCCACCGTCGGCGCGTAATAGAAACGCGCGTCGAGCAGGTTGTGACGGGTGTCGAGTACGCCCTCGCGCATGGCGATGGCGTGGAGGCGTGTGGAGGGGAGAACGCGCACGCCCCGGAACACAAAAACCACACAACGGTCCAGTCGCGCCAGGTTATCGAGCCCCTCGCGCACGGTGGCGTGGGTCTCGTCCGGTCCGCCGAACATGACAAAATGCGCGCACGCCACCTTGGCGTTGGCAAACAGGCGGTTGCTCTCTTCCACCTCGGACCAGGTGAAACTCTTCCCCATCGCTTCGAGCGTCGCATCGGTCGAGCAGTCGGTTCCCCACTCGACGGCTTTCAGCCCCGACCGCACGAGCAGGTTCACCTCGGCCTGGGAAAACCGGCAGGGGCGGAAAAAAGCCATCCAGGGAACCTGAATGTCACGGCGCACCAGTTCCTCGGCGATTTCGAGATAGTGCCCCTCCGTATCGTTGAAGACCGAGTCGGTGAAGGTGAGGTAGTCGGCCTGATAGACGTCGCGCAACGCCTCGATCTCATCCACCACGTCGCCCGCCGGGCGGAAGCGATAGCAGGGGCCTTCGAGCAGGGGGTAGGTACAGTACGCGCAGTGAAAGGGACACCCTCGCTTGGTCTGGACATTGAGCATGCCGCCTCCGGCAAGGTACTGTTGCGCGAGGTCGGGGTTGCGACGGAGGGAACCGAACTGGTTGCCCGTCTCGAAGGTCGAGCCGGACCAGATTTTCCGGTTCGGGGCGAACCCCTGGGCCAGTTCCTCGGCCAGGTGGCAGAAGGCGCGCTCGCCCTCGCCCTGAACGCCGTAATCGGCCCCGAGCAGATCGAGCAGTTCCTCGGCGAAGAGCGAGTAGCCCGCGCCTCCCAGCACGATGGGCGCGTCGGACGCCTCGCGCAGGTCGTCCATCAGATCCCGGTACCAGGCCACATAGGAGTCGAACTTGACGGAGTCCACATTGTCAATGTTGCGGAGGGAAAGCCCGATGATTTCCGGCTCGAAGGATTCGATCGGATTCTGCGGCACCCGGGTGGGGACTCCCTGTTGCAGGCAGTCCCATTCGAGCACCTCGTGCCCGGCTGCCCGCGCCGCCTCGGCCACCAGCGTGACCCCCAGAGGATAAACTCCGTAAGGCTCGTCGGTCAGGTTGCAGGAGATCAGGAGGATACGCGCCATAATTTAAACTATAACAGAGACGCGGGGTGAAAAGCAAGGAAGGGAAGAGAATGGGCTGAACCGGTGAACCGGAAATTTCGGGTTTCGGGTTCTGGAGTCCCTTTCATGGACGCGACGCCCCTGTCACTTCAGAACCACCTTGCTCCCTGGATGAAGGTCCAGGAGGGGAGTTCCGTAAGCCCGAGAGGCCATACGGGCATGATGAGGAGTTTCTGTAAGCGGAAACCCTCCTCCACCGGGATAGAAATTCGTAAGTCTTCAGCCACCTGTCGCTCCCCTGAGAAAGGGCCCCCGATCTGAGGAAAGAACCCGCCCCTACAGGAAATCCGGGTTCGGAAGACCCCGAACAGAGAATGGCTAAAGGGGTACCGGAAATTCAGTCTTCCGGCATCTCTTCCTCTTCGGTACGAGTTATTTCATCAACGCGCTTTGCGAAATGGAACCGCCGTTCGGGCTGATCCAGGAAAAACATCTGCGCGGTGACGGCCAGCGCCTCGGCTCGAGTGGGGTTGCCGGCCTTGAGGGCCGCATTGATGGCATCGTCTCCCACGATTCGCAGGATTTTTTCTTCTTCATTGTTCAGGGTTTTCATGCAGGGTTTCAGCAGGGCGACTTCCTGCGGGTAACGTTTCGCGAGAGTCTCGAGCGGGTCGTAGAACTTGTGGTTGATGGTATTCAGCGTTCCCGCACTTAGCCCCTGGCCGTGAAGACGTGTTGCCCTACAGAAAACATGGTGAGCCAGTTCCAAGAGGGGGTCCGGATTCGGGGGAAGAACGGCCGCTCGCAAGGCGGCCTGGCAATCCTGTATGAACCGGGGGTTGAAAATGTAGGGAGCCATATAATCGGCGTCTATCAGATCTCCCCCTTTAACGGGGAATACATCCGGAAGTTCCTCCCCGAGCTTTTGCAACAAGGACGGCTCCAGGAAAGGCTTGAAGACCAAGGCGGGCAAGGCCCAGTCTGGTGACAGACGCAGGACGATTTCATTGTTTTCTATCGCCCGGGTCAGGCTCTCATACGCCTGTTCCAGTTTCTCGAACAGGCGGTTGGAAAGACGGGAATTGCCCAGAATCCGCTGAAAAGTCTCTTCTCCCCCGGTTTCTTCCTGAATACCGAGAATCTGCCTCCGGTGGGAATCCTGGGACAGAAATTCACAGGCCAGCTGGCACTGTTCCATGGTGTCGGCGGCCAGCCGCGCGGACTCGACGGCCGAGACCTGTGCCAGTTGAATCCAGAAAAGCGAAATGCCCGACGGCTGGGACTCGAGGCGTTCGAGGTCGGTCATCAGAACATGACAGAGCGTTTTGTGTTCCATGTCGTCGGACGTCTCGAAATCATCCTGTAACAGGGAATAGACTTCGTCTTCCATCTCTCGATAGATTCGTTTCTTCCGGATGGTCGTCAGCACCTTTTTCGCGGGACCCTTGTCGAACTCGAACGGTTTGTCCGGGTTGGGATTTTTCATAACGAGTTCCATGATCTTGCCACTGTCCTCATCATTCAGGCGGAAACATCTGTAAGAAGGATCCAGGAGCAGGATTTCGCCAAACTGGGCCATGAGGTTCGAGAGCATCGCCGGGGTGAGTTTTTCGTGTATCAACCGGTCAAACATTTCCCGGTCTTCTTCCGGTATCTCGTCTGCGAAATCGTCCCCGTCATTTCCGAATTCCGGGAATTCGTTCTCCGGCCACAACGCCTTTTCCCCGAACAGATCGCTGTCCGAAAGATCCTCATTCAGTAAGTTGCGCCTGGGCTGTTCCCCGGGCTTTCCACAGCACTTTTTGTATTTCAGGCCACTGCCGCACGGACAGGGCTGGTTCGGTTTGGGGCGAGTGGACATGGGGGACTCGATTCTCTCAGCAGGATGAACGGGAGAATTCCCGGTGGGTGATTGTACTCCGAACGATGCTTCGAATTAAAGAAGAAACCCTAAAAGAACCCCTAAAAGAAAAGTCCGTATCCGAATAAACGGATACGGACTTGAAAACCTGGTAAGCCCAAGGGGATTTGAACCCCTGTTGCCGGCGTGAAAGGCCGGTGTCCTAGGCCAGACTAGACGATGGGCTCACATGCGCGGTTTCGAACTTTCCGACGGAATCTTTCCTTGCGGAAGCTTCCCCGCCGCACACTCAGTCTCGATGGATATACGGGGCTTCGCGGGGAAAAGCAAGAGAAAAATGTGCGGGAAATAAAATCCGTTCGTAACCCGTCATTCTGGAACCACTTAGCCCATTCGACGCCCGGGGTTGCCGCGCAATTGGACCGTGCCTGCTCCCAAACCCAGCCGCTCCCGTTCCGGGATTGTGTCCCGGTATTTTTCCCCAATCTCCCTTTCATTTTGACAATCCGGCCCAAACCTTGCTATTCTCGATTATCAAGCCCGTTTGTTCGTTTTCCGGAAACAGATTCGCAGAGGGTCTGGTGCGACCGGTATGGAGGTTGTTTCCCATGAGCCATCCTTTCGATATTTCCTCCGACACCAGCCGGATCTGGAAATCCTTTATTCTGAACGTGGCAATCGTGGTTCTGGTTTTCATTCTGGGGCTTTTTCTGGGCCTGATCGTCCGCAATCACAACCTCATTGAAGCGGAACTTCAAAACCGGGCGCGGGCGCATTTTGAGAATATCGTTCTGACCCGCCGCTGGAACGCCGGATATGGAGGGGTGTTTGTCGAGAAAAAGCCGGGAGTCGAGTCCAATCCCTACCTCGAAAATCCGGATATCACGACTGTGGACGGGAGGGTTTTCACGAAGAAAAACCCGGCCCTGATGACGCGGGAAGTCTCGGAAATCGCCGAGAAGAGCGATGCGGCCTATCGGTTCCACATTACCAGTCTCACGCCCCTGAATCCCCATAACCTGCCGGATGAGTTCGAGCGCAAATCCCTGAAGAAATTCGAGGCGGGCGCCCGGGAAACCGTCACGCGGGTGTTCGAGGGAGACCGCACGTTCTACCGCTACATGGGCCCTCTGGGGACCGAGGAATCCTGCCTGCCATGTCACGGCAAGCAGGGGTACCGAGTGGGGGACGTTCGAGGCGGCATCAGTGTGCAGTTCGATATTTCGGACATCGAGAAATCCGAGAAACAGACCCTCGCCCTCTTCATTTTCCTGGGCGTTGCGGTTTTCTGTTTCCTGTTCGGAAGTATCTTTACGTTCATCGTCCGGGTCATGAAGCGCTTGAACTCGGCTCAGGAAACAATCCGGGAAATGGCGGTGACCGACGCCTTGACCCGCCTCGCCAACCGGCGTTCGTTTTTCCTGGCCGCGGAAAAGGAAATGGGGCGGGCCCGGCGCTATGGTCTGAATCTGGGGTGCCTGATGCTGGATGTGGATTTCTTCAAGAAAATCAATGACGATTATGGGCATCAGGCGGGCGACCGGATTTTGCAGGAGATCGCCCATGTTCTGAAACGCCTGTTGCGCGAGTCTGACCTTGTCGGACGTTATGGGGGGGAAGAATTCATAGCCCTTCTGCCCGAAACCGGTGAGGAGGGGGCGAAACAGGTGGCGGAAAGAATCCGGGAGGCGATCGCGGCGGAACGCTTTCAAACGGATGCCAGCCAGCCGATTCCGGTCACGCTCAGCGTCGGAGTGGCTTGTTTCAAAGGGGAGGAGTCACCCGAAACGGAAAATCTCGATCAGATCATCAAACGCGCCGACAATGCCCTTTACCGGGCCAAACAGACGGGACGCAATCGCGTCTGCTTTTCCGAAGGAACGGAGCCGGAAGAGACGGCCCCCTGATCTTCCAATCTTGCCCGTCCCTCATCTGGGGCCCCGGGAATGGCGACTTTCCCAGGAAAGTCGAAGGGCCGGAAAAGCCCGTGGGGGGGGCGGTTTTCAAGCCGCCCCCCCACGGGTTATTTATTGTGCCTGCGCAACGCGTCTGTTGCCGCAAGACGAGCGGTTTCCCCTTTTCCTCCGTCAGAAATCGTCCATCCTGGAATCGTCATCAAAGGGGATGGCCAGCGCGGCCTGGCTTTGGGGTTTGCCTGCGGGTCGCATCGGCATGGGGGTGTGGCGGCCGGACATCGCCTGCTTGTTTCGACCCGGGCCGGAGGCCTGGGCCAGTTGCATGTGAACCGGTGTTTTCTCCTGCCGGTTTCCTTCGTCAGCCCCGCCCACAAGACTGATCAGGTCGGACACAATGGTCTGCATCGCCTGGGCCTGAGCGGAGAGTTCTTCGCTGGCCGAGGCCGCTTCTTCCGCGTTCGACGCCACCTGCTGGGTGACCTTGTCCATCTGCGCCACGGCGTTGTTGATCTGGGTGATTCCTTCGGACTGTTCTTCGGAGGCCACGGTCACCTCGCGCGTTTCCGCCGCCACCGTGTTGACCACCTCGAGGATTTGTGTGATAGCATCGGAGGCCCGGTTGACCACCTCGGCGCCCCGGTTGGACTGCTCGACGCTCGTCTCGATGAGCTGCGCGGTGTCCTTGGCCGCCACGGCTGAACGCTGGGCCAGGTTGCGCACTTCCTCGGCTACCACGGCGAAACCCTTGCCGTGTTCGCCCGCCCGCGCCGCCTCGACGGCGGCGTTGAGCGCCAGCAGGTTGGTCTGGAAGGCGATTTCCTCGATGGTCTTGATGATGCCCGAAATCTTGGCCGAGGAGTTCTTGATCTCGCTCATGGCCGTGACCGTTTCGCTCATGGCCGAGCTGGCCAGTTCGGCGGCTTTCTGAGCCGCCTCGGCCCCGGCGGTCGCCCGCTTGGCCTTTTCGGCATTGCCCTGGGCCTGGCTGGCGAGTTCCTCGAGGGCGGAGGAGGATTCCTCGAGGCTCGACGCCTGTTCGGTGGCGCCCTCGGCCAGACTCTGGCTGGCCGACGAAATCTGACCCGAAGCCGACGCAACCTGCGTGGATCCGTCCGTCAAGGACGTGATCGCCCGATTGAGCGGCCCGGTGATCGAGCGGGTGATGAAGAACGCCACGATACAGCCCATGAGAACCGCCACGATCAGTCCCCCGATCATCACGTTCGAGGAAGTGGTCAAACTGTTCTCGGCCGTAGTCCCGATATCGGTGACATCTTTCATCCCCTGGAGCGTTGCGGCTTTGGCCTCCGCAAGCACCGTCTCGGCCGCCTTGCCGCGCGTCGAGTTCAGTTCCTCGCGCGCCTGCCACGCGCTCAACATGGCATTCATGGCCTCCTTGTACGAGCCTACGGCTTTTTGCGTGTCCTCGATCTGTTGAATATTGACGGCCTGCTTGGTCATGGGCCGGAGAGTTTCAAGTATCTGATTGATCTTGTCGAAATTACCCTGCACCTCCTGAATCTGTTTAGGATCGCGTTTGGCCACCGCTTTCCAGGCCGTAATGCGGCAGGCGTTTCCGAGATCCATCATTTCGTAACACAACGAAATTTTCTGGAGCCGTTCCTTGAGTGCTACGGCATCCAGTTTATTGTCAATATCGCTGACCATATTCGTTTTCTGGCTGTTCAGGAAATCGCCCATCAGTTTTATGAATTTGGCCGCCTCCGCATTCATCGTCTCCTGGTCCCGCGTGACTTCATCGGTCTTGGTCACCGTTTGTTTCAACAGATCATCGTAAGTCTCCGCCGCTTTCCGGGCATTCTCGGCCGCGGTCTTGAGAGTTCCCAGCGTGGCACTCTTCTCGCTGAGACCCGACGCTTCGTCGAGGTATTTGGTCACATCCTTCAGGGAGTTCTGTCCATCATTCAGAAACTTGGAATCACTGGTGTACACATAACCGCGTACCTGATACATGGTCATCAGGGCGGCGCGCTCGATATTGTTGGCCACGCTCGCGGCGGGGACTTTTTCGCTCGCCATGACGGTGGTCTGGTTTGCCACTCGCTCCATGTTGAAAATCGCCAGGCCCCCCAGCAGCAGCATGATCAGGATCAGGCAGGCGAAGCCGAATCCGATTTTCACTCCCAGTGTCATATTCTTGAACATCACTTTTCCCCCTCTTTTGAGCACCCAGACTCCAGAAATCTGCACATTCTCTCAGGAGACATGCGAAACACCGACGAAATTTCCTCCACCTTCCTCAAACCTTTCTCCTTCCTCATCGGGGTGTGGTCTGCCAGAACAGACGGGTTCCGTTCCTGTGCCATCAGATTCTTCAGATCCGTTCAAACCAGGCGCAGGTAAAATACTTCCCACTGGTTCTGAGAGTATTCTCCAGATTCCCGGTTAAACTGCTCTGTTCCGGTTGTGCGCCTGTGTACCTCTCTCAACATTTTGCTGAACGGTCGGAAAACACGGAATTTTCAACGCGGCAATTTAGACATGACCTTGTAGAACCGCTTAAAATTCTTGACGGTTACCGAAGGAATACCCGGAACGCGAATGATCGCTGCCGACTCCCGTTTCCCCTATCGGACGAGCCCGCGGGTTTCATTAATATTTTTTTGAAAATATCTTGATGTGGGCCCGGGGAAAAGGAGGGAGAAATCTCTTTCCCGATTTTGAGTCCTGAAAGAAGTGCCGGGCACAAAAAAACACCCTCCCGCAGGAAGGTGTCTGGAAAATCGGTTCGTGACGAGGCTTCTGAAAGTGGTGGAGAAGAAGAGATTCGAACTCTCGACCCCAGCGTTGCGAACGCTGTGCTCTCCCAACTGAGCTACTTCCCCACATTCGACCCCGGATTTCAACGGCTGACCGGGAGAAATCCCTTCAGCCCCTCCCTTGAATGCGTAACGCGCTCAAGGCCCTATTCTTCTGCTTCATGGAGCCGGAAAAGTCAAGCCCGAAATGCAGGGCTTCCACTTTTTCGATCTTTGTCGTCCGGCCCCCTGACTGGCTGTATTGTCGCGCAAATCACAGGGGAATATCAAGCGATTCCGCCACCGTACAGACTTTCTGATAGAAGGTTTTCTCCTCGTCAGTCCGGGCTTTTCGAACCGCTTTTTTCAAAGACTTCACGGCTTCCGCCCGGTTGTAGGACCCCGTCAGGCTGGCGCGTTCGACCCAGGTCATCCCCAGCAGGTAATGGTATCGCGCATTGTCGGGCGCGTCCTGCGTCAACTGCCGGTAGAGAGTGGCCGCCTGATCGTAGTCTTGCTTCACAAAGGCCAGACGTCCCTGGGCATGGCGCACGATTTCCGAGTCGGCGCCCATCTGGGCCGCCAGTTCGGCGAGGGCCGGCTCGATCCATTCCGGCTTTTCGCTGGCCAGGGCCGCCTCGACTCGCAGGCGCAGATAGAGCGGGTTGCGCGGGTCGAGTGAAAGCAGGTATTCCGCTTCACTCCGCGCCTGCGCGTAGCTGTTCATCAGGACGTCGAGTTGGGTCAGGTAGAGGGCCGGTTCCGTGCGGGTCGGGAAGGCCTTTTTCATGAAGGCCAGTTCCCGCTTGACCTGAACCAGCGTGCTCTTCGAGCAGGTCGAGAGGAGATCGAGCAGCTGGTCGCTGACCCAGGCGTGTTCCGGGACGTTCTGGCACAAGAGGCCCGCGTAGGCGCCGGCCAGCATGGCTTTCGAGTGGCCGCTGCGCAGGTCAATCTGGACGTAGGGGAGCAACCGGCGCACCACCTCGCGGTAGTTGCCCGCCTGATAGAACTTGGTCGTCACTTCGAAGTACTCGGTCCGCAACGTGTCCACCCGCTCGTTGTGCTGGGTGATCGAGTCGTTCTTTTCCCGGACTTTGTGCGCCAGGTTCTGATTGGCTGCGGTCTGCGCCTCGAGTTTTTTCTCGTTCACGGGCCGGAATTCCAAGGCGTGATAACAGGAAAAAAAGCCCCACCCGTTCTCGGCATCCACCCAGCCGTGTCCGTTGGCGTTGCTCCGTCCCCACAGGCCGTGGCGGTCCTTCGAGTGACGCATCAGCATCTGCGTGGGCACGATTTCGTACATCACCCCGGTAAAAAGCAGGTTGAACGGGGGAATGAAATTCATGCCCCCAAAGAACCCATCCACCAGATCCCGCGGCAGCCCCGTGACGATGTAATAGGGATAGAGGTAGAAGCGCAGGCTATGGGGGGGATTTTCCACATCGTAGAGTTCGTGTCCCGCGACGGTACGCTGGGGGGCGAGGCGTTTGAGGAGGTCCAGGGCGGTGGTGTCTTCGAAGCGCGCCCAGTCCGGTTCCGCCGCCGGTGCGTTCTTCGTTTCCTTGCGTTCCGTGGGCGATTGCCCGAACGACTCGGCCAGTAAACTCTCAATTTCCGGAATCACCGGTTTCATGCCGTCCAAGTCGGGCACCACGGTCACCTGGGCGCTGGCGGGCGCCGCCAGCCAGAGGCTCAGAACGGCCAGAAGAAATACCGTCCGGATGTCAGGGAATGCTGTGGCATGCAATACAGGTCTCGAAATCACGGGCAACCTCAATCTGTTCAGAAATCGTAGCGGGCTGTTGGGACGTTTTCCCGGCGGAGGGTTCCGACGTGTTTCGTCGGGAACCCAACGGACCGAAAACAGGCCCGCCTCAGCCCTTTCCGTCGAAGTTGGCCTGTCGGATGTCAAGTTCCGGGCCAACCGAAACAGATCTATCCTGTAAAAATGGTGGTCCGGGAGCAAGGGAAAACTGCATGCGCGTCCCGCGCAGTCCGGAATTTGTCTTTCCTCTGTCACGTTTTGGTCTTGACAGAACATCCCCTGTGGGGAATCATGATTTTTCGGGGGGAGGGCCGCACTGGGCCCAATTCCCCGGAGTGTCTCGATGGGGTTGTGTAACATGTCTGATACCAGGCCTTTACGCCTCTGACGAGAGCGGATCTTCCGAACGGTTTTTTCGGGAAAATGTTCAAAGTGGGGAGATAAAGTCCCCGCGTATCTCACCCCTGCCACCCACGGGAGCGAAAGTTTCGATGATACAACTCTTTGTGATGGTTTTTCTGGTCATGTTGCTGGCCGAGCAGGACGCTCACGCTTATCTGGACCCCGGCACGGGCAGCCTGATCCTGCAGTTCCTGGCCGGGATCGCTCTCGTGGTGGTGCTGACCGTCAAGACTTGGTGGCACCAGCTCAAGAATTTTATCGGCTCCCTGTTCGGTCGTTCCTCAAAGCCTGCGATTGATGACGATGATGACCTTACCCCGAAGTGACGAGCGCATAGCCGCTTCTTTCCGCGATCCCAGTGGGTATGTCTTCAAACGCGAGGGTGTACTTTTGCGCCAGGTCAACCAGCGCTATCGCGAAGACTACGACCTGTTGATGTCGAGCGGGCTGTATGAACGGCTCGCCTCGAAAGGTCTCCTGATTGAACATACCGAGGTGGACGTTCCGCCGCTTCAGCCCGAAACAGCGTATAAAATCATAAAGCCCTCCGTGGTACCGTTCATCTCGTACCCTTTCGAGTGGCCCTTTTCCGCTCTGAAGGACGCGGCGCTCACCACGCTGCGCATCCATCGCGCGGCCCTGCGCCACGGCATGGTTCTCAAGGACGCCAGCGCCTACAACATCCAGTTCATCGGTTCCCGTCCGGTCCTCATCGACACGCTTTCCTTTGCGCGGTATGTGCCCGGGGAACCGTGGATCGCCTATGGGCAGTTCTGCCGCCACTTTCTGGCGCCGCTGGCGCTCATGGCGATGCGCGACGTGCGGCTGTCGCTCCTGTTGCAGTCCCATATTGACGGGATTCCGCTCGATCTGGCGGCCAGCCTCCTGCCCTGGAAGGCCCGCCTGAAATTCGGGCTGCTGATTCACCTGATTTCTCACGCCAGAGCCCAATCGCGTTACGCCGACGCCGGTCGCGAGTCCTCGAAAAAATTTCAGGTTCAAGTCAGCCCGGCCAAAATGAATGCCCTGATCGAGAATCTGATCGCGACGGTCCAGAGTCTCGACTGGACCCCGGCGGGGACTGAATGGGGCGATTATTACAGCGACACGAACTACTCGAACGAGGCGCTCGACGGGAAAGGGAAACTGGTCCGTCAGTTTCTCGATCAACTCAAACCGCGGACGGTGTGGGACCTGGGCGCCAACACGGGCCTTTTCAGCCGCCTCGGCGCGCAGATGGGCGCCTACACCCTGTCGGCGGACATTGACCCCGCCGCCGTGGAGAAAAACTACCGTGCCGCGAAGCAGGCCTCCGAGGCCAACCTCCTGGCCCTGCGGCTCGATCTGACCAACCCGTCGCCCGCCATCGGCTGGGCCAATGAGGAGCGCCAGGCTTTCGACCAGCGCGGCCACGCCGACGTGGCGCTGGGGCTGGCGCTTATCCACCACCTCGCGATCGGCAACAAC
>Ga0116170_10003542_pt1 | contig 14552 bp, 10 predicted proteins | sample AD_JPNHW1_MetaG_FD_89797 | JGI IMG/M metagenome (GOLD analysis project Ga0116170, IMG submission 89797) | Active sludge microbial communities of municipal wastewater-treating anaerobic digesters from Japan - AD_JPNHW1_MetaG | ecosystem: Engineered > Bioreactor > Anaerobic > Digestate | place...
CGAAGCAGAACTCGAACTGCAGAAGAAAGAAATTATCTCTAAACTTGAAAAAGGACAGGTACTTGAAGGTACTGTTAAAAATATCACTTCGTACGGAGTATTCATGGATCTTGGCGGCGTAGATGGTTTGATTCACATCACCGACCTTTCATGGGGACGTATTACACATCCAAATGAAATTGTTGAGCTGGATCAGAAACTGAACGTTGTTATCCTTGATTTCGATGATGACAAAAAACGTATCGCTCTTGGCTTGAAACAATTGACTCCTCACCCATGGGATAGCCTTGGTTCAGAACTGAAAGTTGGCGACACCGTGAAAGGTAAAGTTGTTGTTATTGCCGACTACGGTGCATTCGTAGAAATTGCTCCGGGAGTTGAAGGTTTGATCCACGTTTCAGAAATGAGCTGGTCACAGCACTTACGCAGCGCTCAGGACTTCCTGAAAGTTGGTGACGAAATCGAAGCTCAGATCTTAACTTTGGACCGCGACGAACGCAAAATGTCTTTGGGTATCAAACAATTGAAAAACGATCCTTGGCAGAACATTGAAACCGTTTACGGCGTTGGAAGCAAACACAAAGCAACTGTTCGCAACTTCACTAATTTCGGTGTATTTGTTGAAATCGAAGAAGGTGTTGATGGTTTGATCCACATCTCTGATTTGAGCTGGACAAAGAAAATCAAACACCCATCAGAATTCACATCAATTGGTGCCGACATCGATGTTGTAGTTCTTGATATCGACAAGGAAAACCGCCGTTTAAGCCTAGGTCACAAACAGTTGGAAGAAAATCCATGGGATGTTTTCGAAACAATTTTCTCTGTTGATTCAATCCACGAAGGAACAGTTATCGAATTGTTCGACAAAGGCGCAACTATTGCACTTCCTTATGGTGTTGAAGGTTTTGCTACTCCACGTCACCTTGTAAAAGAAGACGGAACTCAGGCTCAATTAGACGAAAAATTAGAGTTCAAAGTAATTGAGTTCTCAAAAGCAGCTAAACGTATCATTCTTTCACACTCAAGAGTGTTCGAAGATGAGAAAAAAGCTGAAGAAACTGCAAAACGTAAAACTCAGGCCAAAGCAACAGCTAAAGCTGTAAAACAAGTGAAGGAAATTAACAGCGCAGAAAAAACTACGCTTGGAGATATTACCGAACTGGCAGCTTTGCGGTCGCAAATGGAGGCTGACGAACAAAAAGAAAATTAGTCGATAGCTGTTACAAATCCATCAGAATTCCTTAAATTGCATCTATGGATTTCGAAACAACAAAAATATCAGACTATACACTCATAAAAGTTCTGAACGAAAGACTGGACACGAACAATGCTCCTGACTTGAAATCTGAACTTGTTGCTATAAATTCGAATGGTGAGAAAAACATCATTTTGGACCTAAGTAATTGTGAATATTGTGATTCATCGGGGCTAAGCGCAATTTTGGTTGCAAATCGCCTTTGCGAAGACGCTATAGGAACTTTTATATTGACAGGGCTCCAAACCGATGTTGAGCAGATTATCAGGATATCAATGCTCCATACAGTTTTGTTAATTACCCGAACTGTTGAAGAAGCAGAAGTTCTCCTGAAAGAAAAAGAACGATTATAATTCGGCAATGTCGGATAAATCAACTCCTTTTCTGCTGACAATTCTCGGAACCAGTTCCGCATTACCTACATCGAACAGATATCCTACCGCCCAGGTACTTAACGTACGTGGGCGGTTTTTTTTGATCGATTGTGGTGAAGGGACACAAACCCAAATGCGCAAATACAAAATTGGGTTCTCCAGAATAAACCACATTTTTATTTCGCACCTGCATGGCGATCATATTTTCGGGCTGATTGGCCTTATCTCTACGTTTTCATTACTTGGCCGCACCGCCGATTTGCACCTTTTTGCCCACTCCGAAATACAGGCTTATCTTGAGCCACAAATCAAATTTCTTTATCCTGAAGGCATTTCATTCCGGATAGTGTATCATCCGTTAAATTTTAAGCGGGAGCAGCTAGTTTTCGACGACAAAACAGTAACCGTTTATTCATTTCCGCTCGATCACCGCATTGCAACCTGTGGTTTCCGATTCGAAGAGAAACCTGTTTTACCCAACCTTATTCCTGAAAAACTGAAAAAATACAATATCCCGATTCGCAACCGGCAAGCCATAAAAGAAGGAGCTGATTTCGTTGCCGGCGATGGCCAAATTATTCCGAATTCGGAACTCACAGTCAACAAGCACAAATCCCGAGCATTCGCTTTTTGTAGCGACACCCGATTTAACGAATCATATATTGAATCGATAAAATATGTTGATTTGCTTTACCACGAAGCGACTTTTGCTAACGACAACTAGGCCTTGGCCCAAACCACTTACCACTCAACCGGCGAAGATGCCGCCCGGGTTGCACGAGAAGCAAATGCTGGCAAGTTAATAATCGGGCATTTCTCCGCCAGGTACAGAGACCACACTCAAATTTTAAAAGAGGCAACTGCTATTTTCCCGAATACTGAAGCTATAAGCGAGGGGCAGGTGTTTTCAATTTAGTAAATCAGTCTTCTAATCAAAAAACTCTTTGTTAAAGTTCACCAGGTACAGGCGTTCGGTTGGGCGGGTAAAAGCGGTGTAGAGCCAACGCAAAAATTCGAGGTTGATCATTTCTTCGGTGAGGTAGCCCTGATCGACAAAAACGGCCTTCCACTGCCCACCTTGGGCTTTGTGGCAGGTTACTGCGTAGGCAAATTTCACCTGAAGTGCATTGAAGTATGGATTCTCGCGCACCTTTTCCCAGCGTTTTTTCTTATTTCTGATGTCCATATAATCTTCGGAAACCGCCTCGAAAAGCTTTCGGTTTTGCTCGCTGTTGAGCGATGCCGATTCAATGGACAGAGTGTCGAGTATGATTTTACAGTCGATTTCCAGATCGGGATAATCCACCAATCTCAGGCAAACATTTGCAAACCGAAAACCATATAAATCTTCGTATTTCCCGATTGAAACAATTTCGGCAATGTCGCCGTTGGCAATAAAATCGATGTTCTCATTTTCCCCGAGCCAGAAATAATTGTTTTTCACGACCATAAGCAGATCGCCTTTCGAGATATCGGCTTCCTTATACAAAATGGTGCTACGGATGCCTTCGTTAAACTTATTTGCACGTTTATTTGATCGGGTTACAACAATGGTTTCGAACAATCCGAACTTATCGTAGCAAGTTGAGATTTCCTCAATTAAATCGGCACCACCCAGTTTTCTGATATCACTGAAACCTTCCAGTTCGAGCGGAAAATAACCTTCAAAAAAATCGGTCTCGGTAATCAGATTTCGAATCATCGTTGCGTTGTACAAAATACCCGAATCCTGATCCTGACGCACAACATCGGTTAGTTCATGCTCAAACACCTCCCGATCATAAAATTCAAGCTCCTGTCTCGTTAACGCCGGACTCAAATCGAGACCAACAGGCGGAAGCTGAGCTGTATCTCCAACCAGAATCAAGCGGCAGTTCTGGCCAGAATACACATATTCGATCAAATCTTCGAGCAGGCGGCCTGAACCAAAAATCGACGATTCGGCAGTCGAATTGGAAACCATCGATGCCTCATCGACAATAAAAAAGGTGTCCTTGTAGAGATTTTTATTCAGCACAAAGCGACCCATGCCGTCGCTCGACGACTGCTGGCGGTATATGTGCTTGTGTATGGTGTAGGCATTTTGCCCCGAATAGCCCGAAAGCACTTTAGCAGCTCGCCCGGTTGGAGCCAAAAGTACCGCCTTGAATTTGAATTTGTTGAATGTTTCGACCAGCGCGCTAAGCATAGTGGTCTTGCCGGTTCCGGCGTACCCTTTCAGGAGAAAGACAGCATCGAAACCCGACTCTGAAATGAAACTGGCAAACTTCGCCGACAACTCGCTTTGACCCGGAGTTGGCTCTTTGCCCAAATACCTTATAATTTCGGATTGAATGTGCTTTTTTAGCATGAGTCGCTGAATATGGAACTCAAAGATAAGCCATATTTCGGTTAATTTGATATTGCAATACTTTCTGACCCGCGTTTTCGTTTTATGCAAAACAACCTATATTTACAAAAAAAAACTGCAATGATTAATGGAAAAAAAGTAGTAGTAGTATTACCTGCATATAATGCTGCAAAAACGCTGGAAATAACTTATAATGAAATTGATTTTTCGATTGTTGACGACGTGATTCTGGTTGACGATAAAAGTAAGGACGGAACAGTAAAAGAAGCACAACGACTTGGTATAAAACACATTATTAGTCACGAAATAAATAAAGGCTACGGCGGAAACCAGAAAACCTGCTACAACAAGGCACTCGAAATTGGCGCCGACATTATAATCATGTTACACCCCGATTACCAGTATACACCCAAATTGATTCCTTCAATGACTCACCTGATTGCCAATGATTTGTATCACGTTGTTTTAGGATCGCGAATACTTGGGAAAGGAGCTCTGGCTGGCGGAATGCCGTGGTATAAATATGTTGCCAATCGGTTGCTCACTTTATTCCAAAACATCATGATGAGTGCAAAACTTTCGGAGTACCATACCGGGTACCGGGCTTTTTCGCGCGATGTTCTGGAAAAAGTAAATTACAATGCCAATTCGGACAATTTTGTATTTGATAATCAGATGCTGGCTCAAATATGGTATGCTGGTTTCGAAATTGCAGAAATTACCTGCCCCACCAAATATTTCGACGATGCGTCGAGCATCAACATTAAGAACAGTTCGGTTTATGGTATAGGCGTGCTAAAAACGTCGTTGCAGTTTAGGCTGCAAAAATGGGGAATTCGGAAATTTAGATACTTGAAAAAAAATAACCAGATTTAGGCTATAGTATCATAAAAGAATGAATAAAGAACCAGTATTTGCTAGATATTTCCTTCTTTTTCTCCCATTGGTTTTTCTTTGGGCAGGATTAAACTTCTCAAGAAGCAACTATCCGAACGACCCGGAATATATCTATCTTATGAATGCGCTGTGCATTTGCGACGTTCAAAGCGTAGGGCACATTGATAACCCGGGAACTACATTGATGCAAATTGGGGCAGCAACAATTGCAGTAAAGCACTTTTTTTCGAATCCGGAGAACGATACAATTGTTACGCAAGCGCTTAAAAATCCCGACTTATATATCGAAAGTACCAGAAAAGTAATCGTTGTTCTTAATACGATATTACTTGTGCTCATGGGTTGGATCGGTTACCGGAAAAGCCGATCTGTCTGGACCGCATTGTTGCTTCAAGTCAGTATGTTTCTTTCAGCATATATTTTAGAGATTACCTGGGCAAAGCTATCGCCTGAGCCATTACTCTTTTTTATGACCGGGTTGTTTGCCGTTCTGATCTTTTGCTATTACCACGAGAAAGATAGAGAGAAATGGAAATATGTTGTTTTGTTTGCATTAATCTCAGGTGCAGGTTTGGCAACCAAAGCAACCTTCCTGCCGCTTGTTTTTTTGCCTTTGTTTATACTCCCGACGTTTAAAAGAAAGGTTTCATATTTGCTGGGAATAGTTCCCGCTTTTGTATTATTTACAATTCCGGCTGTCCCGGAATACGACCGCATGTTCGCCTGGTTCAGTAACATGATCACACACAACGGCATTTATGGAACCGGCGAAAAAGGGATCATCGACTGGAACAAATTTTTCCCTGCAATTCGAAGTATCCTGACCTTTTTTTCAGGGTTTACAGCGTTACTTGCTTGTGCAATACCCATATTGGCGACCAGCTTTTATTTCAGGAAAAATGAAAATGTAAAAAGAGACATCACTTTTTTAGCAGGGTTAGTAGCAACTTCGGTTGTAGGAATATTGCTGGTTGCAAAACATTATGGCGGAAACCATTACCTCATTCCGGTACTTTTACTTTCAGGAATTTTTATCTACCTCGAATTAAAAACGATTGAGCACATTGGGAAAAATAAACCGCTGCAAAAATTCCTGCTACCGTTTGTGGTTATAACTTCGGCTGGTTTTATATCGTGGAGTTATCCTTCGGCATTAACGATATGTAACAAACAGTACAAAGAGGCCAGTGCTGAAATTGATTCGGCCAACTTGTGGCTTGAAAAAAATTACAAAAACTACACGCGGATAAATTATTACATTTATTCGCTCAATAAGTACACCGGCCTTAAATTTGGAACTGACTTTGCAAAGGGACAAATGTATCTCCACCTAAAAAAGACATTCCCCGATACCTATTTTTACGAGCTTTCGAGCAACTCCTTTATAAACTGGAACTTAAAAACCTACCTTCAGGACATTATCGAAACAAACGGGAACAAAATCATATTAGTGAACGGGCCTTCCGATTCGACTCAGGTTGCTGAAATCGCCAGAAATGGGTTCCCTTTAAAGAAAGTTTATAGTGGAAATTCGCAAAACTTGTATATTCTGGATACGCTAAAATATGTCGCACCTCCAAAGGAAAAGCTGGTTCAAGTTGGCGAAACAATTGATTTTTCAGTTGATGGCTTTTCCAAAGAACAAAAAAAGTTCTTTGGATCTAACAACCAAAGTTTCGGCAATATAAGCGGACTGTCAATGGAATACGCACATTCGGGTATTTATTCAATTAAATTGGAGAAATCGAACCCGTTTGCCGTAGATTACCCTTTAAGCAATTTGAAAGCTGGTGAATTGTACCAGATTGAAGTCTGGCGAAAATCAGATACATCAAGCGGATGCCTTGTTGTATCGGCAGACGATTCGAAAGATTATTACCAGGCTCAAAGCGAAGCCATAAAATATGATAAGAACGGGTGGGAATTACTTCGTATTATTGTTGATGTAAAACAAGAAGTTGAAGAAAAGAAGTTGAAAGTATATCTTTGGAACCCAAGGAGAAGAACTGCTTATTTCGATGATCTAAGTATTAAAAAATTTGAACATATACCTAGATGATACCCTATTTAAAAAGCAAATGGCTCACATGTTTGAGCTTTATTGAAAGTAAATACTTTTTTTACTTGGTCCTGTGTATCAATATTATTCTGGTGAGTATAACCAGATTTTATCCTACGATGGATGGTGCAGCTCATTTGTATAATTCCAAACTGCTTACATATTTACTAAGTGGCAATAATTTTTTAAGCCAGTTCTATTCTATAAACTCCATCTCAACTCCAAACTGGTTAAGCCATTCTGTAATTGCGGCTACTAATATTGTATTTCCTATTTGGGTGGCTGAGAAAATATTGATAATTGGATATATAGCAGGGATGGCTTTTTCATTTAGGTATTTCTTAAAACAAGCTAATCCAGATGCTCTGTATCTTAGTCTGTTAATATTTCCATTCTCTTACACCTTTTTATTTTATCTTGGTTTTTACAACTTCAGTATTTCATTTATTTTCTTGTTTCTCGCTATTGGCTATTATATTAAGACGATTGAGTCGAAATCTTATCTTAAGTATCTTGTTTTATCGACCCTCATTGTTTTATGTTACCTTTCAAATATATTAACTTATGGCTTTTTAGGTCTCACTCTTGGATCGTTAGCTATTCAAAACTCTTTTTCAGAAACTTTTGAATCAAAATCAGTTAAGAATATTCTTGCCTCTGTTTTCAGAAAATTGTTTGAACTATTTATCGTGTCAATTCCTTCGCTAATTCTCCAGTTTGCTTTTCTATCTGATGTGACTTTCTTCTCAACCAAAGATACTTATCCTACTAAAGAGTTAATAAAATGGATTCTTGATGTTCGGTCTCTAATTATTTACACGTATGATGATGAGATATTAACCCAACCAATGCTATTAGCTATAGTAGCTCTCTTCACATTAAGCATCTCATTTAAAAATACATACATCAAGAAGAATTTTTTCTCCTTAACATTATTGTTACAAATATTTCTTTCAGCAATTTTGCTATTTATGGTTCCTGACGGTTCAGGCTCAGGCATGATGTCATACCGTTACCTGATTATATTCTATTTCTTTGTTTTGCTCTGGATTACTTCTATTACGGTGCACAACAATCTGAACCGCTATGTTTTATTAGTGGCTGTTGGTCTGCACCTGGGATTATTATATAGACACCTTGATGGTGCAATAAAAGATCTTAACCATCACGCTGAGATTGTGTATAATGTCGGAGATTATGTAGATTCAAACAAAGTTATTCTCCCAATTAATTTATCCGACCACTGGATTGAACCACACTTTTCAAATTATATTGGATTAAAAAAACCTATACTAATACTGGAAAACTATGAAGCTGGTGTTGGATGGTTCCCAATAAAATGGAAACTTGATCAAATGCCAGATTTTCAAGTCTGTGGAGAATCATCAATTGGAGAGTTTAACTGGACCACAAACAAAAATTCACTACATAAAGTTCCTATCGATTATATTTTTATCTATGGTAACTTATCTAAATTGAAGGAAGAAAAATGGAGTAAACTAAATCCTATTTTGGCTAATGATTTTGAACTTATACATAAATCGAAGGAAGGATATGCTTTACTTTATAAAAGGAAATAATTTTACCCGAAACGAAATTTTTTGAAAAATGAAAATAGAAAAGAAAAGTCTTCCTTTTTTACTCCTGATCTTTTTCGGATTATTATTCTTTTTCATTGGGGCATTCAATCATTACGCTTTCAAAACTGTTACCTACGATTATGCCAACTACAATTTCGCGTTCTGGGACTATTCCCATTTCAGGATAAGCCCGCTTCCAACGTTCCGCGGAAATTTCCTTCAGGACCACTTTTCGTTTATGCTCATGTATTTTGTTCCTGTTTACTGGCTGCTCAACTGGCTCACCGGAACCTATACGCTGATTATTATCCAGAACTCACTGATTGTAGCCGCTGCATGGTATTCGTATAAACTGATAAAACTGAAAACCGACAATTTATGGCTTACATCGGGAGTCGTACTGTACTTTTTCTTACTGTTTGGAAGATACTCTGCATTTGGCACCGATGTCAACCTTGCCATTATGTCTGCCTGTTTTGTTCCCGCATTCCTATATTATTTCGAGATACGGAAATACGTCATTGCTTTCGTTATACTTGTTCTGTCGCTGTTTTCGAGAGAGAATATGCCGATATGGTTCATCTTTATTTTTGTTGTCCTGATACTGTCGCATTGGAAGGATAAAAAGGCGGTTATTTATTCGCTAGCCGGAATCGCAGTTTCGATTGTCTATTTCATTCTACTTTTTAAAGTGTTTATTCCAGGTATCGAAACTCCGGGCGTTAAATATGCCCTTTTCAATTACTCGGCATTGGGAAAAACTCCAGGCGAAGCTTTCAGCTTTGCGCTGCTTCACCCTTTCGAAACTGTAAAACTTTTCTTTGTCAACCACCTGAACAAACCGGAATACGATAAAGTCAAAATGGAGTTTTATATCACCTACCTGATTTCAGGAGGTTTTGTCTTATTCTACCGGCCTAAATATCTCATTTGGTTCATTCCAATTGTGGCACAAAAAGTGCTAAACGACGATGCCTTCCGTTGGGGCCTGGCAACCTATTATTCAGTTGAAATTGTGACACTTCTGCCCCTTTCCGTTTTTCTGGTTTTGAACTCTTTCAAAAATATAAAGCTGCAAAATTCGCTGGTTGCACTTGTTTGTGTGTGCACCCTGGTCATGACAATCCACAAAATGGACTACAGCAACCATGCCGTACCATGGACTTTTTACAAGGCAAAAATTAAATTTTTCGACAAAAGCTTTTATGAAACTCCTTTTGATATTAAGAAGGTAAACCATATTCTCAATCAAATCCCGGAAGACGCTAAAGTAAGCGCATCGAATGTAATTACGCCGCATTTGGCACAGCGAAGGTTTATCTATTTTTTCCCAAACGTGAACGATGCCGAATACATTATTTTTTCGATGTTCGATAATAACTACCTGATGTCGAATGCCGAAAATGACAGATACCGCAATAACTACCTAAACAGCTCCGAATGGCAAGTAATAGCCAAAGAATATCCGGTATTTTTACTGAAAAAGAAAATGGGATCAGATTTTCAGATTACTCCACAGAAAGCTTGGAAAGACACAATAACCTGTGATTTTGAAACAGTTGACAACATTAAAAAACACATTCTATTCTCAGACCAAACTAAAGCTGATACCGTCAGTCACTTGAATAAAGATCATTTCAGAAGTAAAAATTCGTCGCTTTGTTTAACGCCAGCTGATCCGTACAGTCACGGCATTTCATTGAGGAATATTCAAAATATCGATCAATTTGAAATAAGCGTTTGGTATTCAGGCCCCGATAATTGTGCCATTGTGATTGACAACAAAAAAAACCTTTACCAGACAAACGGTGAGATTGAAGCAACTGACGAACATGGCTGGAAAAAAATAAGTTTAAAATGCGTTCTGAAGGAAAATCAGAAACTACCGTCAACAATTGTTTACCTTTGGAATTCAGGCGACAAGGCGATCTATTTTGACGATTTACAAATTGTCAAGCGAAAATATTGAGTTTTGCATCTGCATTAAATCTCTAAAGAAATGAAGCTGTTGTATTCAAAAATCATAAATAGCAACCGTCTGCCCGGCGTACTTGGGCACCTATGCTTTTTTGTGTTGCTGGTTGCTTCGGTTTATTTTTACAAGGAGCGGATTATTTTCTCCGATTCAGCTTTCCAGTTTTTCAAGATTGTCAATTTCGAAACAATCAACGTCGAAGCTTATCGGTACGGGGCTATTTTGCCGGAACTTCCTTTACTTCTGGCTATGAAACTTGGCTTTGGCTTAAAGATGCTCCTAATTACCTACTCGGCGGCTTTCGTTGCACTTTATTACGTGATTTTTCTAATCTGCTCACGACTATTAAAAAATACACCTGCGGCTCTTACAATAGTCTTTATTTTGTTATTGTGCATCAAAGAATCGTTTTATTACCCAGTAACCGAAACGCAACAATGCCTCGTTTTCTCGGTTTTGCTTTTTGCTATTCTTCAATATCCTAAATTTAAGAGTTCTGTTATCCAGCTATCTCTTGCACTTTTGATAATTGTTTTGTCCTTCTTCACACATCCGGTTGCCTTATATACCTTGACTTTCCTGATTGGATACGACGCTATTGATAGAAAACTTCTAGGTACTGTTAAGCCATATATTCTGATTTTAGCGGTTGCCGGGCTTGCTTTGGGCAAGGTTGTCCTCACCAATGAAAATTCCTACGAAGGGAAATTCTTTGCCGAGTTATTGAGTTCACCTTCAATCCTTCTGAACCTACCAAGCAGTTATAGTGTCCATTTCTTTTCCCATCGAATTGTTGGATTGTATTCAGGCATCGTTGTTTTTGAGTGTATCCTCGTATACTATCTTTTGATGAATAAAGAATATATGAAACTCTTTTGGCAAGCCGGTTTTTCTATTGTCTTCCTGATTGTTACATTTCTTGCATACAACAAAGGCGACTCTGACGTTTTGATGGAAAGAGCATTTATGCCGCTCGCCTTGCTTACCTCAATTCCTTTATTGAAGGAAATACTCGAAAAAAATCGGAACCATCAAATCCCTAAAATGGCATTTCTGGCATTCGTTGCATTGATTGGTTTTGTTGTAGTTGGCAAACAAGGAATTGCTTTCCGGCAACGTATCCGCTTCAACCAGGAGCTCATGGCCAAAACGGCAAAATTGCCTAACAGAAAATTTATGGCGGACATAAGAGATCTGCAAAAACACCAAACCATATTTTGGTCGTATTCTTTTGAAACATTGCTGCTTAGCTCAATCACCGCAAATATCCCCACCCAAACGATATATCCGGCAAACAACATTGTCCAACTCACAAAATATACTGAAAATGCCAATTCAATTTTTCTGGGCGCTGATTTTTGGCTGGAATGGGATATCAATAAGTTGAATACTAAATATTTTGACTTGCCTAAAGAAACAGCCTATACCGTTATCGACGTCGACCAACCTTGAAATCTCACTTTTTTTCTTGTTCGATCGCATCAATCCCTTCAAGGGCCTTCTGATAATCGGGTTTCTCAAGCAATTCCCAATACCCATTTTGAGGATTTAAATGCCAAAACGAATGCCAGAATGAAGCACAGGTTGTCGAATCGTAATGGATAGAGCTCCTTCGATACTTTTCCTGAAAAAAATAATTCTGAATCAGAGACAAAAAAGCAATACCTAAAACTACTGTTTTGCTGTACTTCCTGTATTCCCAAACCGTAGTAAAGAAAAGTGCCATCGGAATTGCCAAGAGTCCATAATAATCTACAAACGAACGCATTCCAAACGAACCGCCATACCACCAACACCACCACGAAACAATGATATACGTTGAAACTACCATAAATACAGCGGTTGCCCACGAAAAATCCCTCATTTTTCTATACAATAAACCTATTCCAATGAGCGCAAATAGCATCACCGGAGTGTAAACCAGCCATCCCTTTCGGTAACTAAAAAGACCGCCAACAAAATGTGGGCTCGACCAGAAAAACTGCTCGTCTGGGTATGAATTCACCATGAAATGGCCAGTTATCGACCACCAATAAATAAACTGCGGGATCCAGACCAAAACAAATGCAAGTGCCATCAACACAAACCAATGGAATTTTGCAAAGATCAGCCGAGCCCTCTGTATTAAAGTCTCTTTTGAATAAACTCCGTAAATGAAAAAGAAAAGCAAAACAACAATGTTGCTGGGCCGAATTAGTGTAATTAATCCCGCCAAAAGCCCCATCAAAAATAAACTCAGCAAACGGGGAGATTTATACCAACTTATTGTGTACCAAACAAAAGTTGTTATCAGGGCAAAATTGTACGAATGCGACATGCAGGCATCATAAGTCGAATAATTGAGCAGGTTTGTTCCCAGCACCGTTGTTAAAATGGTGATGGCTGTAATTTCCTCGGAAAAATATTTCCGAAGTATCTTGCGCAAAAAGAGCAAACCAATAAGCAAATAAAATACAGCGCTACACAATAGACCAATTTTATAAATCGGAGAAAATCCCAGAGCATTATCGCCTGAAATCAATGCTAACCCATGCGAAATGAAGAAAAAAGGTGAATAAAGAATCGACAGCCCCATCGTCGTTTTTATCACTTTATTTCCATCGGGTAAAGGTTCAGGCCAAAAAATCCCTTTATCGAAAGTTTCCCTTTTTTCAAGCTTAATATCGTGAAAAATAAAGGTTGCCGGCAGATATGCGTAATAGCTAACAATATCCATGGCAATGACTTTATCCTGTTTCCGCCATTGTTTGGCGCTAAAAATCAAAGAGCAAACAATTATCAGAATTAGTCCGATGCTGTATTTGGAAAGGTTGTGCCGTATATGCTGCATTTCAAATTATTTTAGCCTAAGTACTCCATATTTAAATATCGTCCACAATATTTTAAAGGCATCTCTAGTGTTCAGTTTTTTCCCTTCGCCAGCATTCCGTGGAAAATATTTTACAGGAACCTCTGCCACATTATTCCTTTTTATCCGAAGTGCCTTGATAATTAGCTCGGCCTCAAAACCAAAGCGGTTTTCCTTCAGTTCAATCTGGTTATACAAGTCTTTATGTACCAACTTATACCCGCAAGCCATGTCGGTCAATTTTACATTGATCAGTATTGAAGTAAGATTGGTAAAAAGCCGGTTTCCCCAGTATCGTTTAAAAGAAGCCAGTGGACGTGCAACTCCCGGCAGATAGCGCGATCCATTGATAAACTGCACATTCAATTCTTCCATGGCCTTCACCATCGCTGGTATGTCTGTCGGGCTCAATTCAAGGTCGGCATCCTGAACAAGAAAAGCATCCCCGGAAGCCAATTTTATACCCGTTTTTACTGCAGCACCTTTACCCATGTTAACATCGTGTCTAAATAACCGAAAAGCTTTTTTATCAGCAATGAAATTTTTTACAATTTCGTATGAATTATCTGTTGAATGATCATCAACAATCACAAATTCAACGCCTTCTAAATGTGATGGATATTTCGCTTCGATAAGTTGACTTAATACGATTAGAATATTTCTCTCTTCATTAAACAATGGTACAATAATGCTTAACTTCATTTATGTTGGTTGATATTTTATTAAATTTTGTACTATCTTAACCCACATTACTGACACTTCTTTTTACGAAAACTGTCGATAAGAATGACAAAATTAAAATTTTTATTCAGCCAAGTATGGACCCCGGTTGTAAAATAAGTGCATATCTTAAGAAGTATTCATTGATGCTTTACATATCAATAATTTTAAATAAGATATCTCACCATTCTTTATCAATCTTCGGTATTTCAATCATTTTATAAACTTAGTTAACTAACCTTATCAATTTTATAGACTCCGCTTTCCCGAAAGAGCTGATTCGACATACAAAAATACCATTTGTCATATTCAAAAAAGACTCTCCTCTATGCTTCCATTTTAACTGGTGCTTTCCATTGATTTGCCATCCGCTAACCAATGTAGCAAGTTTCCGACCATCCAAATCGAAAACAGCGACCTCTACATTTTCCGATTTAGCAAGATCGTATTCAATAGTAGTTTCTTCTGAAAACGGGTTGGGATAGGCTTTA
>Ga0116170_10003545_pt1 | contig 14549 bp, 9 predicted proteins | sample AD_JPNHW1_MetaG_FD_89797 | JGI IMG/M metagenome (GOLD analysis project Ga0116170, IMG submission 89797) | Active sludge microbial communities of municipal wastewater-treating anaerobic digesters from Japan - AD_JPNHW1_MetaG | ecosystem: Engineered > Bioreactor > Anaerobic > Digestate | place...
CCGTCGTTTGGAAGAACGTTTTGCTATTCTCGCCCCTGAAATCAGATTGATTTCTACTTCAGCCGGATCCAGTGATGAATCGGGGTTTGCCTCTCTCTTCTCGAGCACAACCAATAATAAGATTTCGATGACGGTTGTTTGTGTTGACAAGAATAAGCGAGACCGTAATGTTACCGAAATAGCAGAAGTATTGCGTAAGGAGATGGCTGAATATCCCGAGATCATTAATTATAAGGCCGAAGTATCGAGTAGCTTTATGGGCGGAGGTGCATCATCGGTGGATGTGGAGATATATGGTTATGATTTTGACCAGACCAACATCCTTGCCCAGAAGATGAAGAATACCATTAAGGAGAAGGTGAAAGGTGCCCGCGACATTACCATAAGCCGGGAAGAAGACCGGGCAGAATTGAAAGTGGTTGTCGATAAAGAAAAATTGGCACGCCTGGGGCTTTCGTCTTCTGCCGTTTCAAGTTGTGTCCGTAACCGTATTAATGGTCTGTTGATCGGTTATCTGAAGGAAGATGGTGATGAATATGATATTGTCGTTAGAATGGAAGAAGGAAATCGGAATTCTATTTCTGCCATTGAAAACCTCTCACTTCCAACACCAACCGGAGGAACCATTAAATTGAGTGAAGTAGCCAAAGTTGAAGAATACTGGACTCCACAATCAATTACTCACCAGAGCCGCCAGCGTATTGTGACCGTAGCGGTTACTCCTTATAAAACTTCGTTGGGTGAATTGGCTACCGATATAACGAACGCAATTAAAGATGTTGAAATACCTCAGAACGTGACGGTCAATATCGGTGGTGAATACCAGGATCAGCAGGAAACTTTTGCCGACATGGGACTTTTGTTAGCGTTGATTATTTTATTGGTATACATTGTAATGGCATCACAGTTCGAGTCGTTTAAGAAACCTTTGATCATTATGATGGCTGTTCCTTTTGCTATTTCCGGTGTGATTTTGGCCCTACTTATCACAGGTACCTCTCTCGATATGATTGGTGCTTTGGGTATGGTCATGTTGGTCGGTATTGTGGTGAAGAACGGTATTGTGTTGGTCGACTATACCAACCTGATGCGTGACCGTGGCTATAAACTGAATGAAGCCATTGCCTTGGCTGGAAAATCACGTTTGCGCCCGGTATTGATGACGGCATTAACGGCAATCTTAGGTATGGTGCCGATGGCTCTTAGCACGGGTTCCGGTTCTGAGATGTGGAGGCCTATGGGTATTGTGATCATTGGCGGTTTGACCTTCTCAACCGTGGTAACCCTTGTGGTGGTTCCGGTGCTTTATGGTATCATGTCGCGTCATGGAGAACGGGATAAAGAACAGAGTGAACGTAAAAAGTTTATCTTCCTGCAATTGGCAGAAGACAATAACAACGATACAAATAAGAACTAATATGAAATCAGTATTTATAGTGTTCAACCAAGCCAACACAGAGCGTGTGGAATTCATGCTTGATAAGTTGGGAATTCGTGGATTTACTTTTTTCGAACAAGTTCAGGGGCGGGGCAGTGTCAATGGAGAACCTCACCGGGGAACCCATACCTGGCCTGAAATGAACTCCGCAGTGATCACCGTGGTCGAAGATAATCATCTGGAAGATCTGTTACATGCGGTACATAAACTGGATATTCGTAATAAAGAGTATGGTGTACACGCCTTTGTCTGGAATATAGAACGGACTGTTTAAGTTTGTAAGATATCATTAAAGAGGGGCTGAAAAGTCCCTCTTTTTTTGCAAATCGTGTTGAGTGTGATCGCTTTATTGTTGTAGATGGGTTCCAAAATCTTTATTGATTGCGTACGGTCGCTTTAGAAATATGCCAAGATTAAACTCTTTTTTTGTGGTCACTTCCTCTAAAAATTGTATTTTGCATCGCTTTTTTAAATAGTAAAAAGTTTTGACCAAATGATCGTAATATGTTTTGTTGAATAATTTTAACAAATCAGACTTAACCAACTATTAACTAATTTTTGGATCGTGTATAAGGAAGTATTGGCTGTTGATTTGAAAGAGTTAAGAACAGAAAAGGCCATGGGATTAATCAAACCGTTATATAAAGTGATTTTACCATCTAAATCAGGCGATTTTGCGGCTCAATGGTCTAGTTGTTTGACCCAATTATGTGAAATCATCTCCTCATCCAGTTTGAAGCCTGTTCGGGCAAATATTTTTGTAAAGTCATTAAACCCCGAAGATTATTTAAATCAATTATCTCATATTGATTCAACATTTTCGATAGCCTTGGATGAAAAATGTCCGCCATTTGGTGTCGTAATGCAGGAGCCTGAAGATCCCCACCTGGTGCTGATTGAGGCTGGATTTGTCGATTCCGATGAGGCTTCAGTAACCTATGGGAATTTTAGGGGAAGATATTATTGTGTTGTGGATGCTGGAAATTACAAGGAATACTGGACCATTGGTGCCCAGTCGGTTCATCCCGATTTGAATATACTGGCTTCCTCCGATTCTTCATTTTCCTATTTGCACGATTTGTACGATCATCTGGGATTAAGCTTCAACAATATTGTCCGTCAATGGAATTATGTGGGCGATTTACTGCGCAAAGAAGAGATGGATGGCAGGCTGCGTCAACATTATCAAATGTTCAACGAAATACGCAGCAAATTCTATAAGCAGTATCGTGATCGAAAAGATTTTCCGGCAGCAACCGGGATCGGAATGCTCTATCTTGGTGTTTGTATTGATAGCTTTTCTGTTACCGGAGATTCGAACCTGAAGATCTATCCGATTAGTAATCCCAATCAGAGTGAATCTTATCAATATGGGCAAAAGGTACTGATTGGGGCACCCGATTGTGCCTTGTCGCAAAATCAGCCACCTCAGTTTGAACGGGCAAAACTGATCGAATTGAATGGCGTCTCAAGAATGATTGTCTCCGGAACAGCTTCCATTATTGGCGAAGAAACGGTTGCCATTGGTGATGTGGAAGAACAAACCCGGATAACGATAAAAAACATCAAAGCGCTCACCTCGCCCGAGAATCTGAAAGCTCAATGTCAGGGTATTGTTGCTATCCCTCAAAAATACAGCTACATACGAGTGTATGTAAAGTATAAGGAGGATATTGCCAAAGTGAAAAAAGTATGTGCCGAAGCTTATGGGGATGTGCCTTCTACCTATGTGGTCGCTGATATTTGCAGGGATAATCTGTTGGTTGAGATTGAAGGGGAGCTGATTTCCTAAAGACATTCTTATTTCCTCTGTTTTGGAGAAATTCTTGGGCATTGTTATATTTAAACAATGTTATTTCAAAATAGTCCATTTATGAAAACTAAACTTTGTGCATTCGTGTGCGTTTTATTTACTTTGTCGTGCACCATGGAAAATAAAGATTTACCAGTAGTTAAGAATCAGGAATTCGTTCCGTTTATTCCTCCGATTTCGTATGAAACAGCTATGGCCCGGGCCGATTCGGTTGTGAAAACAATGACTCTTGATGAGCGTATCGATATGATTGGGGGGCATAATTTCTTCTTCATTCATGATGCAAAAAAAGCAAATTTGCCGAAGTTGTATCTTTCGGATGCGACACAGGGGGTTCACCTTCGGAAGGATCTCGATTCCCAGTTGGAAAAGTCGGTGGCAATGCCATGTCCCATCATGTTGACTTCTACCTGGGACAGGCAGTTGTCTCATGAGTATGCCCGTTGTGTGGGTGAAGAGTGTCGGGCCGGAGAGATTGCCGTATTGCTCGGACCCGGAATGAATATTTACCGTATTTCCCAAAACGGCCGTAACTTCGAATATTTTGGCGAGGATCCTTATCTGGCATCCCGGATGGTTGAAAATTATGTTGTTGGAATTCAACGTACAGGAACCATCGCTACGCTAAAGCATTTTCTTTGTAACAATACCGATTTTCGTCGTCGGACATCGAATTCGGTGGTCTCCGAACGGGCTGTTCACGAAATTTATCTGCCCGCATTTAAAGCCGGCGTTGATGCTGGAGCCTTGGCCGTAATGACCTCTTACAATCAGGTGAACGGAGAGTGGGCCGCTCAAAGTAAATATGTCGTTAATAAATTGTTGCGCAAAGATCTCGGTTTCAAATGGCTTGTTATGTCCGACTGGTGGTCGGTGTGGAATCCCGAAAAGGCCTTTAAATCGGGGCTTGATCTCGATATGCCCGGTGAAGGCGATTTGAACTGGTCGTTGTTTCGAAAATATGGAAACAGCTTCTTGCGCTCCAATGCAAAAAAATTATTGAAAGAGGAAAAAATAAGCGTAGACGATATTAACCGGATGGCTTCTCATATTATTGCTACCGAATTTGCAATGGAACTGGATAAACGCCCGGTAAAGGATATCTCTTACCTTTCAAATTTCCCGAAACATGAAGCAGTTGCCCTTCAAACGGCAAGAGAAGGAATTGTTTTGTTGAGAAATGAAAATCAAATTCTTCCGTTGAAAGATCCCAACCTGAAAATACTCGCTACCGGTTTCTATCTGAAAGAGCGGATGAGTGGGGGAGGTTCGGCTGATGTGGAAGGTTATAACTGGTTAACGATTCTTGATGGATTGAAGAACCGGTTTGGAAGTCAGGTAACCTATTCGGAAAATCCAACAAAGGAAGAGCTGGAACAGGCCGATGTGGTGCTGGTAAGTGTTGGAACTTTTGATTCTGAAGCTTGGGATCGTCCGTTTGACCTGCCTGCCAATATGAACAAAAAGGTGATGGATATTGCTTCAGCCAATCCTAACACCGTTGTGATTGTTAATTCGGGTGGCGGGGTCAACATGTCGCAATGGAATGAAAAAGTAGCTGCGATATTGTATAGCTGGTATCCGGGACAAATGGGGAACCAGGCGTTGGCTGAAATTTTGGCCGGCGATGTGAACCCGTCAGGGAAGCTTCCGATAACCATTGAAAAGAAATTTGAGGATTCGCCCGGATATCCCTATTTACCTTCCGGTGAAAAACTTTATACTGGTTGGGATATCGATTCCCAAATGGATATCCCGATTTATGATGTCAATTACAACGAAAGTTTCCTCGTTGGGTATCGCTGGTATGATTTTAAGAATATCGAACCTCTTTATCCGTTTGGTTATGGGCTCTCCTATACGACGTTCGACTATTCCGGGCTTAAACTGTCGGCTAAGCAGATGAAAAACAGCGATGCCCTGAAAGTTAGCTTTGTGCTGGAGAATTCAGGCGATGTTGACGGTTCCGAGATTGCCCAGCTTTACATCGAGGATGTGGAATCGACACAGCCACGCCCCGTGAAGGAGTTGAAAGATTTTATCAGGGTAAACCTGAAAGCGGGTGAAAAAGTCAGGGTTGAGTTTACGATCGACAAACAGGATTTGTCGTATTACAACGAAGCAGCAGCTGGTTGGGTCGTTGAACCTGGTATTTTCAATGTGCTGATTGGTACCTCTTCAAAAAATATTATACTGAAAGATCAATTTGAACTGGTGAAGTAATATTATGATTGTTCGTTTATAATCTTACTCCAACCTTTAATTCGACTCCCTGCATCGAGTCGCTTTTCTTCGATCCCAGATGTGGGAAGCGGGCATAACTATACTCCAGTTTGGTATATAAATCGAATTTTTTTCCGGTTTTAAACCGGTATCCGGCATTCAGACAGGTTTGATGACCAAAAACACTTCCAGGAGTGTCGTTTATCCGGAGTTGATTGAGCAGTAAACCATATCCGATAAAAGGTATGGCTTTTCCGGTTGCTTTCAACTCGTGGCGTACCGTCCATCCATACGAGAGCATTCCTCCGGAGCTGGCTTCGTTACTTCCAAACAGATGCGTATATCCCAGCGGCACCGAGAGGTAGGCTGCCGGTTTTCCGGTAAATCCCGATAGTTGCCAGGCATAATCGGCCAATAAAGTGAATCCCTGGTTTTTAATGTCATAAGTTGTTGTCGGAAGGTAGCGATAACCCATTTCGACTGAAACAAATTTTGGCGCTTTTTTGAGTGCCTCCTGTGCATTGGTAGCAAAAACTACCGATAGAATGAATGTTGCAATGAATAAAATTTTTTTCATAATGGATTTAAACGGTCTTTTTGTATTTTGAAATTCGTTCTAAAGAAACATCAACCTTTCAAAATGGTTCAACCTGCTGCATCCATTATTCCGGTTTATACACTACTTTTATTGGCTGAAAAGAGAGATGCTTTTGTGAAATTTAATTTTTAAACGATGATTCTTGATGCAATTGAGAATGCGGATCTTTATAAATCAATAAGTCCGCTGTTGGCTGAAGGTATGAAATTCCTTTCAGAAAACAATTTTGAAACCATTGAACCCGGCAAATTTTATTTGAAAGACCAGTTATTGTATGCCATGGTCAATGAATATGAGACCAAACCCATGGAGCAGTGCAAGCTGGAAGCGCATCGCCAATACATCGACATCCAGTTCATGGTTTCGGGTGAAGAGCGGGTTGGTTATGTTGCGTTCGAAGGCCAAACTCCTTCTGAAGCGTATAATCCGGAGAAGGATGTGGTTTTCTTTCAGGAAAATGTTTCCCTTTTTACGCTGAAGAAAGGTTCTTTTGCGGTGTTTTTCCCCAACGATTTGCATCAGCCATGCATTCTTTCTGGCGAGGCTGCCCGTGTGCGCAAAGTGGTGGTGAAAGTTGCTGTTTAATTCATTATTGGGGTATGAAAAGATTTTTGCTAATGGTTGTTGCCCTGATTTTATTCAGTGGTACATTTGCCGGGAATGATCAGGCGGATTTGCTTCCGGTGGTTAATCATACCCTCGAATTTTGCGAAAGTCAGAGCTTTCTTATGGCACATTCCTTGTCGGCTATGCCCGGTAAGCTGCCCAAATCGATTGACCGTAGCGGAAACCTTGAGACGTGTAACCCTGATTGGTGGGTGAGCGGTTTTTTCCCCGGAGAGCTGTGGTATTTGTACGAATTTTCTAAAGATGATTCCCTGAGATATTGGGCAAACCTTTACACCGAAAGGGTTTCAGGGCAGCAATATACAACCGGAAACCACGATGTGGGGTTTATGATCTTTTGCAGTTTTGGAAATGGTTATCGTATTACGCAGGATGAAGATTATTTGCCGGTAATCCGTAATGCAGCTAAATCGCTTTCAACCCGTTTCAACCCTGAAATTGGTTGCATTCGTTCGTGGGATCGTGCTCCATGGAACAGTCAGTGGCAGTATGCGGTCATTATCGACAACATGATGAACCTTGAACTGCTGATGTGGGCGTCGAAGGAGTTTCATGAACCGCAGTGGGCAGCCATTGCGAAAAGCCACGCCGATACGACCCTGAAAAACCATTTCAGATCTGATGGCAGTTCGTACCATGTGGTTTCTTATGATACAATTTCTGGCAGGCTGGAGAAAAGGCAGACCGCTCAGGGGTATGGTGATGAATCGGCCTGGGCCCGTGGTCAGGCGTGGGGATTGTATGGTTTTACCATGATGTTTCGCGAAACAGGCGATTCGGCTTATCTGAAACAGGCCGGGAAAATTGCCGGTTTTATCATTAACCATCCCAACCTTCCCGACGATAAAATTCCTTATTGGGACTTCAACGTGCCCGATATCCCGTACGCAAAACGCGATGTTTCAGCCGGGGCCGTGATTTGTTCAGCATTGCTTGAACTTCAAAAGTATGTTGGAAAAGAACTATCGGAAAAGTATATGGAGGTGGCAGAAACCCAGTTGCTGGCTTTGTGTTCCGATAAATACCTGGCAAAGCCGGGGACCAATGCAAATTTCCTTTTGAAACACAGCGTAGGAAATATGCCTAACGGAACCGAAATTGATGTGCCGCTGTCGTATGCCGATTACTATTTTATTGAGGCCATGATGCGCTATAAAGCGCTTTTTGAAAAGAAATAGAACGCGATGGAAAACAATAGAACACATTTTTTGCGATACATGTTTGGTTTATCTCTGGCTCTATGTTTTTCTTCCTCTGTATCCGGGCAGGCGAACGTTTCGTTCTCGGAAGTTGGTTTAGGATGGTCAAAGAACAGTATAAATGCCACAATTTTCCGAAGAAATTCGGTTGTTTCTACTCGAAATTATCAGTTTGTGGCTTATTACGATAGCAGTGCAACGGTTGTTATTGCCCGTCGCAAACATGGGACGGATCAGTGGGAGATTCACCGGACTCAATACCGTGGAAATGTAAATGATGCACATAATGATATCAGTATCATGGCCGATGGCGATGGTTATTTACACCTTAGCTGGGATCATCACAACAATTTGCTCCATTACAGCCGGAGCCTGGATCCCGAAGATTTTGAAATGGGACCAATGGAATCCATGATTGGAACAGAAGAAAATGCAGTTTCTTACCCCGAATTTTACCGTTTGCCCGATGGTGGTTTGCTTTTTGCTTATCGTGATGGAGGTTCGGGTAACGGGAATATGGTGTTGAACCGATACGATTTGAAGAACCGTCGGTGGGTACGTTTGCAAAACAATCTTATCGACGGGGAAGGCCTGAGAAATGCTTACTGGCAGTTGTGTGTCGATGTGCGGGGAACCATCCATGTTTCGTGGGTCTGGCGTGAAACTCCCGATGTGCATTCGAATCACGATTTATGTTATGCCCGCTCAGAAGATGGTGGCTTTACATGGGAAAATTCCCGGGGAGTCTTGTACAAGCTGCCAATTAAAGCTGAGAGTGCTGAAATTATTTGCCCGATCCCGCAGGGTAGCAATCTGATCAACCAAACTTCAATGGTTGTTGATTCTGCAGGAAATCCATACATCGCAACGTATTACAAGCTGGCTGAAGATTCCTGTACCCAATTCCGTGTGATTTTTTGCGAAAGAGGAAATTGGAGATCGGTTGTAGCAACCCATCGTACTCTCGATTTTGAATTGGGTGGAGTTGGATCGCGGAATATTCCTGTCAGCAGGCCTCAGCTATTGATCAGAGAATCAAAAGGAGAGAAAACCATGGTGCTGATTTATCGGGATGAGGAAGTTGGTAATCAGGTGATTTTGTCTGCTGCAAATGTCTGCTATCCGGAACAGTGGCGGTCCGAAATGATCAGCCCATATCCGGTAGATCGCTGGGAGCCATCGTATGATACCGAACGCTGGAGAAGAGACCAACAGTTGGATATCTATTTTCAGAAGGTAGGTCAGGGACAAGGAGAAACAACCGTAGAAATGGAACCTCAAATGGTTGGCATTTTAGAAGTGCGATAGTTTTACTGTTGTTTGGGCCTTCTGTCGGTTTTGGGCTTTGGCCTGAAATAACGCTTCTTGTTGGCTGGATTAACCGGTGGTCTTTGATCCCACGAAGGGGCTTCGCCCATATCGGTTGGCAACGCCATTTTGGGGATCTCTATGCCGATTAGCCGTTCAATTCGTCTGAATTTCTGTGTTTCTTTGGGTGTAACAAAGGTAATGGCAACGCCGGTTGAATTGGCGCGGGCTGTCCGGCCAACACGGTGGACGTAATCTTCGGCTTCGTGAGGAACATCGTAGTTGATGATCAGTTCAATGTCTTTGATGTCGATACCACGGCTGAGAACGTCGGTCGCAACCAACACTCTTGTTTTATGAGAACGGAAATTGGAGAGCACGATTTCCCGTTCTTTTTGTTCCAGATCGGAGGAGATGCCTTCAATGGAAATGCCCTTTCGGCGTAATTCCGAAACAATTTTGGATACTTTGATCTTCGCGGAGGTAAAAACCAGGATGCTCTGAAAATCCGATTTGCTGGTTATGATCCGCCGGGTAAGTCTTGTTTTTTGTTCTTCGTTCAGCAAATAAACTTCCTGGGTAACCCCTTCGGCAGGCTTCGACATCTCAATGCTGATCTCTTTGGGATTGTGAAGAATCGTTTCGGCAAGTTTTTTTATTTTGGGTGGCATGGTTGCACTGAACATGAGCGTTTGCCGTCCCTCTTTTGGTAGGTAGGAGACAATGCGCATGATGTCTTCATAAAATCCCATGTCGAGCATCCGGTCGGCCTCATCGAGTACCAGATGCTGCAGGTTATCCAGATCGACTTTCCCTACATTGAGGTGTGATATGAGTTTGCCGGGTGTGGCCACTACAATGTCGATATGGTTGGTAAGGGCCTTGCTTTCGACAGTCCAATCGTTTCCATCGCCACCGCCATAGATGGCAATTGAATTCACATCGCAGAAATAGGAAAAGCCCTGGATTTGTTGCTCAATCTGAATAGCCAGCTCCCGGGTGGGAACAATAATCAGGGTATTGATACTATTGTTTCTGTTTTGTGGTATTTTATGCAGAATAGGCAAAACAAAAGCGGCTGTTTTGCCGGTGCCTGTTTGGGCAAATGCAAGTAAATCGTTGTTCTGTAATATCTCTGGAATTGCTTTTTCTTGTATGGGGGTAGCATTTTCAAATCCCATAAACGATATTGCTTCAAGCAGTTGATCGTTTAATTCAAACTCATCAAATCTCATCTAAATTAAATACGTAAAATAATATGGCTTAAAAATAGTCATTTTTTTGATAATCAATCAAGAAAACCGAAGTTGTCTTTTGGCGATTCTTTTTTATTTAGACTTGCCTTAACATTGAAATGTTGGGAAGAAATACGATGAAGGAGGTTGAAATAACAATTTATCCTACCTTTTCAACCATTTTTTGACCCAGTTGAGATCATTTGAACCTGTATTTTTAGGTTTTAAATGGTGAGATACCTAAATCTTGATTGGATATGAAAAAATTGAAACCGATTATTTTCGTTTGCCTGCTCTTATTGGCAACCATTGGATATACACAGTCTGTAATTCCTGCTTTTCCCGGTGCTGAAGGAGGAGGCGCGAATGCCACCGGAGGCCGTGGCGGAAATGTTTACTTTGTGACATCGCTGGAAGATACCAACGCCGGCAACACTACAACCGGCGAGGGAACGTTGCGTTGGTGCCTGGCACAGGCTGGCCCCCGTACCATTGTTTTTAGGGTTTCGGGTATTATTCAGTTAAAATCGGTTTTGACCATTAAAGAAAACACCACCATTGCCGGGCAAACCGCTCCGGGTGACGGAATTTGTATTGCCGGACATACAACCCAATTGAAAGGGAGTAATGTGATTGTACGTTATATCCGTTTCCGGATGGGTGATTTAAATGCTGCTGCGGAAGATGCTTTCTGGGGAAGGTATTATGCGAACATTATCATCGATCACTGTTCGATGAGCTGGAGTGTTGATGAATGTGCCTCTTTTTACGATAACGAAAATTTTACGTTGCAATGGTGTATTCTTTCCGAGAGTCTGCGTAATTCTGTTCATCCTAAAGGAGCTCATGGTTACGGTGGAATATGGGGTGGCAAGACTGCTTCGTTCCATCACAATTTATTGGCTCATCACGATAGCCGTAACCCGCGTATGTGCGGTTCGCGCTATTCGAACCGGGCCGATCTTGAACTGGTTGATTTCAGGAACAATGTGATTTATAACTGGGGATCGAATAGCGGATATGCTGGCGAAGGCGGGCGTTATAACTTTGTGAACAATTATTACAAACCAAGTCTCGGATCGAGCAATGCCACCCGCATTTTTCAGCCCAATGCCGACGACGGGTCAAACCAACAAGCGCTCGGCGTTTGGGGTGCATTCTACGTGAACGGAAATCACATGAGTGGGAGCGAGGCTGTCACCAAAGATAACTGGGTCGGGATTCAACCCAATCCTGCAATAAAACCGATTGCTGAATTGAAATCGGATGTTGAATTTACTGTGCCATTTGTAACTACTCAATCGGCTGACTCGGCCTATTGGCTGGTACTCGCAGGTGCAGGTGCCAGTTTCCACCGCGACAGTACCGATGCCCGTATTGTAAAAGAAGTAGCCGATAGTCTGGCTCCAAAACGGGCATCAAAAGGAACGACACGGGCAGGTTTGATTGATTCGCAGAAGGATGTCGGAGGATGGGAACATTATACCTTTGGCGCCATCGAAGTGCCGGTGGATGCCGATCGGGATGGAATGGCCGATGAATGGGAACTGACCAACGGGTTAGACCCTACCAATAGCACCGACCGGAACGTAACCGACACGATCGGATATACCATGCTGGAACACTATCTGAATCAAATACTGGAAGATACCACTGAGTATATTCCGGTATCAGCAACGATCAGGGATTTTAATCCCCAGCTGGTGGTTTATCCCAATCCTTCGAGAGGAATTACCATCGTTCGTTTTAACATGAAGCAAGCCGGTTCCGGAAAAGTGGAGCTGGTTTCTTTGACCGGAAAAGTTACGCAGATTGCCAAATGCGATTTCCAAAGTGGTTTAAATGAAGTGGGTTTTGATGCATCGGCATTAGCCAAAGGACTTTATTTGTGCCGGGTTTCATCCGCCTCGGGAAGTACTCAAATGGTGAAGTTTCTGGTTCAATAGAAAATAATCAGAGTTACTAAAATACAAAGCCCTGTTTGCAATGTTGGGTAGTTGCAAACAGGGCTTTTTTATTATTTCACTGATGTTAGAAAGTTACACTGGTGACTTTTCCTGTGACTGTGAAGCTTTTCTTTTGGGTACCTCCGGAATAACTTCCTCCAGTATACAAACCATCTTTTACCGTACCGGTGCAGGTTCCTCCGGTATAAACATAGTAGGTGCCATTGATGAAACTTGGGGAAGAGAAAAGAATTGAACCATAGTTTCTCAATGGTTTAAATGTTACAATGTCGTTTCCGCTCGAATCCTGAATATGGAACAGTGTATTGGCAGAGATTGTCGATGATGTTGAAGCAGAAACTCCGTTTTGAGTTGATGTGGAACTCATCGCTTTGCTCATGTTGGAATAAATTCCAGCAGCAATCAGGAAGCCTCCCGAAATATTAAAATTGCCGTTGAAATCAATTGCCTCTTCGGGCTGAGAAGGTGGTCCATGCACAATCATCGTTCCTCCCGACATCTCAATATTACCATTGGAATCAATTGCATCGCCTGAGGTTCCGCTGGCAACTACATAACCGCCTTTAATGTAGAGACAACTTCCATCGTTCGATTCGGTTCCTCCACTTACAGTACCCATGGTGGCATTAAACCCATCGTTGGATGCGGTCACTGAAATGTTCCCACTATTGATATAGATGTATTTGCTTTCTACCCCTTCATACGAATTGCTGATTGTAACTGTTCCTCCGTTTTGAGTAATGGATGTCTCTGAATGAATGGCATCATCCGACGATGAAATGGTTGTGTTGCCGTTGTTGATGGTTATGGCTCCGGTGCTTACAATTGTTTTTGGATGACAATAATCGGTTGAACCAGAACTTCCTCCTCCGGGGAAGCCACCACCACCTCCACTACTGCTACCGGAGACTGAGAACGAAGACCCGGTCGTGGTTAATGATATAGTCGGAGAATTGTTGCTATCGCCCAATGTAATGGTTCCATCTGCTTTTATGCCTTTACCGCCCGATCCGGAACTTAATAGGGTAAGATTTCCTCCGGTGATAGTGGTATTCCCATCGGATGTAAGACATGCAGCGCTATAAGCATCGGTTGTGCCGGAACTATTCTTATAAGTCGATCCGGCACCGCTGGTTGTTACCTTGATTGTTCCTGATGTAATGTTGATATTGCCGTCGGAAGAAATCCCTTTACCGGCTTTGCCCGAACAGGTAATCGTTACATTACTGCCGCTTAGTGTTACATCTTTATCGCCTTTTATTCCCGTGCTGTAATTCGGGTCATAACCACTTCCTGAAGAAAGTAAGGCTACATCACCGCTGTTGCTGATGTTGACCGATCCACCTGCTAATGTCATATTTTCGCTGGCTTTCAATCCTTTTGACTGTGCCCCCTGGGTTGTTATGGTAAGTGTCCCTTTGCTGACCAGAAGCGTATTGTCGCTTTCAATTGCATTTCCTCCCGACTGGGTTGTGCCGGCTGTAATGGTTCCATTGTTGATTGTTAACGTTCCATCACTTTTGATTGCGGTTGGATTGGAATAATCGGACGAAGCTCCTGATCCGGATACAAGTAGTTGGGGACCCGTTGTATTGGCATTTATTACCGGTGAACTGCCAGAACTTCCCAATACAATATTTCCGTCTGCTTTAATGGCTTTTCCTCCTGTTCCGGAATTGTTTGCTGTGATATTTCCTCCTGTGACTGTAATATTTCCATCCGAAGAGATGCATGTGGCCGAATAGGTGTCGGTTACTCCGGAACTGTTGGTGTATGTGGCTCCGGTACCCGACGATGTGATATTTAAACTTCCGCTGTTCATAGTGAGATCTCCGTCAACAGAAATACCTTTACTTCCTGCTCCGCTATTGGTAATTGTGATTGCGCTTCCACTGATTATACCGGATTTTTCGCACTTGATCGCCGAACAGTAGGAAGGGGTAACCCCCGCACCGGAAGTTTCGAGTACCACGCCTCCGGTTGTTTTCAATGTGATGGTTCCACCGCTCAGGGTCAGCGTTTGAGCCGATTTGATCCCTTTCGAACCGTTCCCGGCAATGGTCAGGTCGATTGTTCCGCCAGAGATGGTTGTTGTGCTGTCGCTAACCAACCCGTTGCCACCCGGTTGTGTGGTTGAAACG